>OJAW01000005.1_pt1 | contig 189525 bp, 294 predicted proteins | sample 1589151 | NCBI WGS metagenome assembly OJAW01 (sample SAMN03283290) | human gut metagenome | biome: human-associated habitat; material: feces | host: Homo sapiens | place: Peru | collected 2012
CCCAAGGATGCCGCAATTCAATCATTTTATTAATAAAATAATCAGTAATCTAATCAATTAATTCAATTTCTAAAAATGGCTCTCCACCTATAAATTCTATTACTACTCCTGGTATTTTATAAGAGTCAATATAATTAATAACTTTACTGTCTCTTGTTAGTATCTAATCAATCATCTATTTAGCTGTATTAAAGGATAATTTATGTTTTCCTTTATGTCCTTGATAACAATAAACACAATTTAGACAACAATCATCTGTAACCTAAAAAGTTAATGTAAATACAGCCTAAGAATTTAAGCAATCATTAGAATATAAACGACTTATAAAATCAGAAAATTCTTCAGGAATATTAACTATCTTAGGAAATAACATCAATATTTACCTCGTTTGTCTAAAAATCTAAATTCCAATTACAAGTTTGATTTCCAATTACTGGTTTAATATAATTATTTTCTAATTCTAATTTAGCTAATTCATATTCAGCAAATAATTCTATATACTCATTATGATAATCATCAAAAGCTTTATTTCTAATATTTTGTCTAATTAAAAATTGACATAAATTTTTTCTAGCTTCAATTTCATAATTTAATTTCTAAAGATAATTTACTTCTTCTTGAGGAATTATAATCTTCTTCATATTTTTATTCCTTTCTTATATAAGAAATTTAATTATTTAATTAATATAATATGCCCTATATAAATAATTATAACATAAAAATAAGAGAAAGTCAATTTGACTTTCTCTTACAAACCAAGCTTTTCAATTAAAGCTTTTAAATTTTCTTCTTCTTCTGGACTAATTTCTGTAGCCTTTTTCGCAGGCTGAATTGTTGCTCCATCTTCAAAATTAAGTTCATTATTACCAAAATCCATAGAACCAAAAGATTCAACTGGAGTTTTTGGACAAGTCAGACTAATTGCAATCTGAATATATTGTCCATTTTCTTTAGCTCGCACATAATACTTTTTATCATAAGATCCGAGGAAATCTTCGCCAAATGCTTCTGCAATTTTTTCTACAACAGCATCTTTAGCAATACTACCTTTTGCCATTATTCATTATTCTCCCTATCAAATAAAATTTCATCATAACAAGCTTCACAGTAGTAAGCATTGTTTTCTTTATCATAAATTAAATCTTTTTTATCATAATACATATTACAATTATCACATATCTAATAATTGTCTCCGCAACTGCGGCATACATAACCATCATCATCATCTAATGATATTGCTTCAGGAATATAGATACGTCTACCACATTCTCTACAGAAAGTAAAATCTTCTGTTTCTTCTGTACCATATTTAAGTTCGCAATCAATACAAAGCATTGTATCTGTTAAAACACAATCATTTTTACCACAAATACAACATTTTACATCATGTCCTATATTAACTTTAGTAGTAGTACGAGTTCTTGGAAGAATTAATTTATCTTGCGGAATACCTTCTTCATGCCAATAAGGTTCACTATAAGCAATACTAAACCAATAGTCATATACAGTAGAATGAAGAGGGTCATTATAATGTAAAGGATTTTTTGGGTCAACAATAACCTTAATATCTGGAGTCATTACATATCCAGTAGGCAATAAACGGCTATCATTAGAGAAAATTTTATCATTTATTGTAAATGTATTATACTTTTCATGACACCAATCAGTAAAACGGTATCCTTGCCCGAAAAATGTTTCATATAATTCAAGAGCAAAATCTTGCAATCCTTTACTTTCATAAGGATAATGCCGACCTGAAATAACCATAGTGTCATCATCAGATACATGAAGAAGCATACGCCACTTCTTATCTGCCCATGGTACATCATCTGGGAATCTAGGTAAAACCGCATCATGTTCACTCTTAATATAGCATATAATTGTACAATTATCTGCCATATAAGATAAATTACCAGCACGGTATTCTCCATCAAGGGCATGGCATGACCGCCAATTATGTGTATTTTCACTCAAACTAAGATAATCCAATGGATGAACTGACATACAAAAATATCCACTAATTTTTGTATTTTGAATAAGCATACTAGCTTTATCTTGTATTTCAGTAAGAATTTCCTTATCTTCTACAAAATATTTAAATGCTTTAATTATTTTCATTCCTTTTGGAATAACAGTTCCATTATTCATTGAATAATCTTCATTTAAAATATTATTATAAAAATTTTTTCTATTATTTTCAACAAAATCTCTTAATTCAAATAAGCCATAACGCCAACGAATATTATCAATAAAACAATCTAATTCAGCTTTTTTATCATCTTCTGAAATAGACATTGTAATAGGTGTATGGCTTTGATAAATTAATTTATTACCAGGAAGCCTACTATAAAATTTGCATTTATTCTCTTCCCAATCATTCATTAATTTATCAATATTTAAAAGGTTAATGTCCAGCCCCTATGAATAGGCAATAACCTTCTTTACTTGTTCTTTAATTTCATTTAAATTACAACAGGGACTCGACATTTATCACATACTCTTTCTCTCATATTATTTGAATAAAATAAATTATAGCACTTTTCACATTGATGAATATTAGGATCAAGGGCCAAACATTCAGGACATACATGAACTTTTACTCCATCAATATCAAGAGGAAAATCTTCCCACTCATAATACAACTGATTACAAAAACTACAATTAAGAAGTTTATCATCATCAAAATCATAAGGCATATGATATTTATTAGTTAATGTAATCCACTGAAGATATTCCTTACTAGGAATAAACTTATATTTATCTGCATTTTCGATATCATCAAGCATTTTACATACTTTATTAATTGTATTATACAATGTTCTAATATGTAAATCTTCATTTTGAGTATGTTCATGATGATAGCCAACTGATAAATTTACTCCGGCAATTTCCCATTCAGGCATAATAATACTAATATCTGTAAATGATCCAATTGCTTGCCTAAAACCAAAACTTTCAACATAATCTACAAATGTAAAATTTTCACATTCATAGAAAACACAATCTTTTTCACCAGCTCTATCCAGCTCAATCATATATTTAATATCTGGGGCTACTGGATGTGCTTCAATGAACATATGGGCACCATAACCGCCCATTTCTTCATCTGTTGTAAAAAGGACATAAGGTCTATACTTCTTACGCAAAATTTGAATAATCGCAAAAACACCTGCTCTATCGTCTGCTCCAAGACCTTCCTTGCCTTTATAAACAGCTCTTTTCTCATTATAAGTAAATTGACGAATTGGCTGTCTAAATACAGTATCTACGTGTGCGATAAGCATTACAGGAATATTGCCTTCAGCGTATACATAATCTTCTGTAATTTCTACATTAGAATATTTATTAGATACAAAATCACCAAGAGCTTTTAAAAGACCTACTTCACTAATCTTGAATAGCCCTTCCAAAAGCCCTCTACAATTTTCAGTAAAATCAGGAACTAAAACTTTTTTACCCATTTCTTATTCCCTTCTATTATTATATAAATATTATATAATAATTTTATTAAATAATCAATTAGGGCTTATCTGTTCTTGGTCTTCTCCCTCATGTTCAGCAATGTACTCCTTGGCCCATTGACGTCCGGCCCGTTCGAAATATAATACTTTATCACACATTTGACAATAAGGTTTTGGCGTTTCACATACTTGTTTACAATTAAGACGCATTTCATCAAGACCTTCATATACTAATCTATCATCAATATTAGTATTAAGACCAAAAATTAATGAATTCATGTCATTCGGCCAAGACTTATCTTCAAAATAAATGCGGTAGAAGGCTCGTTCTTGGGTGGGTCCATCATTTTCAAATTCACAAACATCAAAATATGGCTCATAAATATCAAGTTTTTCTGGACGGACCCAAGTGCCATGTAACCCACTCATTTGTGGAATATGACCTTGGATATATGCCCGATTTGGCACAAGTCTTAATGGAATATCTATTTTTTTTACTTCATTTAAATCAAAGAAAATAGGAGCATCAATATAAGCATATGATACACCTAATTTTTTTAGATTATACAGCTCATAATATGTTTTTACTGGTTCACTATAAAAAAATTTAAAATCGTATTTCTCCATCCAGCGTAATGTAAGCAAAGGATTTAGATCATGCAGCCGAATATAGAAGGTATGACCCTAATGCAGGCCGGCCTTGCATGCGGCTATACTTTTCCAATCCATTGGTTTGCCTTTTGGAGCATCTATAATAAAATCTTTATCAGGATATTTCTCTACCAAATCAAGAAGATGGTCAATAAATGCCCATTTAACCTCTACCTATTCTGCCTTTTGGAGATACTGTTCTTCTTGATTATGTCTTAAACAAACTTTCATTTTTATCTACTCCTTTTTATATTATTTTACCATATTATTAGCATTTAGTCAAAAAAATTCTTAAACCACTTTTCAATTTGGATGTTCGGTATAGACGCTTGACCTTGGCCGGAGCAGCACCCTAAAATGGCAAAACAAAAGGGTCGGTTTCCCGACCCTTCATTTATTAAGCTCTTGCGTAACACATGGCGTGCCGCGTCTTCTCACCCTCGCCGCCGGGGACCTTCATCTCCTGCTTCTTCACCAGACCATCGCGGACAAGACCGGCCAGACGATGACGAACCTTACCAAGGGTAATCTCTTCATCATCAATGGTATCGTGAATTACATCAGCAGTGCGGAACTGCTCATCAACTGCGGCAAATACCTTCTCGCGTGCAACATCAGGCTCAGCCTTCTTAGCTTCACGCTTCTCACGGTCCTTGGCATTACGCTGGTCAATACGGTCAATCTCTGACTGACAAAAATCAACCAGAGTCTGTGCATCAACCTCAACCTCTTCACCACACAGCTTGCCAATCAGAGCATCATACAGCTCACGCTTCGTAAACTTCTTTTCCATAATTTAATAACTCCTTTTATTTTTCCTTTATTTTATGTATATATTATATTATTTTATTTTTAAAATTTCAATTAAATCGCAATTGGCGTATTGCCATTATAGAAACGCTCAGGATAACGACGAATAGCATAAGGATAATTGTTAATTATAGTAGAATAAGGATCATTAGAAATTATCTTTTTAGCTTCTACATTTAAATCATCTTCTTCAATCAAGAGAGCTGTCATACCATAATAAGGACCGCCATCTAATCGAATTGTTTCAGCTCTAATATCAATATCTCCTAGATACTTTAAATATTCTTTATTGGCAAGACAATCAGCACAAATATAATGTTCATCATAGTCAACATTAATAGTTTGATTATCGATGTGTCCAACGAATACCGGAGTAAAATCATCCTCAAAATGAGCATCTTCACAGCACATACATCTAGGCAAATCATGATAACAATCTTCACAAACTAATTCGCCATCTACTTCAATTGAATTACTTGCATTAATTCGTTCGCCACAGCAATAACAATACTCAGGTGGATCGCATTCTTCGCAAACAACTGCTTCAGTATCATCATCCCAATAATCTTTTCCGCCGCAACACATACAAGTCATTAAACCAGAATAATTAATTGCGAATGTACGATATTTATTGTCTGGTGGATTAATTGAAAAAATTCCATAATTTTCTGTATTACCAAAATCATTATACATTTCATTTGTTTCAAAATCCAACAGGAAACGATTATCTTCATCTTCTTTATCTTGCCAAGCTTCGATATAAGAGCAACTATCTAAACTTTCTTGTGGCTTTTTTCTATTATAACGCCATTCGGTTTTTTCTTCAACCAAATTAGCAAGCCAATTCACAAGAGCTTTATCAAATGCAATATTGTAATAAGGATAAGATTTTACAGAACAAATAGCTTTTGGATGAACAATAATCAATTCTCTCCAACTTTTGGAAGTCCACTCAATTGAAGTATTTGCTGGATAATAAGGTTTAGTAGTAATATATGCTACAACAACTAATGGACTATTCATCATTTCAATAGTACCAGCACGATAACTTCCCGGTCCTTGAGTCCAATTCATACAACTTTCCCAACAATTTGCATTATCGCTCATAGTCATATAATCCAAGGGATGAATAGACAAAGTAAATTTAATTTTAGATTTACGTACTTCAGTAATACGTGAAACATGATTGCGAAAAATTTCAAAATCAGGCAAATCAAATTCTTTAGCCATTTTCTGAAGAACTTTCATTACCTTAGCTCCTTCTGGAACTTTAACTACTTTACCATCTTTATTGTGATAAGTAAATCCTTTAACAACTCTATTAGTAAAAAGTTGATAAGCTTGAGTTAAATTATATATCGCATGCCTTGTTGCATAAGTATTTTCAAAATAAGTAGTATCAGATTCAAATAATCTACGAAGATTTGTAATAAAATTGATACCAGGATTAGTGCTATAGAGATACTCATTAACTTCTCTTACTTTTTTGTTATCTCCATCTTCAACCTGGATTTCCTTCTCCAACATTAACTTTTCGCCAAAAATATTAAATAGAGTTTGTTTACTCTTATTCCATTCTCGAAGGATATAATCAAGAGATGCTTTGAGTTTAATAGGGGAATTAACGCCACCCCATGTTTCAATATATTCAGTAATATATTTCTTATCTTGTGCCGTTAATGCTTCATAAGGTGTCATGATTATTTACTCCCTTTATTTTTTCTATAAATATTTTATAATATTTTTTTATAAAAATAAAAAAGGGATAAAGAATCAAATCTTTATCCCTTTTTATCTATGTTTAATTATCTTTTTTCTGATTATATGTCACAATAGGTTCACAAACGAAGCAACACATAGCACAAGAAACTTTAACAGCTTCTTCTGAATCATGTCCAAGATGAAGTGCTGTCAAAGCATAAGGAGCACCAGCACCGATGGCATAATAATCTTTAATTTCTCTAACCAAATATCCACAAATCTGGAAAAGATGACCTTCAAAAGCCATTAAATAACTATTCTTAATATCACGAGTATTAGCAATATCGCCTTTCCATTTACCAAATTCAGCAAAATAATTAAGAATTTCTCTCTCTGTAGCATTAAGCGGCTGATGATTTTCCATATATAGCCACATAAGGCTACATTCATCTGCATTACCAACACTACCAACAATCATATCATTTAAAGAAATAATTTTAGTAAAGTTAGTATTAGGGTCTTTTTCCCATCCATTAGTTAAAATACTATCTGCAGACATTTGAATATTATTATCATATACCTTCGCGGCAACTACGCTCATTTTATATTACCTCATTTAATATTATTTTATTTATAAATTATTCCTTTTAACAAATCGGGTAATTCATTATTAAGGACTTCTTTCCACCCAATTATGTTACCTTCAAAGCCTTCAAGGTCTTTGAAATTGCCAGTTGGGCAAGTTTGACTAATCTTACTATCTACAACAAGCTCAATTAATTCATCACAAATAATACCGTGAATTAAATCCCAGTTTTTTGTATGGCGGTCTTGCTTTTCATCAGCTTTAACTACCTTAATTTCTGAACCATCTTCACAAATAAAAATCCATTTTGAACCAATCTTACCGAAATACCTTCCAAGAGCACAAGCAGTATAGCCATCATCAGTAGCTAATGTGCCGTTTTCCTAAACAGTTAAATAATTATGAATTAAATCCCATTGAGGACTATCAGTAGATGTAATATCAGTCCACCATTCAAAGGGTTTATTAGTATGGTCGATTCCGCAATTACAATATTCTGTAGGACCGTATTCGATTTCTGACCTGCTTCCGCCATCAGCACTATAATTTATTACGTTAAAAGCATTTACTGGCATCATCATTAAAGCAATCATAGCGATTACAAGAATGACATTTAAGAATTTTCGCATATTAATTCTCCTTTAATATAAAATAAATAACTAGTAAATAATACTATATTTTATATGAAAAGTCAAATTTAATAGCTAAAAAGAATTGACCGTTTAGATGCGGTCAATGTTATTTACAGTATCATCCATTTTATCATGCCAGAGAAAAATATCCTCTAATGGGTCCATACAGTTAAAATAAAAGATATTATGTCTATTTACAAAGCGGTCAACATGATGATGCCCGCTGAGCCACACATCATATGTAATCATATTCTTAATAGTTTCAAGCCACTCTTCCATAGATGTATCTACAGTAGATTGGTCTACTACTGAAAGAAATTTATCAACTGGCCTAAGAGAATAAGGGCAAGTGTGCGAGAGCACAAGGTCAAAATGCTTGTTAGTCTGCCGAATAAGTCTCTCTACTTCTGACTTCTCTGCATCAGTCAACTGCTCATCTTCCCACCAGAGCAGATTATTTTTAAGACGGTAATATTTATCAACAGAGTAAGCCCCGCAGATGACCAACGTGCGATATTCTCTATCTTCTGTTTTAAGATAATAAACCCCATAATTATCAAAATATTTAATCAAAGGGTAGGCCGGCTCATACCATACGTTAGCTTGGACATTACTATCCCAAATGCGTTCCATACCTTCAACATTCTCAGGACGTACCTCATGGTTACCACGCACGCAATAGATAGAATATCCAAACTGGCTTGCATACTTTTTCTTCATATCATCCCGGAATGTATTGCCACTATTGAAACCTACATCACCAAGGATAATAATTGCGTAGTCTTTTGGATTTAAAATTCTAAACATTCTTGCGTTAAGCCATGTGAAATCGCCATGACAATCGCCTCTAATCAGATAGTCCTTGAACATTAAAGGTCCCTCCTTACGTATTTTCTTCTTTAGCCAACTCTTCCTTTAATTCTTCTACTTTTTCTATAACTGCACTAAGCACAACAGCTTGAGCACCAAATCTGGTAAAATGTTCAGTCAGCCATTTACCAAGATCATCAAAATTATTTTCAATTTCTTCAATATCTCGACTATCAATTTCAATAGTCATATTATCTTCAGACATTTAACATTTCCTTTACAATTCTTTTTTTCATAATAAGATAAACAATCTTATTCATAAAATCTTCAAGCTCTTCATTACCTTCATCCTTGGTCTTAGAACAATAATCATCAGCTACTCTTGTAATATTACTAATAGCAGTATTGGCTACAATTCGTGCAGTTTCAAGATTATAATGATAATTTTTTACATCAAGAAGATAATCACCCATTGGGGCTTGAAGACAATCTGCATATTTAACACCATCAATATAACGTCCAAGGTATCTTTCAATACGAAGTAGATGCATAAGCTGCTTGCTATCATAACCATATGTATCAATCAGATGGGCCTTAGTAGGATATCTATGTTCCATTGCATGGTATTTTTCCATAGCAATACCCTTCATTGTCTTAACTGCCTTGTAAGGATTATAGCGTGCAATAGCTTCACGCTCATTAAGCAGTGCCTGCCACTCATTCCAATACGTACTTGATGCCATTTTATAAGGCGTGAAGATACATTCAAGATAAGCCATATTCTGTTTCTTCAAACAATCAATAAACAAACGAATATCTTTAAAATCAATATGTTCATCATTAGGAAGAATCTTGGTATAAGATACCGGCTTCTTATTCAATACAATATCTTCAAATGAAGGAAGAACAATAAGGCGGGTATCTACATCAGAATTTTGAGTATCAAGACCATAATTCTGGCTACCATAAGCCATTAAACTAACCCAATTTTCGCTTCTAATATTAGCTGCTTCTAAATGAGTTTCTACCTTATCCATAACCCATTTATCTGAATGGTAATTCATAATTATCACTCTCCATACATAATTTCAATTAAATCTCTGGTCAAAGCCGCTTCATTTTCAAGGCTATTAACCTTATTCATATATCCATCAGCATCCCAATCCAAATCTCTGGCTCTGGTACGAAGCTGAACAGGTGTCATATCCAGAAGTTCAGGATGCTCTTTAACCAAATCAAGAATATCTTCTTTCTGATATTTATTCCAATCAGTTTTTTCAACCAGTTTAATCAATTCTGCTATATTCATCGTCTTCAAAAATCCCTTCATATACAAATCCAATAGTATCAGAATAAACATTATCAATAGCATCATACTCTCGCACGTGTGAATAGCCCCAATAATATCTACTCTCTCCGGCGGCTTTCCGAATAATTTGATTAGCATATTCAGCATCAAGGGCAGCAACTAGACTAAATCCATGCCAACCCACCTGCGGCGGAACCAGATATACTTTACATTTATATTCAGTCATCAATAGTCTCCTTTACAACCCATTTGTATTCATTTTCCTCAGTAGCATTTCTGCAATGAAAATCTGGACAATAGCCATAACTTTCAGCAATCATCTGATGGTCGCTATCCTTATGGAGTGAACAACCATATGGTCCACCATTTACAATCTGCATATTTCCATCTTTATCTTTCTCAAAAAAATAATCTAGAATAACATATTTACAAACATTACAACAGGCCAAGCGGAGACATTCTTCTGAGCATGCAATCATTTTATGAATCATTTTTCTTCTCCTTATAATAAGGGCATTTTGAACAAGTCCAAGAAAAAATTTCTTTTTTCTTTTTATTCTTTAAACAATAATACTTATAATCAGGATGATCGAACACATCACCGTGCCAAGGAGTCGTATCTTCATAACTAAAATATTTACATTCAGCCATATTACTCCTTAATAAAATGAATAATTAAATCATATCCATCTTCTGTTTCAATCATTTCATAAGGATGCATTGTATTAATTTTATAACCATCACGTTTCTGAATTTCAACACCCTGAGAACCAAAGGTATTAGGAAAAATACGAATTTTATTAGAAGTATATTTCCAAGACGAAATAAGAAGTAATCCAACAGTTACAACTAATAGAATAGTTACAATACATTTTTTAAACATCTGACATATCCTTCCAAGAGCAAGTATTAAGCCAATATCTTGTATGGTTATTTTCATCCTTAGAACTACCAGCCAAGCCTTGACCAATGAGACCACGCATTACACCCGAGGCACCCTGTGGTGTAATGTCAAAATCATACTTACGTTTAGCAAATGCAGAAATCTGTTTTGCGGTCAGAGTACCGCACTCACTCAAAACTTTAATTACAATCTTTTTCTTTTCCATTACATCCAATCCTCACTTGTTCTGTCATCATCAGGTCTTTCAAGATTTTCCATATCATTAATTCGGATAGGTTCCCAATTATAATGTGCGTGATGCAGCCAATCTTCCTTGCTCCAATTGACTACTTCTTCTTTAATCTCTTGGATTTGCTGAAGTCTATTGCGTGTTTCTATAATTTTTCGTTCACACTGATTGAAATTATTTTTAGAAGCTTCTTTACTTAACTGTCCATGTTTTGGAGCATGAAGATAGAAATTACAGCTTTGAATATATCTATCAAGACTTTCTTTGTAATCTTTCTCTGTCTCATTGATACCATCAAGATGATTATGCTTATGCTGTTCCATCCAAGAGCTATTGTAAACAGCATTGAGATATTCTTCCAACTTATCTTCTGTAAGATAAGCAATGTCATATTCATCCCAAGCATTGCCGCGGCTTACCTTATAAATTGTCATTAGCAATCCTCCTCATTAACTTGTCTGATTACATTAAGTTCAATCGGCTCCCAATTATAATCAGCCCAATGAAGCCAATCAACTGCCGTCCATTTCTTGCATTCCTCAAGCAGCATATCCGCTTTCTTCATTTGCCATTTACAATCAATGATAATGCGTTCATATTTCTTATATTCTTTCTTGGCATTCCTATATTCAGGACTTGCTTTGCCTTCCTGAAGGATGGGAAGATATTTATTCATATCCTGAATAGCATTATAACGCTTGGTTGCATATCTAATCTTTTCTGCTCGGAGAGTTTCAAAATGACTATGAATACTATCTTTCATCAGAGTTGAATGAAACAACTCTTCAAGATAATCATTCAGCTTATCTTCTGTAAGATAACCAAGTTTCTGTTCTTCATAGTCAGAACCATAAGTCAATTTATAAATGCGTTCCATATCTCTCCCATCCTTTCTATATATATTATATCAAATTTTTTATAAATTTTCGAGTATTCAATTTTGGCAAGAATTTAAACTAAACATAATCATCAGGGTAAGTTGCCTTTAGCCGCACCTTGGCATCAGCAATTCTTTCAAGGGACAGAAATGGCTCCCATACCTTCTTATCTACCTTGTCAACATCAATATATTGAAAATCTCCCCACAAGTCTGGTTCCTTTGGTACATCATCGAAACAATAATCTTCATAGCAATCATCACAGACATCAATCGGATTTCCAATATCTCGACGATGCTTACCATTAGGAGTTTTTACTTCAAACATATATGGAAGAGCCTGCTTCTTGAAATCATAATCAAGCCATTTAGTTTCTCCGCAGCAGCTACAAACCTGGGTGCGACCCTCTGCACACCAACTACAATAAGTTGCACCATCTTCACTACAAAACCAAGCATCTTCACTATCAATCCAAGCACCGCAATCATCGCACTGGACTTTGCCTTCGCAGGTTGCACATACGACTTTATCACATTCTACAAATGCATCTACATTTCCACTCGGGTCAGCTTCATAGCCTTTGCCGCAACACATACATTCAGCTACACCAGAATAACAAACTTCTACTTCTTTGACTTCTGGATTGATATAAGCATAATGATTATCATAATAATCATTATACATAGCTCCAGTCCTCATGCGGATATAAACCTGACCAAAATCAGTATCATTAGGTTGATTCTGCCAAACCTCATACATTTTATCATCATAATGCCAGCCCATATTCTGTTCAGCCAACTGCTTAATCTTATTCAGCACATAGTCACGCAGATAAATGTTATTATAAGGATACTGTTTGATTTCAGTGATAATATCCTTATTAACAATATAAAGACACCGCCAACGCTTATTGCTCCAAGTTCTATTATCACGGTCAATAGGACAATAAGGATGTTCGGACTCAACATATGCTTCAAGGATAACAGGGGAGTTCATCATTTCAACAGTACCAAGACGATAATCGCCACCCTGATACCAGTTCATACAGCTCTCCCAATCACAAGCATTGTCACTCATAGTAAGATAGTCAAGCGGATGAATAGATAGTACAATATCAGCATTAATCATACGATCATTCAAAACACGCGAATGAAGAATGCGGAACTGCTCAAATGCTTCTTTATCCAGTTCAAACCAATCAACAATTTTAGCCATCATTCGCATCAACTTCATATCACTCTTCAGTTCAAGCGGCTTCGAAGTATCTGCATGCGGACCACGGCGAATAGTAACAGATTTGCGACCCCAATCAAACATATACACATTTTTATTGGCCACGAGAGATTCACTATCAAGGCAATGCTCAATCATGCTACAACAATTAACACGTTCATCCTTATCAAGAGTGGCATCCATCCAAGAATAATAAATATTAGTAATCTGCTCATAAGAGTCAATGAATTTTTTAACGTTTGCTAATTCAGGATTATTATAAATTTCTTCATACATTTCACTGAACTTATCCATCAAATCCTCTTCAGATGCCTGATAGGAAATATGGTCTTTAACCATCAGATTCTTACCAAGCAACTCATACAGGTCAAGCTTTTCAGCAGCCCAAAACCGCAGAAGATGATTAATTTCATCTACTGTACAGTAATTATCAGAATGAAGGTACTCTTTAATATAATCGTGCAGCAGGTTCTTTTCTTCTTCTGGAATAAGAGTCCTCAAATCTGTCATTTTAATTCACCTTTTCCTTTTAATTTATATATATATTTTATTATATTTTTTTATAAAAATAAAATAGACCCCGGATAACCGAGGTCTATTTCGTAAAGGAAGTGATTTTCTAAACTGGCAAATATTTAGAAATATCTATACTAACCTTACTTCTTCATATTCATCATAAGAAGAAGAGGAAGCATACTTTCATCATCACCCTTGCCGTCCTTCATCATGAAGTACAGCATCATCGGGTCCATTGTGCTGCCAGCCTTACCATTCATCAGCATCATCATCGGCAGCATATCTTTCATAGAGGAATTGTCATCCATCATTGCAAACATCCACATATTACCAAAAGGATTATCAGCAGAAGGAGTATCGCCGAACATATTGTCTGCTAGAGACATAACCTTCGTAATGAAATTAAAGCCAAACGGGCTACGTGTCGGCATGATAGTCTTCTTCTCACCCATTGCAATATCAATTGCAATCACATCACCCTGCTCGGAGAAACCAAAGACAAAGCACGGGCGTCTGTTAAAGATGATTACATCGCCGGCTTCAATTGCATCAATGCCAACAGGAATCTTGAAGAACATATTATCAGCCTTGAAGTTGAAAACATCAACATCCATAATCTCACCATTCTTCTTATCATATGCCTGATAAGTACCATTAACATTCTTAACAGCCAGACCATACGGCGACATACGAATAGCATCATTATCCTTAATCGGACCAAAATCAAAATTAAACATCTTCATATTATTTCCTTTCCCTTTCACATCATGATTGTTTGTTTCAAGTTTATTAATTCTTTCTTCCATTGTATCAATACGATGAGTTAAGTTATCATCAATTGAAATAGTGGCTGTGCCATAAGAACCATCATTACTGATTTTAATAGTGGAAAAATCAGAGACTCCTCCACCAACAATAGGTACTGTCTTAGCAGTAGATGTATTATACTTCCAATCAGTTGATGCAGTTGCTGTAGAAGCTTCAGTAGAAATTTGACAATTTAGAAAATCCTGAACTGCCTGCTGTGCTTCATCCTTCGTAATCGCTCTAATAGGATTAACGTTAACATTTGCACAATCTGACACTGAAGTCTTTACTCTATCTACATCTTTGTAAACAGTATTAAGCCACTCTTTATTACTATCTTTATAGAAATTATAACAATTATTAAGAATTTCAGTAGTTTTATCAAATTCATAACTAAGATTCTTAATACTATCATTCACATTTTCAAAAATCATTTTACCGGGTTTGCCCTCCACCGCAGGATTAAGTGCCCAGCTGAGAGCACGCCAACCGATATTATCCTCTGAACCATATGCTCCTAAATTATTCAAGCCAAATAATCTATAATCATCTGTCTTTCCAGTAGTTTCCATACAATCAAAATAATCATAGAATAGCATATCAGCCAAATATGCACCAAATGAATAAGCCTCAGAAGTATCATACTTCTTATCAGTACCTACCATTCTAAAATTATCTGAATCTTTTAAATATTTAAATTCCTGAATATGAGCTACCGTAGGAGCCAGATATACATTATCAATTTCAAACCAGACTACCTTGTAATCTCCATCCATCAGATGAAGAATTCTCCAATCAGCATAAGGTAATTTGCTATAAGTTCCTACTTTAACATTCTCGTTAAAATCTTCTAATAGTTTTTCCCAAGCTTCTTTATCATAAACCTTAGCATCATAAACTGGACTATAAGTTCTTTTCTTGTCCATCGGCCATATGTCTTTTAAATAAACTTTCATCCTCGGCTATACATCTCCCATACCATATCTTCTTCGGCAGGTGTAATATCTTCAATCCCGCACTCTTCACACATAATATTAAAATTTTCCTCAACATACCATCGAGGACTTTCTTGCATCTTACGTACCAGAGTATTAATACATCCAGTACGAGTGTTTACCATTCCAGTACCCTCTGCTTCATTCATGAACAGAAAATAGCTATCATCAAAACCAAACATATTAATTACTCCTTATCTTTTATATAAATATTATATAATATTTTTTTATTTTTTTCAAATTTACGAGCAAGTAATAGAACCTTCCGGCTGTTTACTCAATTGTGCAGTTGCAGTATAATCATATTTAACAAGTTCAACAGTGCCATCTTCATTAACTACACACTTATAAATATGTTTAAGTTCAGCATCATTTTCAACCGTTTGCTTAATAAGCTTGGCACTATTGATCGCCGCTTTACGGATTGCCTCTTGGCTTTCTTCTTTAAGAGCACGGCAATCTTCTCTTATAAGCTTGCAGAATTCAAGACCTTTAAGCAGTTCGTCTTCTTGCTTTGCTTTAGTTTTTTTATTTTCCCACCATTGGATAAATTTACGATATTCCTTATAAGAACTAAAATACACATAAAAATTATTTTCGCCACCATTACGAGTACGCTTACCAGTCTTATAAGAAATGCTATTACCAGTAACACACCATTTATCAGGTTTAATAGCAGAGTATTTCATTACTTCATCGAAGGTAAGCTCAACAGTTTTTTCATGCCATTTAATAGCTCCTTCTTTAAAACCCTGATAATTTTCCCAATCTTTGAAATAACTAAATACTGTAAAACAGATAATAGCAAATACAATAAAAATACCTAAAACAATCAAAAACATTACTTATTATCCCCCTTCTCCTGCCGCAAGTCATGGTCTTCACCATCGTAAATTTCACGATATTTAGTGAACAGAGAACCATCATTGTAATAATATCTAATATTATTCCAACCATTATAATGGTCAGTCAAATTAGGCCAGTCTACAATACGTGCCTGCCGTTCAAGCTCCTGCTGCGGCACTACTCTATGTCTCTGGGAGTTCCATTCCTTTGAATTTTCTACGCTAGCAATAATAACCATAAGCTGATAGTTATCGAAATGGGGGAAACGGCTTCTGATTTCTTCTCTCTGTCCAAGAGTCAAACAGTTAGTATCAATGATAATATCTGCATTGTCCAGTTCTGCACAATGTACAATCTGATACAATGTCTGCCAAACTTCGAACTTATGACTACGGTTGCATTCATCACCATTAAAGACAGCATACAATTCATCAGGGTTTACATACCGGATGTGATTCATCTTTGCGAAGGATTTCGCGAATGTAGTCTTTCCATTTGCACTCAAGCCGCACATCATATATAGAGTCGCCATCAACTTCATCTCCTCTCATTCTGCTTGCCAATATATATTCCATATAGATAGAATCTACTGTTGGATTTTCTATTCTTTCTATACTAATTACATCTATTTCTGATATAATTACAATATAAAAATCATTAAGACATTTAACTAATGCTTTATACCATTCATGACCATGCCAACACCAATAGTCTTCAAGAATAACTCTGCCTGATTTAAGAAGCATATGGTATTTATTTAATGTGTCTTCTTTCTTAATACGACCCATTAAAAAATCCATCTGATTAAATACAAAAGGATTGCCTGGACCAGACATTACCTTGCTCATATCAAATTCCAATTACTCAATTCAATCCTCTCATTATAACTTTTCTTGTCAGAAATCGGCTCACAAAAAATAACTATTCCATTACGCATCCAATCTGCATAAACCATATCATCCCAAAGGATTATACGCAAACGATAATAGTTTCCATTCTCTTCACTCTGTAAATCAATAGCAATCTTGCCATATTTAAGAACATTAGAATGCTTTTCATTAACCATATGCTGATAAACTTCTTCAGCATATGCATCAAATACATCCATCCAATTATCCAACTTCACTACACCTCGTCAAATAAGTAATTTTCTGCTTCTGGTAAGTTCCAAGAGACTTAATAGTGCCCTTAATAGTAAGTTCCTTACCAATTTCCCAATTCTTGGCAGCTGTACTCCAACAGTACAGATTCTCATTGGCATCAATGAATGTCATAATATGGTTAACACCATAATAATTTTCTGCTTCAATGTTTTTAATTACTTTTACATCACGCTCAATCTTGTCCCCAACTTCACCCTGATAGCGGCTATTGCCTTCATCATAAATAAGGTTTTCAACTACCTTATTAATAACTACTGTATCTTTCAGAGTGCCGTCGTCATCACCTACAAGCTCCCAAGGCAGCTGCACTGGCGTAATGCCGTCAGGCACATCTGCCGGAACTTCTTCTGTAGAAACAACATACCACTTAAACATAGTGTGGAAACGAGCATTAGAGCGTTCAAACCATTCAAAATTTTCATAGGTATTACCCTTAAACAGAGTAATATATCCATTATCAAAACCAAGAATATGCTTACGATTACCAGGCTTAATAATTTTCACAGAAGGATAATAGCGGTCATACTCTGACTGGGTGTACGATTTAACTTTTTTGACCTTGCCATCCTTGGTACGCACATCACAATAACGCTTGCCATTTTCAATATAAGTATCGCGGACAATTTCCAAATCCTGATAAGACTTAGCAACAAGAGCCATTATCTATCACCCTCCTCAAAAAGCTGCTTATAAAGAATATCAAGAGCCATGTCAATTTCTTCTGCTTCATCATTGTCAATATACTCATAATTACTTACACAGAGATCAACGACCTTATTATAAGCATTGACAACTTCTTCATTTCTAATCTTGTCCATAGTATCGTCTCCTTTAAAATTCTTTATATCTCTCATTTCTTTATATATATATTTTATAATATTTTTTTATAAAAATAAAAGAGGAGTCTCTTATCAAGACTCCTCTGTATAATCAATCAATTCAATTTCTGACCAAAATGGCTGCTCATACCAGCTTGTCCAAGGATTACTCCTATAAAACTGGTGAAAACGTACTTTCTCATTAAACTCTTTTACTTGAGTATAATACAATTCATTTACACCAACTCTTGAAGTCTCAAGAAAACTATCATGATGTTCTACCTGATAAACAATAACATCACGTTCGGCTTCAATATTTGCACGGTCAATAGGTTCTCTGACTCCTTGACTGATAAAAACAATAGTGCTAATAAATACTACAAGAGTCGTCATAAAACCTACTGTGAATGGAAGAACACTCCAATCACTAAAATTATCACTTAAAATTTTTCCAATGATAAAACAAACTACGCAAACAACAATAGCCAACAAATACAATAACATAATTATTCCTCCACTGTTCTATAACCTTCAACATCTACATCAGCCATATCGCTAATGTCGAAATCATCATCATCTTCTGGAACATTATAATCTGCTTTGGCCGCATCAATAAAATCTCTAATAGATGCACCGTACCAATCCCAATTGTCAACGCCGCCACAGTCTAATGCCTGAAGCCGCAAACTATCATAGAGCAAATCTTTTAGTTCATCTTTTGGAACGAGGCAATAAATCATATTAATACTTGGTTCCTTTCTTATAGTTATAAAAATACAATCCGCCAATGACAACAATAGCAATAACCAGAATAATTACGGGGTCCATATTAGTTCTCCTTTTTAAAATCAAAAATTGTTTTTAATTCTTCTACTTTATCGAGCTGTTCCCAAGGGCTATTGCATTCAATGCGACCAAAATGACCGAAGCAAGCATAGGGCAGATAACGAGTATGCTTTAAATCAAATTTATGAATAATACTGCGTGGTGCAAAATCAAATGTCTGATTAACTGCATCAAGAATTTCAGCAATAGGTTTCTTCTCTGTGCCAAAACAATTAATATCAATAGATGCAGGTTCTGTCTGCCCAATGATATAAGCAACTTGAATCATGCACTTATCGCAAACGCCAGAAGCTACAAGATTTTTAGCTACATAACGTGCCATATATGCACCACTACGGTCTACCTTACTGGGGTCTTTGCCGCTAAAACAATTGCCTGTAATAAAAACTCGATTATTATATCTTAATACAAGATTATGAGAAGGTACATTAATACAATACATCCAAGGATCATTATCTTCATAATCTTCAATAGTTAGATTGGCAATTGAAGAACCTGAAGTTCTGAATGGAGTAGAATATTTATATTTACCTTGTCTTACTTCATAACAAATACTTCTACGAGTATAATTTTCACTGAATGTTTCACCTATTCTATCATCAATAGAAAAATGAGAAGATGTGCCATAAACTGCCATAAAAATAAATTGAATAAAATCGGCTTCATCTTTATGTGTGGTTCTAAAAACACAATCTCTATCTCCATCCCATTTAATTACTTCATCAGCAATTATTTGAGCTTGATGCAAATTGCATTTAGATAAACATTCATTCATTTTTTTATTTACGAAGGAAGGCTTATACCAAAAAATACTACAATCATTATCTGGGGTTTCCTTATAATCAAGTCCTGTTGAAGCGAATAGTTTTCTTAATGCCTCTTTTTTATATTTCTTTTTAACTCTAATTCTTCCAGTCCATCCTGAATTCTCTTTTAGAATAGTACCATCTGCACAAAATGCTACTTGAAGTCTAATTTCATCATCAGTTAAATCAAGGCCAGGATTATCCTTAAAATCATAAGTAAAATAAATAGGGATTTGAATACTTCTAAACCCATTATTTTTATAATAATAGTCTAAAATTTCTTGACAAGTTTTCTTCTGATAATTTCCTTTAGATGTTTTATAGAGAACATTATGATTATCAGATAATATCATATCCAATGATTTATTAGTAGCAATATGATACATTTTAGTTTTAGGTAGCCTTACAAATTCACCATTAACAAATGAAATCTTGCCATCATCCCATTGAGCTACTTTATCATCTGAAGAAAATTCAGAGATTTTTTTCCACCCATTAAGGGTTAAAAATTCTGTATCTCCATTTACGCATCCACCACCATGCGGAGCGTAGCCACCATATGTATCTACAACGATTTTACGTCCTGTTAATCCAGTATCAGCCTGGGGACCGCCCTTCACAAACTTACCTGTTGGGTTAATATAAAATTTACAATCTTTTTTAATGGCATAACCTTGAAGGGCAATATTACAAATGTTCGTAATATCGGGCGTTATTTCCTTAATACTATACTTGTCTTTGTGTTGGGCCGATACGACAATTGTATCTACCCCTTCAAAGTTGCCATCATCATCGTATTGGACAGTTATCTGGCATTTGCCGTCAGGTAATGCCCAAGGTAGCAAATCATTTTTATACTTACTAAACATAATGACCGAGATATTGTTAGCAAGTTGCTGAGCGATAGGCATATAATTTTCTGTTTCATTGGTTGCATAACCAAACATCATGCCTTGGTCGCCAGCACCATCCCTATCAACACCCGCAGCGATGTCAGGGGATTGATTTACTACATTAATAATATATGAACAAGTGTCGCAGTTAAATCCTGCTTCATCATTGTCATAACCAATAAATCTTAAAGTCTCTCTTGCAATTTCCTGATAAGGAATAGATTGTTCTGTTTTAGCTGTAATTTCTCCCATAATATGGAAGATGCCTGGGCTAATAGTACATTCACAAGCTACTCGTGCATCAGGGTCAAGCTGGAGGACATAATCCAGAATAGCATCACTTACCTAATCACAAACCTTATCAGGGTGACCGGCAAAAACACTCTCACTGGTAAATAAATAACTCATATAATATTTCCTCCTTTATTATATAAATATTATATAATATTATTTTTTATTTTTCAATTTTTTCTATTACACAATAACAAGCGTTATAGAAATCTTCTTTTTCATCGTATTCATCACGATGTTCCGGCCACCAATCAGCTGTTAGTTCTTCTTTCATCCAATGCTCAAATTGCTCTACACTATTAGAACCATTAGCAATAAGCCAAGTGCTATATTCTCCATAAGGAGTATAACCTGTAAGTCTAAAACAATCTTTATCCTTTTTATAACAAGCTTCATCTGTAATTAAAGTTTTAGTATAATAACACTGACTCAATACATCAGCTACATCGCGATACTTATCTGAATGTTTCTCATAGCAATCACAAGCTACATCCATTAACATGCTGCCAGTGATATCATATCTTCGTGCTTCGGCAGGTGTTGCACACACTTTCTTATAATCGCCTTCTGGCGACCAAAATTCATATAAATAGTCCTATGACATATTGTCCTCCTTTGCCCAAAATGGTTTGACATAATTAAAATTTTTTTGTATAATATATTTAGAAAATAGTTCTATATAAAATTTAATCTTCTAAATGTAAACGTAAATAAATAGCTACTCCTAATAGAATTAGACCCGGAATGAGAAACCATAGCGGGTCTATTGTAGAATGGATAATTGCCAACATTAATTTAATGACCAAAATACAACCACCACTTTGCCGTAGATACTTCTGCAAGGGCAAGTTTACAATTCTTAATGCTCACTAGATAATTATTGTAAATTTCCAACTGCCGTTTAACTAATTCACTACTGGACAATTCAGGATAAATAGATGCGAAGATAATAGCATTTTCAGGAGTCAATGCAGCATATGTATCTTTTTCGTGGTCAAGATAATTAGCGACTACATCATTAATTGTCACTTGGATGGTTTGCATTTCAGTTTCATATACTTCAATTTTCTTATTGTATTCAGGCACTTTACTAATTGATAGAGCACAAACGATAATGCCAACAGCTGCAAAAAATGCGAGGATGCCGCCAACTACTACCCAGCCTACGCCTTTTTCTTCATAAGAGCCATATCTTAAATTAAGCATGACACCAACAATAATAAGAATAATGCCAATAACAAGAGCCACAATAGTCATTTATTTATCCTCCATATTGCAATCACAAACGAATTGATTTACCCATTCCCAGAAATGATACCCATTGAACATAGTAAAATCAAGGTCATCAAATCTTTTACTGCCAAGTAGTTTCTTTTCTTTATCCCAAATAGTTAGATATACAATGGCATAATTGCCGCTGCCATCTTCATAAGTTGCATGGAAAATATCATCACAATGAACTACAAATCTGCCTTTCCATAGAGGGTCGTCGTGCAAATTTTTGTTCATCTTCTTGATACGATGAATAATCTTACGTTTCAGATTCTTCTTACTATTGGAACTGTGAGAACTTTCCCAGTACTTGTCATTCTTCTCCATTACTTCTTCCACTCCTTAATTCTGTACTGATACATACCTTTAGAATAATCTGTTGGGTCTTTTACTACAACAAAAATTGCATCATAATAAGGCGGATTATCAATAACAGTATAATCAATATCCTTATGATAGCCGCATCTATCAAGTGCAATTTTAACTGTCTGTACCATGCCTTCACGCACAATCCAAATGCTATGAGTATTGGCCAGGTTTGCCTGTACCATCATGGCACTATCAGGAATAGATTTTAATGCTTTATAAATAACTCTACTCGCACAATCCTTTTCGCCGATTACGCCTTCTGCAATCAGTCTCTCTTCATCAGTCTTTACCATTGTTTTACATCCTCCACATAAATAAATTCAATAAATTTGTCTACATAAGACATAAATGCCAATTTACCTTCGCCCAAGAGACAAGCAGTTTCATAGAGGAACCATTGCTCTGTTGCTTCCAGACTTGTTTCATACATTTGCTTTTGGATGTAATAGATAAGTTCATCTGCTACATCTTCTACAACTGCCCGCCGCACTTCTTCAATTTCGGCAAATGTCTCTTTCCATGTCGGTTTGCGTTCAAGAGCAATGAAATCATAGGTGTCCATAAAATCATAATTGCCTTCATCAAGCGGTAAATGATTAATAACAATTAAGCCATCCATTAATATGCCCTCTCTACAATATAGTTACTAAAAATCGGCGGATATTCGCCAAACACTTCATTAAACTTTTTTTCCATTTCGTGTTCCTTATTTACATCAATTTCAAAATGGTTAAGGCGATTATAATTAAATGACGAATCAAGGTCAATACTAAAAAGACGATAACCAAAAAAGATATGATCCAGCCAATCATAGCCATAACAATCAGAAATTACAAGGTCATCTTCTTGAAGAATTTCAAATGCTTCATAAGGATCAATCTTTACTCGTTCACAATATTCTTTAAATGTAGGAACGTTATCTTCACCAAACATAAAACCGCGGCCTACAAATGCTTCATACTCAACACTCATGATATATGCCTCCTTGTTAATTTTTTTATTTCTCATTTCTTTATATATATATTTTATAATATTTTTTTATAAAAATAAAAGAAGCCGAATGGCGTTAACCAATCGGCTTATGTAATAGGTTTATAAATTCCAGGAGGAAGTGTAATAAATGTTTCATCACTAAGGGCATTCCAGAGACAAAGCCATTGACGATAATCATTATATTTTGTATAATTAATTGTTTTTACATTAGGTACTTCGCCATCGGCACAGGTCTTAATAAATACTGAACTATTATCAAGCTTATATGTCTGATAATAACCATTATCTAAAAGAACAATTGCGGAATTGTCGCTACCCCATTGGATATAAGTACCTTCTGACATAGGCTTAAGTTCATGATAATTTTCTATTTTAGTTACTGAATGTTCTTTGCCACTGGGACTATCACAATAAATAACAGCTAATAGTCCACTGATAGCGATAGCGACCATACAAGTACAAACGGCTGCCCATAGAAATTCGGACTTAAACCACTTCCAAATTTTTGAAAAATTATAATATTTAATATACTGCTGAATACTATAAACAATAGTGATAGCTATGGCGATCAAGAAAAAAATCATTTTTCTACTTTTCCTCCCATAAATTCAATAAAATCGCGGTTTTCGAGAGCATTAATAGTAAGTTTATACCTTTTTGATAAAGATTCAACCATTGTTAATTCGTACAAATTTTTTTCAATTTTAATGATATACATAATAGGAATAACAGCAGTATTAACATGAATAGGATATGGATATCCTTCAGCTTTAATTTTATAAATCATATATTACTCCCACAATTTACACAATAAATTTTATCATCTACAATAAGGACTTGATTATTTTGAAGGATAGTGCCGCACCTGGTACAATGCGGCGGGTTAGAGCAGAAGAATTTGCAGCCTGGGTCTTCATCATCGACCCGTAAGCCAGAGACGATGCGGCATTGGCCTTGAACACGATAGCCGCATCTGCCGCATCGACGCAAATTTACCACAGCACATTCTCCTGAATTGCATCAAGTGCTTCGGCACTTACTTCAAGACAATCATCAGGAGCGAATGCTTCAAGCTCTACTTTATTGATGCTATCAAAATACTGACAGATCTTTTCCATAGCATCAGTATATCCTTCATCAACGTCATTATCAGAATACACAAGTCCTGTCTCATCTTTTGACTTGTCATCAAAATTCCAGTTTACTTTATATCTAAAATACATATTTAATCCTCCAAACTTGGAATAGCTCTAATGTAGTAATTAATTCCGCCAAAGAAAAGAGCAATGCATTCATTACTACATTGATATTTCTTCCACCAATCACGTAATGTATCTGTATATTCTTCAAGAGTATCGGCATCATCAAGTTTGTTAATGCCATAATTATATTCGATAAATGCTTCTTCCTCGGCGATAGATAGAACAAGTTCTTCGGCAGAAATTCGGTTATCACAGCAAATTAAATCATCATTACAGCTATTCCAAACAATATATTTCATTTAATATTCTCCTAATTCTTCAATAATAAATCGACCACTCATAAACCAAAGAGCTGTGCCATAATGAGTTTTACATTTCACTTCTGGATGGCGGGATCTTCTGAAAGCAAAACTATAAGTAAAGAAATCATCTACGCCATCGTACATTGCTTGATTATATACATCTTCTTCAGTTATTGCAAGAATAAGTTCTTCGGCGTCTGCCCGAGTGTTGCAAATATATCGAGGGATTTCGCAACAAGCATCATCATCAATTTCAGAAATTAAATATTTCATTTAATACTCCTCTCCAATAGAATAATTATAATATTCACCAGCCATAAGAAGAGTCCAACCATAGAAAGAAATATTTTTATCGTCAAATGGAAATCTAAATTTATTATACTCTTTCCAGTCAAGAATTTTATCATTGAGATAAACTTCAATAGGATTTTCACCAGGCTCTACTGTAATTCCTGTTTCATCATAATAATAATCATCAAGGAATGCATTATATGCTTCTTCTTCAGCTGCTGCGAGAATCAACTCTTGTACATCGGCTTCAGTATTGCAAATACCAAGAATACCAGGATAGAAGTTATCAAAATAATCATAAGCAACATATTTCATTATTAATAGCCCTCCACTTCACAAATATAATAACTCATAGATAAATCATAAAGGATATATGCTTCCATACTTAAAGAGTTTTTCTTCTTATGGGACGCATAATTTAGGTATTCGTTATGCCATTCAGTGCGATTTTTCCAAGTATCAAGATAAGTTTGCATAGGGTTTTGGATACAAATTCTTGCTATATATTCATAGAAGAAATTTTCATAATCTTGTCCTTCAACAAGAGCAAGGAGAAATTCTTCTGCGTCTGCTCTTGTATCACATACAGTTTCGATTTCAGCATCATCTTGCCATTCCTGATGATATACAACATAACGTTTCATTTATTTTCTCCCTCATTTTTATATATATATTTTAACAAATTTTTTTATAAAAATAAAAGAGCCAGATTTGTTCTGGCTCTTTGGTTATTTATTTACTTCTTCAACGATTACAATAGCATTATGAATTACAATACGATTACCATTATAATCAAAGAATGTTTCATTTTCTGACTCGCTAATGTCAATCATTGTCGGACCGTATTCTCGCAAAAGATTACCATTGTAATCATAGACAGACACAATACGATAAAGGCCGCCCGTGTAATTACTTCTCCAACTCTTGATGGTACGTTGGAAATTCGCACCACTGAAAGTAAGAACCAAAAGGCCAAGTACAAGAATAATTACAACAAGAATTACTGCGACACTACCACTTCTACTTCTCATATTAATTCTCCTTATAAATCATTTGTTTTACAGAATAAATACATTACAAATGCAATGATTATAAAACCAAAAATAAGTATTTTAATCATTATATAAACTGCCAAGAGCATAAAAGATAAGACAAATAAAAATGGTTAAGAAAAATAGTCCCATTAATCAGTAGCCCTCGCTAATACAATTCCTACAATTGCACCAATTAAAACGCAAATCATTCCAATAATCATTAATTATCCTCCAGAGTCATTTCTTCTTCAATTTCTTCCATGTCCGGCACTTCGGCATCAACCTTAATTAGATTCTCAAGTACCTTAAAATTATAAGATTTATCTTTTGCAACGTCGAAACGTGTACCATTCATCTTGCGAATAACTACACCTTCAATTACATGAGAAGAATCAATCGTAGAAGGAATATCCTCATACTTGGCAATCCGTGCGAGGAAATCCTCTTCAGTGGTGTAGATGAAACGTTCCAGTTCAGGCACAGTTTCAAAACCCATCTGTTCTGCACGCTGCTTAACAAGGTCCCAAGGATATTCAATTACTACACCTTCAGGAGTAGTATAAGTCATACGGTAAACAAAATAGCGGTTAAGCGGTCTTTCTTCATGAGTACCATCACCATAAGTGTAATAACCAGTTTCAGTACATCCATAAGAAAAAGTGGTAGTCTTACCATACTGCTTAATAAATTGCTTATCTTTTGTTTTAGTATTATCTCCACGAGACATAATAGGAACTGCACCGCCATAATTATCTTTGTAGAAGCCTGCAATTTCACCGAAGCATTCCTCATTAGGCAGAAGCTTACCCTTGAAACGCTCGCCCCAAGCCTTACGGAAGTCATCATTGCCATAAAAGCCGCCGGTGCTATTGTTAGTAAGGACAGTGCGGCGAGTACCAATCAGATAACGCATTTCAGTTTTAGGGGTAAGGTGAGACTGTGCGGACATACGCCACTTCTTCGGCAGCCAGTTGCTATGTGCAATAAGCTTGGTAAGGAAGAAACCGTTTTCGCCAACAATTGCAGTCTGATATGCGTTTCGAGAACTGGTACCATGGACCTTCTCGGTCAAGCAGATAATGTCGCCCGGCTTAAACATATCCATATTAAAACGAAGCTGGGGAGTATCAATATGTTCTGCGAAGAATGGATACTTAATGCGGCATTTCTTTGCAGACTTATGGTTGTGTTCGCCGCGTGCAGTAGACTCTGAAACTCTGGGCTTATGCATCGGCACATACTTCTCGGCGATTACATGACCATTGAAGGTAGATACAATATCACCTTCGGCCAGATTACTGATGTCACCAAAAGGTGTAAGGCAAGTAAGTGGAAGGATAAGACCTTCGGACTTATTACCGCGAAGACGAATTGCACCAATATTACGCTTCACAGGGTCAATGAAACCGCCCGCCGGATTACCATTCTCATCCTTGCGGCGGAAGAGGTCATTTGCCTTACCAAACTCTTCACTAATTTGACCATCCGTGGGGAAATAGACGTAGAGGTCATTTTCATTCACGGATTTATCAACAATGGTAGTAATACCAAATACTTCACAGGCATTCAGACGATTAGCATTCTCCGCAGGTCTAATGTTTTTTACTTTACAAACATATACATTATACATTTACGTCTATTCCTTTCTTAATTTTAGTTAGTTTTCTACTGGAGTAAAGAAGTTGAGGCTTTCGGTTAGCCATCTATTTGCTTCGGGATCAAAGTAAAGGACACGGAAATATCCGCTATCGTCTCGGAAGATTTGTGCGATCGTGTAAGTCTTACCGGAGACATTGTTTTTCATTTTCATAATTAAATCCTTTCGTTATAGGGGATGCGGCTATAACCCATAATCATAGGCCATAACATCTTAATCAAATCTGGATAAGAAGTTAGAGTGCTTAAATATTCTATCTTCTTTTCTTCTACTATTGGTGTATATGCCGGACGAGAATGTTCTTTTTTAAGTTCTACCAAGTTTTTTGCCAATTGAACTCTTTCGTCCAAAAGGCGTACTATCTTCTCATCATATGCGGCAATCTCGTTTCGCATTTCAGTTGCACGATCAAGGTATTCATCAAGGTTCATGCGTCACGCCACCTAACAATCATTGTATTATCTTGGAAATATTGAGTTGTAAAGTTATTAGAATTAAGAATTTCTTGAAGTTTCTTAACGGTATAATTGTTCGACGAGGGAGTATCATCGGGAGAAATGACAATGGTATAAGCATAAGCACCATTTGTTGCCGCTTGCAGCATGGCTGGGGTATTATTTGCGATGATTTGTTCTGCCTTTTCAGTTGCCCGACGCTCTTTATTGACTTCTGCTTCTGATGTAAGAGTAGTAAGCTTAGCGAATAAGGTTTTATCCATTTCTTATTTCTCCTCTATTCTTTATATATATATTTTATAATATTTTTATTTATTTTTCAATTAAAACGGATATTGAATGTTTCGGCGAAGTCTCTCATATGCAGCAATATAATAGATTCTATCATCACATTTGTATTTAGCTTTTCTGCCGCTCCAAAAGGTAACATAAATAGTATTAGTAGTATTGTTGCCTTTTACGAAGCGAATGTCATTTTTTACCTGATGTTTGCGTTGAAGGCCTGTATAGATAGTAATTACCATGGGTCAACATCTCCATAACTACCATAATATCTCATACTGGTATTATTTGCTGCTTCATTACGGGCCGCACGCATAAGGTCCATCCATTTTTCTTGGGCAACATCCCAATATTTTTTATCTTGGAAGGAATAAACAGCTATAGTTTCATCAGTATCTCCTGTGACTTGGATTTGCATTTTATATTTTTCATTTGGGTCAGTATAGAAACTAACGTAGATGATACTTGATGTTTTATAGCAGCAGAGGTTTTTATTATCTGTTGTAAATGTGAAGTAAGGATTAATCATAGGTCATTAAATACCTCAACTGCATATTCCCAATCTTTTGGATTATCAAAAACAAATGTTTCAATGCCATGAGATTTAGTTGTAAGGTCCATAGAGAGTTCTGAACCATAGTGGAATTTTGCACTCATAACATCATTAACAGCATAGAAAAATGTATCATTGTCATCTGTTGTAAATGTTATAAATCTTTTCATGCAAGGGCCTCCAAGTATTTATCTACTGTTTTAGTATAGTCGGCATAATCAATCTTTGTATTCCACTTCTGGATATCGGCAAGAATGGCGTCAATGGTTGTAAGAGTAGGTGCGTCGCCATAGTTAGTAGTATCTACTTCAAATGTGGTTTTAGGAGCAGGCTTAGGGGCGAGTGAGAACTTTTCGCACGCTGCGATATTTTTCTTGAAATTCACTTTTCCATAATTGCCCATAGTGCCAAGGCAGTAGAGGTTGTCGCGGTCATTAGGGTTAATCATATAGGCGTACATGCAGTCGGGCAGTAGCTTGTGATAGGGGTCATATTCTTTAAGGCAGTAAATGGTAGTAGCATTAAGTCCGCCCTTGGTGAGTAGCTTCTTTTGGAACTCATTACCATTAAGGACCCAGACTTTTAAGTTGTTGTAGCTACCAACTTCGCCATTCTGTTCACGATAATTTGGCATTTAAGATTTTCCTTTCTTATCTTTTATCTTATATATATTTTATCAAATTTTTTTATATTTTTCCACTATTTATAAAACCAATAGGTATATTTTTATTTCAACTTATATCAATTAAACTTGTTATAAATTACTTAAAATTTTTTGGGCCACCGCGGTTAAGAATATTGATTTAATTTTTATATATAGTAGATTAATAAAAGAAAAGGAGAATATATATGCCAAGTAAACGTGAAGGCTATCATAATATTGCAACTCGTGTTAAGGATGAAGAGAAGGCACGTATTGATGAATTCTGCAAAGAAAATGATATGAGTGTTTCGCAATTAATTAGAAAAGCCATTAAAGAATATATGGATAAGGAGAAGTAATATAACAAAATGCCAAATACAAAGATTATTTATTCACTAAAAGTCCATATTTATCTTCAAGGGTTAGGATTTAAATATATTATTGAAATGTAGAATCCTCAATATGAATGGTTAAATTGCTGGGTTTATGAAGAAACGCCTGATTTAATGTAGGCTCTTGATACGTATTTCAAGGAGGTACAAAATAATGATAAAAGAATTTAAAGATACTCCTTGTTTAAAGAATAGTGGTATTATTTATGAAGATACATTTAAATCAGCAAAAGAACTATATGAATTAGACCCTGTTAGAGGGGGAGAATTAGCTATGGCTATATTAGAAGTAGCTATGACTGGTGATTATAGTAGTGATGATGCTATGTTTAAAATTATATTAAATCCATTTATTACATAGACTAATAAGACAGATTAGACTTATAAGAAAAAGAAAGAAGAAGGCAAAGCTAAACAAGTAGCTGAATTATCATTAGATAAAATTGCTGAATATTATAATTAGGGTATGACATAGAAATAGATTTCAGATAGATTACATGGGGCTATTACTCAACAGACAGTAAGTGCTCGTTTAAAAAAGATTAAAGAAATGTATCCTGAAATGATAAATGAAGAAGAACATAAGAAAAATACAAGTAAAGCGAAGGTTTTACAAGATGAAAAATCTTGTATACAAGACGAAAATGCTTGTAAAAAGGCGGATTTTAATTTTTAAGCTTGTTTTACAAGGATAGGAAATTTTTGCTTGTAAAAGTTCTTGTAAAAATCTATTTTTACAAGCAATTTTGCTTGTAAAAAATTTTTGCTTGTAAAATGCTTGTAAAATTTTAAATGAAAGACTTGATTTTTACAAGCAATTTTACAAGCATTTTTATCTACTCCTTGTATTACAAGCATTTTTATTTATTTTACAAGCAATTTTTACAAGCAATTTTAAATGTTTACAAGAAAATGGATTTTTACAAGCGATACAAGCACAATAAGAATATAAATGTAAATAAGTATTGTTTGTAAAAGTTTGTATGCTTCGCATACAAGCTTTAGGGTACTTCCTTTGTGGCGGGTGTCTTCCCCGTGGTAGTGTAGGGTTGATGGGTGTAAAGAAATATTTTAAGAAATGAATTGAAAAACGAAATCAAAAATTGAAAGGAAAATATGAATTGAAAAATTATGGATTTCATAAGAACATAAAGAACTATTAGAACTTAATGAATATATATAAAACTCTTGAACCATTATCTAAATTTGTAGAGTATAGAGAATAGGCATATGGTATTCCTCGTATAGCTATGATAGTACCAAATAATTATAAAGAGATATGTTTAGAAGATTAGAAACAATTGAGTAAACCATATTGGACTTATAATTAGAATTATTATAGATGGTTTGGCACATAGAAAGAATTTGATGCTATGATAGCTAAAATTAAAAAAGAAGAATAGAGATAGATAAGGAAAGATAAAGGAATAAAAGATGGTGGAGTATATGGTGTATATAAAAATGGATAGTTAATTTATATAGGTAGTACTACTGATTTTAATAAGAGATGGAATGAGCATAAAAGCCATATAAGAAATAAAGATTATAAGCTATATTTTTATAAGTTAATTAAACCAGAGGATAATATAGAATTTAAAATATTAATTGATGGTAGTAAATTAAAGGCAGATAAAGCATTAACGGCTACTGATTTAAAGACTATGGAATTTGCATTAATTACCTTATCTTAGCCTATTGGAAATATAGCAGGTAGATTGTAGCCGTTTAGATATAAATAAAGTAGGCTAATATAATAATTAGTCTACTTATCTTATAATATAAAATAAGAGTAGTATAAGGTATATTAAATTATATTATAATCAAACATTAATAAAATGTATATAAAATTATATAATTATATTAAAAAATCATTAAAAATTGTATTAAAATTGAGCTAAATTGTGTCAAATTACTAAAAATTGAGAAAAGGGTGGCCCTACTGCACCAGTGGCACCCCTATTATTGTTATATCGACCGACAACAAATAATCACTACCCTAATGCAATTATATCTTTTTTTAATATTATATCATATTTTTTTATAAAAGTCAAATTTGACTTTCCAAAAATTTCCATTTTAGGCTAAAAAGAAAAGGGCATAAGCCCTTTTCCTCACCACCCCATCATATCAAGGAACTTATCAATGACTTCATCAGCAGAGCCATTGACCTTGTATACCTTAGCCTTTACTTTCTCAGCAGGCTTCTCAACCGTCTTACCAAGGTCTTCAATAGCACGACCAATCTTATCAGCCATATCAAAAACCTTCATCAGGTCTTCCGGCTTAACCTCAATGTCATAGCCATAGTAATCCTTTGCAAACTTCGCCAAGCCAGTGCAGATAGCCTCTGCATCCGCGGCCATTGTCTGATCTCTCTTGGACTTTTCAGCCTGAGCCTTCAACTCTTCTGTTCTCTTGGCCTGTGCCTTGTTCAGTTCATCAGTGATGCTCTTGGCAATATCCTCTGCGGATTCACCCTTCATCAGACGATCATAAAAATCATACATATGTATATTACCTCTTTATAAAGATTTTCAGAACTCTTTATTCTGTATATATATTATAAAATATTTTTTTAAAAATTGCAAATATAGTGAGCGAAGCGAACCAGTTTCGGGAAAAACATGCGGCATATGAGAGGCCGCTAGATTGAGCAAAAAATTGCCATATGGTAGATTAAACGGAAATTCGGCACATTAGCTCGCTAACGTGCCGCTGGAATCTTATGTAAATTTACATAAATTTCCTTGGAAAAATTTTCCAATTATGATTCCAAAAATTGGAATGGGATTTTCTCCCATTCCAATTATTTCCTTGGACGCATCAGGGTCAACCGGTATTTAATTCCATTGTAAGTAAATTCCATTTCTCGTTCTGGATTTGTAATGGTAATATTACCCAAATCCAAATCGGGATAGGCATCTTCCAAAGAACTTTCCAAATACTGGATTAGCTCCCTTTTATCTTCATCAGGCTTGCGTTCCCGTTTTACATTTTCCACTTTCTTCCGGTCAGCACGTCTTGCCTTTTTCGCTCCTGCTTCAAGCTCCGGCGGCAATTCAAACAGCTTTTCGCCCCTATCAATTCGCTTATCCATTTCCAAAACTTGGTTAGCTTCTTCAATAGAGATTTTAAGTGAATTTGCCAACTTTTCTGCGGTCATTGACATTTTACCATCCCATTAGAATTTTGTTTGCTGGGAGCTAGCTAGAACTAGCTGGGAGAAGTAAGGGGAGAAAGCTCCCCTTACTTCTTTTTCCGCTCATGCCTTGGTGTAATAGACACGCCGCTTTTCAGTGGTCTTAATCACCCTGCCATCTTCCACAAGGGTTTTGAGCAGATTCGCTATTTTCTGAGTGGACATATCATTCTCATGCTTGGCATTGAAATCAGCCACAACCGGAAGCTCCTTGAGCAGTTCGGCGATAGAGTAGGTGCGGTTGGCTTCCATCTCCTGATAAATCCGCTCCACCATCTCGGCGTTCTCCACCTGCTGTGCGGTTTCCTTCTTTTCGCCGGACTTCTTGGAAACAGAGGCAAGCAGGGCTTCCAGCTTCTCCCGCACATCAGATGCAAGGACGATGTTCTCATTGTTCAGAACGGTGTTCAGAGCCTGAGCATAGGTAATCTTCTTTTCCATAATTATCAATTCCTTTCTAGCGGTAGGTCGCAACCCTTATTTGTTTTGTGTTCCTCTCTTGGAACAATTATATTGTATCACAAACCTATTGATTTGTCAATACCTTATTTTGAATTTTCCACGATTTTTTTTCGACTTGAATAAAGTATCGCGGAACGCTGGAAGTATTTGTCAGAATGGCAATTTCAATACCGTAGCTATGAAAATTTTGGGAGGGATGGGAGCCTTTTACAGCTCCCAATCACTGTCAAATCTTCCCAACTTTTTATAGGGGAAATATTCAATACCCATCTCAAACTTGTGCTTGGTCTTTTCTCCAATGAGGGCAAACAGCATGGATTCAATAATTGCGTCTTCCAATGCAGTATGTGCTTCTTCAAAATCTTCCTGCTGGAAACAATAGGCAAATGCCTTTTCCGCGTTGGTCGGATAGTATTTGCCGCTTGCCGTTCTCCACTCATTATCATAACACATCTGCTTATAGTCGGGATTATTCAACAGATGTTCACAAGACAAGCCCCACAGGTCAAACAGCGGATACGTCTTGCCATGGAAGCGGAAAACATCAGGTTCAAATTCTTTCTGCGAATGGGGCTTGCTTCCGTGGGCGATTGCTTCACATCTATCATTCTGATATGCTTCCCACTCAAAGAAATCAGGAGCATAGAGCTTGGAAACATACAGATCAGTGAACGGAATAGCTTTCTTGAAGTCGAACATACTGTTATATGCTCCAACAGCTACAACAGCATCCAAATCTTCAATCAGTTCAGCAATAGCCGTATTCCAGTCCGTCAGCTTGATTTCTCCGGCTTTCAGACGGTCAAGATAAATCGGCCGCTTGCTTGCATAATATGCAGTATTGAAAACGGCGGGAACACTGAAAATTTCAGAAATGAGATAGGACGCACGCTTGTAGACCTTGCCCCGAATATCCACAATCTGCCATCCCAAATCATAAATCAGCGGCTTGGCGATTGCGACATCTTTTTTCTGGTTTGCGGGAAACTTTGCGGCATAAGGAAGTGTCGCAGTTTCACAATCCAGAATCAGGTAATACTTTCGACGCTTATCAAGTTTAGTCATAGGGTTTCCATCCTTTTAATAATGTCAATCAGGGTTTGCCATCGCTCCCTCATTGCTCTTATATATTATCACACCTTGCCCAAAATGTCAAGAAGAATATTTATTCATTTTCAATGAATATTTATGCACGCTTTAACACTTTAATGTGGTGAAGTGCGGCACTTTAAGGATTTAACACTTTAATCAAATGAAGCGGCAATTTGAGAAAAAAATTGGTAAAACTGGTAAATATTGGAAATTCTGCCCGGCTAGGTCGTGGCCGGGCAGCTCAAAATAAAATAGGGGCATTTCTGCCCCTATGCGTTCGCCATTACCAAATTGTAATTATTTTCAAAAACTTGTAAATCTTCGGCAGTCGGTTCAAACGCCTCGAACCTATCGTTTGGAATAAATTTCCGAGTTTTTCTGAAATAGGCTCTCATTAGATTTTCCAGAACCTGGGCAAGATCATCATTCGGCAACTGGTAAGACTTTACAATTTCAATGTTAGAAATCTTTACCCTGCCGCCTCTTTTGTATTCATGTTTAAGAAGCCCTTGCATCCTCTTTGCAATTACATTGGCCTTACCAATTTTTGTAAAAACCCATTTACCTGCTTCATCAAACATTTTGATTAGGTAAGTGTTGCTTGTTCCTTCTTCTTTTGGCCGTCTCTTGGTAACAAACTCACCAATGGCAAGAATTACCTGGTTTACCTTATCCAGAATGTACTTTTTTGCCCAATCCTTGCAAGCGTTGAAAATTTCTTCGCAAGCTTCAAACCAATGAGATTTCCAACGCTTGTTTGCATTGTCAAATCTTTCCTTTGCACCCTCAAAATCGTTAGACGAAACATAATCAGAATATGTGGGATTTTTTACCATTTTTATCACCTTTTTCAATTTTTTTGGAAGAAAATGGGGAAAAATCCCCATTTTCTTTAACTTTTCGGCTTTCTTTTCTGGATAAGGGTCAATTCAAACCGTTCACCGCCACTAGTAAACATAATTGTGCGTTCTTTGTTGGTGATTTCTTCATCCAACACTTCAAAATCTGCCATTTCTGCCAAATATTTTGACAAACCGGCGATAATCGCACCTTTAATTTCATTAGGTTTACGCGGGCGGTACACGTTGCTTTTCTTGACCGTATGCTCTTTGACATTAGCAAGTTTCATCGCCTGCTTATGTTCTTCTGGACTCAAATCAAAATCAACCTTTTGATTGCGGTCAATAGCTTTGTCGGCGTCCAGAATGTCAACTGCTTCATCAATCGAACATTCCAGCTTGTCAACAAGATTATCGACTTTTGCCCATTCCTTTTCAGTCAATTCTCTCATAGGCTCTCCTTAATTAGTGGGGCGGATTTCTCCGCCCCTTGGTTTATCACGCCTTAGTGTAGAACACGCGACGCTTCTCCGTGGTCTTAATGACCTTGCCACCATCGACCAGCGGCTTCAACAGACTTGCGAGCTTCTGAACCGACAGTTCGGTCTCATGGTTGGTGTTCCAGTCATTGACCATCGGAAGCTCCTTCATCAGCTCTGCAACACTGTACTTACGCTCGAATGCCATCTGCTCATAGATTGCATCAGAGTAGGCGGCGTTTTCTTCCTGCTCCTTAGCCTGCTTCTTGTTCTCTTTCTTGTTTTCCAGAAGCTCAATCTGGTGATTGATGAAGTCAATCAGGTCAGTGTCTGCACCATATTGTGCGAGGAAATCAGAAACAGTAGTGAACATTTCCTTACGGGTCGGGGCTTTAATCTTTTCCATGGTATCAATTCCTTTTTGGTTTTTAAGTGTTTCCTTCACTTGTTGACTTAATTATAGCACATTAGATGGAGATTGTCAAGAGGGAATTTTATTTTTTTTACACACGAACCTAGGAAGTTGTGTAGCCCGACTAACTATGTCAAGCACTTTTAGTTGCTGTTCCCTCTTGACATTATGAATTATACCATGTTTCAGGATTCTTGTCTATTGGCAAAATACACAAAATTTGCATGAAAAAATTGTGTAAAATGCTTAAAAATTAAAATGCCGCCCAATTGCGTTGGTAATTGGGCGGCTCAAATGAACCGCCCATTTTTTTAGGAATTTTCATCCAAACCGCAAGCAATTTCCAGAAGATTACAGATGTTCAAAACATCATAAATGTCTGGCTGTTCAAAATCATCATCATCTTCCCACCATTCCCAGCAAATACAACCACAGTATTCACCATTGGCATTCAATGGATAACAATACCAGCCATTTTCAATTTTTGATGCTTCTCCTAAATTTTTTGGAAACCAGTAATCTTTTACCGTGGTATTATAACTTATAACGGGAAGACCATCTGCACCATAAATTACAACTGGCATTTCATTTCTTCTAAACCAAGCCATAATAACCTTAATAAAAAAAGCCATTTTCAATCCTCCACCAGATTTTCCCTGATAAATTCATCATCTTCATAGAAGTATTCGCCCCAAGAGTATTGGCAAATCCACAAGGCGTCTGTATCATCCCACTGGATGACTTGGGCGGTATAACCGCCCTTGTTAAATCTCTTTCCTCTCATTCGTTAAAATCCTTCTTTCCGTCAAGAATTGCTTCAATTTCAGAAGTGGTCAGGCGGTCAACCTTTTCTTCAATCTCATTGAGAATTTCTCCGTCATCCCCGCAGATTTCATCGGTGATGTTCAACCATTCATCATAGATGTGAAGCAGGACAAAATCGCCCGATTCGATTGTTGCACCACAACAGCCGCAGATAATTTCATCTCTGTCCTGATTCCAGATACCCGTTTGAACAGTTCCTTCATTGTCCATGAAAATAACCTGATAATTCATTGTATCATTTCCTTTCCTTTTGATAAATCAATTATATCACAGGTCAAGGGGCTTGTCAAGCCCCTTGATTAAATTTCTTGCCAATTTCCTGAATATCTTCAAGAACTTCTTCATAAGACCGCCACTCGCCATAATGGTATTCAGGGTCATAATACCACAGACCATAGTAGTCAATCAGTCCCATGACAATTTTAATGGGAACTTCATAGCCCATTTCATCAAAATAATCATTGATGAATTGTGCTTGGGCATAAGAATGAATTTCCACCGCCCCAATTTCATCACATTTAGGATAATTAAATCCCTCAATTTCCTTGCCTTCAAGGTCGAACAGCGTCAACGGCTCGCAATTTTCAGATTTACATAAATCTTCGTATCTGCATTTCCATTCGTGATGAATACATTCTTCTTCATCGTTGAACACCTGCCCGCAGAAGTCGCACTCATAGGTTGTAATTTCAGTCATGTTTATCAATTCCTTTCACTTAATTTCACCATTTTTGAAATATCCAGTTGCTGGTACTAACTTTACTTCTTTTGGATTTATCCAATGCTCTTTCATGTATTTTTCCGCTGTTTCTTCATCTTCAAAAACAAGTCCTGTGAATCTTAACCCACATTCATATTTCATCAATGCTATCATAGTATCAATTCCTTTCCTTTTGGTACTATTATTATATCAAATTTTTTTTAATTTGTCAAGCCGGTTGGGAATTTTTTTTTATAATTTTTTTCCCAACCGGCATTTTTTATTTCATGATTGAAGAAAATTCTTCTGTGTGTCCACAACTATCGCAAGTATAGTAATAATCTTTTGAACCGCGATAATTTGTAGCACTTGAAAATTGATACTGACCGCCACATTCACAATAACCATTATTCCAGCGGTCATGATTGCTTTCTTGTTCTTTGTACAATAGAGTTGCAACGCCAAAACCAATAGCAATCGCAATCAGAACAGCAACAACTCTACCATGCCAAGTTTCAGGGGCAACAATGGCGATCATTAAAGGAAGAATGGTTAAAACTAACCAAGCAAAATAAAAACCCGGATTTGTAAGCATTTGTATCACTCCTTAAATATAAATGATTCCATTGCCACCAGCAGGCGGATTCAGATTGTCTACGGTGATGTCAGTAGCCGCGTCCTGGCCATCTTCGTCTTCATACTCAACATGGAATGTCAAATCTCCAACATTATCCAGATAATCCTGAACAGACTTGATGATTGCGGCCATGTATTTTGCTTCTTTCTCTTGGTCTAACTGGTTAATTCTTTCCTTGGCTAATGCAATTAAGGTCTGTAATTCTTCCGGCTTCCTGTTATTTATGTAGTCGTTCAAGTCCTGCAAATTCATTGCTTTAACAATAGCGGCGTCCATAATCATTTTTATCAATTCCTTTCTTAATTTGTATCTTAATTATACACGGTTTCAGGATTTTTGTCTATTGGCAGAATAACCAAATTTGTGAGTAAAAAATTGTGCAATGTGCCAAAAATCTAAAAATCCTCGCGGCTGGACCGTGGCCGCGAGGCTCAAAAAATAACACAAGGGACTTATTTTATCAAGCCCCTTGTGTTATTTTTTTTTAATCCTCAATTACAGTACCAAGGTAGCGGGCAATCATCATCACTTCACAGCCCATGTCTTGTGAATCGCAAACCACATATCCCACGCGGTCACCATCTGCGTCAATCGGGTAAACGCCGTAAGTGGCATTGTATTCAAATGGTTCGTCTTCATCTTCCCAGGTCTTTGAGACATAGGACGGAAAGTTTTCCATACCTCGCAATTTTGTATCAGCGTCATAAATTGCAATAGGACGCAAACCGGAATTTGATGCCATTTTAATAGCAATTCGTAAGGGTTCTTCTGCAAGGGAACCAAGTGTTGAATACTTCTGAAAATAAACGCCGTTATTTTCAATAAAGATTTCAAGTGGGTCACCCTCATGAATCTTTAAGCTACGGCGAATTTCTTTCGGAATAACAACACGTCCAAGGTCATCAATTCTGCGAATAATGCCAGTTGCTTTCATTTTTATCAATTCCTTTCTTTTGATAGCCCTATTGTATCACAATAGGGCTTTATTCTCTTTCTTAATGGTATAATAAGTTTTATTTCTTTTGTGAGTACAGTTAAGTTTGTTATCAAAATAGGCAAGCTGAATAGCATACCATGCGATAGCCTGACAAGGAATTTCTTCGTTGACTGCTCGGTAAATATCAAACTGCATATCTGTCGGAGTCAATGCTTTATCTGCATGATTCAAAACCAAAAGGATTAGACCCTTAATCTTTTCAGCTTTTTCTGCCTGAATAGCGTGCCGACGTTCAAGTTCTTCTTCATGCTTTTGACAAGCTCTTTCAAGAACGTACTTGTCATAGCTTGATAATTCAGAACCCTCGGTGAGTTTTTTCAATACAGAGTAAATTCCATAATTCATGGTATCAATTCCTTTCTTAATTTGTATAGTTATTGTATCACATTAGGGGTTGTTTGTCAACCCCTAATTTATTTAATCATCGGGCAAGTGTTCATTCCATTGTCTTTCATCCAGCGGATAAAATCTTCTGCGGACAATTCTCCCGACAACTTCTTGAAACTCATGTCATAATCAATTGGTTTATAAATTGTTTCACGTGAAACAGGGAAACTGATTTTTTCGGGCTTGTATTCTTCGCCTTTCCAGTATCTCATATCCTCGATATGGAATTTTTTGATTCTTCTGTCAAAAGTTCCACGCTTAATAGAACCATTGACATAGTTACTGCAAATAGCTACTGCAAGGTTTGTTGTGTTTTTAATTGTCAATACTTCATTTTCAGGCGGTTCGGGGCGATAAACAAGTTGCGGGTCCCAATTCAGAATAGGCTCTTGACCATCATTCATTTTCATGTAAATGCGTTTCCAATACAGATTTTTCATAGTTCATTCTCCTTACTTATTATCTCTTGGAACAATTATAGTATAACAGGTATCGGGAAAAAAGTCAACTGTCATTTTGCACAAAATTTGGGGTAAAAAATTGGTGAAAATGCTGAAAATCTAAAATGCCTGCCGCGGCGTGGGATCGCGGCAGGCTCAAATAGAATTTCCATTTAATTCCAATAGACAAGTAAGAAAATGGGAATCCAAAATCTGGATTCCCAAATTTTTCAAATAGGAAGTGAATTGAGAGGACAAGGAAAAACTGTAATACCAACATTTGGTTTCAGCAAGAATTTGGCATCTTCTCCGATATAATCAAAACTGAAAACTGCCCATTCAGTTTCGATATCTTCATCATCCAGCATCAGATTTTGCCAAGCAGGATTTACTGTGGAAACCTTGTCAAAAATTGTCTGGACTGCTTCTTTCGCTTTCTCAAAACTGTCGAATGCACAATCCAAATCGTTGAAATCTGCTTCTTCAAAATGAACTACCCAAATAACCTTTGTTTCCATTTTTATCCATCCAGCCCAAGGCAATCAAAATTTTAATGTCCGTTGCTTCTTCAAGCAAAATGTCAAGCTGTTCGTCATTCATTTGATTCTTCTCCCCAAGTAATAATTTTTGTGTAGGTCTTTACTCCGAACATAAGTCTTTTCATGTCTAAAATAAATGAATCGGCATCACGTTCTGTGCGAAAATCTAATTCATTGTTATAATATACTCTTTTTTCATCATAGCCTGAATATTTGACAGTAATTTTTTTAGGAATCATCATCTTCATCGTCTCCCCAAATGGCAACAGCCAAAGTATAACAGTCATTTTGTAAATCAGAATGAATTTCAAACAGTTTATCACTTAATTCTTGTGCGTTTGTAAAATCATAAGGATTTGAGATATTCTTTTTTTCACAGTAAACTTTTCCAGCTAATTTTCCGATTCGATTTGCTAAATCGGCAAGTTCTTTAAGAATATCATTCATTTTATTTTCCCCTTATGGGCTGGATTATTCCAGCCCATTCAAAATTTCTTTCAATACTTCCAGAATGTCAACCTTAGTTGGGTCGATTGCTCCGCCCAAGTTCCAATCTCTGCGGACTCTTGCATCATCATCAAAAATCAGGGCTTCTTCATCATCAGCAAGTCGTGCGGCTTCAACCTTATGCTTCGGCGTTCCATAAGCTACACAGCGAAGACTGTCAAATGGAAAACCATATTCTTTCAGCCAAGCACGCTTCGCTTTTCTGACTTCATCATCATACTGCTTGTTCGGCTCTTTTGACAGCCAAGTGATAACTGCAACATTGATACCGCAATTCTGCAAGCTACGGAGCAGACAGGCAAGTTCTGCCATATCAACCAGCGGTTCGGCGGTCTGATAGGGTGTAGGGTCATAGGCTCGAATTTTATCAAGCCAATCTTCCACACCATAGAGGTCAACCAGAGTTCCATCAAGATCGAAACACAATTCCTTAATCATTTTATCATTTCCTTTCTCTTTTGGAGTATCTTTATTATAACAGGTTCAACCAAATTTGTCAAGTGTTTTTTTCAAACTAATTTAATATTTTTATAGTTTTCAATAGCCCAAGCACTTGCAAATGGCATAATAGACATATCTTTTACACCATTATTTACACTCATTTGGATATTTTTCCCAAGAGCATAAGCATATCCGATTTCCCAAGCTGTTCCAGAATCAGAATACAGACCATCATATACGACAAACACCATGTCACATTCTTGAATGGCGGCAATATCCATTTTGAAAACTTCCCTTGCCCAATCCTCTTGTGACATTTCCCAAGCATTTGGAACTGTATGTTCTTGCGGCACAAATACATCATACCCAAGCCGCCGGAAACCAGCCGCATATGAATCAATTCTTGATTTTGTCTCAGGGCGGAAGAACGCACCTGCCATATAGATTTTCATATCAGATTCTCCTTTCAAGAACCGATTGACAAAATATTTCCATTTTTGTCAAATTCAAACATAATGTCTTCGCCTAAACAGGCGTTCTCAATTTCGACATATACATCAGTGCTGGTAATAATAGGTTGTAGGCTTTTGTTCAGATGTTCCAAAATCTGGTTGAGGGCTTCGCGGTCAGTCATTTGATTTATTTCCTTTCCTCTTGGATTGTTTATAGTATAGCACAGGGCAAGCCAAATGTCAAGACATAAAATGGAAAATGTTTTCGTCAAATTGCACAAAGATTTTGGGAAAAATTTCCAAGAGCTGGGCTGGAAGGATTTGGAAAACTTTTTTACGTTAGCACTTTAATTCGCGAAATTCCGGCCGCGGCGTGGGATCGCGGCCGGCTCAAATGAATTTCCAAATTATGGGATTGCCAAAATTTTCCGCATTTGATTTTTCGACTGGAAAATTATAGAATTGAAACAGAAATAAAAATTATTTTTTTTATATAAAAAATTATATTATTTTTTTCTATAATTTTCAAATAAGAATTTCCTCCCAAAATATGGGAGGAAACTCAAATTGATTTTAGAATTTATAATGCGGAATTTCGGAAGCGTCAAGAACTCTTGCGATAGGTTCATCATTTTCGACTAACATATAGTCTTTTCCACAGTGCTTCTGAATATGGGATTCAGCTTCTGAACGGCACGAGGCATCTACAAAAAACAGACGCGGCCAGTCTTTTGTGGGGAAGAAGTTAATTACCAGATATTTCCACGTCTTATCTCCTTCCATTTTTACCACTCCTTAATATTCAGTGTAGCTTCTACGGCGTAGACTTTTGCATCATCAGGGAAACAGTCAAATTCTCCGGTAGCTAAATCAATTGCGTTAATTTCATCGCCCTCATTGTCGATACATTCTGTTTTCATATGAATTGTGTCTGTCCTTGGGTCGCGGAAAACAGTTCCAACTTCCAAGGAAGCGAAATGTCTAAATTCTTTTTTCTGTGCAAATTCGATTTTCATTTTTATTTTTCCTTTCTATGTTTAATTAGCTTTTTTGCCATGTTCTTCTGAATTGCGTCATATACCACTTTCGGCATTTTCATCTGCCCGTTTCGTCTGAAAATTGCAGTTGCTTTGTCCATGTTGACATAATATAATGTGATTAGAAATTCCATCCGGCTATCTGTAATCAAAATCACTCCTGTACTTGTAATAATTTGCCATTTGTCCTCATATTTGAATTTTGCAACAGGTTCGCCAAGTCCGGTATTCATTTGAATTTCAACATATCTATCCAAGCGGTCTTCCTTGATATGCTGACTAACTTGCAATTTTGTGATATCCATTTTAATTTCCTCCTTTTGGAAGAGGGCTTTTTAGCCCTCATTCCTATCATCTTCAATCCAACGGTTAAGGAACTGTTCGCAAGATTCATCCGGATTATCAATAACCGCTTTCTCACAAGCCTTCTGAAAAGGACAGGCTTCACAAGAAGGAAGGTGTTTAATAAGTTCAATCAGCATTTTCTTATCAAGAATGTTATTTGCAAATTCAGACATTTTCATTTTTATTTTCCCCCCCCCTTAATCAATATAAGTAGACATTAGACAAACCCATTCGCGGTTCTCATACTTTGGGCTTCTTTCCCTAGCGTCTGCTAGGGAATAGCCATATGCAGTTTCAATTTCACCCGTGTTGACGTTGTACATTTCAAATTCAAACATGATGTTAGTCCTCCTCGATGCAACCGCAGACTGTGTACCACAGACCCATATACTCGTCATAATTACGGGCATATGTATTGCAGAAGTCATTGATGGATTCCGCACTGAAATCATGGTCATTATCAATCCATTCGTTCAGCAGTTCAGCGATTCTTTCAGTAGTCATTTTTTGTATCTCCATTTCATTTTTTATCTGTTCCCTTGGAACAATTATATATTAGCACACCCTATGGCAAATGTCAATAGGAAAGTCAAATTTTTTTATTCGTCAATATGCACAAAGATTTTGGAAATAAATGGTATGGAATTATATACCATAAGCTGGTAGGATATGGGAAATGGAACATAATGTCAGATATGGTAAAATTTGACTGGAAATATTCGGAATTGGTATTAAATGGAAAATGCGGGGCGTGGCGAGCCTGCTGTGGATATAGCAATTTCGCCACGCCCCGGCGAGGAACTTCATTTGATTAAAGTGATGATGAATTAAAGAAAATGAATATTCATTTTGAAATGTATAAATATTCATTTCCAAAAGATAGAAAAATGGGGCTGATTTCCAGCCCCATATGGAATTAAATGTAAAGGCAAGCCGGATTGCCACGCCATCTGTAAATCGAAAGCTGATTACATTTCTTGCCAATTTCAACCGCCTCGCGTTTTGTGGAAACTCGTTTGGAAATGTCAATGTAATATCTGCCATTTTCAACCCAAACGCCGCATGTGCCCTTGAACTCTCGAACCGCCTGTATTGCCATTTCAGGGCTTATGACCTCGACGCCATTAGTAGCTACCTGATAGCCGCTCTTGTACCTCTTGATTTTTCCATTTTTAAGAGTCAGGCCATCGCCGTCAGCCAGTTTCTTGATTGTGCGAATGTTAATCATATTATCAATTCCTTTCTGTTGGTGAAGAGGGTCTTACCCCTCTTCACTCCAATTTGCCCTAGACCTATCAAGGTCTACCTTAAAGACTTCCCAATGCTGGGGAATGATTTCAAACTCCCGTGTTGAGAGGTTGAAAGCATTAGAGCCATCCGCCCAGCCTTCTGCACCAACTGGGATATAGAGAATATCATCCCATTCCCCGTTGAGAGTAAAGAGGTCATGTGCTCCAAGGGCTCCTTCCTGTGTCCATTCACCAGACCATTTATGATTTTTCATTTTAATCCTCCATCATCACGAAAAAGTTCCAAGAGGGATATTCAGGTCTGCCGCCAGCAGGATTATTGTGGCGGACCACCTGACAAAATGAAACAGAAATCCAGAGCATAATGATAATGCCGGATAGGGTCAACGCGAGTTTGAGATTTTTCATTTCAAAAATTCCTTTCCGAAAATTCAATTCATGTGCTCGATTGTGCGGTTGGTAAGCGGTAGAGGGACTCAAATGTCCCTCACCACTAACGTCAAATGGTCTGCCATATGTTCAATACACTGCACCATCTGATAGCTTGTGAAATGATAAGTTGTCAGCAGGCCAGAGGTAAATACCGCAGACCGACTGCCGAACCCTACAATTTCCAGTTCCTGCATGATGTAGAGTTTTTCTTCGAGTTCGCGGTAGAAGGCAGGCTGCCAAGGGCAGTTGAATGTAGTGGATAATTGCCATCTGCAATAATCAGTTTGAACATTGTTCTTGTCAAGAAAACGGATTTCAGCATAGGGATTCCGTGCAGTTGCCATATTGTATCATCCTTTCTATTGGAAGCCAAGGGTTTTAACCCTTGGCTCTGTAAGTTTCTTTGCCTTTCTCGAATGTGCTCATAACTTCACCAGTTTGCATATCAATGACATCTCTGTCATTCTTTGCCCATAGACTGTAAGCATGAGCCATGGCTCGTGCTGCGGTTAGGCTGCGGTAGATTGTGCCATACTGACCAGTTGTGTGATTATAGATAGAGTACATGATGTTATCCCCTTTCTGATAGTCTGGTTGAGCCATTAGCTCAACCAGATCTGCTTACTTGTTGCGATAGACCAACGACGCCGACTTGCTGCCAGCCGTTCGACTTCCCACTTGACCCATTTAGAACAACCGCATTCGTCCATATCAGCGAAAATACGTTCCAGCTCCATATGGTCGCTCTTCATCGAGGATTCAGTGTAGTTTGCCTTAGCAATCTGCCGTGCAATATAGTCCTTCTGATCCAGCAGCTTGTGAAAGGTGGCTTCGCCATCAGGGTCAGAGAATTTGACCCTGTTCATGGCATCGTTGATGTGAAAGATGGTGTTCATCATAGCTTCCTTGCGTGCGATTCTTCTGTTGATACGGTTCATAGTTATACCTCCATATAATGTTAGTTGGTTGTTAGGTGGATGGGTGAAGAAGCTTATGCTTCTTCACCGTATAGTAGGTCGTGCAGTTTATAGAAGAAGTCTTCGAGCATATGTTCAAAGATATCCGCCCATTCCTCGGCCTCGTCTTGCAAGTCTGTCAGCTTCTCATAGGCGGCCTCATATGCGATACATGGATTGCCAGTTTCCATATCCATGTTATAGTCCGTGTGCTCCAAGTCATATTCAGCACTATGAATAGCCCAAGTCAGGTTGTCCCACTGCGGGATATTCTTCGCCGCATATTCATGATACTTGTCCAGCATACCATCATAGTCGAAGCTATTGCCAAGCATATGGTATTGCTTGACATATGCTATCAAGTCTTGTGCCTGTTCTGCTAACTCTGCTTTGATAGCTTTCTGTTTGTCCTGTTCGCTTGTTTTAATTGCATATACCATGATTTTACCAATCCTTTACATATTATTTGACTGTTAGTTGTCAGCTGTCCGTGGTGCTATCTGCCGTAGGCGATGGACTGCCCTACCGCTTGCACCGCACTTTCCATGTTCTACCATTGCGTCCGCTATGCGGTGCAGACGCTCGGCTTAAATTCACTTGTCAATGTTCAACGCCGCTCGGTGCTTCGGCCTCTTTCCGGTCATTCTACTACACTTGCAAGGGCTTGCGTTGTTTGTTTTTCCCTTGCTTCGTTGTACTCATTGTACCATAGGATTTTCGGCTTGTCAAGAACTTTTTTCAAAATTTCTTGATTTTTTTTCGCTTGCTTGCGGCTTGCTTTGCGTTGTCCCGTGGTCAATTTCTGATTATAGAATAGCACCTATGCCCGAAAATGTCAACTACTTTTTTTCAAAAATCGAAATATTTTTTTAGGGGGTTAGTCGTATCTAACTTGCTTCATTTGAATAAAGTAAGACAATAGACTTTAACATTTTAGTCAAGTGAAGTGGGGGGGCAGGGTTTCGTGTAAAAAAAATGGAAAAAATGGATAAATCTTCCTACCTGGCAAAATAATTTCTAAAACCTTTTTTAATTTTAGAAATCGGAACAAATTTCTAAACTCATTTTTAATTTCAGAATACGGAATAAATTTATAAAAAAAATAAGCGGGAAAATATTTTCCCGCTTTAATTTTATTCCTTAATTACTCGATATCCATTCTATTCCAATGTTTCTTTTGCAAGAGCTACGGCATCACTGGCTTCAGGACATTCAATACATAAAAAAGTCTTACCATCTACTTCATCAATGTAAAATTCATAATTATGACCATTTACCATATGCAATTCTTCACGAAGTTTAGAAGGAATCATTAAACGTCCAACTGTATCAAGTTTTCTTGTATAAGCTGTTTTCAGCATTTTAACTCACTCCTTTCTTTTTAATTGGGAGAGTATGAGCCATCCCATAAATTTTTTATAATTCATTTTACAAAATTTTTTGTTCTTTGTCAAAATTTTTCTTAACAAAATCTTAACACGAATTAATTAAAAGGAATAATACCTTCATTAGGGTCAATTACTCCTCGTTCTTGATGAAAGCGATAATTGACATATCCATTTTTAAATTTATAAACTTCTACTTCAGGTATAATATATTGATCTTCTTTATCTACAATTTTAGAACCAAGAGTAATACCAATTGGGTCACCCTCTTCTTCATATTTAGATAAATCAATAGACATTAAATCTTTTTTATTTTTAATGACATGGACTATTCCAGGCCCAATATATTTTTCTTCTAGTCCTTTATTATATTCAATATATTTCTTATCGCTTTTAAAATTCATAAAATCTTCAAGGGCTTTAGTATAGTCTTTATAAAGCTTTGCTTCAATAATTTTACCACAAATAAATCTGGCCGCACATCCTAATCCAAGTGCCGCACCACTACCTAAAAGAAGCCCATGGACAAACTTCATTAAATCACTTCCCTTAATTTTCAAATATAATATATTTACTTTTTCTTACGCTCTTTGGTAGGATTATAGGCTCCTTGCTGTTTAGGATTTTCACCCCACATAATTTGATAAACAGCTCTTGTTGCACTATTAGTTGCTCTACGTTTAGCCTTAGAAGCCATACTGCCTAAAATACCACGAGGTTTTCTCATAAAATTATCTCCTTTAATTTTATATAAATATTATATAAAAAATTTTTATAATTGTCAATTTTACATTTTACATAATTTTTTTACTAAATACCATAAAAATTTTTGGCCATGGTTGACTTTGCAAATTTTTTGTGTTATAATTTTTTTAGAAGGATTGGAGGTATTAATCTTGATAAAATTAGATTATACTCTTGAAACTCCTGAAGAACGAAATGAATTAGTAAAAAAAATTTTAGAGGAAAATCCAAATCCTAATGAAAAGTATTTAGAAATCCTCGCAGATTATCTAATTCTATGTATGGAGAAACAAGAAAAAAAAGAAAAGAAAATATTAACTGATAATAGATTAATGACAGTTAATAAACGTGAAACTTCTTTCGAAGGTCTTGTTTCCCAGTTAGAGAATGGTGAAGATGGTATATATAATTTAATTAATAGTGATAAAAATATGATATTTTAGCCAAAAGTTACAATTACAAAAAAAGATTTAGAAGATATTCCGAGCTTAAAACAATTAAAAGACGCTATTACAACTTGGGAAGCAAAAATGAAAGTAGTGAGTGGTAAAGATGCTTTCACTATAAAAAAAGCATTAATAGAAATGCGTAAAGACCAATATGTTATTAAAAATGCTTATCGGAAGCCAATAGTACCAGTAAAGCTTACACGGTCCAAATATAAAATTAAATTAGATGAAGATGTAAAAATATTTGATGATGATGGATATCCAATTCCAGAAGGCGTCTCATTGATGAACCCTGAAATTTGCTCTTGCATTTTATGCAATTATTCTCGATTAAAAGAAGATAGTTGGGACCGTTTTGAAGATGATACTTGGTATCTCATCTATGATTTTGAAAATATTTGTGATGAAGCTTTGGCTGATTATCCTATGTTAATGCGTATTGTAGAATGTAAAATTGATGGATTACAAAATATAGAGATTCAAAAAATTTTACAAGAAGAATTTAATATTACCCACAGTTTAGAATATATATCAAGTTTATTCCGCAATAAAATACCAAAACTTATTGCCGATAAAGCTGTTGATAAATATTTAGAGTGGTATTATACAACTCAAGAAAAAGGCAAATATAAAAAATGCAGTCGATGTGGGCAAATTAAATTAGCTCACAATAAATATTTTTCCTATAACAAAACAAGTAAAGATGGATTTTATAGTATATGTAAAAAATGCCGAAATAGTTCTCGTAAAGAAAAAATAAAATCCTAAAGAAAGGAGAAATATTGATTGTCCAGCGAAGGTAAACAATATTATTGTGAAAAATGTAATAAAACTATGGATGGCACTTAGTTTTATACATCTAATAATTTAGATAAATATCCCAATGATGGTAAATTACCAAAATGTAAAAAATGTATAACAATGCATGTGGATAATTGGAATCCGGATACTTATCTATGGATATTGCAAGAATGTGATGTTCCTTATATTCCTGAATAGTGGAATTAGTTAATGGGTAAATTTGCAAAGGATAGAGCGAAAGTCACTGGAATGACAATATTAGGTCGCTATCTCTCTGCAATGAAATTAAATCAATGGAAAGATTATAGATGGAAAGATAGTCAATTCTTGCAAGATTTACAAAATAAAAAAATAGAAGAAACAATGAAGCAATAGGGATATGATATTCAAGATATTACTACTGCTATTCAACGAGCTTCATTCTCTTTGCCATCAGAAGAATTAAAAGAGCCGCCTCCTCCCGCGCCTCCTCCCTTAGATTTTGGGAATTCTGGGGAAGATTATTTTAAAGATAAATTAGATTTTGATGTTCCTGACTTAGGCGCAGAACTGACAGACGAAGATAAACGATATCTTTATTTAAAATGGGGAAAAGGTTATAGCCCTGATGAATGGGTGCGCTTAGAGCAATTATTTAATGAAATGATGTAGTCTTACGATATTTAGTCTGCAGGCCATATTGATACATTAAAACTTGCCTGTAAGACATCATTAAAATCTAATTAGTTATTAGATATAGGTGATGTAGACGGCGCACAAAAGATGATTAAAATGTATGATTCTTTAATGAAGTCGGGCAAATTTACTGCCGCCTAGAATAAAGAAGAGTCTGGCGATTTCATTGATTCTGTTGGTGAATTAATAGAAATGTGTGAGAAACAAGGTTATATCGAAAGATATTACATTGATACTCCAAATGATAAAGTAGATTTTACAATTAAAGATATGCAAAAATACACACGCACTTTAATTGAACGAGAAACTAATCTTGGCAATATGATTGATTAGGCATTAAAACAAAACGCTAAAGAAGATGAATAGGCCAAAGAAAACGTCGAAGATACAATTGTTGATGATGTTGATATGTCTATTGAAGATATTGAAAAAACTTTGGAAGATAAAGATATCGAAGACTTTGGCGAATTTTTAGATAATGAGACAGAGTTAGATATAGATGCTTTCTCTGATAGAGAAAATTAATGGCATTACAAGACTTGCTTGACCTATCTACCAGTAGAAAAAAGATAGGTCTTTCTGAAGAACGTATTAATGCCGTAATGCCAGTCATTCGTAAATATACTGCCTTTTGGCGCGAATATCCAGATTTATTTGTTGATTTTTTAGTACGAGGAACACGTACAGAATAGAAAGAAGGAGAATTTAAATTTTTCTTCTATTAGCGTGTTTTCTTACGTTGTGTTATGCGTTATCAATATGTTTATGCAGTTTTCCCTCGTGCTTATTCTAAATCATTCTTATCAGTTATGGCATTAATGGTTAGATGTATTCTTTATCCTGGTGTTCATTTATTTGTTACTTCTGGTGGTAAGGAATAGGGCGCGAGCATCTTACATGATAAAGTTAATGAAATTTGTGATTTAATTCCTAGTTTTAAACGTGAAATTGATTGGGGCCGCGGTAAGAGCCAAGAGAGTAAAGATAAAGTTCGTTATGTATTTAAGAATGGTTCTGTCCTTGATAACTTAGCAGCAAGAGAAAGCACCCGTGGCCAGCGTCGTCATGGCGGTTTGATGGAAGAATGTGTAGGTATTGATGATTAGATTTTGCGTGAAGTCATTATACCGGTTATGGCAATTCCTCGTAGAGCTAAAGATGGTACAACCCATGAAGAAGAAGCAGTTAATAAGTCTTAGATTTATATTACTACTGCTGGTTATAAAAATACATATCCTTATGATAGATTGATTGGTTTGTTAGTTCGTATGATTACATAGCCTGATAGATGTATGGTATTAGGCGGTACATGGCGAACTCCTGTCGCTGTTGGATTACAATAGAAAACATTCATTACCGACCAGAAAAATGAAGGAACTTATAATGAAGCTTCCTTTGAACGTGAATATGAATCAATTTGGTCTGGTACTGTTGAAGATGCTTTCTTTAATGCCGAAATATTTAATAGAAATAGAATATTGAATTAGCCTGAGTATGAAGCTTCTGGCCGTTCAAGTAAATTATCTTATTATATATTAAGTGTTGACGTAGGCCGTAAAGGATGCGATACTGTTGTTTGCGTATTTAAAGTAACGCCGCAACCGCATGGTGAACCGATTAAAAGTTTAGTTAATATTTATACTATGAATGATACTCATTTTGAGGATTAGGCTATTAAACTTAAAAAATTATATTATAAATATAAAGCTCGTAGAATTGTAATAGATGCTAATGGACTTGGCGTTGGTTTAGTTGATTTTATGGTTAAACCACAGATTAATCCTGAAACTTCTGAAGTAATTCCTGATTTTGGTGTTTATGGTGGAACTTAGGACGATGCGGTTTAGGAATATAAAAAGTATAAAACCAATAGTACAGAATTAGATGTTTTATATTTGATGAAAGCTAATGCACCAATTAATACTGAAGCTCATAGCATTACTTAGTCAGTATTAAATTCTGGTAAAATTAAATTTTTAATAGATGAGCGAATGGCTAAATAGAAATTATTGACTACTAAAGTTGGTTAGAATATGACTACAGAGGCGCGGTCTGATTATTTAAGACCATTTAGTTTAACTACTTCATTACGCGAAGAGATTATGAATTTGCGCGAAGAGAATGAAGGTTTAAATATTATTTTAAAACAAGCTAATAAAAGTATTAAAAAAGATAAATTTTCTGCATTAGAATATGGATTATATTATATAAAAAAAATAGAAGAAGATAAAAAGAAGAAAAAATTCCGGGCTGCTGATTGGATGTTTATGAATTAAGCCGGGCAACTCTTATTATTCTTTTAAATTAATTTTTAAAAGAATAATAAGAGGAATTTATTTGTAGATAAGAAAGGAGACTTAATATATGGATGCCAGTCGTGCGGAAATTAAGATTAGAGAAATCTTAGAGGAAGCCGGCCTGAATTTTAAGATGGAATATATATTTCCAGATTTAAAAACACATAATGGTCGTCCTTTACGTTTTGATTTTGTCATATTTGATGATGATAATAATATTGATTTTTTAATTGAATATCAAGGGAAATAGCATTATGAAGCTAGTAATAAATTTGGCGGAAAACGTGGATTATATCAATAGCAATATAATGATAATCAAAAACGTAGATTCTGTGCTTTACATGATTTACATTTAATAGAAATTCCTTATACAGAAGAAAATTTAATTTCTTATGATTATATAATGCGAAAAGCTGGATATTAATTGAAAGAAGGTGAAGTATGGAATTAGAAAAGGAAGAATTAACCAGAAATGAATAGATACATAAAAAAGGTTTTGACATAACTGGAGGAGTACGTGAGTATTCTGCAGTTGGCCCAAATGAATATAAGAAGATTAAGGTTGGTGTTAAGACATTAGACGATGCTGTCTTAAATCTTGGATCTTTTAGATGGGACACTTATGGTCGTCGCAATGAAAAGTATAGCCGTGAACGTATTTATACAAAGCCCATGGTTATGGATGCTTTAATTCGTAATGATATTCAAGAATTGCGAAGAATATCACGCTTCTTTTTTAGAGTAAGTGGTATTTATCAAAGAGTATGTAATTATTTTGCGAATATGTATCGTTATGATTGGGCTATTGCTATTTAGTCTAATAATACTGACGGCTCTGCTGTTAAAGATATTAATGAAACAAAAGCAGTAAAAGATTTCTGGCGAATTTTAAATTATTTAGATAATTCTTATATTAAGAAAATTTGTGGCGATATGGCTCTTGAAGTTATCAAATGTGGAGCTTATTATGCCTATATTGTTTCCTCAAGTACTGGCTTAATTTTATAGCAACTTCCTATTGAGTATTGTCGTTCAAGATATTCAGTAGGTAATTTACCTGCTATTGAATTTGATATGAGATACTTTGATACTTTTGTGGATACTAATTACCGTAATAGAGTATTAAAATTATTCCCTGATGAATTTACAATAGGTTATCGTCTCTATAAGGCTGGTAAACTTTTACCTGATGTAGCTGGTGATAATACTGGTAGTTGGTATTTGTTAGATCCACAAAGCACTATTAAGTTTGCTTTAAATGGTACTAATGATATTCCATTATTTGTAAATGCTATTCCAGCAATTTTGGATTTAGATGCCGCACAAGATTTAGACCGCCGCAAGCAGATGCAAAAATTATTAAAGATTTTAGTTTAGAAATTACCACTTGATAAAAATGGTGATTTGATTTTTGATATTGATGAAGCTCGTGATATTCATAATAATGCTGTTGAAATGTTGCGTAGAGCTGTAGGTGTTGATGTATTAACTACTTTTGCAGATGTAGATGCTATTGATACTTCTGATAAAAATACTTCTGCTACCACAGATGAATTAGAGCGTGTTGAACGAACTGTATATAATGCATTTGGCGTTTCGCGCAATTTATTTAATACAGATGGCAATATTGCGTTGGAAAAGTCTATCTTAGATGATGAATCTACCATGCGTAATTTAATTTTGCAATTCAACATATTTTTTGATAGAATATTATCAGTCCTGAATGTTTAGAAAAAATATAATTATAAGTTCTATATGTTAGAAACTACACAATATAATTATAAAGATTTATCTAAGATGTATAAAGAGCAAACTTAGATTGGTTTCTCTAAAATGTTACCTTAGATTGCTCTTGGATAGTCATAGAGTTTTATTCTTAATACGGCTCATTTTGAAAATGAAGTTCTACATTTAAGTGAAGTTATGATACCGCCTCTTATGAGTTCTACATTAAATGGTGAAGATATTTTGGGTAAAAAAGATTAGAGTAGTTCTAACACTTCTCAAAATAAAACAAGCGGAAATACCACTACTGTAAAAACAGAAACTAAAGAAAGTGGTCGGCCAGAAAAAGCTAATGATGAAAAGAGTGAAAAAACAATCGCTAATCGTCAAGCGGCTGGTAAATAAGGAGGATTTATAGTGAGACATACAAGTGTTAAGTTAGATACTCCTGTTGAGTTTATTAATATCACTAAAATCAATCCTTTAATTTCTAAATGTTAGATTAAAGTTTGTTATGTTGGTGATAAACCAAATCGCAATAGAAGTGTTATAACAAAAGAAGTTGCTAAAGATTTAGCACAAAGTTTACCAGGTAGCCCTATTGTTGGTTATTTTAATGAAGCCAATGGTGATTATGAAGAACATAATCGTATTATTGATATTTCTAATGGTAAATTTGATATCAAAGATACTACTGTTCCTTATGGTTTTGTAGACTTAGGAGCTAAAGTATGGTTTTAGAAATTTTTAGATGATGGAAAAAACGAGCATGAATATTTAATGACTGAAGGCTATATCTGGACAGATATCTATCCAGAAAGTAAACGTATTATTGAAAAAGGTAATAATCAATCTATGGAATTAGATGATGAAAAAATTAATGCGTATTGGTCGAAAGATAAGAATGGAATGCCCGAATTTTTTATTATAAATGAAGCAATAATTAAGAAACTTTGTATTCTTGGAGAAGATTGTGAACCTTGCTTCGAAGGAGCTAATATTACTGCACCTACGATGCATTTCTCATTTAGTGATAAATTTAATGAGCAATTATTCTCTATGATGAAAGATTTAAAAGAATTATTAGAAGGTAAAGGAGGAACAAAAGTGTTCACAAGATATAGTGTGGAGATTGGTGATTCCATTTGGACTTCTCTTTATTCTTACATTAAGGGTTTCGGAGCAGGTAATGCAATGATTGAAGAAGTTTGCGAAGACAATGGTAATTTATTTGCTATTGTCAAGGAAGATGATAAGTTCGTTCGTTTAGATTTTTCTATGGAGAATGATACTTTCACTCCTGGTGAAGTTTCTGAATTAACTGATTATTCTGTTTCTGATAATCCTCAATTCGATCCTGAAAAAGTTGCAGAATTTGCAAAGAAAAAAAAGGACGAAAAAGATAAAGACAATAAAGAGAATAATGATAATAATAAGGAAGATCCTTCTAAAGATCAGCCAAAAGATGATGAAAAGAAGGACACTCCCGAAAATAAACCAACTGATACTTCTGATGAAGAAGAAGAACCAACTGAGGATGATGAAGAGAAAAAAAAGAAAAAGAAAGCTAAGTACTCTTTGGAAGATGTAGTTGAATATGGTTTATTAAAAGACGAGTATACCGCGCTTGAAACTAAATATAATGAATTAGTTGAAAAGCAAACACAACTCGAACAAGAACTTGCTTCTTTAACTCAGTTTAAGACTGAGGCTGAAAGAGAAAAGAAACAAGAAATGATTAATAGTTTCTATATGTTATCTGATGATGATAAGAAAGATGTTGTTGCTAATATTGATACTTATTCATTAGATGATATTGAAGCAAAGCTTTCTATTATCTGTGTTCGCAATAAGGTCAATTTCGATACTAATGAAAAGAAAGAAAATGACCCACTTACATATAATATTAATAATGATGTAAATGACGATAGCATTCCTGCTTGGATTAAGGCAGTATAGGATGTTGCGAAAACTATGGAATAATAAATTTTTAAGGAGGAAAACCTAATGCTTTTAAAAGATATGCTTAAAGACCTAAGCGGCGTATCTGCTGTTAAGGGCGGCTACGTTGAATATGGCTATGGTCAGGTTGAGCCTAATCATTTAAGTGCTCAACGCACTGGTCAGATTTATGCTCAATTACCTGCTAACAGAAATATCCAGCTTCTTGAAAATGGCCAGTTTGTTAAGTATGACTATGCTGCTGGTGAGCTTGGTGAAGTTGATTTCACTGGCAAGGGCGAATGGATGTTAGTTTATAATGAAATTAAACTTTATCGTGAGGAACAAGCTGATTGCGAATTTGCTATGCGCAAAGATGATTATCAAGCTCGTTATTACAGCCCCTATGATGGCAAGCAGGAAATTGGTACACGTCAGGCTCGCTATTTAAATGGTAAGGATGCCGAAGGTAATACTTCTATGACTATTACAGATAGTCAGGGTGTACAACATACTTATGAATATGATGATGTCACTGCTGGTCCTGATATTCGTGAACTCTTCTATGAAGAAGATCCTTTACACTTTGATGGTCCTTATGAGGCCCGTAGAATGCCTGCTGGCACTAATATGGTTCCTCGTGTTTTCAAGACCAATGTTGGTGATATTTTTACGACTAATACTATTGCCGAAGCTACTCTTGTAGTTGGTGATATTTTAAGTCCTCGTGCTGCTGATGGTATGCTTTCTAAGACCGGTGATGGCTCTATCCAGTGGTAGGTTGTCAAGGTTTATGAAATGCCTGATCATCAGAAGGGCGTTAAGATTATGCGAATCGCGTAAGAAAGGAGAGAAGAAAAATGTTAGATAGAAAAAATCTTGTTCAATTAATGAAGACTGTCGCTAAGGCTGATCCTTCTACTCCTACTGCTTACAGCTTTAATGGCGAAAGCCTTTCTTATGATGCTCTTAATGAAACTCTCCGCAGAGAATTAAATGAACTTGCTGGAACTTATTCTTTATATCGTGATAATAAGAACCTTATTTTCTCAATGATTGAGGAAACTATTGATGAAGTTCTTCCTAAGAAAGTTGAAGAGCAATATAATCAGTTTGCTGAAGTTAAGACGTTTAAACAGGGTGACAAGCCTATTTTCCGTAGAAAGTTCAGCAACAATACTCGTGCAAAGCAATTCATCACTCGTGTCGGCCTAGCTGGTATCTATGAAGTATTCAAGCTTGGTAAGACTGAAGAATGCTTTGAAGTCCGTACAAGTGCTATCGGCGGAGCTGCTCAAATTGGCTTTGAGGAATTCCTTGATGGCCGTGTCGATTTTGGTGTTGTTACCCAGATCGTCATGGAAGGTATGGATGACCTTATCTATAAAGAAATTGCCGGTGCTTTAAAGGCTTCTGTTAACCAGTTACCTCCTGCTAACCGTTTAGTTGCTAATGGTTTTGATGAACCCGGTTTTGATAAGTTACTTATGATTGCTTCTGCTTATGGCACTCCTACTATTTATTGCACTTATGAATTTGCTGTTCGTATGATTCCGAAGGATGCTTGGCGTTATACTGAAGCTATGAAGAATGAGCTTTGGAACACTGGCCGTCTTGCTTCCTATAAGGGCTATAAAGTTGTTATTCTTGAGCAGGGCTTTGAAGATGCTACCAATGAAAAGAAAGTCATTGACCCAGGTTATGCTTGGATTATTCCTACTGGTGCTGATAGTAAGCCTGTAAAGGTTGCTATGGAAGGCAATACCATTGTTGATGAATATACCAATTATGATCGTAGCCGTGAAATTCAGGTTTATAAGAAAGTTGGCGTTATTGCTATGTTAGCTAATAACATCTGCTGCTATTGTGATACTGAACTTCTTGGTGATATGAAGACATGGCATCTTGATGGCGTAACTGGTAAGGTCCGTGACTATGCTGGTCAAATTACTGGTTCTCATGATACTATTGATGGCGGTAACGAAGATAAGCCGTAATTGATATTAACTAAAAATTAATATATAATATTTTTAGGGGAGAATGGGGAAATCCCCTTCTCCCCTATTTTGTTTTATGAGTAAAAGGAGAATAAAAAATGAATAAAAAAGTTTTATTAGTTACTAATAGAAGTGCTGGAATGGTCGTTTATACTATTCCTGAAGAAGGCATTCGTAGAGAATTCACACCTGGTGAAACTAAAAAAATTCCTTTTGAGGAATTAGAGAAGCTTGCTTACCTTAGCGGAGGCCGCACCTTAATGGAAAATTTCTTAAAAATTGTAGATACTCAAACTACAGAAGAATTGGGTATTCATACAGAACCTGAATATTATTTAGATGATGCTGGAGTTATTAAGCTCCTTACTGAGGGAACTCTTGATGAATTCCTTGATTGTCTTGATTTTGCTCCTATTGGAGTTATTGATATGATTAAGAGCTATGCTGTATCTCTTCCTATGAGTGATTATAATAAGCGTAAAGCTCTTAAGGATAAGACTGGATTTGACCTTGATAGAGCATTAGCTAATAAGGAAGCTGAAGCTGCGGAGGATGAACAGATTACTCCAAAAGCTCCTGAACGTAGAGTGAAGACTGAAACTAAGCCTACAACGCCTCCTGGTCGTAGAACTGCTCCTCGTTATAATGTTGTAAAAGAAGGTTAATTATAAATAAGGAGGGTTTTATATGACATATTTTTATAAAGTTTATGAACGTTTTTTAGGCAAAGTAACAGATGATATGTATTTAGAACTTACTCCTCGTGATACATTTTTAGATTTACGCCAATTACTTGTTGATAGTATTCCTGGATTTGAATTTCCGCGTAAACGATTAGATTACGTTTTAGTAGATGAAGATGCTCCTGATTTTATAAAAGGAGAGATTGATGGCGGAGATATTGATATACCATTAGGTGGAGATTTGTTTGAAGAAGTAGCTGGTAGTAATATTGATATAGATAATGCTTTTTAGGAGATATTTTCTGAGGAAAATACCTCCTATTTTAATGCCGATTTAGATGATGAAGAAATTAATATCTTAGCTTTAATCATGGTTGAAGCTTGGGTGGAACGTCAATTGGCATCTATCGAAGTAACAAGAATGAAATATTCTGGAACAGATTTTAAATTTACTTCATAGGCAAATCATATGTAGAAATTGTTATCATTGAGAACAGAAGTAAGACGTCAGGCATTTCATATGTAGAGATTATATAAACGTCGTAAAACTGATGATGATGGATATATTAAATCCAATTGGTCTGTTCTAAGGGAGGTAAGCGCCCTTGATGACTAAATATAATTTTGATATAGACAATAATTTAATTAATACTAATATTAATAGACTCACTAATTAGATATGGAAATTAATTCCTATGAGAGAAAATGAAGAAGATTGGTTATCTTAGTTAAATACTGTAATTATTGAATTAACTGGTCTTGGGGAAATTTTTAATGATAGTTAGTATTTAATTCTTTTAAGTAAATTAGAAGGACTAAAAAATATTGAAATTGAATTTCCTATTTATAGAAAGACAGTGTTTGAAGCTATTACTTTATTAAGGGGGCTTCATATTGAATAAAAATGAATATTTAGATGCAATGTATAACCGTATTCCAAAAGCCAATATGCTTACAAGATATTTATATGGCGATGGAGTAACAGGACAACAAGAACGAATGATAAGAGATAAACGTAAAACATTAAGTAGAGCTTTACTTTATTCTTATCAAGCTGCCTTGGTAAAAAAATTATATGATGATAAAGATACTATTGAACGTCGTGCATTAATCAACCCTGATAAAACAAAATAGGATTATGATGAAAAAATTATTTCAATTGGTTTTGAAAGTAATTTTAAAACTGGGGATATTTTTTAGTGGTTAGGTACAAATACTTATTGGTTAATTTATTTACAGGATTTAACTGAATTAGCTTATTTTCGTGGCAATATAAGACGTTGTTCTTATGAAATTGCTTGGGAAGATGAAAATAAAAATTATCATAAAACTTATGTAGCTTTGCGTGGTCCTGTTGAAACTAAAATTAATTACATCCAAAAGCATGAAATTAGTATAGATACACCTAATCATTCTTTAAATATATTATTACCTTATAATGATGATAATGTAAAATTATGCTAGCGTTATAATAAATTTTATTTGTAGAATGACCCTAATAAAACATGTTGGCGTATTGAAGCTATTGATTTGTATTCTACTCCTGGAATAATTGAAATTAATGCTGTCGAGTATTATTCTAATGAAACTGCTGATGATATTGATAATGGCATTGTCAACGGTTTAATATAGCCGGTTCAAGATCCTAATTCAGGTAAGGAGAATGGTATTATTGGTGATACTTTTATTAAGCCAAAAGTGGTATATGAATATAAATATAATGGAATCAAATCTGGTAAATGGACTTGGGATAAAAAACTACCATTAACAGTTAAAGTAAACGAAGAAACAAATACTTTAAAATTACGATGGGAAACTACTTATTGTGGTTAGTTTGATTTGTTCTATGGGCCAGAATGTAAAACCATTGTAGTTGAATCTTTATTTTAAAGATGAAGGAGAAATCGGAGAATGAAAATTGATAATGTAAAAAATCCAGAGTCAGCATTTTTAGCCCAAGAAAAAGATATGAGAATCATAGTTGATCGTATGGCCGCGAATCAACGTTTGCGTAAATTACTTTATTATACTACTCCTGATGCATTAAGATTGCCAGAAGTAAGTGATTAGAATTTTGTAAAAATGTTCGGTAAAAATATAAGGAATTTACCAAAATTATATATAGATAAAGATGTTTTAAATTATATTGTTATTAGTTTTGATAACTTTGCTCCTAATGGAGACAATCCTGAATTTAGGGATAATACTATTGAATTTGATATTGTTTGTCATTATGATTAGTGGCAATTAGCTGATTCATTTTAGTTAAGACCTTATAGAATCGCTGCCGAACTTGATAGTATGTTAGATAAAAAACATTTAACTGGAATTGGGCAACTTAATTTCATCGGAGCATAGCAAATTATATTAACTGATGAATTTGCTGGACTTTGTTTATTATATGATACAATACACGGAGGAGAAGATAAAAAATATATGCCAAATCCTGCTGATGAACAAATGTTTATCGAGGATTATTTTAAAATGCCTAAGATGAATTAATGGATTATAAACTTAGTTTAATGTGCGGAACAGATTTACCTGTTCCAGAAATTCCATTAACCCTCCATTAGCCTAAGATAAAGGAAATAGCATTAATTGGCGAAAAAGAATTTTTTACTGGTGCTTAGTGTCTTTGTATTAATAAAAATAGTATAACAAATCAGGACAAGAATGATTTGGATACTACTACCAATTTTTAGATATTTATGATGGTAATGCTATAGAAAGATAATAATGAACGGCGTAAAGCTGCGCAATAGGTTCTATCATTACTATTCCCAAATTCAAAGTCTACATTTACTCCTAGATCTATTGTTATTTAGTATAATGAGAGTGACATTTAGATTAATATTGATGATGATAACTTTGAATTATTTTAGTCGGTAGCAAGACAAATTTTTTGTTTTGATACTAATAAAAATGGGCAAGATAATTATAATCCTGCTAATAAGAAAGCTCAAGAAATAGCTAATAAATTAATGAAAGGGCGTCAAAGGGTCGCTGAACTTAAAGGGGTTACCGATTCAAGCATTTTGAGCCAATACGTTTCTACATTGACTATTGGATTAGATTCAATGTCGTTAGAAGATTGTATGAATTTAACATTGTATTAGTTATACGATTTAATAGAAAGATTTTCTCTTTATACTAATTGGGATATTGATGTAAAGAGTAGATTAGCAGGAGCTAAGTCAGATAAAAAACCTGACAATTGGATGAAAAACATTCATTAACTTTGTATAAATCGCTTTACTAATTTTTGTAGCGAGTTATATAAATAAAATTTAAATTTTATTAAGGAGGAAATAACCTATGAAATTTGGTGTTCGTGAAATATGCGATGTCGTATTAAAAGCTCGTGCTCCTATGAAGGTTGGTAATAAAGTTTTCTATGCGAACGAACCAGTTCTTTATTTCGATACATTAAAAACTTCTAGCCTTGAAGGTGCTTCTACGACCGTATATGCACAAGGCGGACGCGGCAATGCTCGTTTAGTAGCTTGGGACGGTGACCGTACTTTAACATTCACTATGGAAGATGCTCTTATTTCTGCAGAAGGTTTCATGATTCTTGCTGGAGCTGGCCTTATTGATGCTTCTAAACAGAATACAATTAAGCAACATGTAACTGAAAAGACTACTGCTGTGGCTCTCTCTGAAGATAAGGATAGTGTACAAATTTTTATTAAAAATTTACCATATGAACAAATTGATACTACCACGGGTGCTCATAAAGGTGAATATTATATTTATGCTATGCGTGTTGACAATGATGAACCAGTAACTGAGCCTTATCTTCCTACAGTTATTCGTCAAACTGAGGCGGGGGCAGTTGCGAAACCTCAAAAGTTCTATTTTGATGAAACTGAAATGAAGTATAAGACTTGTACTGATGCAGAAGCTGATACTAAGGCTAAAGCTGGTACTTAGATTTATTATGGTCTTTAGATTAAGGAAATTACTTCTGCTTATAAGATTGTTGATGAAGCTGAAGCTAATGCAGTACATAAATTAGAATTATTTAAAGATTCTGTTGTTCTTCTTGATTATTATATTGAGAAGGCTAGCAATGCTCGTCAAATTGAAATTACCGCTGAATCTTTTGGTGGCAACTTCTATCTTGAAGCTTCTACCTTATTCCGTACTCAGGATGGTGTTGATCTTCCTGCCGAATTTATAATTCCTAACTGCAAGATTCAGTCTAACTTTACTTTCAGTATGGCTGCTACTGGCGATCCTGCAACTTTCACTTTCACACTTGATGCTTTCCCAGGAACTACTCGTTTCAATCCTACTAAGAAAGTATTGGCTGCTGTTCAGGTCATTGAAGATATTGATAATGATAGTGTCTATCGTACTCAAACTATCCATGATCCGATGCATGACAGCTATTTTGATATTTAATTATGATTATTAGCTCTAATGCTCCACGACCTGTTAAAGCATCTGAAGTAGAAAAAGTTATAGTTAAAAAATCAAAAAAAGAAAATAAAAATTCTCAAGAAAAAGAGAATAAAATTCCTCTTACAGAGGATGAACTTATTGATAAGATTATTAAAGGAGAGGGTTAATCCCTCTCCTTTTTTTTTATTATGTGAAAAAGGAGATATAATATATGGCAAAATTAACAAATGCCTAGAAAAATTAGTTAGTTTATTATAAACAAAAAGGAGTTTCTTATAAAAATGAAGTAAATACTCCTACTTATTTAAGTAGTCTTTTAGAAGTATATAGAGCTGCTGCTCGACCAAATGATACAATTGCTAATAAAGAAGTTTAGGATGCTAAATTATTAGAAAAAGTTTTAAATGGAATAAAGTAGATTCAAAATAATTATACTAAAAAAATGTCTTTTTCTACTGAATCTTTAATAGAGATTGTTTAGGATTAGGCTTTAGCTGAATTACTTAATTAGTTATATACGGTAAATCCTGGATTATTTATTGGAGGAGGTTTAATTAAAAAAGGAGCAAATAGCTATGAACGTGGTGCCTTATTAGAGAATTTTATGAATGAATTTATTACTACTATTGACTATACTTTTTAGAATATGGAAATGCCTTATGGTCCTTTACCGTAGACTCATCGGTCTGGCCAATTAGTTGATAATATTAATATGAAAAATTTAATTACTAATATTGGTGGAGAGTTTATAGATAGCACTACAAAAACTGCAATAAATAATTTGTCTCGGTTTATTTATAAAGTTGGATAGGAAAAAAAAGATTCAGGTAATACTACAACTGAACGTCGAAAAAATAATTTAGAAGCTACTACTATTTATACTCAAGTTAAAGAAAATGGTCGAGTTGGAGCTATTTAGGGCAAATAGATAAAAGCTGATAACACTGGTTTAAATTATAGTATTTCAATTACTGCTACAGCGACACTGTTAAATCAAGTAGTTAATGCCTTATCGATGGCTACATTCAGCGATAAAAATTATTTATCAACAGATTTTATAGGTTTAGGTAAAACTAATCCTTATCGTGTTTTTTTAACTGTGGCTGATGGAGATACAGGTTATAAATTATATAGATATGCTCGTATGTTAAATTGTATGGCAAAGCATTCTAAATTAGCAGAACATAATGATGTGCCTAAAATGTTTTTTAGAATTAGAGCTATTTATGAATTGACTGGTGCTAAACAACAAGTTGGAAATACTAAGTATGCTTATTAGAGTGTAATGGCTAATTTTATTAATGATATTGGTCGTACTAAATTTTTAGTTATTAATAATCCTAAAAAGCAAGGTTTTTTAAAAGTTTTATCAACAGCTAAATTAGCAGAAGATATAGAAATGAATTTATATTTTAATAAAAAACAAGGTTCTAGAAGTATTTTAGAAAATGATGAAAGAAGAATGTCTATGGAGCAAGCTCTATATGGTCCTATTAGTATGAATTTCAGTAAAATTTTTGAAGATTAGTAAAAAAAATTTTTTGACTTTGGAAATTTTTTTTGTTATAATATATTTATAAAGGATAAAAATTAAAAAATTTGTTTCTGACAAAATTTTTAAAATATAAAGTTAAAGGAAGTGAGAATGTGGCGAAAATAGCTTTTACAAAACTCTCTCTCCAGAAAAATTCAGAAATAAGAAATTGGCAATATAATGATCAAATTATTGAAGTAAAATAGTATCTTCCAATAAAAGAGAGAATGGATATTGCTTAGTCGGTCATTCAACAAGTCATTGATTTTAATAATGAATTTTTGAATGAATTTGCTTTCCATATGTATATGGATTTAGCAATAGTATTTAATTATACAAATTTATCTTTTACTGATAAACAGAAAGAAGATTTGTATAAACTTTATGATTTACTTGTTGGTTCAAGGTTTATAAAAGAGTTAAAGAAACAAGTAAATTGTAATCAAATTGATGATTTAGAAGTCTATACTTATGAAATGCTTAATGGATATTATAAATATCATAATAGTGTTTATGGGATTATGGATGCTATGAATCAGAATTATTCTAATTTAAATTTAGATGTTAATGAATTACAAGATAAGATTTCTAATCCTGAAAGTCTATCTTTAGTAAAAGATATTTTAACCAAGATGGGTTAAAATATCATAATTGATTTCTAATTTAAATAGGAATATTAAAAGGCGAGAGGCTTTGTTCCTCTCGCTTTTTCTTTGTATATAGAAATTTATAATGAGAGAAAGGAGCTATTTTATGGCTAATAACAGTGCTAATTATAATGTTAATATGCGATTTACAGCTGATACAGGTCAGGCTAAATAGCAATTACGAGATTTACAAAGTTCATTAGATACTTTAATGAATTAGATAGCAACAAAAAATATTAAATTTTTTGATGTTAATGCCACTAAAAAAGAAATAGATGAAGCCTCGGCAGCAGTTTAGGAGTTAAAAATTGCTTTAGATTAGGCGACTAATGTTAATACTGGACGTTTAGATTTATCAAAATTTTCAAAGAGTTTAAGTTAGAGTGGCTATACTCTTTAGGATTTTGCTACACATTTAGAGAATCTAGGTCCAACAGGTGATAAAGCATTTGTTGCGTTAGCATAGTCTGTTATTAATGCTGAAGTTCCTTTAAAAAGAACTAATGCTTTATTAGATAATTTTAAAAAAACATTAGCTAATACAGCCAAATGGCAAATTTCATCTAATTTAATGCATGGAGTATAGGGTTCTTTATAGAAAGCTTATTATTATGCAAAAGATTTAGATAAATCATTAAACGATATTCGTATAGTTACTGGATAGAGTAGCGATCAAATGGCTTAGTTTGCTGAAAAGGCAAATAAGGCTGCTCAAGCATTAAGTACAACTACTACTAATTATACTAATGCTTCTTTAATTTATTATCAATAGGGTTTAAGTGATAAAGAAGTTGCTGATCGTACTGAAGTTACTATTAAAATGGCGAATGCAGCAGGTGAAAGTGCTTCTAAAGTATCCGATTAGTTAACTGCTATTTGGAATAACTTCTATGATGGGAGTAAATCTCTTGAGTATTATGCAGATGTAATGACTAAACTTGGTGCATATACTGCTTCTAGTACTGATGAAATCTCAGAAGGTGTATAGAAATTCGCATCTGTTGCTAATACTATTGGTCTTAGTTATGAATATGCTACATCTGCATTAGCTACATTAACTGCTAAAACACGTGAAAGTGCGAACACAGTAGGTAATAGCCTTAAAACTTTATTCGCTCGTATTTAGGGTTTGACTCTCGGAGAAACTCTTGAAGATGGTACTGATTTAAATAAATATTCTAAAGCCCTTGAAAAAGTTGGTATTAGTATTAAAGACCAATAGGGTGAGTTAAAAGATATGAATACTATCCTTGATGAAATGATGAATAAGTGGGATAGTTTAAGTCGTGCTGAACAAGTGGCTCTTGCATAGACTGTTGGTGGTGTTCGTCAATATACTCAATTAGTTAATCTTATGGAAAATAAAGATTATTTTAAAGAGTTAGTTGGAGTGGCTAAAAATTCTGAAGGTACTTTACAAGAACAAGCTGATATTTATGCTGAAAGTTGGGAAGCTTCTAAGAAGCGAGTACAAGCTTCTCTGGAAGAAATTTATAAGCAATTAGTTAATGATAAATTTTTTATTGGATTAAATGATACATTAAGTGATACATTAAATATTACAAGTAAATTAATTGATTCATTAGGTGGATTACCTGGCGTATTAAGTGTCATTTCTACTTTAATGTTAAAGAGTTTCGGTCCTGATATTGTAAATAACATGCAGCGTATGGCTTCTAACTTGTTTATTGATAGCGGAGCTGCTGAAAATTAGGCTGCGGTTATGAAAAAAGCGATGATTTAGACATTACAATCTTTCTCGCCTGAATCTAAAATGGAATTATCAGATTAGGGTTCTGTCACATTAGAAACTACTACAATGATTAATGCAGCTTAGGCATCTTATGATTTATAGATAGCTAATAGTCAATTAAATGAAACAGATAAATTAAGACTTTAGACTTTACTAAAAATTTCTTAGGTTTATGGAGATATCGCTGTATAGGCTAAAAGAAGTATTGAAGTCCAGCAGCAGTAGACTTAGAATAATTTACGAGATGCAAGAAATTAGATTTTTCTTACTACTAATGAAAATTTTGGTGGAGAAACTGGCGTAAAATATTTTGATAAAAATTATAAAGCTGGACAAAAATTAATTGATAGTTTTTATAATAATAAGGTTTTAAAATAGTTAAATTCTTAGAAATTTGATAATAGTGATTCTTATTAGAATTTTTTGGCTAAATTTGATAATATTAAAGGATTAAATACTGATTAGAGATTTGACAAATTAAATCAATTATTAAATAAAGCTAAAGGAGCTTCTAATAAGCCAAGTAATATTTAGTCTCGATATAGAAATTAGATTATAGAAGAAATAAATAATTTAAAAGATGTTAATGTAGTTTTAGATAAATATGTAAACAATAAAGCTAGTGCCGATGGAGCAACTAGAAAATAGATTGAAGCATTACGTCAATGTTTAAATGGGTATGTAAAAGAAAAAGAAGCTTTAATACAAAGTAATAATGCCAATAAAAAATATACAGACTCAATAAATGATTTCGAGAAAACTTTGGCAAAAAGTCAAGGAGCCGTTATGACTTTTTCTTAGGGATTGGTTTCGGGCGCGTAGGGAATCTCTTAGTTGGCTATTGGTATTAATAGTATCCATGGTGCTATATAGGCTTTAAATAGCGAAGATTTAACCTTTGGTGAAAAAGTATTTTAGATGACTACATCGCTATCTATAGCGATTCCTTCTATTATAAATGGTTTTACTAATTTACAAAAAAGTATATAGAGCATTAATAGTAGTAAAGGATTAATTGGAACAAATATTTTATAGTTAGTTACTGGGTTAAATGAAATTAAAGAGGCAAATTTAGGCGCTGAATTATAGAAATTAAGTGCAGCCAGCAATACTTCTGGTTTAAGGTTTAAAGCTTTAAAAGCTATGACTGATGCTTATAATACTAGCATGGAAGGAGCTAAAGTTGGAGCTAATGGATTAACTAAAGCTATGGCTGAATAGGCGGCTGGTACTGCAGCTTTAAAGGCTGGTATTAAAGCTGTGGCTGGATCTTTAGGCATTTATATAGCCATCGCTGCGGCGATAGCTGCAATTATTGCAGTTATAGTCCATTTAAATGAAGTAGCAAAAACTAAAACTTTAGAATCTTAGTTAGCTCGTTCTGAAGAGGCTGCTGCAAATTTTGAAAAACAATTAGAAAAAACAAAATCTAAAGCTGAAGAATTAAAAAATGTTTTTAATAATTATAAAAATATTAAAAAATCTTTAGATGAATGTACTATAGGAACAGAAGAATGGCGAAAGAAACTTCAAGAGACTAATGAAACAGCACTAGAAATATTAAAAAATTATCCAGAATTAAAAAATATTGAAGGCGCTTGGGGTAAAAAAGACACAGGAGAAATTTGGATTGATGAATCGGCGCTAAAGGGTTTACAATCTGAATATGATAATAAAATTTTATCTCAGTCTTATAATTTAGCTAGACAAAATTAGAATAGTAATGAACTTAAAAATGCTATAGCTTGGAAAAATAATTTTAATGATATAACTTTATCTTATGGAGCTACTTTTAATGATTTAGAAGGTTCTTATCGTCCTGAAAAAGATGAAAGAACTTTTAATGCTTTAGAATATATTAGAAATAATTTCTAGAATTATAAAGGTTATTCGGATGATTTAATTCTTAAGGATATTTACTCTTATTTAAATAAAGAGGGATATAATAATATTGAAGGTTAGGCCTATTAGGAAAAATTAACTTAGTTTATAAATGAAATTAATCCTACTTTATAGTCTTTGATTTCTACCATAGAAGAAAATACAGATGCTACTTTGCAAGCGGAGCAAGAAAGTGTTGTCCAATAGAAATTAGGCAAAACTAATATGTCTTCTCAAGAAGTTAAATTAACCACAGAAGCTTATAACAATGCCATTGAAGATAAAATAGCTGAAATGAAAAAAGCAACTAGCATTTGGGATGGCAAATGGAATGGAACAATAACTTATGATGGACTAGAAATTGGTACTCATGGTGAAAATGCTCGTAACAGCCAATAGGTTAAAGATTTATGGGATGTATATTTAAAATCATAGGGTATTGATATAAATGATAGTGATTATAGACTAAATTAGCAAAATTCTGTAAAAGGTAAAGGACAAGATAGATATTTTGTTTATGGCCAAGACTAGAAAGTTTCTTTTGAAGAAGTTATTTAGGCAGTTGCTTAGTATGAAGTGGATTAGGGTAATTTCTTAACTGAATTAAATTAGGCAGCTACAAATTTTTTAACTAATCTTGGAAAAATTCAATACACTGATGAAACTAAGTAGAAAATTGAATCTGGAGGAACTTTAGGAAAAGGTTTAAGCAGTTTTATTGGTAATAAGGATTTAACTGAATTAACTTAGGAAGAAATAGATAATTTAGGAGAATTAACTGAGGATACTTTAAAAGAGCGTGTAGCTGCTGCTATGGGATTTGATTATGCTAAAGCTACTAAAGAATAGTTAGCTGAATTAGATGATTAGCTAATAGCTATTTATGGGGCTGTTGGAGTTGATTCCGGAGAAGAATTTGTTGAATAGTTTAATACAGCTATTATAAATTATGGAAAAGAAACAGAGAAAATTGCTAATTCATTTTATGGTAAATGGGCTACAGCAGAAAATCTAAATTCATTTACTTTAGAGGTACAAAAAAAATTAAAATCTACTTTTGTAGATGTTTTTAGAGTAAGTGGAGAAGAAGGAATTGCTGTCTTTAAAGAAATAATATCTAAATACGGATCTGATTTAACTCCAGAATTATTAGATTTAATTGGAGATTTTGATTGGACTTAGAGTGGAGCTATTGATAATTTTATATCAGCTTTAGAAGATTTAGGTATTTTAACTGATGATAATACTGAAGCCTGGAAAAGATTTTCTAGTCAAATGGCTGAAGCAGCTAATAATTTACCGATAGATAAATTAACTAATTTACGAGATATTTTAGAAGATATATACAAATTATTAGGTAAAGATGTTGGTTCAATTTTTTCTTAGGAAGATATTGATAAATTAACATTAGGCGGATATGATATTGAAGGGCATTATGCTCAAGTTGGTTCAGACGAATATGTTAAAACTAGAGATTATACTACTGAAGAAAAAAATAAAGCTTATGAACAACAAATTCAAACTGCTAAGAAAAAAAATGAAATAATTTATGGTGCTAATGATTATAATTAGGCCTAGGTACAATCTAAAGTAGATAGTTGGGGAAAATATGGTGACAAGTACATTTCAGGAGAATGGGATAACTTAAGTTCTTCTTATGTAAAGAGTTATATTGACAGCATTGGAGGTATTGAAAATGCTGCTACTATAACTGGATGGGATTAGGATAATTTTTCTGATGAATATTTAAATAGTATAACTTCTTAGGAACGTGCTGAAATTGTTGATGCAATAGTAAAGGGAATTAATAGTGTTTATAATGGACAAACTGATACTGGTGTTATAACTACTTCTCATTTATATAATAGTTCAGACTCTATAAATGAAATGACTTAGATGGAAGGGTTCCGTGATGAAGAGGGATCTGTATCAGATTCTGGAATTGAAGCTATTAGTGGAAAATTAGCCGGGTCAGAGGAAGGTTTAGAATTATTACATAAATATTAGGATGAAATAAAAAATGTCACTAAAGGTACTGAAGAATGGGATAAAATAACTAATCAATTCATTAAAGATAGTCAAGGTTTAGAATATAAAGAATAGGCAAAAGAATTAGGAAATTATAATGATAAATTAAAAGAAGCAAAAAAAGCTGGCGAAGATTATGAAGAAGAACTAGGTAATGTAAGAAAATAGCTCAATAAAATGCTTGATATCGAGGTAGATGATGATTTCATTGAAGAATATCAAGATTAGATTGATAAAATGCTTAGTGGTAAGACATTAGAAGAACGCCAAAGTGCCGCTAATACAATTAAATTCTAGGCTGAATTAGATAAAGAAGATATTGAATCTAAAATACCTGATGAACTTTAGAATGAAATTATGCCTATGTTATAGAATAATTTGCCTAAATTAGAACTAGACGCTGAGGGAAAAATTGTAATGACTGGCGATAGTGGCCAAGCTGTAGCTGCCATCGGATAGGTAATAGCAGCTTTATAGGCTGCCGGTGTTCCTGCTGAAAGTATAGCTGAAATTTTAAGAAGCGTTTTGGGTACTGATATAACTATTAGCGGAGATGGTATAGAATAGTTTGCTGAATTAGCCAAAGCTCTAACTTCAGGAGATTTAGAAGCTATTGCCAAGTGGTCTGAAACTTATAATGATGGTAAAGATCTTTTAAATTTAAGTGGTTCTGGCCGTACGGCTAATGTTACTCCTAATTATGCTTATGAAAATGGTGGTTCTAAAGGCGGCGGAGGCGGTGGAGGTAAATCTACTAAATCTGCTAATGATATTGGCAAAGAAATTCAAGATGAGAAATTAAAAACTTATGAAAAGAAACGTGAATTATTAGAAGCTAAACGTGATGGAGCTAATCCAGAAGATGCTGCTAAATATATTCAAGAAGAAATTGATTTACTTGAAGAAGAACAAGATATTCTTGAAGATTAGATTAAATCTTGGAAAAAGTTATTAAAAGTTAAAGTAGAAGAATTTAATAAAGATCACCCAGAGTTTGAAATAAAACTTACTGATGATGGTGAAATTGCCAATGCATCTGAATTATGGGGCAAAGTTTGGGCGCAATATCAAAAAAATCTTGAAGATGGTATGAGTGAAGAAGACCTAAATGAATGGTTTACTAAAATTAAAGACAGTCTTGATGGTCCTATGGGTATTCAATAGAATATTGATGAAAATGTTGCTCTCATTGCTTAGAAAGAAAAAGAAGCTGCTGAACTTGAACTTGAAGCTATTACAAAATAGATTGACTGGAAAGTTAAGTAGATTGATTTTTAGATTAAACGTCTTAACTATTATCAAGAAAAACTTCTTAAATAGGCTCATGGTAATAAATAGACTATTGAAGCAATGCTTGAAGGATTTGCTTACCAAGAGCAAGAAATGCTATAGCTCTTTGATAAAGGCGCCACATTACGCTAGGGCATTGATTAGTTAAATGCTGCGAAAGCTAAATATCCAGGTTATGAGTAGATGTTTGATGAACAAATACTTGAATACCAAAGTGATTTAATTGATGTTAATGAGGCTATTCTAGACTTACGTAATGATATTGAAGATTTGGTCTAGAACGTTTTAGATTTGGCACTTGATGAAATTGATAAGTAGATAGAACGTCTTGATACTTATACATCAATGCTTGACCATCTTAATAATATTATTGATTTATCTGGTCGTTCAATGCTTGATATGGGATTAAAAACTTAGATTGGTGCTACTAAAGTAGAAACAATGTTAGGTAAAATGAAATCCTTAAAAGGTCAAATGGATGGTTTAACTAAAGCTACTAAAGAAGCATAGGCCGCGCTTGCTGATCGTTAGGCTGATGGAGATACATCTTCCGTAAAATTCTGGGAAAACCAAGTTGAAGTATTGAAACAAGAAACTGAAAAAGCTTCTGATGAATTTTTAGCTTCTTGGGAAGAAACTCTTGAAGCAGCTCAGGATTTATTTGAAATGCGTGTTGAAATGGCAGTTAATATATTAAGTAATGCTTTATCACCGTTTGAAACTCTTGAAGATTTCCAAGATAAATATGAAAAGGCAAAAACTATTAATGAGCAATACCTTGATGATGCTGACCGTTTATATGAGTTGAATAAATTAAATCGTTAGCTAAATTTATAGCTAGCTGATGCTAATGACCTTTTAGCTAAACAAAAACTTAGAGACATTTAGCAAGAGATTCACGATCTTTAGGCCGATGGCGTCCAGATGAGCCAGTATGACCTTGAATACTTATAGAAAAAATATGATCTACAGCTTGCTGAGATCGCTCTTATGGAGCAGTAGAATTCAAAAACTTCAATGCGTTTAGTGCGTGATGCCGCGGGTAATTGGACTTATGCTTATGATGCAGATGAAGAAAAAATTGAAGACGCCACATAGAAATATGAAGATGCGGTTCATGAATTAGGTAAGTTAAGTAAGGATTATATTAATGATGTAAGTGAATAGTTAATTTAGAATCAAATTGATTTTAAAGAAGCCTTACAAGATCTTGATAAAAACTCTGCGGATTATTCAAATCAGCTATTATCATTGCAAGAGTATTATGTTGAAAGACAAAGATATTTACTTGATGAATTAAATAAAGGTGTTGTAAATAGTGGATTAACATTCCATGATACTCTCTACGGCCAAATGACTGATTTGTATGATTATAATGATGCTTATATGTTATTTGTTAATAATTCTAATACTACAATTAGTGAATTACAAACCAATTATAAAGATTGGCAAAAAGTTGTTGAAGCAGCAATGAACGTTGCTGGTACATCTTGGGAAACTTTCGGTTCTGATATGGGCGGCACTCTTGATAGTCTTGAAGAACATATTCAAAAATTATGTGATGAAATTGAAGAACTTGTTAATGTATTAATGGGCTATATTTCTTAGTCTATTGGAATGGTTCTTGATTGGGAATAGAAATATTCTAAGCGAACTGATGAAGAATTAGCTAAAAATGAATAGTATATTGATGGTAACTTTGGTAGTAGTGGTAGCGGCGGATTAACTTATGATATTGGTGTTGATTATAGTGCTGCTATAATTTCTTTAAGTAAAAATGGTGGTACTTATACAGATGAAAGTGGCCGTACTTGGACTACTGATGACATCAAAACTTTGAAAGATATCCGTAATTTAAAATTATCTGATATGGAATAGGAAGGTTCATAGATTTTAAAGAATGGTTCTTCTACTGATTATTGGTCTGAAGAAGAAAAGAAAGAAATTACAACTAATAAAAATGCAGAATGGTTAGATAAAGTTTTAGGAAATGGTGCAGCTTCTGGTGCCTATACAGGCAATTGGGCTAAAGGACAAGGTTTCGGACCTGATAATGGTAGAATTATTAAAGTTCATCCTAAAGAATTAATTCTTAACCAAAAAGATACTTCTAATATACTTCGTGCAGTTGATATTGTTCGTAATATGAATGATTGGGTTGATAAACAAGTACAATCAATGATTAATTTTGGATAGATAAAATTAGGTAATTTGATTGATAAAACTACTCCACCTGTTTATGAAACTTAGCCAATTAAGCAAGAAGTTACTATTCAAGCAGACTTCCCAGGAGTTACTGATCATTATGAAATTGAAGAAGCATTGTCTAATCTTAGTAATAATGCGGCTCAATATATAAGTGCAAATAAATCTAAATGAGGAGGATTAATTTCCTCCTCATTTTTGAGGAGAGAAAGGAGTTAATATGGCTTATAATAGAAAAGAAGAATATTTAGCTACTATAAAAAAGCCAAAAGAAATAACAGATGCCTTATTAGAGACTATAGATTATATAGCACGGGCACGTGATGCTGAATTATCATTTGATAAAACTATAATTGCTGAAGTTATAAGTCTAAACGATGCCAGTACTGGAGAATATTTTGTTGAATATCAAAAAGGGAAATTTCGTGCTTATGCCCCAACTACATTAACTTATGTATATTCTAAAGGAACTAATGTATATGTAAAAGTACCAGGCGGTGATTTTACTCAAAAAAAAACTATTGAAGGCAAAGCATCTGCTACTTCTTATACAGAAGAAGAATATAATGATTTATCTTAGCAAGTAGTCGAAATAAGTGAAATATATAGTAATGGTAATGAATATGGTATCTTAGCTTATGCACCAGAACCTAAAAAGGAAGAAGAAGAAACTCCAAAAGATGATAAAAATAATTCATCAAATGATACAGAAGAAGGTACTGCAACTGATACTTAGGCTGAAGATAGTAAAGAACCGATAGAAGAGGAAGAAGATAAAAGTAAATATTATGAATAGGTAATTTATGAAAATGATAATCTCACTGAAGATGTAATTTTTACTAGTTTATTAACTACTTATCCTCGTATTATGATTTAGGCCGATTTTAGAACATAGTTTTATGGAACAATGATGGCTGGTAATTATGGATTAAAAATTGATTTTGTAGAAAAAGATACAGGTATTGTTTTTAGTCGTAGATTAGATATTATAAATTTCTCTGGTAGTATTTACGATTATGAAGTATTTTCACCATAGTATGTAATTTATGATTTAACTGGAATTAATTTAATTGGCATAAAAAAAATTACATTTTTTCAAGAAAGATTTTTAAGATATGATACTGTTTTTAACGGCAAAGGTGAGATAACTGCGGTTTATGATAAAGAGCCTAATCTTTTTGTTAAAAATATAAAACTTAATTTTGTTGATGTCCAAGATTCTACTAAAGATTTATATTATGTAGGTATTAGTGCGCCATAGGGTTTATCATTAATTCAAGATACCGATAAAATAAAATTAATAGGTGTTTTTTATTATGCTAATAAGAATATATTAGAAGAAAAAACTTGCAAATGTTATTGGTATAAATAGAATCCGGCAGTTCTATCTGGTAGTGAAAAATATGATTAGATAGGCGGCCCTGGGTGGGAATGTATTAATGATAGTTCTAATGTAAGATTTAATGAACTAATTATTTCGGGCAAAGATGTATATCAATAGATGCGATATAAATTAGTGGTAGTATATAATTCTAATGTTACTTTATATAAAGATATTAGAGTAGTTAAATATTATAATGAACGATTTACTATAATTCCGCAATTTATTAGTGAAAATGAAGTTAAATTATCTATTGTAGATTCATTAGAAACTATTAACGAAGCTGATTGGTATGTTGATTTGATGGATGGATCATATTTACCTTTATCTACTGGAGTTAGTTAGATTGATATAAGTTAGTTTTTAGAATATGGTAATGTAATATTTTATACTGTTAGTAAATTAGATACTGGTGATTATGTACCTTGCGAATACAAATTAATTACTTATAAACAAGAATCGCCTGTGCGAGTAGTATTTAGTGGGACAGATACTTTTTAGTATGATGACAATGGTAGTATTTCTTTAGATTAGGCTAATAAAGAAATAATTATTACTCCAACTATTAGCGTAGATAAAGAAAATATAGGAGTTAAAAGTGTTACTTGGTATTCACCCGATGGAGGAGAACTTTTAGAATACCCTACTACTAAAATTACTAATTCAATGCTTTCAAAGCTTTGGATAGATAAAACTAATAATGCTTTACATTATTATATTAAACCTAAATATGTAGATACTTATACTAATAATACCTTATCATTAAAAGTAATAACATTAGCTGATAAAGAATTTAAGTTTAATAAAAGTATTGTTTTTATTAAACCAGGTGACTCAACAGTTAGTGGTTTAGATTATCAATTAATTATTAAAGATTGCAATGCTGATGGCAGTGAACTTGACACTAAACCTATTAATAAAAAAAGTGGGTCTGATTATGAACCAATTTATCTCATGCCAGAAGTAAGATATAATGGTAATAAAATAATAAATGGTTCTGCTTATTAGGATGCCGTTGGTAATGCTACAGATAAATATAAAATAACTGTTGAAGCAGATCCCATCAATTTAGATTGTAAAAAAGTAAATAAAGAAAAAAATGTATTTAAAATTTCAAATCCAGTTGAAGATTGTAAGGGTTAGTATTTTATAAAATTTAAAGTAACTATAGGGTTAGAAAATAAAGCTATTACAAATTAGACTTTATATTATTACAAGCCTATAATGGTTAGCACTGATTTTGTAGTTAATAGCATTGGTAATATTAATATACCTTCTAAAATTACTTATAATGAAAAGGGAACTCCTTCTTTAATAAATAAATAGATTTCTTTTATGTATAAATATGATGGTAAAAAATTTATTGATTTATTATAGGTTACTAATCCAGTGTCTCTTACTGATTATATAATTATAGTTAATTCTACTAATTCTGATAATGTGAAATAGCAATATCTTAGACCGCAAGAAAATTATCCAGGTGCTTATTTTGCTAAATCTACTGACCAAGTAAAAACTGTCCCTATGGGTGCGTTATAGATTTTTTTACCAGATAATAAGGGCAGTTTATTTTATCCAATAGTAATGCTTAATAATAAAGATATTACTATTATAACAGATGAAGATAATAATGGTACTAATATACCTGTGCTTGATGAAGATACTGTAGAATCTGAAAAACCTCTTGATCCAGGATTTTCTCATGGTAGACCTTGGGCACGAGATGAAGGCAAAACTTATGTAGGTTCTTTATGGGAAAACAAGCGTAGAAAATATACTTTACCTATTGAAGATCCGGGAAAAGATTTAGAAATTTAGACATTGAGTTTAGAAGCTGAAGAAGAACCACTAGAAGAATCAGATAGTTCAGGATTTGTTTCAGGATTATATCAATATGATATAGATGGTATTCCTACTAATATTTTGCGTTCTGATGGAGTTGTAAAATTAGCAGGAGATGCTTTATGTTTTAATGTTGATGGTTCTATTTAGTTAAAAGAAGAAAGTGTAACTAATATTTTAACAGTAGCTAAATTATTAAATGAGATAGCTACAAATGCTGATTTAAAACAATAGTTATCTGATTATATTGCTCCTAAAAATATAAAATTACGTGATTGGTATATCGAAGAATGATGGATTTTTATCCATCATTCTTTTTTTTTATTTGGACCAAAATAGTATGTTTACAATATATAATTTTTAAAAATAAATAGAAATAAGAGTTAAAGGAGGTCAATAAATGGCAGCGTCCACAATAAATATAAATAGAGTATATCCGCCTATTGTAGATAGTTCAATACCAGCATTTTTAGCAACTGCGGCCTCTATTAATATAAATTTTTCTTTACCTAAATCATTAAATTATGAGGATGTAAAGAATATTTCAATTAAATTTGTATAGCAATCCAATAATAAAAGTATAATTAATACTGATAAATATTGGGATGGTATTATTTATATGGAAAAGCCAACTACCTCTACTGATAATGGAATATATACAGTTACTGTAAATAGTTCAGATATTAAATTAGGAGATACAATAGGTTGGATTTCTAATACTTATTATAAGATTTAGATACGTTTTGGCTATGGAAAAATAGATTATACAGATAAAATTTCATTTTTTAAATGGAAAAAATCTTAGACTGTGGCTGAAGCTTTTTCAGAATGGTCTAATATTATAATTACTAAAGCAATTGATGATCCAATTGTTGAAATATTAAATAATAAAGATACTTCTTCATTAGATGTAGGATTTATTTTAATATCAAGCAATAATGTAGAAGATAGCCGTTTTCCTAAATTTGAGGGAGGATATCAAAGCGATACTGAACCATTGGATAAATATCGTTTTAGATTATATGAAGGTAGCTATGATTCAAAAAATCCTCCAAGTTCTGAACCATATTTATAGAGTGATTGGTTACAATATAATGGCGGAGGAAAAGATAAATATAGTGCTTTAGTCTCTTATAGTTTTAATAGACAATTAGATTAGACTGGAATAAAAATGTATTCATTGATTTTTGATGTTATTACAATGAATAATTATCAAAAATCTTCTGAATATTATAATTTTACTATTACTGAAAATTATTTAAAATAGTTATAGACTTTAGTATTTACAGTAAAAGATAATACTGAATCTACTGTATTATTAAATAAAATATCCGGAGCAAATCAAGTTGCTTTTTAGATGTATAAGGAATATTTTGGATTAAAAGGATAGGCTCCTAAATTTATTAAAGGTTATTATGATGATGCAGATGGATATAATGCGGGAGATATAATTTATCAAACTGGTAATATTAATGAAGATAATATAGAAACTCATGTATTAAGTAAAATTACGAGAATAAAAGCAATTGAAGATTTTAGTCATAATTTACGAGCTGATGAAAATGGTAGTTTAGAGATCTATATTAAAAATAATCCTTATGAAGTAAAAGAAAAAATAACTATTACTACTATCACTGGAGAAAAGGTAGAACGTGAAATAAATGTAGAAAAGTATCAATCACTTGATGGTACTTTTATTCTATCTAGAGCTTGTGAAACGGATAATTATACTTAGTGGAAAGACATAGCTCAATTTGATTGGTATAATGAAACTAATTATGACGATAAATTGACTTTATTATATGAAGATTTTACAGTTGAAAGCGGAGTCAAATATAAATATGCTTTATAGAAATAGAATGCTGTAGGATTAAGAAGTGCTCCTAAATATGAATGTGATGATATTGATTCATCACCTGCCCATTGGTCTAATTTTTAGTATAGTTATATTTATAATAATGGTATTCAAGTTCGTTTAGATTTTGATTGTAAAACGAATAGTTATAAGCATACTACTTTATTCCAAAAGCAAGATAGCTTAAATTCTAAATATCCAATTATTCTACGCAATGGATTAGCACATTATGCAGAATTTTAGTTAGGTGCTAAAATTTCTTTATTAAGTGATATTGATTCTTCTTTTTTAATGCGTAATGATGCTAAAGGTGGTTATTATCACAGTTGGTATGGGGATGTAGTTATTTCAAAAGATAAATATATTAAAACTTTTGAACGTGATTTATAGAATCCATATAATAATGATTATAGTATAAGACAATACAATATCCAAAATGCTTCTACATTTAATACTAATCCAACTAATGATAATATATATATGGAACGTATATATAGGCATTGGGTAGAAGAATTTTTAAATGATGGTGGTTATAAATTATTTAAGTCGCCAACTGAAGGAAATCATATAGTTACTTTAACTAATGTTACTTGGACTCCTCAAGCTTCTTTATATCGTATGATTTATGATTTTAATTCAACAGCTTATGAAGTGGCTGATTGCACCCCAGAAAATATTATTTTATATTAGATAAATCCATTAACTACTTTGTCTAATAATTCTAAATTAGCAATTTAGAATGCTAGTACAAAAACTAAAACAGTTATTGGGCAAGTAGCTCGAACATTTAATGGAAAATATGCACAGGAAATTACTAATAATAAATTATCTATAATTGATAATAATAAATTTAATCTTACTTATGATAATATTTGTAACGCAATAAAACTTCAAGAAGAGCAAGAAATAAGTGAAGATAGAAAATATCGAGTAAGAAGAATAAAAGCGATTTGGATAGAATAGTATCCTAAACTAAATCTCAAAAATAAAATAGAATATTTAAAAAATAAAACTAGTTCAACTATGATAGGTCAGTTAACTAATGCAGTTGAATTATTAAGATGTGAATAGCTTTTATAGGAATATGAAAAAAATTAGAGTAATATTATTACTATGATAATAAATGGTAAAGAAATTTCTATGATGCCCAGTCGTATTTATCATTTGGATGATACTACTATTGATAGTATGTATTTAAAATTTACTCGTCCTGTTTTAATTAATTATATAGTTGATCTAGAGGAAGAAGATTTCTTAGAAATAGTGACTGTTGCTAAACGTGAATTTGCACAATGGGGATAGCTTGGTGGAGTATTTACTGATACTCAAGATATTCTTGATAACCATTAGTTCTTTAGAAATGATGATACTTATATAGTTAATGAAAAATACAATTATGGATTATATTCCACATTAAATTTAATGGATATAATAAAAGAAAAAGTACATACTTCTATTTTAAATAATTATAGCGATCAAAAACTTGAATCTACTTTTGATTTATTATATAATAGTATAAATGAATTTTTAGATAAAGTTAAAGATGCTACAGAGTCCATCGAAGAATTAGTAATAACTGGTACATAGTTATTAGAAAATTATAGACCTTTATCTGGATTAACTTTAAATAAATAGACTGACGCTTGGATGAATGGTTCAGATCAATTAATTATATATAATTTTACTGGTATTGATAGTATCGAAATTGAAGCAGATGCTAATACAGATTTAGTTTTTTATAGAGAGTATGATCTTGATGCAACTACTGGTAATTATCATCTTAGTTCTCCTGGCACTCATGTACGTATTGGACCTACTAATAAATTAGTTTTAAATCCTTTGAAAGATGAGATTGTTAAAGTAGAATTTGTTAGACCTACTTATGCAATAATTAATTATAAATCTGTTTCGTCTTTAGAAGTTAAAAAAGGTAAGCAGAAAGAAAAAGATGAATCATAGGAGAAAACGGAATGAGAGAATATCTAAAAGATAGTGAGTTTTTAACTGCATTAGATGAAATGCGTATAAAAAAACATTATATCAAACTTACCATTTTATCTTTTGTTGATGAAAAACCTATACGAGAGGTATAGGGTATAGCAACGGCAGGCTCTATTACAGTTAATGGGTCTGCCGCCTTGCGCCGCACGATTAGTCTAACAATTAGCGGTATAGAAAATGAGAATGACATTAATAATATTGAAAATATTATTTCAATTAATAAAAAAGTAAAAGTAGAGGTAGGGCTTGAAAATCCATTTGCAGATTATAAAAACTATGGAGATATTATTTGGTTTCCTCTTGGAACATTTGTAATTAATCAAGCTACTTCTTCTACTACAGCTTCTTCAGCAAATATTTCTATCTCAGGTAAAGATAAAATGTGTATGCTTGATGGTACTTGCGGAGGTACATTACCTTCAGCAGTTACCTTTCATGAAACACAATATGAAGATGAAAATGGAGATATTACAATTGAGCAAGTGCCTATATTTACGATTATTAAAGAATGTGTAACACATTTTGGTAAAGAACCAGAATAGAATGTTATAATTAATGACGTAGATATGACAGCTAAACTTAGTACAAAATATATGGGCCAAAATCCTATATGGTTTTCTAAAGATTATAAAAGTTTTGTAATTAGTGAAAACGCTCCTGAAGATGAAAATTTTTTATAGCACAAATTTATTTATGGACAAGACGTAGGATATCAAGAAACAGATTTTACTTATCCAGGAGAATTAGTATTTTCTGCGGGAGACACAGTAACTTCTGTCCTTGATAAAATTATTGAATCTTTAGGAAATTATGAATATTTTTATGATTTAGATGGTCATTTTGTATTTTAGTAGAAAAAGAATTATTTAAACTATTATTATACTCCTATTACAGAAATAAATGATACTTATTATATAAAAGCTTTTTCAGATAGTAAATATTATTATACTTTTGCAAATGCTAAAGATGCATTATCTTATTATAATAGTCCTAAATATGAAAATATAAAAAATGATTTTATTGTATGGGGCGATAAAACTAATAGTAATGGAGTTACTAAAACTATATAGTATCATTTAGCCATAGATGAAAAACCTCAAATTGATTTAGCTAATCAATATATGTGGGATGTAGTTCGAGGTAATGGTGACCATGCTTTTTATTTATTTGAGTATAAAAAAAGTAATTATAATTAGACACCTGATAAAAAAGCTTTAGAAATTATTTATTCTGTTAATCATGAAGAAATGGTGGATGAAGTAATTGAATCTAACATTAAAGAAGATATAATTGAAAATATTTTAAAGAATTATTCTTTTTACACTGGTGATTAGTTTATTTTATATTATAAAATAATATTTTTAAATTAGATAAGATATTATAAAATTACTTTATTAGATGGAGAAATTATAGGATTTCAATATCTTGAAGATTTAACTGATATTATTGACTTTACTCATTTAGCTCTTGGTGTTTATCCTAAAAAAGATGCTACTGATAGTTGGCCAAGTAATAATAATTCTTCTAATAAAAATAATAATAATAAAAATGATAGCTATAAAGATGATAATACATTAGATCCGGGTTTTGGTATTCCTACCTCTTGGTGGCGTAAAGGCCAAGGAACTGGAGATTCAGAAAATTATGGTATTATGCTAATATCTAATACAAAAGAGTTAGATCCAGATTTTATGGTACCAAATCCAGGTTCCACAGTATTAGATCCTGATTTTATGTTACCAGCAGACCAAGAAAATAATGCAAATAAAAATAATAATTCTTCTAATGATAAGTCTGATAATAATAATAATAATACAACGATTAATGAATCTAAAGAATATTATTTAACTATAATAAAAAATATAGATAATAAAAATATTTTGGGTTATTATGATAGTGAAGGTTAGTGGATTTAGATTTATGAATTAACTGAAGAACTTTCATTAAAAAATATAGAAAATTTTTTAAATACCATTAAAATTAATTATTATATTAAAATTATTAAAGATATAAATTTTGATAAAGAAAATAAAGATTATGATTTTAATTTTATTGATTCTAATAATTTAATTTCCATCAATAATACTATTGTTGCTAGTTATAAATTAATTAGTTACAATGAATCTAAAAAGAAGACAGAATATAGTTATATATTTCCTAATAATTATTCAGTAATAAAAAATAAAAATGATGAAACTGTTATTACTGAAGAAGAACATAATGATTTAGTTAAAAAATTATTAGAATATTATAAAACAAATAAAGATGATTTAACTTCAGATATTGAACTAATTTATAGTTATAAAGATATGGAAGAAATTCCTAAAGATGATCCATCTGAGTCAAATAAACCTGGCAATTCAGAAGATAATAAGATACCTGGCCCTACTCCTAGAGATCCAAATTATGGAATTATGCCTTTAGATATTTTAGATCCAGGTTTTACATTAAAACCCAATGAAGAGAATAATAATAAAGATAATACATCAAATGGAAATACATCGGGAGGAAGTAATTTATTGTTACCATTCTTAGATCCAGTAGATGGTAAAAAAGATTAGTTAAAAATCTTAGGTGATTAGGAAGATATAATAAAAAAAATTTTTATTTTACGTGATGATGGTAATTATTCATTAAATGAAATTATTGAAGAAATTACTAAAGCTTATAATTCTAATATTCTTGATTTTTCTACTATTAATGATAATAATAAAATTAAAATTATTACATATACTCCTGAAGAACCTCCTTTTGATTATGAAGATAATTTTTATTTTACTTTAATTGGTACTCCTTGTAATGAATGGCGTGAAGAATTATTTAGACAAGCTTTATTAAATAATGAAAATGGCACTCAGAAAGGAGACTATGATGATGAATTATTAGCTAAAATAGATGGTGAATACTTGTGGCGTAAACAAATATTTAATCCTTAGAATGAAACTTGGCATGAAGAATGGCGGAATCAAATTGATTAGATTGAATCAAAAAATTCTTCTGAAGAAAATCAAAATGAAGAAATCATACCTGATACTTGGATTGGATGGAATCCTGCTATTTATCTTGATCCTAGCTTAATAACATATTGGTTAGATTTTATTGATGTAGATTAGTTAGTATCTAGATATTCAGTTAATAAAATAGGCCGGCGTACTAAAGCATTGACTAAAACTAATATGAGTCTTTTATATAAATTAGAAGTGCCTGATATCATATTTTTTGAAAATACTGGGGAAGCAGATTTAATTCAAAAGATAGAAGATTATACATTAAAAGGTTAGGCTTATTGTGCTTTAAAACCGGGGCAAATGAAATTATTTAGTTCTAGCGGAACAGGAAGTACGGCATTTGATTATATAAGAGAAATGTTATATTAGTATTTAATTTATAATTTAACTGTTACTATTAACTGTGCGCCAAGATATTATTTAGAACCTAATAATTTAATCTATATAAATGATAGAAAAAGTAATATACAAGGGGAATTTGTTATAACTCAATATACTCTTCCTTTAACTTATAATGGAAATATGTCGATTACAACAAATGAAGCTTTAACAAGAGTATAAGGAGGTAAATAATGGGAATTCAATTTAAACAAATTGTTTATAATTTAGAGGACTATGGTGGTTCTGGTGGATTAGTTTCTACTAAATAGGGAGATTTATCTGAATTAGTATATAGTGCTGTATATTAGAATAATTTAAATGATTCTACTGAAACTACTACAAATGATGAAACAGATTATGAAAATAAAAAAATAGATATTTTTGGGGCTAATATTTTAAAAGGCTTCAATAATGTAAAAAAAATAGGCATTTAGGCACCCCCTGGTACTAAATTCACTTTTAATAAAGCAACTACGCAAGATACTGGGGAATGGATTATGGTTGGACGTACTGGTATTTATGAACTTAATGATGATATTGTAATTAATTATTTAAGATTTCAACGTCCTTAGAATTATATTATAAATAAAGAATTGAGTCAATAGTTATAGGCTACTGGGACTGGAATAATGAAAGTAGCAAGAGATACATTTTTATAGAAAATTAATGATTTAGAAAAAACATTAGGTTCAGCTCCTGACCGCACTGAAGCTGGTTCAGAATATTGGACTGAATATAATAATGCTCATCAAAATTATATAACTTAGTATAAAAGCGGTTTAGGAATTTATTTAAAAGGTAAAGCAGGAGTATATGTACCTGATCCAACTATTGTAGATTTATATAATATAATTATAGACTTTACTTATGAAACATATGAAGGGGGAGAGTAATAAATGTATAGCTTTTATGGTGGACAAAAAGGGCAAGACTTTAAAATAACACGAATATTTGCCAATCGTGCTATTGATATGGTTGGAGATTTAAAAGCAAGATGGACTTCTCCTGTGAATGTTGGAGATTATGTTTTTATTAATTATGGTGATCCATCTTATATGAATGAAGAAACCTCCAACTATAATACTAATCTTCAGATAGATTTAAAAGATAGCGGAAAATCATATACTAATTCATTGTGGTAGAAAATCTATGTAGATAGAAATTTAACAGTTTCTCCAGATTTTCCTTAGAATGATAATAATATTTATATTTTCTTAAATTTAGAAGAAGATAATAAAGAAGAATATGGAGAATCTCTTCATGAAGTATCTGATTTAGAAAATGAAGAATGTTTTGGTTTTGGATATCGTTTAATTGCTTGCGTAACTGGCGTTACTCCTCGTATTCAAGTATTTCATTAGACTATAGATATTGAAGATGGAGATCCTTATGTTACTTTAGATTTAACCAATCCTGATACTCCTAAAATTAAATTTTATTTACAACGTGGATAGCGTATTGAAGAAGTATATAAAAATATAGTTGGCTCTTAGGAAGATCCAAATGTTTATTTTAAAACTGAAGGAACTTATTTTGATAAAAATGGAAATATTAAGACAGCAACATTAACTAGGCCTCAATTAACTTTTGATTTGCCTAAAGCTCCAACATTTTTTTCTGGTTCTTTATTTGGATTAGGACCATTATCTTATTTTCATAATATGGGTAATTATAAAATTTATGGATATCAAAATTATGATTATAAATATACAATTCGGAAAAATTAGGTTTCTATACTATCACGAATTTCGTATTATTTATTACATATCCTAAAAGAAGATAAAGTAATATATGATGAAAATGGGAATATTATTGATAATAAACATTTTTTCAATAATAATTTAAATGCAATATATGCTTAGCCTGATGAAAGAGTTTTATTTAATCCTCAAAATAATTTAAAAATAACTAAATTATCTTAGCAATTATATACTTATTTAGTTGATAATTTTAAATTATAGCAAATTAAAAATAAGTTAGAATATGAATGGTACTGGATAGATTCAGAATATAATCTAAGTAGCCAATAGAATTTATTTTATTTATTTAATGATATGTATCCTAGATCTTTGGTTTAGGTTGATCAAATAATATATTCTTTATTTAATATTTTATTAAAGTTAATAAATAATAATAAAAAAGATGACATTAGTTCTGTATATTATTTTGAAAATAGTAGTATAGCTAATTATTGTTTATCAATATTAGCTGAATATGCTACATTAGGAGATCATTTTTATGATATAACTAATAATGGCTATAAAGCTGATTTCTATATAAATGAGCCAACTGGGAAAATTTATAGCTTATATGAGATAACTTCTTCTTAGATTACTGGCATTTATTTAGGGGCTATTACAGCACCGGCTCCATTAGCTAAAACAGAATTAGTTGATTCTTTTATTAAAGATAAAGATAATAGTTATATTAAAAATTAGATTGTAGTTGAAAGTAGTATTTTAGAAGAAGATAATATTGGTACTTATTAGGAAATTTTTAATTTTTCCATTCCTAAATATCCTGATATATCAATAAAAACTATAAATGTTAAAAATGAATAGACTTATAAAGTATCTAATATAAAACCTATAAGTAAAAATATGGAACAAATCGATTTAGAAACTCCTTTGCCTATTCATATCCTTACTCCTAAAAATTCTGGATTAACTGTTTCTATAGATACAATTAATAATAATATTGAAAAAGTAATAGGTAATAAAGAGAGTTATATTGGTCCTATTCTTTCTAAAAATGATTTATTTATTAATATTACAGATAATTTAAGTGATTCTACACGTGGACATATTTTTTAGTATAAAAAAGATCCAGTCCAATCATTAGAAGATTAGGAGTTTTTATTTGATAATTGGGAAAAAATTGGTACTTTAACTGGTTTGCCTGGAATCCCATTAGCTAAAAAAATTATTAATATAACTGCTGTAGAACATTTATCAAATAATATTGTTTATGAAGGTTCTGAGGGCAATGGTAATAATGATTATATTTTTAATTACAATATTTTAAAAACATATTATGTAGATCATGTTAATGATGGATTAGAATTTATTATCAAACAAATATTAAATGGAACTAAATTAAATCAAGAAGCAATAAAAAATGCAGGTAGTAGCACTCCATAGTTAATAATTAATTTTGGAGATAATGCTGGGGCTAATTTGCCTGATTTAACAATTAATTCTGACAGTGGAGAAGTAATTCTTATTAATTTTTATAATCCTACATTAACTAGCAGTTATTGGGGACTTTATATTCAAAATAATTGGGATTTAATATCTGTTTCAGGTAACAGCCAGGATTCTATTATTTCAATACAATAGAATCCTTAGCAAGAAATTAGTAAAAAAACTGCTTATTCTAGTTGGTATTTAGATACTCAATATTTAAACAATAATTTAGTTTGGAATAAATGGATTGGAATTACTACAAAAAATCTTGTAGATACTTCAATATCTATTGATGGAATCTCAAAAACAAATATTCCAAAATTTACAGCTAAAGAAGGAGATAAAATAACAATTCATACACTTAGTAGAAATAAATCTACAACGGAAATAGGAGAAATAACTAGTAAAATTTTTTATAATAATACGTTGATGAAAGAATCTGCTAAATGTTAGGTTGCTCCGTCAGAAGGATTATGGGGATATGCTGAAGTAACTTATGAATTTAACTTAAAGAATGATATATCTATTGAAGTCATAAGTGAAAAATATCCAGATTCTTCTCCTTATGTTTTTGGGCAAAATGTTTATATTACAGATTATTTAGATTAAGGAGGAATTTTAAATGGATGCTCAATTAGTTGCGCAAATATTTCAAATTTGTATTATTCCTTTACTTGGAATTTTAACGACATTCTTAGTTACTTGGATTAAATCTAAAAAGGACGCTTTAAAGCAACAAACAGATAGTGAATTAGCTAAAAAATATTTAGACATGCTTGATAATACAATTACTGATTGTGTTATTGCAATGAATTAGACTTATGTTAATTCATTAAAATAGCAAGGAAAATTTGATGGTGAAGCTTAGAAAAAAGCATTTACTGATGTTTATAATAAAGTAATTGCTATTTTAGGTCAAGATGCTATTGAATATTTGAATTCTGCTGTTGGAGATCTCAATGAATATATTTCTTCTAAAATTGAGAAAGAAGTTAATTCAAATAAAATTACTCCAACAGAAACAAAATAATAAAATGGGAGAACCAATGCGGTTCTCCCATTTTTTTTTATGCTTATTTATTATATTAAAATGCCCTAAATTTTTTCCCAAAAATTTTGACAAAATTGGGAAATTATTTGACAATAATTTTTATATACCTATGGAAAGAATAAATAAGAAAGGATTTTAGTTATGAATTTATATCAAGGTTTTGGAAATAATCAAAGTTATTATCAACCACAAAGAGCAAATACAATAATACCTTCAAGTTAGTAGCAATAGCCAGCTTTTATTGGGTTAAAAGGTCGGCCAGTTTCTTCATTAGAGGAGGCAAGAGCTGCTGCTATTGATTTTGATGGTTCTGTATTTTTCTTTCCTGATTTGGCTAATAAAAGGATTTATACTAAGCAAATTAATTTAGATGGAACAGCATCTATGAATATGTATGAGTATAAAGAAGTTCCTACTGAAGCTTTTAATTCATCTAATTTTGTTACTCGTTAGGAATTTGATGAAACATTAAATGATATTAAAGGTGCATTAAATATGATAGCTTAGTAGACTTAGCAGCAAAAACAATAGCCAAAAGTAGAAGAACAGTCTAAACCACAGATTAATTTTTAAGGAGTAATGAATTATGCAGATGAATCCTATGTAGATTATTCAAATGATAAGAAGTGGGTCTAATCCTCAATAGCTAATGATGTCATTTTTATAGCAATAGAATAATCCAATGGCGAATAATTTGTTATAGATGGCATAGAATGGAAATATTAGTGGAATAGAGCAAATAGCACGTAACATGTGTGCATAGAAAGGATTAGACTTTGATAAAGAATTTAGTTCCTTTAAGCAATAGCTTGGAATTAAATAATATATTTATTAAAGGAGGACATTTTTATGTTCAACACAAGTAATGGTTATAGTTTAGCTGATATTGCCGCGGCCACAGGCGGTAATGGATACCGTAATGGTGATGATGGTATGTGGGGTAATGGTGCATGGTGGATAATTATTCTTTTCCTTTTCTGCTTCAATGGCTGGGGCGGAAATGGCTGGGGTAATGGCGCCAATGGTTCTGGATATCAGGGAACTACAACAAGAGAAGAATTAACTTATGGCTTTGATGTAAGCGACATTAAGTCTGGCATTAATTCTTTACAGACAGGTTTATGTAATGGTTTTGCTGGCGTTAATAATAATTTATTAACTGGCTTTGCAGGCGTTACTGAAACTTTAAATGGAAATGCTCGTACCTTGCAATCTGATATTAGTAATTTAGGCATGAATGCTATGTAGAATACTTTTGGTATTACTCAAGCTATTAATGCTGATACTATTGCTAATATGTAGAACACAAACGCTCTTTCTCAGCAATTAAATAATATGGCAGCAACAAATGCTCATTGCTGCTGCGAGAATAAGAATCTTATTACATCAAGCTTCGCTGATTTAAATTATAATTTAGCAAGTCAAGCTTGTCAAAACCGTCAAGTAGTTAATGAAGGAGTAAGAGATATTATTGACAATACTAATGCTAGTATGCGTTCTATCCTTGATTTCCTTGTTCAAGATAAGATTGAAACTCTTACTGCTGAAAATGCTACTCTTAAAGGTCAAATTTCTCAAAACTTACAGAATGCTTATTTAATAGACCAATTAAGCAGCAAAGCTCCTATCCCAGCTTATGTTGTTCAAAATCCTTATGCAGGAACTAATTATACTGGATGTGGATGCTAGTATACTGCTTAATAAAGAAAAGAGGTTAAAAAATGGAAATAACAGCTAATGCTTTACAAACGGTAAATGCCAATGGTAATGTAGTGTTTACTAATACCGCTGTTCCAGGTAGTTGCGCCATGGTTCATCGTGAAGGTAGCGGATTAGTAACTTTACGAGGCATAACTAATCAATGTAGAGCCAGATTTAAGGTTACTTTTGGAGCTAATGTAGCTCTTCCAACTGGTGCAACTGTAGCTCCTATTTCTTTGGCAATAGCTATTAATGGGGAGCCTGTTGCAGAAACTACAATGATTTCAACTCCAACTGCAGTAGAATAGTTTAATAGTATTTCTCGTGCTTTATTTTTAAATGTTCCACGTGGATGTTGCCAATAGATAAGTGTTGAGAATACCAGTGCTTCTGCCGTCAGTGTTGAAAATGCCAGTCTTATTATAGAAAGGGTGGCTTGACTATGATGGAAAAATTATGTTAGATTAAAAATAGTTTAATAACTTTAGTTGAATAGCAAATGGCTAATCCTCAACAAGCAGATACCCATGAAATGGGAGAAGTTATTGATATGATTAAAGATTTGGCCGAAACTTGTTATTATGGATCAATCGTAGATGCTATGATAGGGAGTAAGGAAGAAGAAATTTATGGCATCGGTATGATGAAAGACCCTCGTAAACGTAAAAATCCATATCCTTATTATGTAAATAATGATTATTATGAAGATAAACATTATGGTAAGGATTATGATGGCGGATATAACGGCTATAGTTATACAGGCACAGGCGGAATGAATGATGATAGTAAAAAAATGGGCCATAGCCCAATGAAGCGTAAATCTTACATTGAAAGTAAGGAACATCATATGGACTAGGCCCAATAGATGAGAGAGCTAGAAGATTATGCCCAAGTTCTAACTTCTGATCTTTTAGAAATGATTCAGGATGCTACTCCTGAAGAAAAACAATTATTACAAAGAAAGATAGCCACATTAGCTACAAAAATTGTATAAGAATAAAAATAAGGGGAAGTAATTACTTCCCTTTATTTTTTTTATTCTTATACATCATGGACAGGTAATTGGATTGCCCGTTCATAATAAGTCTTTGCTTGACCATTTCCGCCCAAGCTAGTATAAACTTTATAAAATTCTACTAATTGTTCGTACTCACCATTTGTCATAAATCCTTGCTGGATATATGCTTTACATAATTGAGTCAATCTAAAACGATAAGAAGCTAAAATTACATCCATATGATTATTTGCAATTTTATTGCTTTCTAGTACATACTTTCGTAATTCTTCAATTTCTTGACGAATTGGCTCAATATGAGTTTCAATTGTATTATCTAAAGTACTATTCTCTTTTTCTTCAGTTAGTTTTTTATAAGTTTTCATTTTGCTATGAAGATGTTTGCAGAAAGCTAGGGCGCCCGCAGAAATTAATCCAAAAATAATTTCAAGCAGATGTGTTGTGATAAATTCTAACATTTATATAATCCTCCCGACATGAATTTGTCGCTCTTTCTCATATTATAAATGAAAGAAAGAATTATATAATTGTATAAAATTGCCCGTCATTCCCAATTTAATTCATCCTACTACGCTTTAAAATATGCAGTATATAAACATATAGCATCACAAACATCATCATTTGCTTCAATACCATATGTATCTTTTACATATTTTATGTCAAGAGGTTTAAGATTTTCACGTTTAATACCGCGGCCTGTTTTAATTCCTAAATTTTTTCGCCATTCACTAGCTTGCATAAATTCTATGCTTTTGGAATTTATATTATCATTTACACTATGAGCACCAAGGACTATAGAGCCTTGAAGCCACATAAGTAAACGAGCTGTATCTGAGTAGCCATAAGCTTCTGGATGAACATCTTCAGCTATTAATTTTTCTATATTATACTATTTTACTAATTCAATAATTCCACTTTGTATCTTTTGGATACGGCTTACATTATTAGAAGAAGATGCAGTAATTAATCCATAAGTAATTAATTTACCTTTGTCATCTGATATAGCGTATCCAGTAGATTTTGTGGATAAGTCTAAAAATAAAAAATTCATATAAATCTCCTCCTATTATAGAAGGAGATTATTATTTATTGATTAATTATTAACGTCCTTACTGGTTGAACCAAATCCGCCAATTCTTGTACCTTTAGCTTTATCATCATCTGTAATAAGATAATTACGAATAATCCCTTGACCAATAATATCGCCCTTGGCAATTTCAATATCAAAAGGTGAGAGATTAATTAATTGAAAATAAATATGACCCTCATTATCAGGATTGTTATAATAATCAGCATCAATGATGCCAACACTATTAGCCATAATAATCCAATGCTTTAAGGGTAAAGAAGAACGAACAGATAGTTCAAGGAATTGTCCATCTTCCATATGGCACTTCATTCCAGTAGGGATAAGAGTAGGTTTTAAATTAAGTCCCTTAGTAATTTTAGCCATATCATTCAAAGAAATAATATCGTTAGTAGCTGCCCCATTTTTAAAAACTTCTACAATATGGGTATATGAAGGAATTACAACATCTTCAGCAGATGCAAAATCATAACCAGCACTATATTTAGTCTTACGTTCTGGCATTGGTAAATCCCAATTATTATATTTACTTACCTTTTCAAAATAAATACTCATTAGTTAATTATAGTCTCCCCGTCAAAATTAGTTCTGGTTGTATAACAAAGTGAAATATGATCTGTCGGTTCTTTTTCATCATTAAATTTTTTTACAAGGGTTACTTGATACCATTCATCAATAATCTCGCCCTTCTATTTACGTTCTTTCTTTGTAGAAGAATATTTAGCTAAATCATATTCTCTATCCTACTTAGCATTATTAATAAGCTCAGCTGCTTCTTTTTCTGTGTCTACTCTATATACTTCAGTAGTATTAATTAAATATTCAAACATATTTTCTCCTATTAATTTACATAAACTTTAATATTATTATTACTATACTTAGTAATTAAAGAATTTTCAATAGTTTCTTTAAGACCTTCGCCATAAGTTTGATTACCATAAAGATGAATATCACTATCTTTATATTGTTCTGATAGCTTAGTTAAAGTATCACTAAGATTATCAAGACGGCAAGTGCAAACCATAATAGGCTTTTTATCATTTGGACCTTGGTAATAAATAATTTGTGTTGTATTAAATAAATCAAAATAAGTAAATAACATAATTATCTCCCTATCACTGGAACAATGCCAGCATCATAATCAAATAAATGATAGCAATGAGTTTCATCGTTATTTGTAATCCAAATTTCAACTGCCCCAGAGCCACTATCATTAATGTCTTTAATCTGTCCTAAATCTTTAATAATATCATAAACGGCGGAAGTCATATTAAGATAAGGATTATCATTGCTCAAGCTATTAGTTTCAAATACTGTATAATAATTTAGTTCATTACACAAAAGCATAAAATACTTATCAGAACTTTCTTGAACATAGGTATCAATAACTTCTAATTTTTTATCTATTTCTTCTGGAGTTAGTTCTTTCATTTGGCCAATTACACATTTATTTAATTCATAATTGCTCATTTTAAAATCGACGCCATCTGCTAATACACCCCATTCAGTGCCGGACCAGACATAATTATGGGTATCAGTAGTATTATAGAATACATCTCCTGCTTTTGGTTCTTTCTATATTGCTTCTTCTAAATTGGCAATCTTTCCTCTGTATCTCATTAATTCATCTCCTTTAAGTTTATAATATTTTGATTTTTACTACCTCTCATTGATAATGTAATATCTCTTTGAGACTGAATATATGGACCATCAATTAATACATCAGCTTTTTTAAGAATTTCTTGAAGCTTACCATTAGTAGTTTGCTTAATTAAATCGTCATAATAATATCCAGTCCAAACATAAATTTTAGTATCAGGAAGCTTTTCTTTAATTGTATTAATAAGAAGTAGAGTGAGTAATTGATTTTGTTCACATAATGGTTCACCACCCATTATACAAAAATTTCTATGAATGCCATTAGCTTGAAGGGCTTGAAATATTTCTCCAAAAGTCTCATTAGTAAATTCTTTACCTTTTTCGAAATCCCAAGTTTCAGGATTATGACATCCAAAGCAATGATGTGGGCAACCTTGGGTGAAAAAGGAGACACATACTCCCGGAGCTGCGGCTATATCATTTTTTATAATTCCTGCGTATTTCATTCTATAACCTCCCAAGAACAACAATATAAATCACAGCAAGGTATAATTACTTGTTCTAACATTTCTTCATTATCATAATTTTTAGATATTTTTACCTTATTAAATCTATAACCTCTAACGTTATGTTTTATTGGAGTCCATATCCATTGTTCATTATTTTCTTGCCATTCTATACGGGTTTTCGATATTCTAATTGGTGTAATATTATTTTTATTCAAATAATCATAAACTTCTTGGGAATTATCCGTTATATAAGCACATATTACTATCTAATTAGAACAAGGATATTTTCTTCCTTCTTCCTAATTAAAATAGTTAGCTAAATCATAAATTGAACGTCTCATTCCATCTACCCCGTATGCTTTACTCGTGCTTCTACTTCTTTTTGCTTGCCATAATTAAAAGCTGTTTTGTAGTTTCCAGTTAAATAACCAGTTACACGGCGTAATTGCTAGATATTAGTACTGCCGCATTCAGGACATTTATCATTAAATTCATCACAATATCCGCAATCAAGACAAGTATCATTAGGCACGTTTACTGCGAAATAAGGAATATCCTTATCCATAGCATAATTAACAATTTGTTCAAGAGCATCAATATTGTGTTTTACGGTGGAATCTAATTCTACGTATGTGATACATCCAGCAGAAGAATAACCAGTCAATTGGCTCTCAATGTCAATCTTATCAAAAGGTGACATTTTTTTCCAAACGGGAACATGAATACTGTTAGTAAAAAATTCTTTATCAGAGACATTAGGGATAATACCATATTTCTCTTTAAATTTAGTCATTGCCGTATAGCATAAATTTTCAGCAGGAGTGTAATAAACTCCAAAATTAAGTTTAAATTGTTCTTTTGCTTTTGCACAGTAATCTTTAAACATTTGTTCAATTCGTTTCGCTAATTCCATACCTTCTTTAGTTGTATGGTCTTTACCAATAAGAATCTAAAGAGTTTCTGCTAAACCAATTTGTCCAATGGCTAATGTGCCATGCTTAAGGGCACTTCTAATTCCTTCTTCTGGAATATAGCCAGCCATTAAATTATTTTCATACATAAATTTAGCAGACTTAGGATCTTGAGAGCAAATCCAATCAAAACGCTCCATTAATTGAATGCGAGCTTCATTAATTTTTCTATTTAATAAAGCCATAAATACTGGAATAATATCTTCTTCTTGCCCTTCTTCTTCACATTCTTTTTTAGCAATCATAGCTAAAGTAGGAAGAATAATAGTTACTGGACAAATATTACCACGGCCATCTTTTAACTAACCGAAACCGTTAATATCGTACCCATTGGCTGTTCTGCATCCCATTGTAGAAAAATAGGTGCGGGGGTCATTGATGTCATATCCAGCGTTCCCTGACCAATCAACATTTGCATAGTTGGGATATAATCTTTGGGCGGTGGACTATAGTGCGAGTTTAAACAAATCATAATTTGGGTCACCTGGTTCACGGTTAACTCCTTTCATGCATTGGAAAATACCACAAGGGAAAATAGATGTTTTATGCAATTTACCAATACCTTCAATAGATACATCTAAAAGTGCTTTAGTAATCATTCTTCCTTCTGGAAGAGTACAAGTACCATAATTAATAGATGTGAAAGGTAATTGATTACCAGAACGAGATTGTAAAGTATTAAGGTTATGATACATACCTTCTACTGCTTGATGAACTTCTTTTAAAGTCATATCCATAGCGTATTGATATACTTTATCAAAATCTCCAGCATCATCTGCTTCATTTAGATAAGCTGAATAATTATTAATCGGAATATCTATGATTTTTTTATAGGTATCGCTATCTTCTAAATAGTTATCTAAATTCCAATTACAATTGCATAAGTATTTCATACCATCACGATAATGCTTATAAAAAGATTTACGAACATAAGGAACCATAGTCCAATCAAGATGGGTCGCACTAACGCCACCAAATTGAGAAAGACTTTGAATTTGGAAAATAACAGCCACTAATTGGAAAGCTGTATTTACTGAACCTGCTGGACGTACATCTGTCTGGCGTGTATTAAATCCTTTAGCAAGTAAATCATCAAAAGGTACACTTAAACAATTATGAGAACCAACATAATAAGCATCTAAATCATGAGTATAAATTATATTTTCTAAATGATTTTTGCGTGTCATAGGAGATACAATATAATCTAAAGCTAATTGTTTAGTTACTACACTACTGGCTTCACCAATACGGCCACCAAATGATGCTTCATCTACATTGGCGTTTTGATTTTTAATATCTTTGCCATCTAATTTTTTTCTAATGGCTTGGATAAAATCATCTTTCTTTTGTCGTGCTACTTCTTTTTTATATCTATATCTAATATAAGCTCGTGCAACATCACGTCGTTCTGACTACATTAAATAATCTTCAATTATATCTTGGATATCTTCTACTTCAATACTACCATCTGGACATTTATTTATCCAAGATTCAATATCATTGGCAATATCAGTAGCTGTATCATTTTCATATAACTATCCATCGATTTCTATAAATGCCTTATTGATAGCATTAATTATTTTATTTTTATCAAATAATACAACTGTACCATCACGTTTAATTATATACATTTTAACCTCCGCACTAAATATAGTATAAATTTTTGAACTTATACTATATTTAGTGTTTATTATTAATTCATTATCTACTTTGGGTTAAGATTTAGTACCAAAACCAATCATAATCTGTAATTATATCACAGCATTTTAATCTATCTCTTTCCGTTTCATTAAATAAAATTTGCATATTATCAAAATTTATATTTTTAAAGTCTTCTTCATCAGCAGAATAACGTCTAATAATTTCTTTGATATTAGGGTATTCTTCTCTATTTAATTGACGAAGGAAACGCTGTTTATCAGAAGCATGAATATAATATATTCGTAAATCAATTTCTGAAAAATTGATTAATGATCTAATCCCAGAAGGATTAAAAATACCTATATTAATTTTATCATCAGCTAAACATTTAATACCAGTTCCATACCACCAATTATTAAATTGAACATATTCAAGCATTTGATTATTATTTATCATTTGCTTAAAATCTTCTTCAGATATAAAATGATATTCTTTTCCTTCTGTCTCTCCCTCACGCATTGGACGAGTTGTATAAGAAACAACAATATTCATAGGTAATTCATAAGCTTTTACTACATCTTTTAAAATAGTATCTTTGCCTGAACCGGCTTTACCTATAAGTGCGACTAATTGATATTTTTTATTATTCATTTATTATTCCTTCTATTAAAAGACTAAAAACAATATTTACCATTACAACAATTATAAGAACACGATCCTAAAAACTATGTTAAAAGGCATAAGATATCTGGAGTATATACCATCCAATAATCATTTCCATTTAACTCTCTTATAATTACTCTAAGATAAGGAGTCTATTCAAATTTAATTAAAATTGTTCCTCTAATTTCAATATATTGATGGGTTTTTAACAAATCCTATAATTCATCATAATCAATTTTATTCTTCATCTTCTGCTACTCCTTGATATCGTTCACTTCTTAAAATTAAATCCCCATTTGATTGAATAGTGTCAATATGATAAAGTTGATGACCAGCAGTTGAGGCATATTTTTTAGCGATGAAATCATCGCCTGAACGGATACCTTGAACTACAATCATATTGCCCCGATTAAACCAAGATTTTTCAATAATTTTTTTAGTTCCATCAGGTTGTTTTTGAGAAATTTGTTTATCGAATAATGTAAAATATTCTTTTCTAAATTTTACATTTACTACTCCTGTTGGAGTAAGAATTGTTACAATACTTTTATTTTTATTTTTAGCAATACAAGTACCGCATAATTTAGATAAATAATAAATATTTATTGTTTTTCCAGCTTTAACAAAACTTCTTTCTACTACTGGATCTTCAGGTAAGTTATAAAAATCAGCGAAGCCATATTTACTTTGATTAACTTGAGCCAATTCATGTTCATGATAATAGAAGCATAATACTTCCATTTCCCAAGCTGAATAATTTACTTTAGGACAATATTTTTTCCAATCGTCTTTAAATATAATTTCATTTAATTTATTTAAAATTTCTTTTTTATTATCAGCAATTTGTTTACGATAAATATCCATCCAACCTTGATAAACTTTATCATTCCAATCTTTAATATTTAAATAAAAATTAGAATCTTTACTCTGAATTAAATCATCTTTATCAATTTTTTGTAAGAACTCAATAGCTCTATCATCCAATTTGTAATAAACTTTATCATATTTACAAATTTGTTTTAAATAACGAGTAAATTCATAAATGTGTAAAGCTTGCTGCCGTTCAAGAGTATCTGCAGGAAGAAGATTGAATTTCATTAAAGTAGCTAAATTTTGAAGATTAAGATTTTTCTTTTTATCACAAGTTTCCCAAATATACCAGACCATACAAAGTTTTCTATCCATCATATGATCAAATGCTCCCCCTTTAATAAGTGAAATCATTGCTTGCTTATTAGGATTAACCTTATTTAAAAAATCTCTTGGGGATTTATAAGGTCTATTTTCAATAATAGTTTTAACTACATCATCACCAACATTTAGCATACCTTTTAAGCCAAATAGGATTTGATTATTTTCAACGTCAGGAATAAAACTAAATTCTGATTTATTAATATCAGCAAGGCTTACTTGAATACCAGCTTTACGAATATCTCCAATAGCTTTAGCGATCTTTCCATAGTCAGTAGAATTAGTTTTTCTTACTTTAGATTTTTTATCAGGCAAATCTTCAAAAGTAACTCCATTAGCTAAATCATCTGCTTCTGGATCATAAATATCTACAATTTCTTCTTCACTATTGTCTTCCAAAGATCCACTATTAACAATCAGACAAGCACAATTCCAATAGATAGGATTATAATGAATAACAAAATAAATCATTTGAATAGCCACAAAAGAATAAGGAAGAGAGTGATTTAAGCTAAAAGCATATCCTAATTGCGGTGCAACTGCTGTTTCCCAGAAATATTCTGCATCATTTTTATTATTAAAGCGACTAAATACTTGTTCTTTTAATTGAGGAATCTTAGCCATTTGTTTTTTAGCAACAACTTTACGAGCTGAATTAGCTTCACCCAATGTAAAGTGTGCTATATCCATAAGGATTTCCATCATTTGCTCTTGTAAAGGGCAACAACCATAATATTTATCACAATGTTTATGGAATTTATCAATAAGCTCTTGCGGCAAATGATGTTGTTTCATTTCTTGATCAAATGCTTGGATACCTTGATGCTGAATACGATAAAATCTATCTTGTTGTGATTCCTTACCTTTTTCAGACATAAGACGCATCATGGCATTAGCCGCAGTCATTTCCATAGGATCTTGTGGTTTTAGTTTTTTAGCAATCGCTAAACCAACACCAGTAGAGAACTAGAAGCAGTCTAATACATCACCGGCTGCAAGATGATCCCAAATGCTTTGATCTGTTGTATCTATTACTTCTGGATGAATATATTGATTATAAAAATCTCTTAAAGATAAGTCAGGAATTTCTTTTGCCTTTAATAATAATTCATAACAAGTAATAATTTTGTCAGAAGCTTCAGTAACAAGGAAATCATATTTTGTATCACCTGCTGCTTCAGCTTGATGTAAATCCCAACAAGTAATTAAACTGCCACTAGGCGTTCTCATAAATGCTGCTGTATCATATGGGTCATCACCATAAAGAATAACACCGGAAGCATGAGAAGAACGTTTATTAACAATACCACCAATATAAATAATTATATCAAGAAGACCTGGGTATTCATTTACTTTATTAATAAATGTTTTTACAGGCTTTCTATCTTTTTCTTCATTACCATAAATAACATCATTAATTTCCCATAAAAATCCACGCTCTTGCGGAATAAGAGAAGACATATATTGGGCTTCATCTACATCAATACCATTTGGATAATCATCAGATCTATAACCTCTACAAGCCGTAAGAATAGCAGATTTAGTAGTTTCAGTACCAAATGTAGCTACCTGAATTAATCCTAATTCTCCACGTTCTTTACGGATAGCTTCAAAAATGGCTGGACGCTTTGAAGGAGCCAAATCAATATCAATATCAGGCAATTCAGCTCTCTCTTTATTCAAGAATCTCCAATATGGTAAACCCCATCGAATTGGATCCAATTGGGTTATTCCCAATAGATAATTAGATAAGAAGCCTGTGGCCGAACCACGTCCAGGACCTACTATTGAGCCACAATTCCAAAACAAATCAATATAATGTTTAAAAGTATTAAAATAAGCAAAAAGGCAATCATCTAATTTTTCGCCAATATCTCTTATAATATCAGCTTCAATTTCAAGACGAGCTAAATAATTTTCATTATAATAAAGTTGTTTTTCTTGTAAAGCTTTAATACATTCATTTATCCAATATCGTTCTTGAATATTATCACTATTAATTAAAGAACAAATAATAGGATATTTATCAATCCATTCTATAGGGATAAAACCTTTTTTATAATCTAATACTTCTACTTTTGGAATTATTTGTTTTCTCTCAAGAGAAAAATCTTCAATTTTATTTTGAATTTCAAGAGTATTATTTAAAATTTCTTTAGCTATTTCTTCTGGTTGTTCTTCAATATCTAAATATATAAAACAAGGGACAATTAATTCAAAAACTTCATCATAAGTCATTAAATGAGCAAATTCATAAAACTTGTCAACTTCTCGTTCTCCATCTTTTGAATTAAGATAAGCTTTATGAATTGGTCTATCTTCTTTCGTTAAATAATGGCTATCAGTAGCAACTTCTACTTTAATTCCATATTTATGACCGATTTTATAAATCATATGGTTTACAAGTTTTTGATCTGCCGCGGTCGATGGAGCAATTTCTAAATAGAAATCGTCACCAAATAAGTCTTGACAGAAAGTAAGAAAAGTATCTATTTGTTTTAAAATTTGATACAATTCATAATTATTTTCTTGTTCTTTATATTCTACAGCTTTTAAAAGACAAGTACCTAATTCTCCACCAATACATGCAGTAGTGGCAATTAAATGCCCCTTATATTTCTCTACTACTGATTTTAATTCATTCTTTAAAAGTGGAACACGTTCCATTTTTCTATCAACATATAAATTTTGCCAAGCAATTGAGCTTAATTCTTTTAATGCTCGATATCCTATAGCATCTTTAGCAATTAAAATAAAATGGTAATACTTTTGTCCTGTGCTTCTATCATCAGTTAAATAAATTTCATTGCCTAATGCTATTTTAAAATTTGGATATTTTTCTTTGATTTTTTTAGCATATTGATTTACTGTCATATGAGCAGAAAGACTTTCGTGATCTGTGATAGCAATTCCCGAAAGTCCTAATTCAATAGCTTTATCAATTAAAGTTTCTGGCTTATTTATACAATCCAGTAAACGGAGGTTCGAATAATCAGTATGATTATGGCAACCAAAATAAGTATTCAATTCCCTACCTCCTTAATTTATTATTATTTTCTATAAATATTATATCATAAAATTTCATCAAAATCAATTTTAAAAATCATCTATCTAATTAGCTATTCTATTTATGATACCGGCTAATTCAATTAAATTCTATTTATATGTTGATAAATTATTTTTTAATTTTTGATTTTCATTGCGTAAATAATTAATTTGGTTTTGATTTTGTTGTTGTTGTAGATCTAACTCATGACCTAGCTAATTAAGCAAATTTTGTATTTCCATTATTCTATAATCTCCAAATGATAATTATTTTTTTCATTTAAACAGTCCAAAAGAGTATAAAATAAACTATGATAATAAGGTGGAACCCATTCTGGAGATAAACAGATAAAATATTTATCATAAGAATTAGCAAATTTAAATTCTTTAAATGGTATTTTGTTATATTCAAAAGGTACTTCATAATTAGGATTCCAAGAATTATTATTATGAACCCAAGTATAACTTTTTAATTTATTCTAATCATAGAAATATTTAACCCAATCAGCACAACTACAATCACACAATTTATTTTCTGCGTCTTTAGGATTATAAAAAATATCATGATGATGATCTATATTAGTTATATTTAAATCATAATCATATTGTAAATATTCTTTTATTTTATTATGACCATAAGAAATATAAATAGAAGTTGTTTTATCTATAGTTCGTAATAAATATCTAAGTATATTAGAATAAATATTTAAATCAGCAGGAGTTGTTGTAAGATTGGGTAAACTTTTTAATAAATCATCCCAATTAGTCCCAGGAACCATATTATTATATAAATTAATACTTGGTGCCATAATAATATCAAAATCTATGCTTAATACATTCATATATTATTTCCTTATAACTACTAATTTTTCACTGGCTCTTGTAATGCCAGTATATAAATATTTCTAATGTTCTAATGTATCAAAAGGATGGGCTTCTTCAATTAATAACACTTTATCCCATTCACTACCTTGAGCTTTCCAAACAGTTATTGCATAAGCATAAGCAAAATAATAAGGAGCTTCTAATGCATCAGAATTTCTAGCAAAACTATTCATTCTAAATGCTTGCTTATTATCAAAGGCTGGAGTACCTGTAATTAAAGCCTCATAATCAATAGGTATAGATTCAAATCTTCCATTGGGTATATCCATCCCCGTAAACATATACTGAAGTTGTTTATTATAAATAAAGCTTGGATAATTATATGGAATAATTTGATAATTAGTAATCGTTCCAATACATCCATTAGTTAAAGGCCATAAACCATCAGTAGATGTAAAATCCCAATGGTTAGTTAATCCTATAATTTTATCTCCTATTTCTGGAGTAGCTCCTCGTCCTTGTCGCTCTCGAACTTTATTATTAATTTTAATACGTCTTTTATTAGATGCACATAAAGTTTGATCTGCCCAATCATACATTTCTGGAATTAATTCATATGGCCTTAAAATCTAGACCTATTCTTTAGCTACTGGGAATTGCCCAAGGGGTTTACCTTCTCGTACCCACATAGATAATCTAATAATTTCACTATCTTGGGCCTGTCGCATAATTTCATCTAAAAAGATATGCGGCTTATCTAAGACATGATTATCTTCATTTTGGTCTACTGGAGGAAGCTAAAAGGGATCACCACAAGCAATTACATATTTATGGTGAGAAAGAAGTAAATCCCACATTGTTTTAGGTAACATTGATATTTCATCTACAATGATTACTTTATATGGAATAGGCCATCTTTTTTTTAAATAAAATGTACCATTAGGTCTTGGTTTAGCTTCATATAGTAATTTATGTGCTGTTGTTGCATTAGGACATCCTTTTGTTTGAAGAACAGTAGCTGCTTTGCCAGTATAAGCTACATATGCTACATCAGTTTCAGGATTTAAATTCAATGATTGAACTATAAATTTTACTAATGTAGATTTACCCGTTCCAGTTAAGCATAGCCAGCAATACAAGTATAAGGTTCACGGCTCTTGTATCTGGCTACGGCAATTTTCAATCCAGCATTCTATTTATCAGTTAGTATCAATGGGATTTACTTCTCCTTTCCATATAAATTCATCATTTTCAAAGACTACCTTCATTGGTTTTTCTTGAGCTGTTGGAATAATATAAACATAATCTTCATCAAATGGCATTTTTAATCTACTATCACCATTTTCATCAAAAATTTCTAAATCATATTTTCGATTTGAGCTTTCGGTCTCTACGCCTGCTCTTGGCCGGAGCATAGCCATCTTTTTGTTGCCCTTGCCGCCCCTAATTTCATAGGCATCACAAGGAGCTATTTTATTAAATTCATCAAGGTTAGCTATTAAATCATTAATAGCTTTTCCAGCTTCTTCAGCTGAAATACCAAAGCTACCCCAAGAAGTAGCCATTTTATTTATAAGTTTATTAAATTCATCTTCATTGAACGAAGTATTCATAGGCTATTGTTGCATATTGTTGTCTAACATAATTTGATTGCGGTAATCCTCTTTCATAGCATTTCATAAAAGCTAAAGCAGCTTCTTGCTCATTTTCCAATTCTAAAAATTTTTCAAAATTAAAATTATTTGAATAACAAAAACCAAACATATCAATTTGATATTTAATATCATCACGAAGAAAATCCATTTGGCCCTTTAGGTCTGCACCCCATACTTCATCAGTAAATACCTGATTCCATTGACATAATCCATAAAATCCATTACCATAAATAGTAGTTTGCAAATCTAAAGTCCCGCCACCAACCTCAGCCATCATATTACCTAAAATACCAGCACATACGTAATTATTCCAGCCAAGATTTTTCATATATTCCCAAATAAGAGTAGCGTCCTTGTATTCAAGGTCATCTAATTCTTTATTAATTTTATCTAATTGATTTTGATAAAATTTAATAATTTCATTATAAAAATACCACTGACTTTTAGCACTTATAATTGGTTGACTATTTTCTGTATAACCAATCATTCGAGCTTTATCAGCCACTAAATGCACTTCTTCTTTTTTCAATGTATATTCTTCAATTAAATTGATAAGTTCCCAATAATTATTGGTTTCTTTTAAAGGAGTATATTCAACAGCTATTGCACTTACATTAATAGTTAAAATTAAAAGAATACTAATAATTATAATAATTTTTGTTTTCATATTTTTCTCTCTATCTATTAAAAATAATATTTTACATTTTTAGTAATATGATAATCAGTAATAAAAATTTCTGGATTAGTTTTTCCTAAAAATTCATTTATTTTACAAGTACCTATAATATCAATAATAATACATCCTGTATCACTATGTAAATTATTATATTCTTCTTGATTGACATTAAATTTAATTAAATCTAAATCATTTGGTAATTTAATCTTTAATGTTCCAGTAGTCTCTTTAGGATAATAAATTACATTATTATTTGTAAGTTTTAAATTTTTAATAACTATATATGGCTCTTTAAAATTCTATCCCCATAAAGGTTCAAATTCTGGTATTTCTAATATAGTATTTATATCAATATTATTACTATCAAAAATATAATCGGCTAAATAAACTGGCTAACCATCATAACCATACAATTTACTATTTGTATCTGTTATAAATTTTCTTATATTGCTATCTGCGATTTTCGCACCAAAAGCTCCCTAATGACCTTCTGCAAATTCAAAATATCCAGTAGAGTTAAGATAAGCCTTAAAATCTTTTATAGGCTCAAAAAACTCATAGCCACGACCTGATCCTTCCCAGTATTTTATTCCATTTTCAATTACTTCATTAAGTATAAGAGTTGGCTTCTAAAATCTATTTGCAAATTCATTTGCAATTAATCCAGTTAAATTTTTATTTACCTCATACTTTTTCTCCAACTAAACAACTAAAATCTAATCATTTAATAAACCTTGTTCTTCGATTAATTTCTCAATTATTTCAACATTAGTATCACGGATCTTAGTCTATCGCGTTTTTACATTACCACTTACTCGGCATGCTTGTTCTACAATAGTTTCTGCCTATCCTTTACATCCTCTTTTGGTTGATGGAACTAAATCATAAGCAAGAAAATCTAACATACTCTAAAATACAACTTGTCGTTCATCAATTTCTCCAACACGTGTGACTGCATTAATAAGTGGAGCAATATAAAAAGCAACACCCATAGGAGTTAAAGTTTCTTTTAATTTGAATTTATTTTTTTCCATCATACCTTTAATATAGGGATTTTGAGGATTTTTTAAACCTTGATTGATAAAATAACGAGTTTCATAAGGTCTACTATCTACCATATCTCCGATTAACCCAAGAGCCACTAAATCTAAATACTTGTTTGAATAATTAGTATTAATAATTTCATCAATAGCATTACAAAATTTATATACTATTGCAACACCTGATAGTGCTTTATTAGGGTAATTGTCTAATTGATTATTAATCGTACAAGCATAAGGAGATATTTTATCTACTTCGTGATGGTCTAAAATTAATATATCAATACCTTTATCATAAAGCACTTTATGTTCATTATACTAATTACTTCCAGCATCTGGGATTATTACTAACTTAGTATCTTCTGGAATAGTATCTAAAATAATACCATGAGTTTTCTGCGTATGGACTCTATAATAAACATTATTAGATACATAATAAGGAAATAAATTATATAAATAATTAATTAATAACGCTGATGATGTATAACCATCACAATCAGCATCTACCTAAATAAAAATTTTATTATTCTATTTAATATGTTTTAATAATAGTTTAATTCCCTATTCCATGTTATTTAATAATTTATTAGGATATATATCGGATTGCGTGGGATTAAGAAAATGCTAAATATCTTCAGTCTTAATCCCACGGTTATTCATTATTGTTTCTAATGGAGTTTTTTGTGTATCATTAATTAATTTATAATTCATATACTTACTCCTTATATAATTATTCGGTCTTTATATAATTTAAGAAATAATTCCGGCCCTTCATCAGTTGGACTATCCTTATAATTAGTAAGCATATTCTTATCAAAAATAAAAGATATATTAAAATAATTTCCATATTTAGCTTTTATTTTTAATAAGTTATTCTTTAAATGATAAAATTCTTCATCACCTATTTTTTGAAACTGTCTATCAAAAGCAATAATAATATCTTTGGCACCAACTTGTTCTAATAACTTCATTTGCTGCGCTGATACACTACTGCCGCAACAAGCTACTGTTATATCATTCTCAAAACCAAAATAACTTTGATATTGTAGAGTAGATTTTTCACCTTCAAATATTATTGCTTTTCCTAATCTACTTATATTTGCTTTACTATTATTTAAATTATATAAATTCATACCAAGAGGATGGGAATAAAGAATTTTATTAATTTTAAGTGGTCTATATTTACCATATAATAATGCTTCTTCTTTCCCTAATACTCTTCCTCTTAGGCCTATAAAATCTCCATCTATATTAAAATGAGGAATTGTAATTGCATCGCCGCCAGGGTAATAACCAATTATTGCTTGATCTATTGCTTCTTGACTTATTCCTTCTTTTAACCATGGAGTTATTTTTACTCGATAGTTAAATCTACTTAAAATTTGGCTATCATAAATTTTTAATTCAACTTTAGAATTTAAATTTTCTTCAGGATTATTTTTATCATAATTAGCTAAAAATTTCCAATCTTCTAAACCTAAATCTTCAGCCTCTTGTTCTACAGAACCAGCAATACCAAAATAATTAGCTATCCATCTAACTGCATCATTTAAATCATATTCTTTATTAGATTGAATATTAGCAACTTTAATTACTAATTCAAATATATCAAAGGTATTATCACAGCCAGTATAGCATTTAAATAATTGACTATTTGAATAGTAATAAAGTTTTTTACTTCCTACTCCTGGTTCATTATGACAAATGGTTTCAGAAAGAATACCGAATTCACTATATTCAGGATTGCCGCCCCAAATATTTAGTAATTCAAAAATATTATCTAAAGTTAAATTATTTTTTATTTCTATTTTATCATAATTAATCATTTTGGCATAATTAATTCATTAAATAAATCTTTATTAACATAATCAAGAGTAAAATCAAGATTAATATTTCCATGATCTATTTTTAGAGGATAATCTTCTGCTTTTACTTCAATTTTATATCCGTATACAAATTTACCGGTAATTACATTTTTATAAATAATTAAATCTTTCATTAAAATGTAATTACATTAACGCAAGTGCCTTTAACACCAAATTCTTCATTAACTACTTTAATAAGGTATTCCTTTGGATGTTTCTTTGCAAAGTCACCCTTAGCAGTCTTTAAATACATTGCTGCCATTTCTTTCGGCATTTTATATTCAATAGTTCCATTCATAATCTTTTTTTCAAACATAATTTAATCTCCTTAAAATACAATAAAATTATTTTTCATTGCTAATGGTTTAATGATATTTTTTATAATAAATTGTCCAGCTTTATCATCATAAAAATGTTTATCACAATATACTATATCCTATCGTTTCATGCAACTACCAGTATAATTAAAAGGATTAATAAAAATGACACTTATATTTTCATTCTGATAATTTAAGAACTATACTGGCCGAGGAACGTCTTTATTATCTATACGTATAATATAACATTTGTTTATTTTATTCATGATTTTTAAAAAGCACTATCTTCAGCAATTCTAATTTTTACATTTTCCATATCTACCAATTCATAACTCCAATCAGTACAGAAGATTGGAATAATACGACAACAGCCTAAATCAGCTTTACACCAAAGATAAATTCCTTTATATTTTCCTCGACGATTTTTATATACTGATAATTTTATTGTTGGACGTTCAAACGTATTTGTTTCAAGTATTTTTTCTAATGATTGATAATCATTATCACGAGCTTGAAGAAGAAGCATACCTACATCAATTTTATCAGCAATTGCTTTTGATCCACGTAAAACATTCTAGTCTGGCGTCTCACTATATTGATAATCAGCATTTAACTGAGTAGCAGACATAATAAAAATACCATATTGATTACAAATATCTTTCAAACGAGTAGAAAGCATAAAAAGAATATTATCTTCTCTTAGTTTTACACCACCACTACGCTTACTAATTTCTTCAAGAATTTTCATACTTGTGTGAATATAATCATGGAATACATATTTAACTCCATGATCGCGGATATTTTTCTTAATAACATTTTCTACATCACGCAAAGAAAAATCTGGCATTTCAACAACAAATAAATTAGCCTTACGAAGATACTGTGCAGCTTCTCTTACTCGTGCTAATTCATCACCAACATATTTACCATTTAAAATATGGTCTTCATTTACATTAGATAAAAATGCCAACATCATAGTTTGGATTTCATCTTTAGTCTACTCAGTAGAAATAAATAAAACAGGTTCTCCTCCGCCACCAGATTTGATCCATCCAATTCCTTCCTGATAATACTTTTCACAAGAAAGATAACAAGCGTCAGCGATCATACTACGAGACTTACCTACACCAGTTGCTGCTGAACGTAGATAAAATTTATTTAATCTTGCTCCACGAGTAACTGTATTAATTAATGGACCAAATAATGGAGCACCAACTTCAGGATGTTCCAAAAGATTGTCAATTAATTCATCAATATTATTGCCGGCCTAGTAAGCATCATTTTCCATTTCAGCTACGTATTGATATTTAATTTCTTCAATCTTATCATCAATACGTTGAGCAATTTTTTCTAATGAAGCATTATCTAACCATTCTTCTTGAAGCTGTCGTTTTTTAGTGTCTAAAATATTGTCAGGATCATAAATATCGCTTACATCAAAACCATATCTATCATAGGCTCTAAGCAATGACATTTTTTTTAGACGCCCATAGTAATAATCAAATGTGGTATTATCACTATGTAAACTGGCTTCTTGAATCCATTTATTTCCTTTTTGGGCTTCATAAATAGCTTGATATTTTGGACGAGTGCTTAAAAAATCTCCAATAGCATCTAAGGTAATACTCTCTGCGCCAAGCTCATGTAATTTATATATTGATCCATATACTATCTTATGAAAATCATTATCAAAATCATCTTCAGTGATAATATATTTGTCAGTATAATCTAATAGTTTAGGATTGTTATATACACAACCAATTGTCTAAATAATGGCTGTTGTATCAATATATTTTGAAGCCATTAATCCTCCTTGTCATCCAAAAAAGAAAACAGATGTTTCCGATAAGGTTTAGGCTTAGGCCGTGGTATTATTATTTCTGTTTCTTTTGGAATATAATTCTCAACTGTTTTATTAGTATTTTTTTGTTGAGCTAACCAAATAGCATAATAGTAATTAAATGCTTGCTTATATACCCAAGGCACTATACCAATACCATCGTTTGATTTCTCTACTGGATTTTGTTTTACTTCATAGAAATAAACTAATGATTTTAAAATTCCACTATAAGTAAAATTATATTCTTTAATATAATTTTTAATTTGTTTTTGAATACGAGGATCTACATAATCAGTATGAAATAATTGATTGATATACTATTCTAATTTCATTTTATCTAAATCTTCTTTATTCATTACTTCTTCTTTACGTTCTGCACATTCAGGATGTGCATAGCGTTTAGAACTTACTTGAACAAATGGATATTTATCTCTATCAAAAGTTTTCCCACAATATAGACACTTTACATTATGTGCTATTGGTTCTCACCACCAAACATTATAATTTCTATATATATTATACTAAAAAATAGATAAAAAATCAACCCAGAGTTTCCTCTGGGTTGATAATTATTTATTCATAAGTTCATCCTTAATATCATCAATAATAAGGCTTACAAATTCAGCTTGATCAATAGAGGTTTCAGAAATCTTCTTACCCTTACCAAGATACTTTTCAACAATCTTAGTAACCCGTGGTGCATAATATTCAGAATTCTTTGCCATAAGTTCACTAGCAATTTGCTGGAACTCATTCATAAGACCCTCATAATCATAAGTAGGAGCTTCAGGAGCAACTGTCATTTTTTCATCAGTGACAAATTTACCCTTAGTTTCTTCAGCTTCCTTGTCAATAGCAGCATGAATAGCATTTACGAGGTTTTCATAACTCATAGGAATTTCAGGCTCAATATATTTAAAACGGCCACCACAGTCAATAGCATCAGTGCCAGAACGAAGAGTCAATACTGACATTTGGCCTGGACCCTTTTGATGAGCATAGCCATAAATATCAGCCATACCAGTAATAACAGTTCGAGTAGATTGAGATAAACTGGGTCTAATAATATTTGCTTCAGTCCCATCAGGACGATTAATAGTTTGTTCCTTCTCATGGCCTAAGAAGAAAACAGCATAACCAAGACGAGTTAAGCCACGGAACACTTCATTAAATTCATCCTTAAATTTAATCCAACCCTTACCATAACCAAGATCACCCAAAGATTCAATACCATTCTGATTACAAATATATTTTTCACAATATTTTGCTGCTTCATCAATAGTATCAACAATAATTGCATCATAAGCTTCCTTTACTTCTGGACGCTTAAGATCACGATAAACCTGCTTCATTTCAGTCCAAGAAGTAATATCCGCCGCCATTACGCCAGGCAAGCAGTTATAACCTTGTTCGAATGCTAACAAAAGAGACTTAGGCATTTGAGTAGCTAAAGTAGTCTTACCAGTCTTAGGTTTACCATAAATAAAAGTAATATATCCGCCTAAATCTTTACTAACCTTATGAGGCTAAATTTTTAAAAGGTCAATAGCCATTATTTAATTTTCTCCTTTTTTCTCTAAATCAAATGGTTCAAAATATTTATTTAAAATTTCATTTATTTCTTCTCGATTTAATAAACTGTCATCATATATATTTAGTTTAGCTCGATGACCTCTAATGAGGTCATCATTATTTGGCTATTTATTAGAAGTTAAATCCTGCATTTCCATTAGAAGCTGTAGCTGGTTTTGCACCACTATTATTCTTAGTAGCAAGATATTCATCTCTACGCTGCTTAATAGTAGCAAGATAAGTCTCACGATCAGCAATTGCCTTAGTAAGTTCCTCAGAAGTATAAGTATCTTCCATATCAAATACGAAAGGCTCTTTCTGAGAACCAGTAATTACATAATCCTTATAAGTATTCTTAAATTCTTGAACTTCAGCATCGCCCCAAGAACTTTCCTTAGTAACCTTTTTTACAACAGTTCTAGAAACCTGCTTACCCCAAACTTCTGTGAGAACAGGATTCTTTTCAGAAGCTTCAAGGCCTTCAAAATAATTCATACCGCCTTCATTAAGGACTGTATAAGAAACAGGCAGAAGAGCTTTACGGAAATCAAAAGCATAACCACTAATAGTTACCTTTTCAGGAGTTTCCTTTTCGGGATTAGCTTCAGTACGGACGGCTTTAGTAATAAGCATTGTAGTCTTAAACTTGCAACGTTCAATTTCCTTCTCATTAAATGGTTCATTCACCATAACATGAACAAATCCACCTTCATTACGCTTAATACTTACAAGTTCTTCCTTACCATCACGTTCAGCATAAAACTCATTAAGACCAACAGTAGAATCAACACGAATACGAGTTGCATTTTCAACTCCATCGCCCATTACTGTATTATATTCACCATCAATAATCTTACGAAGAGTAGTAAATGTAGCATTAGTCTTACCTTTAGAGGTAGTTTCAGTTACATAAGTAAAATGAACCTACAGAACATTTGTTAAAGCATTATCAGTAACAATACTAATAGTGCCGCTAATAAAAGGAGTGCCAGGATTCTTTGAATTAGGACCGCTTTCCTTCATTTCCAGATTATGCTCATATAGATAACCTTCAATATGTGTTTCATTAACAAATTTCATTTAATATTTTTCTCCTTAATTATTCTTCAATTGTAATTTCTTTTCCTTTATTAGTAATAGCATAAACAACTGGATTATCATTCAATTTTTCTACAAATCCATCATTTACCAATTTACGCATTCCGCCAGAAACACTACGAGAACTAATGCCAAGTTCTTCAGCTACTTCGCGTGCCTTCCATGCTTCTTTTTCTGGATGCTCTTGAAGACAAATCAAAAGCCGTTTTCCATTTTCAGTAAATAAAGGATTCTCAATTTCATTATCATTACTATTTTTAAGGTAATTCCAATAGAATTCAGCATCTTCGCTCATTCCTACTGGATGTTCACAATTTTTAATCAAGTCATTTACAAAATCAATAAATGCTTGTTTTCTATTCATTTTTATTTAATCTCACTTTCTACTCTTTTATATAAATATTATATCATATTTTATATAAATTTTCAAAGTAATTAATTAATCAATAACTCTTGGGCGTAAGGAAGTGTTTCAATCCACTTACAAAATTCACGCCACTCAGGAAGACGATGATTCTTACGCTGCTTATAGATATTTCTTAGACAACGATAATTAGTAGTCATGCGTGCCGTTAAAGTAAATCCAGCAGGATTAGAATAAAGAATTTCAAGATATAATTTCTTTAACAATTCAGATATTCTTGTTGCTTCAACTGGCTTATTTTCTTTAATATATTTTTCTTTTAATGCTACTTGAGTATTATAATAATCAACTTTTTCTTTCATAATCTTGATAATTCTATCATCAACATATTTATTATATGCTTCATCAAGATTAAATTTAGTAATACGATGCATAGTAGATTGAGAACTTACAAATTCAAGGAATCTATAACGTTCTGCTTCAACCCACATTTTATTAGAACAAGTTAAATCAAAATTAACTTGAATGCCTGTCAAAAACTATCCGTGTGCTTGATTATCTTTTACACAAGCATTAATAAGAGTATCACAACGTTTAAAATCATTTTCATTTAATTCTCTGTCCTATTGGCTTTCAATGTCTACTGACATAGGATAACCCGCCGCAATAATTGACTTATCTAAATCATAAATACATACATTACTTACAATATCCATTAGGTTTCATCCTCCGATAAAGAATAGCCAATTACATTTCCAAGGCATTTAACAAGTAATTCAATTTCATCAATTAAAAACTTTTGACTATAGCCGCGTCCTTTATAACAATTAACATAATCAGCATAAGACATAAAATTTAAATCTTTAAATCCATAATATAGGGCTTTTTCCTACATCATTGCAGGATTAGAACATACAATAGTAGCTCCTGTATCTTTAGCAATTAAAAATAATCTACCTGTTTTACCAGAACCACGTTTATCAATAATTCTATACATTTTTTTTCTCCTTATTTAATACTATAACCAAATTCTTTTGCTTGATAAAATTCCTGCCAATAATCTTCTCGACTATCCAATAGGGATTTATCACAATCTTCAAGAACTTCAAAAGTAAATTGTTCCGGACCTAATTCATACATAGCCGGATAAAGTTTATTACGGGTTGGGGCTTCAGCACCTACTCCACGTTTTATATGTTGTTTCCAACGGTCAGCTATATTAACTGCCTAACCAATATAACATTTCTAACTTTCTATATTAGTAATTTTATAAATACCTGTACGGATTTTCTAACCAATTACTCTGCCTATTAAATCACTATAAGGTTTTTCATAATATACTTTCCAAATTACTTTATTAATTGGCTCAGCACTTCTTAAATAAAAAATAATTGAACGAATTTTTTTAATTTCTTCAATATCAATTTCACTTAAATTAAGTTTATAAAACTATTCTTTTTGTTTTACTTCTTCCGCACGCTTATTAGCTTCAACAATTGCATCTTGTTTTGCTTTTGCATCAGCTAATTTAGTAAGAACTAATTTTAATTCTTCCTATTTTTTATCAATAGTTAATTCATATTGTTTAGCGGTTTCTTCAATTACTTTTAAATATTCTTGTTGATAGTTATCTTCTGCCTATTGGTATTCTTGAGCCATACGTTCTGCAGACTAAGCAAATTTTTCTGTAGCTAAATTATTTGCTTTTTGACAATATAATTCAGCATTTTTATTTGCTTGTTCATAACTATCATCAAGAGTTTGCTTTTTATCTTTTAAATAATTTATATCTTTAATTAGAGAAGTATATTCATTATTTAAATTAGATATTTCTTCATTTAACTAATTTTGTTTTTGAAGAAGTCTTTGACTTTCTTCAATTATTTTTGCGTTTTCTTCTCTTGTTTGAGTATCTAATTCAATTGTGGCTTTTAATTTATTACGCAGGCCTAAATATAAAAGACCAGCACCAAGAAGAAAACATATTACGCAATAAATTACAGTCATATCTAAAAAGAAAAAGGGCAAATTACTTTGCCCTTTTAAATTTTATATTAAATTACTCAGCGTCTTCTGCGTCAAGGTCAAGAGCAAGACCAGCTTCAGTAAGAGAGAGGAACTTTACAGCCTTATGGGTGCCATCATCAAGTTCAACCTCAGCAGGGGTACGAACGCCAAAGCCCTTACGCTGAATAGCAGAAGTAAAGATGCCATCAACAGTACGCTTCTCAAGACCGAGAGCCTCAGCAACATCAGCAGCGGTGACCTATTCACCATTAACACTCTTTAGATAACTAAAAACTTTCTTAGTATTTTCCTTCATCATAATAAATAATAATCTCCTTAAATATTTTTTTATTTTTATTGTTTTTTTCTTTTTTAAGCATTTAGCTTATGTAAATATTCTACTAAAAAATTTTTTTAAAATCAAGAATTTTTTAGAATATCCTAAATAAGTTCATCCATAAGCATAATATCTTCCAAGCTATCTACATGGCCTGAAAGTTTCATAATTTCATCTTTTGCTTGCTGAACTTGCTTCGGGTCTTCATTACGCTAAATTATCTATTCTAATTTAGCAATTTTATTAGCTAAATTTTTTAGCTCTTTTCTTTTCATATAGAAAAATTTTTCTTCCTTATTTACGAATATATTATATTATTTTTTTTGAACTTTGTCAAAATATTGTATTCAATAAACAATCCTGTGGATTTTTATCATCACGAAATCCTTTAAAGAAAGCATGACGTAATGTATGTTCCTTACTGTCTTTTTCCATACATTGTAAAGAAACTACTCTATTAAGATACTTTTCAGGATGTTTTGCAAAATCATCGCGTAATTCATCAGTTAATCCTGAAGAGACTGTTCCAATTTCTACAATATTGCCATCATCATCATAGGCTCCAATGTGAATTGCAGTTTTCCATCCATAAAAATATCCTTTAGTAACTGGTGTATAACATCTTTCATTATCATTTACTAATTGAGGACCCCAATTAGTATTACTGCGGTTTTGAGTATATTTATAATAATAATTACCATTTACTAATTTAGGATTAACCCAACCAGCAAAGCAATGATCTTCTTCAAAACAATCATAAAAACTTGGTTCTTTTACTTCCCAATATTGCCAACTCTGGATTTCTTTACCTTCATATTCTTTAGTCGCATCATCAAAACCAATAAGAATTGCATCAAGATAATCAATTTTTTTAATTTTAATAGACGACCAAGCTGGTCTTTTATCAGGAGCATATTGAGCTGTTTTTAATTTAAGAACAACGCCTTCTTCTCCGTCTTTAAGAGCTTGAGCAGTAAAATCATAAATATCTTCATACACTGCTTCAGCTAATTCCATAAAAGAATATTGACTAAAATTAAATTTTTCCCAAATTTTTCGTAAAATCTTATAACGAGTTAACGCACCATAAGATTGTAAATCTATTCCATTATATTTAATTACATCATGTAAATAAAAATGAACAGGATTGTCTTTTTGGCGGTTAATAGCCTCATCAGCTAAACAACCCATTACTCGTGTTACATCTTTAGACGTTTTACCTGGATAATAAATTTCACCAATTAATATTGTTCCTTTTGGAACAACTTGCAAAGCTTCTTTAATATGAGGAACATTTGCTAATTTTTCAGTAAGAATACCAGTATTTTTACTGACATTCCTACTGAAAAGATACATATAATTATTAGTTTTTTCAAACTCATACCAATATCCATCTTTTTTTAATTCAGCAAAATAATTCCCATTAATACACATTTCTGGAAACATATTTTCTTTGCCATCAGGTAGTTTCCAAATTTTCATCGCTTGAATACACTCGGCTTCAGGAGCATATTTATCAATAAGTTCTTGAGAGAAAGACATAATTTATGTCCCTTTCTTTATTTATATTATATTAAAAAATTTTTTGAAATGCAAATCAAATTTTAAATTGCATTAAATTATCTAAACATTCTGCAATATATTTTCCAAAAGTAGATTTAGAACAATTAATGAAAACATCATGCTTGTCAGGGGATTCAAATAAGATTTGTCTTTCATTATTATCATACCAGCATATTGACCAAGGTTCAATAGATACTACTTCTTCTCTACCTAAATAATTCTTTACATTTAAAAATTCAATATCATTTTTATAACTTTCTGAATATTTATATTCATAATCATCACAAAAATGCCTAAAATCATAATCTTTATAAATAATTTTTATTCTTTTCATTTTAAATATAATCTTCTCTTAAATTTTTGTAATTGATTTTACTCTACTATTTTTAATTACTGATGAACCAACAGCATATTTAGAACCCAATGTAATATCTTTAGCAGAAATACAAATATTGTGCTTATCGCCACCAATAAATAAATTATCTGTATCATTAATCAAAGAACCACCAACAATCGGACCAGTCATTTTATCTACCTTATATAGATTAATGCCGCGACCACTACGTTTTTGAGTAGGTAATTCACTTAATTTAACTTTTTTAGCAAATCCATTTTGAGTAAATAGTCCTAAATAATCATTATTGTCTCTTAATGGTAAGACACAGACAATTTCATCATCTACTAAGTTAATACCTTTTACACCACTACTATTTCGAGAAGTAGATCCAATTTCATTACTATTAAATCTAATTGCATAACCATTCTTTGTAAGAATAATTAATTGTTCATCTTTAATTAGAGAAACATTAGCTAATGCATCATTCTCTCTAATAATAACAGCAGACATACCAGTTTTCTTTTTTGTTTTAATATATTCTTCAAGAGTAGTCTTTTTAATTAAACCATTCTTAGAGGCAAATAAAACAAATTCGGCATTTGTATCTCTATAAATAGAATACATTGTAGTAGCTTTTTCGCCGGGTTCCATTGTAATCAATGCTGAGATAGGCGTTCCCGCACTTACATTTGTTCCTACTGGAATATCATTTACTAATAAGCGATACATTTGTCCTTTATTAGTAAATAACATAAGATTATCAATAGTATTAGTTCTTAGCACACAATAAGTAATATCTTCTTGTGATTTAATTCCTTTACCATTTTTCTTTTGGGTTTTAAAACTGGCAATAGGGATACGCTTAATAGTTCCGCCCTCAGTCATTACTACAACACATTTTTCAGGCTCAACATTAATTATTTCTTTTTCAGCTTTTTCTTCTACAATTTGAGTTAATTCAGTTCTACGTTCATCACCATATTTATCTACTAAATTTTTAAGACGAGTACGTAATTCAGGAATAGGATTTTCACAAATTGCTTTCAGTTTCAAAATCAATACTTCAAGTTCACTTTTTTCTTTCTCTAAATCCATTTTATCTAATTTAGATAATTTAGATAACTTCATATCAAGAATTGCCTGAGCTTGAATATCAGTAAATCCCCAAGAAATTAATGTTTGTTTTGCTGCACTAGATGATTCAGATTGCTTAATCATTGCAATAATTTTATCAATCATATCTAATGCTTTTAAAAGTCCTACGATAATATGTAATCTATTTTCAGCTTTATTAATATCAAATTTACATTCTCTAATAATACAATTAGAATTAAAATCAATATAAAGTTTGATACAATCTTTAAGATTTAATTCTGTAGGAGTTTTATTTACAAGAGCTACTTGATTATAAGAAAATGTTGTTTGAAGATTGGTTTTAGCAAATAATTTACTTAAAACTGATTTAATAGGAGCATTTTTTTCACATTCAATAACAAGACGGAAACCTTGCTTTCTATTACTTTCATTACGAATATCTTCAATTCCAGTAATATCCCCAGCATCACATAACTCACCAATTTGAGTCATTAAATCTTCAGTAGTAATTCCATAAGGCATTTCAGTGAATACAATATTATTATTTTCAAATTGATATTTACCTCTAATTTTTACAGAACCATGACCTGATTTCATAATCGCTGGAATATCATTTTTATTAATAATTATACCACCTGTAGGAAAATCAGGGCCAGGAAGAGTTGGTTCTTTGCCATCCATATAATCATAAATGGCTTGAGCAACTTCTTTTAAATTATGAGGTGCCCAAGAACAAGCCATTGCAACACCAATACCAGAATTTGGATTACATAATAAATTAGGAAAAATAGAAGGCAACTCAACAGGTTCTTGCTTAGTTTCTGAATAATTAGGAATAAAATCAACGCTATTCTTTTTAATAGAAGATAACATTCCTTCTTCAGTAATTTTAGCTAAACGAGCTTCTGTATAACGTTGAGCTGCAGGAGGATCACCGCCAATATTACCATTAGCCCCATGAAAATCAATTAAAGGATAACGCATTACCCAATTTTGACTTAATCGAATTAATGCACCATAAATAGAAGTATCACCATGAGGATGCCAATCAGCCATTACATTACCAACGATATTAGCACATTTAACATGAGGTTTATCATTTTTAAAACCACAATCATAAGCACCATAGAGGATTCTCTTTGCTACTGGTTTTAATCCATCAGTAGCACTGGGAATAGCTCTATCTGTATTAACGGCAACGGCATACTCAATAAAATTAGTGCCTAATTCATGTAATACATCATTATTCAGCATTATAGGTTGCCTCCTTTGAATGTTCTTTGATATAAGCTTTTCTAGCATTAACGCCTTGTCCCATTAAATCTTCAAATAACTTGTCAGTTGCTTCTATATCTTCTACAGTAATCTGTTTAATAATACGATTTTCAGGGTCGGTCAATGTTTCTTCTGTTTCATCAACATCCATTTCGCCTACGCGATTATCCAATATCACTATTGGCACTGACTATTTCTTCACTCAGGCTTACGTATTAACTGCCTTCATTGTGCTCACCTTTTTGAAATGCGTATCAATAGCATTTCTACTCCCTAACAACAGGGATAGTCGATACAGGTTTAAACTATGATATTTTTCCAATTCTAATAAGTCCATACATTCGTAAATGAACCATATGTTATTTTATTAGAATAGTCCTTATAAACTTTTCTTATATTTTCACCATTTTTACGGCGTAATCTTATTTGATATACATCATTTTCATTTAAGCGAGAACGACCATTTTCACTACCTTCATTTGATGTGTTGTGTTTATGAAAATTTTTATTTTCTTCAGTAAATACTTCTGGCATAACATTTTTCCACGTTTCACCATTCCATATTTTATGAAAACCTGATTCTCCAATTAAATCTTTATAATCTTCATAAACTTTATTTTTTCGTTCGTGATTATTATATCGAGAACGAATATTAATGACATCTTGTTTAGTTAATTTATGACTGGGATGACATTCTTCAGCATTAAATTGTCCTCCAGGAGTCATATTGTATTGGTCAGGATAAGTATTATAATATTTAATATAATACTATTCTCGTTCATTTAATTGATTCATTTTACATTCTTCTAATATTTCAAATGTAAAATTTTCTAACCCAAATTTTTGAATAGCCTGATATAATCGTTTATTAGTTTCTTTATTCCAATTATATTGGCTTTTATGTTCTTTAAATCGTTCTTCAATTTGAGTACTCTATCCAATATAAGAAAAATTATTTATTTTATTTGTAATTTTATATATACCTATCATTATAATTACCTCACTTAATTAGTAAGATAATATCATAGTTTCTTCCCACGAGATTATCTTCATTTATATTTAAATTTTATCCATTTCAAGATTTCCTGAAATGTCCAATTTTTTTTTGAAGACTACCTCGTTAGCCTATTATAATTAATAGACCCCACTGATAAGTGGTAAAGTGAGTAAGGGCCAGACTTTCTTCTTACCCTTTCATACGATTAACGATATACTTTTTACCTACATTTTCTTTACGAAATGCTTCAAGTGCTTCATCATTTTTAAGGTATTTATATTTTTTACCAATAGTAATCTTATAAAGTGGTGGCACACCAGCATATACATATCCATCTTTAATTAATTCTGGACAGAAATTCCAAATGAAGGTATAAAATAGATTTTTAATATGAGCACCATCCACATCAGCATCACTCATAATGATAATTTTACCATATCGTAAATCCTCTGGATGATAAGTGATTTTCATATTCTTAGGATCAATAGTTAAACCAAATGCTTGAATCATAGTCATAATTTCTGCATTCTTTTGGATTTTATCAAGACTTGCTTTTTGAGTATTTAAAATTTTACCACGGACAGGCAAAACTGCTTGAAATTCATTATTACGAGCATCTTTTAAGTTACCACTTGCACTATCGCCCTCTGTAATATAAATTTCACATTGACTACGTTTCTTACTATAACAATCAGCTAATTTACTATCAAATTTTAAGGCTTTTTGTTTCTTTTCATTTTGATTACGAACAGTCTCTCTGGCTTTTCTTGCAGCTTCTCTTGCACGACGTGCATTTAAAGCCTTATCAGCAATAATTTTAATTGATTTTTCATTAAGCTCAAGCCATTGTCTAATACTTTCAGTAATCCAAGGGGTAAATGGAGACATATCTAATTTTACAATTCTACTCTTAGTTTGAGCATCATAACTTACTCCAGGAGTAGTAAGATTGAATACAAGATATAAGCCTTCTTGACAATCATCACCCGATAAATTTTCTTCTTTTTCTTTTAACCATTTTTTCTCACGGAAGAATTTATTTAATTCACGAGTAAGAATAGTTTTAATTAAGGTAATATGCGGGCCACTATCAGTAAGTCCGGTATTTACATAAGGAACAATGATAGATGAATAACTGCCAGTATAGGTTAATTCAAAATCTAATTTATTCTTTCCTTCATTCTTTTTAATAATTAATCTATTATTAATTATTTCAGTATTTTTAACTGCATCATTTACTAAATCAGTTAATCCATTAGCAGAATAGTATTCTTCACCATTAAGAAGAATTTTTAAACCAGGACATAAACATACAAGAACTTTAAATAACTGTTTAATAGTATTTAAATTGACTTCAGTATGAGTAAAAAATTCTTCACTGGGTTGCCATTGTACTAAGGTACCTGAAGGGTTATTTTTGTTATTCCAATCTCCACATTCGCGTTTAACAAATTCGCCTTCTTTAAACCAGACATGTTCATATTTGCCATCTCGATGAGTAATTACTTCAAGCCAATGAGATAGATATGTGGCTAATTTACTACCAATACCATTAAGACCCAGGGCAGTTCCTTCGTATACACCATCATCATCATATTTACCAGAGGTATTTAATACTCCAAATGATGCTTCAAGAATAGTCTTACCATCTTCTCGCATTGCATTTGGAATAAAACCTTGTCCATTATCTTCAACAATAATTACATTATCTTTAGTAATATCAACTTTAATCGTATCACCATGACCTGCTTTGAATTCATCAATAGCATTAGATACAATTTCAATAAGTAATTGAGTTGAATATTCAGTAGAACCACAATATACGCCTGGTCTAAGACGAGTAAACTCTAATGGGGTTAATGATTGTATGCTATCTTCATTATATAATTTATTATTCATAAATTATCTCCTAATTAAAGAGTTTTATAATTAATTTTAAATGTCCATAGGACATTATCTCCTGTTGTATCAATTTTTCTAGACACAGTGACTTCTGGAAAACAGACAGCCAGGCTTCTATTAAAATTTTCACCTTGATCATCTTTCATAATTTCAGTAATAATAACTTTAATAATTTGTCTACCTTTTTCTAATTCATTAAGTAAATTAAAAGGTATTAAAGCAGTAGTAAAAGTATATGCATTTTTAAAAATACAATTATTATTAATTTCTTGATCCATACTCATAAGATACCTTAATTTATATTCTTTTTTATTTGAAAAAATAAAAGTAATATCAGGTAAATATTTATTTACTATTTCTATATTATCAGTATTTTCTAATGAAGTAGTAATTTCTACATTATCAGTCATTCATATTTACTCCTTTCTTCAAATTAATTGGGTCAGTTTTGCCAGTAGCGATCATATCAGCCAATTCATTACCTTTAATACCAGAATGTCCTGCTACTTTACGCAAATCAATTTTGTATCCCTTTTTAACTAAATCATAGTATGCTTGAATTAAATCAAGGTTTTCAGGAATTTTTTTATCACTTTTACGCCATCCATTATTAGCCCAACCATACATCCATTTTGTAAATGTCTGATGCACATAAGAACTATCTGTATATACAATAGGAATAGATCTAGGATCATTACCATATTGTATCATAGCATAAAGAACAGCTTTTAATTCTTGAATATTATTTGTAGTATTAGTCTCCCAATGGCCATAAGCATCAATTAATTTACCATTATCATCACAGACTACTACACCATATCCACCTTTACTATTAGCTTTGCCATTACCTTGACAAGCTCCATCAGTGTAAATAATCATAAAGAAGGTCCTTTCTGCCAATCATGAGGATTATCCATCCGATATTTACGAACTAACTGGTTATAAGTTCCTTTAAGAAATTCTTCATTTAAGATAGCTTTTGGATTAGTATGATATTTTTTAAGAAAAATAAATACTACATCTACAAATTCTTTAACGACAGGATGCATAAGAACATGTTTACGTTTCCCAAGCCACCATTCGTATTCTTTTGTATAGGTAAAATCAGAACCCATGTAAGCTCTGGCGGCTCCAAGATAATCACAAATCATTTCTACACAATCTTTATAAGGCATAAGAATTGCATTGGGGTGTCCATCACCAATATTATCAATCCAGTATTCCCAATGATGTGTATTGCGGCCCTTATGATGCTGCCAAGCTTTACTATATCCATTTTCATCTTTGCAGTTATCTATTGGACTTCTATTACCAGTCCAATATTCACAACTTTCTTTAAATTCAATATTAGAGAATTTGGATAGATCATGTTTAAATCCACGCCAAGGGATACCAGCCATTTTACAATATCTATTAACCCATTTTTTATGAGTTAAGACTGTTTTCAAATGGTTGAAGTAATTCATCAAATTCAGTCCTTTCTTTTAAAATATCAATACCATCTATAAATAAGTTATGAATAATTATAATTTTATTATCAGGAAATTCTTTTTGCATATATCTATGAATAGATGCTGTTTCATCAACTGGAACATCTTTATTTATATATACTAAAATTTTATCCTATTTACTTAATACTTTACAATCTATATTCTTCATAATTAGTATTTTACCATAATTTTTTCTTAAAGTCAATGAATGTATCTTGACCTTGATTTTCTTAAAATTTTTTTGTATTCTAAATATAGAAAATATCTATATTCTTTCTTATATATATTATATAATATTTTTATAAAAAAATAAATAAAAAAATAAATGGAGGATTTCTCCTCCATTTATATTAATCAGTAGTATTAATTTCGAGCTTATTATCGCCAAACGTTGCCATCCAGCTTGTAACTGTCGGATAATTTTTACGAACAAAATCAAGTTCCAGATCAGCCTTAGCTTTTGTATAACGAATGAGTGCATTCTTATAAAGATTAGTAACTTTAGTTAATGTATCATTATCACAATCTCTATCACGGACAATTACTTCAGCCATAATATCCTTATAAGCTTCAGTTTCAAAATAGCTATCCTTTAGTTCATCAAGATATTCAGCAGGAATATCAATAAAATACTTCATAATTTATATCTCCTTTTTATCTTTTATAATATATTTTATTATATTATATTCTAAAAATCAAATACCGTAATCCATATTTAGTTCTTCACTATTCTAACTATCAGTATAAACTGTTAAATCAGTAGTAACAGTAGAATTAGATGAAGAAGTAGAAACCTAATTATTTTTAATTAATTCTTTAATGACTTCATTAAAATCAGCATTATTAGTATAAGTCATATTTAAGTATTTCTCTAACTAGCTATCTAATTCTTTCATTACAGTATCATATTTAATACCGCCTTTTGTATTTTCAAGCATACTTTTTTTATAATAAAATACCTAACTAACTCCATAAGCTGCCCAAGGCAAAGAAGCTGAAGCTGTTATCCAAGGTAGAGAGCCAGTGTATCCTTGAATTATACAAAAAAATGCCAAAGCAATATATAAAAGGCTTGTTATCCAAATAAGAGCTGACTCTTGAATAAGTAAACCTTTTGAGTATTCTCTTTTTGGTTTTCTCTATTTTATATACATTTTATCTCTCCTTTTGGAGATTATTTATCATTCATAATACGATAAAGAACTTGAACCATTTCTTCACGAGTCATGAATTTTTTATACATTGTATGACCTTTACCGTCACCTTTAATATAACCATTACCTTCAGCCCAAGTACGTGCGTCAGCAGACCATGCACTAGGGTCTTTCGCGGCAAGTTCAGTCAAATAATTAGTCATAAGTTCATTAAATCTTTCTTGAGTCATATCTTCATCTTCCTCCTATACTCCTAATAATTCATTTACTTTTTCGGCAATTTCATAGTGTTTATTATATAAATAATCACCAGGGCAAGATTTATTAGCAAACCATCTATGAACTGTCATATTCTATTCTTCTAGATGACCAATTAAATTTTTATCAGCCTTCCATTTTAATGATTTAATATTATTACGTTTACAAATATCAGCAAGTAATTTAATTAAAGAATTAAATGCTGCATCAGTTACTTTATATGGAGCAAAAGTATCACTGGCAACTTCAATGGTAATTGCTCTATTATCATTAGCTCCATTAGAAGAACACCATGAACGATCTTTTTCTTCAACGTACATACCAATTCTGCCATCAGGTCCAATACCATAATTAGAAGAAGCTTGTCTCGATGTTGGTGCAAATACTTCTCCAAGAGCTTCAACAGAACATTGTCCAACTACACAGTGAATTGTAACAGTATCAATTACATGGTTACGAGGACTTGTCTTATTAGGACTAATTTTAGTATAACTTACTAATGGACTATTAGTCTTACCGTAACCATATCCAGCCATAGGATCATTATCTACAGTATCACCATCTTTGACTGCTGGATTATAAATAAATCCAAGAAATTTATAACCGGCACCAGCACCCCAGTTGCCATTTCCCTTTTTACGTGTTGCATTCCAGAATGGATTTCTACTGCCCCAACCACTTTCAGATGTAATAATTTCAGTAGGACTTATTACTTTTTCTACAATAGCTACGTGGCCGACACCATCGCTACCTTTTTTAGTAGCTCCTCCTTGCCAAACCATGCAAGCTCCAAGTTTAGGCGCTTGTCCGACTGGAATACCAGTATTATTATATTCCATAAAACGTTCAGCATTAACAGGGCTTAAATATTTACAATAACCCCAATTACCAATTTCATTAAAACGCCCATATGCATAGCCCACACAATTTGATAATACATCACATTTACTATCTGTTGGACTACCTTTAATAGCGTATGAATAACCACCATTAGCTCTTGTAATATAATATTTATTGCCTGCTTCTGGTCGTGTGGTTCTCATTTTAAAAGCCATTATTTGTCTCCTTTCTCTTATATAAAAAGAGAAGAAGGTTTTCCTTCTTCTCTTACATTTGTTCTGCTAATTCAGCAATTTTAGAACGATGAATTTGTTTTAATTCAACTTCACCATATATATCATTATTTCGTAACACTTCTGACGCACGACGCATACCATTATTTAATCCAGAAAAATTAATATCATCAACTTGAGTTTTTAAATCGCCGTCAATAATACAGATACTATCTTCTCCAATACGTTGAAGACTTAATTTCATAAGACCAATATCCATATTCTATGCTTCTGAAATATAAATACCTGCACGCATACCTGTTGTATCATAGCCACGTATGTCTGATAATGGCAATAAAACTAATTTATTTTCATCAATTAATTTTTCTACCATCATTTTATCGCCAAGTTTACTACTTAATAAATTACCAATTTGGCTATCTAAAAGTTTTTCATCACGAGTGCCTGGATAAAAACCTAATTTTGCGGAATTTTTAGTAGCAACAGTATTACAAAATACAATTATTTTATCAATTTTATTTCTTTCAAGAGCATTTAATAAAAATGCTAATGATAAAAATGTTTTACCTGAGCCGGCAGGTCCTTTAATCATAGTAATTTTATTATTTAAAAAGCTATCAACAGCTAAAGCTTGATAAGGGTCATTTTTAAATGGTTTTACATTACCAAAATAAGTAGAATTTAAATTGCCATAAGAAATAGTTCTATATGTATCACCATCCCATACTATTTTATCTATTATTTCTTTCTCTTGGTTATAAATAATAGCATATTGATTAGTTAATAAATTAAATTTATTAATTTTTAAATCTTGATATAATTCAGTAATTTCATTTTCGTTTAAAATTACTTCAATATATCCTGTATATGGGTCATGATGCTCTTCTTCTATAGATGATACATTTGATAAAAATAATTTAGCTATACATTTTAGAGTTAAATCATTAGTAATAAAATTATCAATAGGATGATTCTTATTCTATTTATTATAACTTAATGCGGTTGCTAATATTTTCATATCATTAGTTATTGACAAATCATATTTTTGTATTGGTTTTATCATTTTTTCTTTATAGATAATTACTTGACATAAATCAGGATTATCATTTAAAGTTCTTAATAACTAACGAGCTGTGTATTTTGTATTAGCATCTTTATTAGCTGATGTTTTAATATTTTCTAATTCATCTAATGTAATAGATGAAATTATAATCTATTCATTTTTATCTTCTAATAAAGTTCCTTTAGTTAATAAACTACAAGTATCATAAAAATTATATATCATCTTCATATTCAACCTCGTCTTCCTATGGTATTGAGAAACCAATTACATGTGTATTGTTATCAGTTTCAGTCAAGTTTGTGATTTGGCTGTTGTATTCTGCTATTTTAACAGAAAACCAACCTTTGACCAATTCGGCAAGATTTGCTATTAATGCTGTAATAAAATCTAATAGAGTTAATCCAACAGTAGCAAATATAATACCTAGAATAAAATATAATATAAGAACCAACTCCTTTGAGGGTTTTTATTCCTATTATTATTAATTTTTTTAATAATATATTTATTTATTCTGGACCATTTGTTTATCCCAACTTTTGGACAAGTCCTCTAATACTTCTTTAGTAGATCTAAAAGTACCATCAGGATTAGTAAGAGTAACTCCTAAATCTTGGAATAATTTTTCTTTTTCTGCGGCTTTTCTTAATCTAAGAAATTTATTTACAGATTCTTTATTTGTTATATATTCTCTTAATTTACTTTGAGAATATTTAATTTTATTTTTAATGGCAGTATATTGATTTAATAAATTGTCATATTCTGCTTTAATGCGTTTAAATTCATAAGATTGTGGATTTAATTGCTTACTGTTTAACATAGTGCTAATTAAATGTTCATAAGCTTGAATTTGGGGAATAATTTGATTGTTTTTTATGTGTTGTAGAATTTTAATTTTACAACGACGTTCTGCAATTTCACAACCAGTATACTCACTCATATAATCCCAATCATCTGGATGACATTTTGCCATTCCAATAAAAGTATTTTGTCCATCAGAAATAGTGCAAGTAGTTTTACCACTTGCTTTAATATAATTAAATATAGGTTCTCCTATCATAAAAAGAAAATCCTCCTTTTTTATTTTAGTATATAATAAAAAAGGAGGATTGTCAATTTATTTTACAGGGGCTGTCAAGGCAAATATTTTTTTTACAGATTCAATCCAATATAAAGCTGCTTCTCTATCTACAGTACTTAGATGCACTGTTGTTGTTTTAGTAAAATCATCTGGATCAGGAATTTCTAAATCCCAAATTTTAATAGGATTCATTTTATCTTGATCTAACACAATACGTCCTTGATTTAAATTATTTAAATTAATAACAATAGTTTCAAAGGTTTTATTTAATAACATAGTATATGTCATTTTTCCATTTTCATCTTCATTCCAATTGCTTACAAGACCAGCGACACTATTATCACCAAACTCATTTATATAATTTTTATTATTATGTATTTTACTTATTTTTAAATTTTCAAATAACCTAAAAATAATCTTTTTGAGATTATTTATATCATCACTTTCTGCGATACGAGAGATATGTAAATTCTTTTCTAATTCATTTACTTCTTCACTTGTACAGCCGTTGTTACAATGTCCGATACAACCTCCAGAACAAGTTCCTGAACATTGCTCAGCACAAGCTGTTGTACAAGTACCAGAGCATCCTCCACTACAAGAGCCTTCACAACTAGAACAAGAATCATCACAGCCGCCACAATATCCAGTGCAACTATCACAATCACCAGTACAATCTGTATCACATGTTCGCTTTGGACCACAGTCTACACTGCATTCTCCACAACCTGCTACGCAATCACTACCAGAACAACTAGAGCAAGCATTCTCTCCCGTATTTATTGCTGTATTATAGCAATCGGATTCACAAGCTCCTCCTGATTGTCCTGGGAGATAATTATCTGTGCCTTCATAGCGACCCATTTCTCTACTATCTCGTCCTGAATTACAAGCCATAATTATTCCTCCTTTATTAAGTAATTATATTCTTCTTGAGTAATAATTTTATTTACAAAATTATAATCAAATTTGCCAATTCTATTTAAAGCCTTTTTATCATTTAGTTTTTTATAAAAATATATAGTGGATAAACATTCAGCTTTATGGCATTCACATATTGTCGTAGTTCTATGACATAAATCTCCTGTCATCTAATAGCTACATCCAGCACACCAAGCACATCCTCTTTCTATTGGACATTCTAAGCATTCTTTAGTAGATATATTCTTTTTTGTATAATTTTTAAAAATTTCTAATATCTATTTTTCAGAATTAGTATAACCAATACCATGTTTTATATTGCCAATTATTAAAGGAGGTGCATCATTACCTAAAGAACTTTCCATAAAACGGATACAAGTATAAATATCTCCTTTCCAATCTAAAGAAAACATATTAGAAGTAGTTCCACACCATCTTTCTTCTAATTTTTCTATTTCTAGTGGAGCATAATTATTAGGTTCAAAAGGCCTAAAATAAATATCATCTTGTAAATTATTATTGATAATATAATCAGCTATTTTCTTTAATTCATTATAATAAGTTTTAATATACTCTTCTTTAGTCCAAACATTCTCAAAAACACAATTGGCATAAATATTATTAAATCCTAATTCAATCATGTTTTTTACTCCTTTAAAAATATAAGATAAATTATCTGGACTAAAAGTTATTTTAGTTCCTCCATTACCATTTTTAAGTAAATCTAATCCTGCTTTAACTGCTAAATCATAGCTGCCTTGACCATTAGGAAATAAACGACATTTATCATGTAATTCTTTACAACCATCAATAGTTACATTTATTGATGCAAATGTTCCGTATTTTTTTAAAAATTTCTATACTTTTGGAGTAAAATATAAAACTCCATTAGAACATAAACTAAAGGCATGAAACATTTGCCATGGAGAATCTTTTGGAATTTCATTTAATTTATTTTCAAAATATTCACAAATCTAATCAATTAAATCAATTTCTAATAAAGGTTCTCCTCCAATAAAATCTAGAATAAATCCAAATACTTTTCCTTCATAAAAATATGATCCAGGATTAGTCCGTCCTTCAAATATATAATCAATAAATTTTTTAGCAATTTCAAAAGACATTTTATGATGCCCTTTATTTATTTGATAACAATAAGAGCAGCATAAATTACAATCATCAGTTACTTGAAAAGTAATATTTTTCATCATTTTTCCTTCCCAATTTGGGAAAAGAGTATAAACGTAATCAGCATACTAGTAATTAGGTTCTAACATATTTTTACTCCTTTATATCAATAAAATGGTTCGCAAAATTAAATATATATTTTTTATTGTCAGGATTATATTTTAAATTAAATTTACTTAATTCTAAATTAAATAATTTATTATATAATATATAATCTCTTAAATATAAATCATTAAAAGAAAATAACCATCTAATTTTATTATGTTCACTTAAATAAGAATAACGACTTAATTTAAGAAGCTCTTCTTGGTCTACATTTACTTTCATTTATTTACTCCTTTTTCTCTATATTCTTTATTTATATTAAAATTATAAAATATAGAATAAATTTAAATTGCCCTTTTTGCGTAAAAATTGCCTTGGGCGGGCAAATCCAAATCTCGGTCGTTGTTGGGTATAAAAAAATAAGTAAGGGATTTAAATCCCTTACTTATTACTTCTTCAGATAATTACCAAGAACTTCCTTCAAGTCAATACCTGTTGCTTCAGAGAGACCATTCATAATCTTATCTGCGATCTGCATTACATCAGACACAAGCTTGGTGTTCCCACCCTCACCATAAACGGTAATCTTATCAACATTATTAAGAGGCTCTGCGGCATTCTTAACAACTTCAGGAAGTGCCTTGAGATACATTTCAAGAACAGAAGCTTCGCCCATCTTTTTCTGAGCTTCAGCTTTCTTTTCAATAGCAGATGCTTCTGCTTCACCAACTGCAGCAATACCTGCTGCCTTCTGTTCAGCAGCATACTTTTCTGCTTCTGCTCTGGCTTTCATAGCTCGTGCTTCCTGTTCCATTTCATAAGCCTTAGCTTCTGCTTCCTTCTGACGCTTAATCAGATTTGCAGCAGCTTGCTGTTCGGCAGCATACTTATCAGCATCAGCCTGCTTACGAACGAGAGCATCCAGTTCGTATTCCTTCAACTGAATCTGCTTCTGCTTCAGGTCAGCTTCGCGTTCAGCCTTTGCGATATTAGCTTCAGTAGCTGCAACATCACGCAGCTTACGCTGGTTCTCAGCCTCAATGCTTGCTGCGGCATCAGCCTGAGCCTGACGAGTATCAGCTTCCTGCTTCAACTGAGACTGCTTAATAGCAAGATCATTGTTACGAATAGCCATATCTTCAGCGGCCTTGACACGAGCGTCATTAGCATCCTTAGCATTTGCAGCTTCGGCAATTGCAATTTCACGCTGAGCATCAGACTTAGCGATTGCAGCCTTTTTACGAATCTGCTCAACGTTATCAATACCAAGGTTAGTAATTACATCATTGTCATCAGAGAAATTCTGAACATTAAATGTAATTAGCTCAAGACCATATCGGGCAAGGTCTGGTACTGCATTTTCCTGAACCTTTTCGCTAAACAGTTTGCGATCACTTACCATATCAGTAAGATTCATCTGACCGACGATCTCACGGATATTACCTTCCAAAAGGTCATTAATCTTAGAAGCAATTTCTTCTCTATCAACATTAAGGAAGTTCTGTGCGGCGAGAGTCATTAGTTCAGGTTTTTCACTAACTTTGACGGAAACAGTAGAATCAACACGTACATTGATATACTCAGCTGTTGGAACAGATGAACCAGTCTTTACATCAATCTGAATAGCACCAAGATATAGCTTATCAAGTCGTTCAAAGAAAGGAACTTTAAGACCAGCTTTACCAATAAGAATACGCGGTTTCTTGTGAAGACCAGAGATAACATAGGCAACATCAGGCGGTGCCTTTACATATCCCGTACAGAAAAGAACAATAACTACCAATGCAATGAGTACAAAAGGCAAAATAGACAAAATAATCGTGCCCAATTTATTTATCTCCTTATATTTAATTTTTTAATTTTTTTTATAATTAAAGAGATGCTTTGCATTCTTCAACTTTAATTTTCATTTGTTATAATAAAATTACTGGTTTCTAATAATAAATCTTTTAATTCTAAATTTAGATAATGTGTATAGGGGATTCGTATAATTGGTATATTATTCTAAAAACAATACTCATTTTTTTCTTTGTCTCGTTTTTGAGATTGTTCTTTAGAACAAAGATTACTTCCCCAACTAAAATCCTAAAAATGCTATTTCCCGTCATACTCAATGATATAATTATCATTTACATAAAAATCATACCTAAATAAAGAGCCTTGAAAGATTTTTTCTTTTTCAAACTAAATATTATTTTTTCTTAAAATTTCAGAAATTTTTTGTTCTCCAAAAGATTTAACACAACCGCAACTTTTTGTATTTCCAGTTTTTAAACTTTCTCCTCGAACAATTATTTTATTACCACACGAACATTCACATTCCCAATATATTTGAGTAGATCCATTAGAAGTTTTTTTAGAATAAGCTTTTTTATTAACTTTCAATAAACCAAAAGTCTGGTTAGTTAAATCTATTAAATTTTTTTTACCTAATTCACTGGCAACTTTTCTCTATAAACAACCGCAACTTTTTTTATGTCCTGAACGTAGATCAGCTGTTGAACAGAATGCTTCATTTCCACAATCACACTAACATTTCCAAATAATGCCTCCTCTTTGATCTCTTTGAGGAGTTTTTTCAATTACTTTCAAAAAATTAAATTTCTAATTTAATAAATTCATTATTTTCACCTCTAATATAATTGAATGTTAGAGTAGATTTATTAAACATTATTGTCTTTTTTATTTTTAATTTCTTCAATAATATCATCCAATAGAACTGGATAACAATTATGGGCATCCATTTCTACATGATAAATAAGCCCTTTATTCCAATCTGTCCATCTATCTTGGGTATGAAAATGGCCACATAAATTAATTACTCGTGCTTTAAGTGGCTTATCATTATCAAGATTACTGGTTAAAGTAGGATAATGAGAAAGATAAAAAATATATTTCTTATATTTGTAAGGTACAGCATAGCCCCAAAATTCCGTGCCCATTTTAAAATTTGCATAAGCTTCAATACGAGCCGCCGTTTCATGATTTCCGTATACAATATGTAGATTTCCATTAAGTCTATTGACACATTCAATACCTTTTTCAGTATCATTAAGCATCAAATCACCGAGTACAATTACATCATCTTCAGGAGTTACAATACTATTATGCTTTTGAATAATAGCTTCATTCATTTCTTCTATATTTTTAAACCCTCGAGGTTCATAAAGAAATGGCTGATTATGACAAAAATGCCAATCGGAAGTTAAATAAATTGCCATTATTTCATTCCTTTCTATAAAAGAGTAATACCACCCTTTTCATTTATAATATAAATTTTATTATATTCATATCGTTCACCATAATTCGGGCGGTGAGCACTTTCATACATTCGTTTAATAGCATCTTCCGGCACAAGACTTAATCCTTCTCTTTTGGCATTGCGTTCAAGAGCTACCTTAAGCGGCACATCCATATAAATACAATTAATAAGTTTATCTTTAAGGAAATCTTTTCCAAGAGAATTAAGAAGTTTATTACGCGAACGTTCATTTAAATGAGTGGCATCAGCAACTACAATATCATATTCATTAAACGCTTCTCGAATTGCTTTACAAAATTTAGAGAATACAAGACTTTCTTTAGAGAAATATTCATCATCATTCTCAATAATAGAAAAACGAATTACATCTCTTGAAATAATTTTTACACTGGAGGAGTTTCCAAAATACTGGTTAAGAAAATAGCTCTTACCACTACCGGGACATCCGCACATAATGTAAAGAGTCTTCCGCTTCATCCTTATATACTCCTTTTTCAAAATTTTCTTTGAACTCATATACATCTTCATCATTTTTACATTCAATGCAATTAAGTTCTAATTTACAATATGGACAATAAAGCTTTTTCCGATGAAATCTTTCATGCTGAAAACCTCTTTTACGAAATAATTCCATTGCTTTATTGCCACATTTCATACAATAAAAACTATGTAAAATAATTTCTTTACCCATATTTATCAATCCTTTATTCTTTTATATAAATATTATATAATATTTTTATTTAAATTTCAATTTTCTCGACGCATTAAAAACATTGTTGGTTCTATCTTTTTATATCCGTTTTTAGTATATACATGTATAGCTTTTTCATTGTCAGTATTTACCCAAAGACAGTTACATTCATATTTATTATTTAAATAATTAACAACTTCAGTGCCAATTCCTTTATCTTGATAAGGTGGAAAAATTGAAAGGCGGGAAAGCATTTTGCCATTTAATTCAACTTCGGCTTCTCCTACTTTATTGCCATCATAGATTATATCTAATTCTTGATATAATTCTTTTTCTTTAATATCAATCATTTTCTTACCTCTTAACAAATAGTAAAAATATGTTCATCAAAAGTATCAAGGTCAAAGAGAATACTTACATTTGTAGCATATGTACCACAATCAATATCAATTTTATGACCATTATCAAAATAATGGACACCATAATCTTTCTTAAATTCTTCTTCTGAAATAATGTAAGGAATTGGAGTATGCCCAAATACTTGATAATCAAATTCACAAGGTTTATAAGCTACATTATGTTTACGATTCCAAGTAAGTTCTTTCATCAGATATTCTTTCATCTCTTTTGATTCTTTATTGTATTGATTATTTTCAAAATGACGAATTGTATTCCAAGAGATACCTGCATGAGAGAGGAAGATTTTCTTGCCTTCTGTATTTTTATAAATATAAAAAGGAATAGTTTTTTTCAGAAGGGCAAGCCATTCAGGCATAAACCCATCATTAGTTGCCGCAGTAAATGTTTCATATCCACCATTTTGACACAGCAGATAAAAAGCATAATCGCACATACCATCATAAGTAATATAATCATCAAGAGCATTGATAAGCATTTGTTCATGATTACCGCGTATATAAGTAATCCAATTATCATTTACACCACGTAGCATATCCTTAATGATTTCCCAACCATCAAGACCGCGATCAGCACAATCACCAAGACAAATTAATTTATCTTCTTTTGGATTAACAAAATCTTTAATTTGACGCCAAAGATTAATATTTCCATGAATATCTGATATACAGTATGTAGCCATTTTTATCAACTCCTTAAATATTATTTTTAATTTCCTCTCTTACTTGCATAAGTAATTGACCTAACATATTTCTACCCATGGTATCTTTACATCTGGGACAATCGCAATCACCCCAGTAATTATCATGCCAATAGTTTCCTTCTTCAAGATATTGGTCACCAGTAGCAAGAAGTTTATCTCGTAATTCAGGAATGGCGAACTTATATCTAAGACCATCAAGCATTACTTGTTCTTTAACACTTTCCCAGTCGGGAGCAAGCTCAATTTGCCGTCCAAGCCGTTTAGCTAGGCCGGGTGTTTTAGCCATTCTGATTTCTTCAAAATCAAACATATTAGTTGCTTTTTGTGCTTGGAAGAAATGTTCTACAGTAGGATACGAATTTCCGCATTCATCTGTAAAAGAGCTGGGACTAAAATTACTTAAAAAACTATATTCTCTTTCAAATCTATCAATCATACTTCATACCCCTGTTCTACCATTACCTTGGTGCTTTTATAAACCATATGGCCGCTTACTCTATCTTTTGCCTTCTTAATTACACCGAATTCCACAAGATGATTAAGAATGCGACTAAGTTTTTGTGAAGTAACATCATGAAGTACCATATCACTTCTTTGAATATCTGCAATACTCATTGCTTCTGGACTATTCTCAAGAACATCGATACATCTTACTGTAAATTCGCTATTTTGCTGTGCTGAATATTTACTGGTTTTATAAGGCATATAATTATCACTCACTTTCTATATATATTATATAATATTTTTATAAAAAAATAAAGAGGGAATTTTTACATTCCCTCTTTATAATTAATCCTTCTTAGGAGCAAACTGCTTAATGATACCTTCAAGAGTTGTTCCACGCATCAGGCGATCAACAACATCAGCAGAGCTTTCATTGTTGGCAAGAGCATAAGGAGCTACACCATCAGCGATTGTCTTCATCAGATTAGTGTTACCATTAGCCATAAGAGCTTCAATCAGACCCGGCTGGATAGAATTCATAACCTTCTTGACAGTATCAGCATATGCTTCCTGTTTTGCCTTTTCAATTGCGGCAAGTGCCTGCTTATGAGCGATTTCAGCATCTGTTTCTTTCTTTTCACGCATCAACTTAGCATCGTGGAGAGCATCTGTAAGGACAGACATATCACATTCAGCCTGTTTGATTGCCTGCTGTTCAGCTTCCTTCTTTCTATTGGCTTCACTCTGCATATCGAGTTTAGTCATAGTTTCAGTACGCTGGAGTTCCAACTTATTAATAACCTGCTGACTACGAAGTTCCTGTTCCTTCTGTTCTGCTTCAGCCAGTTTACTAATAACAGCAATACGGCGTTCGGCATCAGACAATTCAAGAGACTTAGCAATCATTTCATTCTGATGCTTCAGAAGAAGTTCTTCAACATCATTATCTACATCAATGTCCAAAACTTCGCAGTCATAGACAAACATACCATTTTCTTTGAAGAAACGACCTGGCTTCTTCTTAGAGTCAGCTTCAGAAGTATTGTTGTCAATATCATCAATAGCATAATTACGAATAAGAGTACTATAATTCTGATAAAATTCTTCAATTGTGTAATTCTTTGCCATTCTCTTAATAATAGAACGCTCTCTATCACAAAGATACTTGACATAATTATCAATAGAGAACCACTTATTCATATAGTCTCTATCGAAAGATACACAATAAGAAACCTTAATATTCGCCTTTACGAAATCCTTAGTTTCAATTTCAATAATATCACTAATCTTATTATTCTCATGGCGAAGGAATACAGTCTTAATAAGTCTATCAGTAGTCTTTGGCTTACCCGTACTCATCTGAAGAACTTCAAGAGTCTGGTCATAATCAAGAAGAATAGTCTGCGGACCACAAATAACCTTACGATCGCCATTCTTGCTTACAACATCAACTGCATAGCCAGTCCAAACATCAATAGATACAACACCATCATACTTATTATCAAGAGTAATAGTGCGTGGCTTTGTATAGGAAGTACCGCGAGAAATATTCGCCTTAGCTTCAAGATTAGCCAGAGTAGATGCAGTAGAATAAGAAGCAGAATAAGCAGTTAGATTATTAAGTACATCTGTGGCTGCTACGACGCCCTTCTCAACTGCCTTTTCGTTAAGGCTTCTATTGTATTCAAGAGCTTCATTATTACCTGGATACCAAAGAGCACACTGACTATTTGTCAGCTTACGCTTAACAACTACTTCAGTACGCGGATCAGGCAGATACATAGCCGGTCCCTTAACAGTTGCAATTTCACCAGTAAGGCGATTCATGATGTAACGACCTTCACCTTCTGGAATAGCAATAGCATGATGCATCAACTTATTATCATAGCTAATAATTGCATGCTCAGGACGCGGATAATAAATCATCTGGTCATCACCAGTAATGAAAAGTTCTTCACCAACAGGGTGATGAGTTCCATCTTCATCATCGTATTCAGCGATTACCTTAACATAAATACCAGAAATCTTAGAAAGCTCAATTGCACGGAAAATAAATCCACCCTTTGGGGAAGTTACGAATGTTTCAGTCGGCTCAGGGAACACAACCTTCGGACCATGGACATAACGCTTATTGCCGTCTTCATCTTTAAGAATACAATATTCAAGACGCTCAAGAGTAACAGCTTCACGCACATAACCCTTATTTGCATCATTATTAATAGGAATTACTTCAATACCAGTAGGCGGAATATAGAAGGAAATATCAGTGCCCTTAATAACAAGGATTTGACCATTTACACAATTTGTAACAGTATTTTCAATTTCCTTACCTTCGGCATCTACTACCTTACCCTGATTCTTATTAGCTTCATCAGCTTCATAAACACGAGCCAGTAGATACTGATTAGTGCGGAGTGCATGACCTTTAACCACCTTAGCCATCTGACCCGGATACAATGCAAATGAAACAGGTCCACGAATATTAACCTTGCGGCCATAAAGCAGTTCAGGGGCAGTGGATGCGGCACCGACATTAGGATGAGAACCATCCTTAGTAGGATTTTTTACAATTGCATACCAGTTTTCAGGCGGCAGCACAAATAGAGACTTGGCTTCTGTAAGATTCTGGACTGTCTTGAATTTCTTGCTCTTTTCATCAAAAACAACAAGACTGTCCTGTGCAGAAATAGTAATGGTAATAGGGCCAGTATAGGTCTTAATAGAACCATTAGTATTATTCTGAACAAATACATATTCATTCGGAGAGAGAACAATATCTCGCTGCTGCGGGTTCATCATATTATTATTATAATTACTATTCATTTCCATAATTTTTTAATCCTCATATTTATTAACTTCGTTTGTGGGAATAACACAAATGTGATTATAACTTTTAATAACAATTGCTTTGCTGTTGGAAGAAATAATTTCTCCAATTTCAATCTTACCAGTACGCGGATTAGTAAAACGAACAAACTTATCAAAAATAATAGACATAAGAATTATTCCTTTCTTTATTTTCTATATATATTATATAAAATTTTAATTAAAAAATAAAATAATCATCTTCTATCCAAGGGAATAAATTTTTATTAGCTACAATGGAGCCAGAATTAGTTGGATAAGAGCAAATTGTAAATTCGTCAGAGTCTAATTTTATTCTAGTTATAGGTTCGTCGAAGTTTAATTTTATTTTAGGAAGATCATTAAAAGAACGTTTGCCGTCTCCAATAACCATCTATGTATAATTTCCATTAATATCTATAAAACCCAATTCTCCATCTAATAGAACAGGATTATTATTTATCCAATTAGTTAATGTATCTCTACGCTAAAGTAATCTTTGATTATATGTCATTATTTTCTCCTTTATATAAAAAATAAGGCGGATTGCTCCGCCTTATAAATTACTTAATACAAGCATAACGCTTATCATTAAGTTTATCGTACATCAAATCCTGTGCCGTTTTGCCCTTCATAATCTGTTCAAAAAGAACAGGAGAGAAACCAGAAACATAAGACACATTCTTTTCATCCTTCATTGCAAAATTATCCTGACGAGCATCGACATTCCAGAATACCAACTTAGGCATTTTATAACCATAACTTTCCCACTTAGCTCTCATTTTTTCAAACAAAGAAGCATCAGTTGCAGAAAAACGATAATTGTTACTGGTTACACAACTGTTAAATTCCATATCAGAAATGACAATCAAATTCTGAGGAATTTCATCAGAAGAACAATTATTATCAATGGCAATCTGTAGAATCAAATCAAATGCTGCTTCAATATTAGTGCTACCACCCCAAGGAGCCTGAAGAATACGACTAACCTTATCACAGAAATCAATACCTTCAACCTTCATAAATTTAGGCTGACTATTGAAAGTCAAAAAATGACCAGCATAAGGTCCACGATTCTTTTCAGCACAATACATACCAATAGAAATAGCAACATCAATAGGAGCTACCGTACGATTACCATAACCACTACCACACATAGAACCAGAAGTATCTACAATGGCAATACCATTAAAAGCTGCACCATTGATATAATCAGCAAGATTTTCCCAATACTTATTGACCATCAGACGATCAACGGTATTAACAGTAGGAGTTCTATAGCCGAACCAGCTATAACCGCATCCCATTGCTTCACGAGCCTTTTCTACACATTCATAAGGATAAAGAGTCTTAGCATTTACCTTAGTAGTAGTATCCTTGGCAAAATCTTCATAGGTTTTAGCTCCTGCCTTAGCACGCTCAACATCATGTCTGGCAAAAGCATTCTTATAAAGGAAGCCTGCACGAGAAGGAATCTTATCAAATTCAATTTCATCCCACTTACCTGCGGACATAAGACGTTCAAGAACATTGATACGCTCACGCAGAGTAGAAAGAGTCTTACGGTATTGCTTAGAAGTCATACCAAGATAACGACGAGTCTTGGAAGCAAGCTCACGGGATTCCTGAGAGCTGGTGTTTTCAGACTTCAGCCACTTAGCCAGAAGAGAAGGAGTTTTGCAGGTAAGGTCCAGTGCCAGCTGTTCTTTCATAAACTTAAATGCTTCATCCTGACAAGGAGTGCCAACAAACAGATACAAATCATCCCAACGTCCAAATTCAGGAACATACTTCAAATTGCGCTTTGCCGCGTCAATATTCTGAGTAGCCAGCCACTTCATGCAAACGCGGAAGAATCTACGTTCACCCTGGCCGCCACGTACATCACGCAGATAAAAAAGGCATTTCAATGCATAAGGTTCATTCTCCTCAAATGCTTTCTTACAAAGGAAAATGCAATCATCATCACTTCTGGAGCGATAACTACCACCAAGGGCAAACATATCATAAAGTGCAGTAAGGGTAGAACCATATGCGGTTGCACCATTTTCAGTAGTAATAGTATTTTCCATTGTATTAATGCCGTTCATAAATTTATTCATAATTAAATCTCCTTTTTCTCATTGACTCCTCTTGGACAAGAGGAAATTTCTCATTTATTTTCTATATAAATTTTATAATATTTTTTATAAAATTTCAAATTTTATGGTTTACACTCCGACCATTCAACTCTATCAATTTCACCATAATCATCAATTTCCCAGTCATCGATTACTAAATCTAATTCAACATCATTGTCGTAAATAAAATTTTTAGGATTGGTTTTAAATTGTTCAAATTCTTCATCAGTTAAATTTATAGTACCTTCTCTATGACCGTAGCGTAAATGCCCAGTTACATAATCAAGTGGAGCATAAATATAAACTTTTTTCATTTTTAATTTTCTCTTTCTTTTTTCTTTTATTATATAATATTTTTTAAAGAAAATAAAAAAAAAGGACTGAATTTCTTCAGTCCTTTAAAAATTACCAAGCAATAATAGGTGGATTTGTAATATTCTCACCTGTACCGTCATCTACTACAGGCGGATAAACAGGGCTATCATCTGGTCCTACATCAGGCTGGAATGCACTAAAATGAATTACAGCTACAATCTTATATACATCACTATTGCTGTAGGTTTTTTCAAGCCATACATAATCACCACGGCCAAGGTTAGCTTCAGTTGCTTCAGTTAACTTATTTTCATTTAACTTACCATCAGCAATGATCTTAGTGCTGGCAGTTTTATACTCTGTGGTATTATCGTAAAATTCAATTTCATAACCAATATATTCATGATTTTCGCCATAGGTATAAGTTTCGACAAATTTTACAATACCAAAAACTTGATTATCAGCAACAGGAGGATTTACTGGTTTTACGGGATCAGGATCAGGAATAGGTTCATAGCTAAAGCCCATTGCTTCATAAAGAGTATAGTCAGTTTCAACGATACGTCCTCTTACATATTCAACAACATAGCAATCAAGAGCGTTATAAAGCATTTGGCAAGCTTCGCCACGAGTGATAGGATCAGAGCCATCTACATAACTATAAATATTAGTGTACAGGCCAAGACGAGCAGCAATACGCTCAACATTTACAGGCCATTCACCAGTGAGTTGTGGAGCATTATAACCAAGAGCATTCAGGATAAGAGTAACCATCTGATCATATGTAATTTCATCATTGGGTGCAAAAGTAGTTGCGTTATGACCATGCATAATATCATAGAAAACTGCGGTATTAACATAATCATAGAACCAATCACGATAAGAAACATCAGTAAAATTAATTACATCATGAACAGTTTTTTCACCATAAAGAGCACGAACAATAATAGCACATGCCTCGGCACGAGTTAAAGTATAATTAGTACCAAACTTAGTTGCACTATAGCCATTTACAAGATCAAGATCATAAAGTTCATTGATTGCCGTTTCATATCTACTTTTGGATACATCAGTAAATCCATTAGCTGCAAAAGCAATAGTAGCAAACGACATAATCATAATTACTGCCATAATAATAGCAATAAACTTCTTCATAATATTTTTTCTCCTTTGATTCTTTTATAAAAATAGAAATTGGGGAACAATTAAGTTCCCCTCAATTTCTTTATAAATTATATAATATTTTTTTTAGAAAGTAAAATTTTAAGCATAAACAGCAGAAAGGGCTTTCCAAGTAGAATTTGTTTCATCCCAATATTTTAATATACCATTGCCATTTCCAGAAGAAATATCAATCCATAATAATTTTTTATCTGCAGGCTCATTAGGAGAAACAATATAAGGCTTAACGCTCAATTTTTCTAAATCCTCATTAGTTGTCTTTCTTTCTTTTTCCAATCTTGTATCCAAATCAGTTGTTGTTATTACTAAATTATTACCTGCTGGATTAGTTCCGTTGGAAACATCATTAATATATAAATTACCAGAAATTATACAATCTGCTTTTGAGCCATTTTGAACAATACTAAAAGCATTTGCTCTTTTTTCATTATTTTCACCATTACCGATAATAAATAAAGAATTATTTAATGGAACATTAAATTTACCGCTTATAATACTATTGGAATTATTATTAGAAGTAGTAGTATTTATTTGTAAATTGGTTCCTATTAAAAAATTATTTTTATTATTTTTTTCAATATCAAATTCTTTATTTTCATCATCAGTAATGATAATATTTCCTGAGCCTCTAGGATTAGCCTTATTCATTTTTAAATTAAAAGTGGTATTATCTATAGAAGTATCACCATCTACTATTCCTAGAATTTCTTGCATTGTTCTTATATCTAATGGAGTTATTTTAGTATCTCCTTCTACTAATGCTGTAGCATATAATGCATTAACCTATTTACGGTATTTTTTTGCAGTAGTAGGATCACTAATATCTCCTGTGTTTATAAATAATTCATTGGTATCAGTAGTAAATAAAATTGAACCAACTTTATTATAAATTTCACCCTTATCTGTAGATAGGAATTCTTTTTTACCCTAATGTAAAGAATAAGAAGTAGCCATTTTTTCTCCTCCTTATTAATTATTTAAAATATCTGGTGACCAAATAGCAGAAATTGGAGTCCATTTAACATTAGATAACTCAGCTTCACTATATTTACCTTCACTATTTTCTCCACCAGAACGCCAATAGACTAAGCCATATCCAGATTCATTATTAGTACAAATCCAAATTTTTGGGAAGAATTTATCATTTAATACTGGTTTATCAGGCTAGGAAACTATTAAAGTACTTATACGATTTAATAAATAAGCATCCTAATTATTTTTATTAATATTTTTTATCTCTTCTTCAATATCTCCAATTTTTTTATTTATGGCTATAATAGCATTTTCTAAATTAGTTATTCTTTGTAATATATTATATTTCTTTATTAAATAATAATCAATTCTTTTATCAATTACACTCTATAACCAATTATAAAACCATAATTCATATCCTATAGTTTGATCATTGTTTTTATATACAATACGATTAGCAATATATCCAGGTTGCTCAGGATCATTTTCATCCCAATTGCTAACTAAATCAGATAAAAATGTTGTATTTAAGCTACGAGTTTTATAATGAAAAATTATTTCTAAGTTTTTAGTCTACTTTAAATATCCAATTAAACTAGCTAATCGCATATAAATAGCTCTATCCTTTGAATCAAAAATCATTTCATTATTAATTTCATAATAAACATTTTCTCCGTTGAAACCTTCTATAATAGTATTATCTTTATTTAATGATAATGTTTCGATTAATTCTTCTAAAATTTCTTCTGTAATATCTTGCATTTCGATTTCATTTAATTGATTCATAAGATTATTTTTAGAAATCTAAACTTGCTTTAATAACTGTAATCTGTCATCATCGGTTAAATTATAATCATAATAAACGTTACCATTTTTATCTAATTTTTTTTCTAAACTTAAACGTTCAATTAAGAAATTTTTACCATTAAAAACAGTAATATCAGAATTTAATCGAACTTTATTACTTAGTTCAGTTTTTAATCCTTGTTTTAATTTTAAATATTGTTCATCTGTAGGAGCTTTACCTTCAATAAAAGCAATTAGAATAGACTATTCTTCTAAATTAAATCTATTATTATATACATATAATGTATCTTTAATAATTTGATTTAAAGTCTATTTCTCTTTAGTTTTTAAAATATTAGATTTATAGAACCAATAACGAGGTTGTTTATTTATTTCTAAACTTATTGAATCATTGTTTTTAATTATTTGTTTTAAAGAAGTTTTATCATTTTTAGATAAATCTTCAGTGATAGCTATTTTATTATTTATATAGTTAACTAAGAATTGAATTTTATCTTCAAATGCAGTTTTTTCTATATCTAAAATAGCATATGGAGTTTCTGCTGTTTTATTATAGTTTTCAATTGCATTATTTAATAAAGTAATTAATTTATTTATTGTTTCTTCATTTTTAGAAGCATTAGGAACAATAAATTTTAATTTATTAGTAATATAATTCTTATATTTTCCTTCAGTAATATAATTATTAATTTTAATTTTTAATAATTGCTATAATATTTCTGTATATTCTAAATAAGTTTTCACAGTAAGACTATTATCTATTAAATAATTGAGATAATTAATTTCATTATCATAAAAAGGTGCTGTTGCACCATACATATGAATTTCATAATAACCCCAATTATTATCATTATAAATTAATAAGTCATTAGGATGGAAATAATTATTACTAATTTTTATATATTGCTCATTATTAAAAGTTTTTAAATTACTTTTATTTTTTACTGTAATAACTACATCATCAAGAATTTTATCTGTTGTAATTATTTTTGTTAATTCAACTAATAATAATTCTTTATCTGTTGGTTCAATAATTGAATTTCCTTCATTAATTAAATCAGTTAAATAAACAAAATTTTTAGCAATTAATTGGACATCATTAGTTTCAGCCTAATAATAATTCTATAATTTATTAATTACCGTATCTCTGTTAGTTTTACCAGTATCATTATTAGTAAAAATTTGTGTATTAGTATTAGTTTTATCTTTTAAATCATAACTACCAGCATTAACTATATAAATTAAAGCTTGCTTTTCAGCTGGTGTTAAAGCATTTGTTTTCTAAATATCAGGTTTTGGATAGGTAATATTAAATAAATCTAAAAGTCCAGTAACTAATATCTATTTTTCATTATCATATAAACTACTTGAAGGAATTAATAATGTTTTTTCTTTACTTTGATAAAATAAATCATCATTAAGAATTGGTTTATTTTTAATATAGCTTGGATTTGTGGGGTCAATAGCTGTCCAATCTCCCTATACATTACCGGCGGTGAGAGTTGGCAAATCTCTAAATAATGTTGTGCCATCACCAATTTTTATTGATATAGGTGCTACTCCTGTGTAATCTATATTTTCTGTAGAAATTATAATATTACCATTAGCTTTTGGATCATTAAATAATACTGACTTTGATACACAATAATGTATTTGTGAAACATTAGAATCAGTATTAAAATCTTCTTGGGCTGGTACTAATTCTAGTTTATCTAATACTATTTCTTTATTAGATTGTATTGCTGAATTAATAGTATAATTAGAAGGTAAAAGTTCACTTTCTTCAATATTAATACTAGGAGTTATTTTATCAGCATTATTTTGAAGCCAATTAAGAAGAACACCAGTCGGAACAGTATCAAATTCAAGTGTTTTGTAGGCCTCATTATCCCAAACAAATGCAGAGTCTAAACCAGGGTCACGTCCCGCAACCTCACCAATAGTGCCATAGACTAAAACATAAGTTACACCATTGCTTGTAATGCCAATTGACGTTGCTTTTTGGTTATTTGTTGTAAAAGGAATATTGGTTGTTGCTAATGTTAGTGAAGTTTCATCAACTGGTGCATTATTTTTAATTTTCCATGCTTCTTTACCAATTAATGACATAGAAGTTATTGAGTCTATTGAAGGAATTAGTCTAATTTTATTTTTCTTTTTGTATTTAAACTCATTACTTACTACTTTGAATTTAACGTTTGGATGTTCAGCTAAAGTAATATAAGTAAAATTACTATTTGTAGAATCTATTTCTACAGTTAAAATAGTCCCTTCAAAATTATGTAATGCAAACTATTTAGTAAAATTATTAATTTTATTATTTATTTTATAATTTAAATATATTTGTTCATCAACAGTTAATGGACTTATATATTTTGATGTAGTAGTTTCATTACCATTAGGGATAGAAATTGTAAGACCATTTTCATTGAAATGAGTTATCTTATTTTCTATTTGAGCTTCATTCTAAAATAAGATGCTCCATGTATTAAATTTTTTTTGTTCTTCAGTAAGAACTTCTTCATTATTTATTAAAGCAATTAATGCTAATTTTTCTGCTTGAGTAAAATAATGTTGTTCTATTAAACTAGTTCGTACTGCTGCTTCATCTTTGGTTATTTCAGAGGTAGGAGGAACTATAATACATACTTCTCCTTTAGAAGGAGTGTAATTAGCTCCAATAGTTTCCCAAACAGCAGAGTTTTTAGCTTTAGTATTTACAACAATATATCTATTCATATATTCACTCCTCCGTTTTATCTTTTTATACTTCTTCTAATAATAAAAAGATGGGTAAGTTCATTATTAGAACTTACCCATCTTTTCCAAAGAAACACCAAACAAACAAAAGGAGGATGACAATATTAGAATCTTAGTGGACCAGAATAGGAGAATCGAACTCCCAACAGATGATTGGAAATCACCAGTTTTACCATTAAACTAATTCTGGATATATTTAAACTACACATTAAGAATAAACAATAGTATGGTAGCTATGACCCGGTTTCATGGTCGCTTTACAGAATGGCAGTCAAAGGTTGTTATCCTTCGCCTAAAATCTCCATCCAAACCTCAAATGAGGGAAACATCTAAGCCGTATCATTCAGTTTTCCTGACTCATTTCGACTTGCGGATTTGTTACCTACCGCCGTACTACCTACTAACCTTTCTATGTTAGCCCCGACCCGTCTATTCAACTATCGTTAGCTACTATTGTTCAATGGTGCCGGTGGCGGGACTCGAACCCGCATGGTGTTGCCACCGAGGGATTTTCTTGCTACTCTATGTCACCATAGCCACATTTCTGTGTTGTAGTCTGGAATACGTCTTTATCATATGCACGACTTGCACTTAGATAGTTGGTATATACTCTCTACACATTTATTTGGAACAATTTTTTCCACGATAAGAAGAGGTTTTGGCATGACAATTTGGACATAATAATTGGAAATTATCTAATTCATTATGAAAATGATTTCCATCTTTATGATGAAGTTCTAAAGGAATTGGGTCTCCTAACCATTCGGTTAATCCACAACATTCACATTTGTACTCTTTATAACCTTCATCAAGAAGTTTTTTTCTTACTTTATTACTCTGTATATCAATACTTTTTTCCAAGTATTCTAACAAAGATAATTCATGTCCATTGGGTTTTGACAATCCTTTACAACCTTGATTTCCAGCATATTCAAGGCCAAGCTTTTTTAATACTGGATTAATTGTTTTAGGATTACAACCCAATTCTCTTGCCATTTGAGCTTTAGTCTTACCTTCAGTAATCCATTGCTCAATTTCTTCTTTGCGTTCTAAAATATCAGTTCTCATTTATATTACCTCTCTTTCATTATTATTTAAAAATTAAAAGAGGCATTTTAATGAGTGTCGTCCAATTTTTTAGAATGTGTTCCAAAACTTAGCACGGCGTTCTCTTAGCCATTCACCGTTTTAGCCAACTTCTACTCTAAGAGTTTCCTCTTAGGCACTCCATTTTAACGTTTGCTAAGTCAAAAGTCCCTTGTGTCTACCATTCCACCACACCGGCAAATAAACTATATTAATTAAATCAAGGCTCAATTTTGAAAAACAAGTAATTCATTTTAGGTGAACTTTCAAAAATAAATTTGCTGCGTGAGCCTTATGCTTGGCGGAGGGAGTGGGTGCTGCCCCCACTTCACCGGTTTTAGAGACCGGAGCATTTGCTGCTATGCTATCCCTCAATGTTTTATATTAAATTCCATTCTTCATCAGAATAAGAATTTATTTGTTTTTTTGTTGATGGTAAATTATAATTTATACACCATTTCCGTATAGTATTATCACTTACATTATATTTTTGAGCAATTTTAGTAAAAGGTTCAATTCTAATCATTTCTTTTAATAAAAATTTATCAGGACGATCTTCTACTTTTCTTTGTCTAATTTTTTCACAGCTTATACATCTAATAGCTTCATAAGTAATTTCTTTACCACAATCACAACAATATTTTTTTTCTTTTCGATTATTCCTCAAAGGATAATTATATCCTTCCAATCGACGACTTTTCCCTTGATTAATAGTAGAAATAACATCCTATCCTACATTGAATTGCTATGCAATTTCATTTTGAGGTATGCTAGTAGTTAATAATAATTGATAAATTTGTATTAAATCTTCTTTAGAAATTTTACTACAATTATTACAATTACCCTAATTTCCTCCAGTAGTTTCATTATATCCGTTAAAATAAGTATCATAAACTTTAATAAAATATTTTTCTTTTACATCTAAATCTTTAACATCGCATTCTTCTAATATTTCAAATTTAAAATTTTCTATACCATATTTTCTAAATGCCTTACTTAAAGTTTTATTATACTCATTTGATTTTGGATTAAATGCTTTATTTTTTTCTTTAACCCATCGTCTTTGAATGTTAATTGACTATCCAATATAAGATTTTTGATTTATTAAATTTGTAATTTTATAAATTCCGCAAGCCATTGTATCAAACTCCTCTCATTCTATTATTCTTAAAAAGAATAATAAATCAATTCATCTTTTTCGACCTCGAAATTAATAAATTATATAATTACAAGACAGTTTAATAAAGTATCTTCTTATGAACCAAAAACATATGATTATCTTTAATAAAAATTTGCTGAAACTGTCTTAGAGAAATTGTCCTAACTTCTCTTTATCTTGTAAATATATTATACTAAATAATTTTTTTAAAATCAAATTATTTAGTATAATATATTTACAAAAATTAATATATCCAATAGAAATAAACTACACCATAGCCGCTAACCACTTGTAGGGTCGCCTCTATGCCTACCCGCACCACTAAGTACCTCAGCTTACCTCGTTCATTAGCTATTGGAATATATTAAATTTTTGACCTACCATTAAACTTATAATACCTACCAATAGGAAGTAAATATACAGTTTTTAATAATAGGATTTTAATTCTATAATCTAACACAATAAATAAATAATTCTACCTATTATATGTCCTTTTCGCGTTCCACTACGTCTCATTTTCCACGCCTTTATATGAGAGACTACCAAGGATCTTATTTCCGCACTTGGTAATGGCTTTTTGGTATGTGAGCCACAAACATCCCTATTCAGCTTATTTATAGTGGAGAGCTGGCTGGTTTAGCGTATTGTTCCACTACCTAATTAACCAAGATTAGGACGCTAATCAAATACCTGATACGTATCAGTACGGTTTCCAGATATATCATTTCACCGGACAACAGGCGAGTCAACCTTATTTAATTAGATTATGCAAGAACCCTACAGCCATAGGAGCAGGTTCCGCAGAGGCCCCTAACGATGTGGGATTGGCTACCCAATGGGGTTAATGTGCAAGCCACCGCCTATATTAGCATCTACATAATTCATTTCAAATAAATCATTTAATGATTTATTTTTAACAGGAAAGGAAATCGTAAGTTATTAAATAATAACTTAATTACAATTATACTACGGACCTTCGCCCTACTGGTTAATAATCTTCATTTTATTAGGTAAGTAAGGAAACAAGTCTGAGCTATGAATAGCGACTTCATAACTTCTTGCCCCAGTCTAAGCCAAATCTTACAGAGGACTGACTACCTCTATCTTTCACCGACCATTCAGAATAGTATTAACAATAATTTTTACTAAATTAATATCATACTGTCTTGGCAAATTTCGGCTACTTGACCCTTGACCTTCTCTTATAGTGGATTACGCCACATCAATTGCCAACTTCCTTATTGGTATTTCCTTGGTTTGGCAAGGTTACCAGCCTTACCCTAACAAGGATTCGGCATTGCTGTTAACAATGCTATCTATTATGGAAGCGAGAAGAACAGGACCTTAAATGCGATTATTCCAGCACAATCTCCCCGTAGCCGCATCCTTCGATGCGTGAATCTAATGTATCACTACAAAAGATTTAGAAATAATTTCAAAGTATCCTTTGAATATTCCATTCTACAATCTCCGCAGAGTGGGTCGATTTCTCAGCCTTATGGTGTTAAGTCTGCACTGAGTTGTACTATAACCGTAATTAAATTATTATTTAATTTTAAAAGTTCATTTATTATATAAATATTATATAATATTTTTTTAATTTTTTCAAATTTTATTTTAAGTGGTAGGTCAGGTTGGACTTGAACCAACAACCGCATTAAGCACCTGATTTACAGTCAGGGGTGATACCAATTACACTGTACTGACCTATATTGGCACTGGTGGCTGGATTTGAACCAACGAATACAGGAGTCTGGTCGTAAATAATAGATTTGAACTATTATCTTCCTTTTGGATGTAATTCATTATACTAATTTACGAAAGTCCTGTGCCTTACCACTTGGCGACACCAGTAAATAATTTCTTATTGATTACTTATATATTATATAATATTTTTTTTAAATTTTCAAATTTACAAGACACGCTATAAATTAGCTATTGCCCTACCATTTGGACGAATTATCTTAAACAGAGATAATATTGGACTTGAACCAATAACACATAGATTTTATCTAATATTTGCTGCATGTGTCTTTAATGCTGGAAAATCCATATACCACGTAGGTAATATGAATATGAATATGAATATAAGCTAATTGTTTAACCTTGACCACATATTAGCAAAAGGGATGGCTCGGTGGGGGTTATCTGCGTCATCTAGACCCTATTTTTTCAATCCAGTATATTTTTTACTAAGATAGCTACTTCTTTTCAAATATATACCTTTAGCAGAGCACCGATGGTCATTTATATATAAATTTCTAAAGAAGTTTGTAATTCTTCTAAAGAATATAAATGCAATGTTAATTTTTTATGACATATAGGACATAAAATAATCAAATTAGATAAATTATTATTTCCTCTATTTTCATCTATATGATGAACTTCTAATATTCTTTCATCTTCATTATATCCGCATATGGCACATCTATGAGGATAAGTATTAAAAGCATTTCGACGATAATCACAACCATTTATCCAATTTGTAAATTCTTTATTTTTGAATCTATTACCACAAGTTTTTGAACAAAAATTATAATTTTCTGAAACTGCACTTTTTAAACGCTTGAATTTTTTATGACAAAAATCACATTCTAATTCAGTATATTTACATTCAGGGCATCCAATAAAATTATAATCTTTAGTAGATGATGGCATAAAACTAATTGGAGATACGTCCCATATGTAATTACATTTTTTACATTTTATTTTTACTTTTGTTTTTTTATTTACATAAGGAGTAATTACTTCTACACTATCATTAGTATATTTTTTTACTCTTTCTACAAATTCTTCATTAGTTATTTTTTTAGGCATCTTATTCCTCCTATCTATCTTTTATTATATATAAAATTAAAAATAGATATTTTAGTCTAAGTTGTCCTTTGGGAAATTTTAGTATAAAACAGTCCATACCACGTGAAGGTATTTCCCTTAATGGACCTAGAAGATGTCGGACTCGAACCGCAACCCAAGCTCCCAAAGCTAGTGTGTTACCCTTACACCACATCCTCTATATGAGGGGGCAATTTATTGCCCCGAATTATTACATTTCCTTGGCAAGCTTTTCAGCTACGCTATCAAACATTTCCTTGTCTCTTGCACTATCATTGAAATACACAGTCATATCATCATAATACTTTTGTGCCTTCTCAAGTGCCAGAAGAGCTTCATCAAGCTTCTTAGTCGCACGCTTCAGACGCTGAGAACTAACCTTCGCCTGGCAACGTGCTGCGGCAAGCTGCTTGCCCTTTTCAATATCGAATGTATCCTTCGGATCACACTTAGCAACACCACGCACAGTCCTACCAGCATAAGTAGAAACTGCAACAACCTTATACGGCGTGCCATCTGCCATCGTAGGAACAAAATACTTATACTTATCCAGAGAATATTCCATAATTAATAACACCTTTTTCTCATTTATTTAATTGAAAATGTAATTTTCAATCATTTTGTATATATATTATATATTATTTTTTTAATTTTTTCAAATAAGAGAAAATAGCCAAGATTAGAATTGCCAGCAGTTTTGAGTCCCGGCCATCTAGAATCTATTAACTAGAAACGGTTTTATTAACTATCTAATCTTGGCTAATGGAGCCGAAGGTCAGAATCGAACTGACAACTGAAGATTACAAATCTACGATTTTACCATTGAACTACTCCGGCATTTAAGAGAGAATTTATTTTTCCCTCAATTTCTATATATATTATATAAAATTTTTTTTAAATTTTCAAATTATACAACATAAATAATGTGCTAATTCTAATTGATATTCTTGCTTAAAGAAAAAAGGAACTATTGAAAAAATTATAGTAAATACATCATTCCGACCGCTTAATTTAAAGCTGTTATAGGATAATGGTAAATATTTTTCACATATTTCATTATAAGTAATTTGATCATTCTTATAATGGAAATTCTTTAAAGGATCATTACTTTTTAATGTTTTACATTTTAAAATATCTTTTGAAGTTACTTCTTCATACAAAGTTATTTTAGCAAATCCATTATAATGTTTATATAAATATGGACAAATAATCGGGCAAGGGTCATTGCATAAAAGTTCAAATCTATTTCTTACTTCTATTGGAATTGATTCTAAAAACTTAAAATCTTTTATTTGTCTTCGAGGTAAAACAATTTTATCATACTTATTTAAGAGAGACAAATAATCTGTATCTTTATTTGAAGTTATTATACTTCTTTTAATTTTAAATTTAGGATATTTATTTCTTATATATTCTTCTAAAATAGAGGAAGAAACTAAAATTGAATTATTTTCATTTTCACATAAGGAAACAATTTTATTACAATACCTATCATATAAATCTTCTTTTATTAATAATGGATTTGTTAAAGTTAAAGCAATTTCTATATTATTTCCATAATAAAAATCAATAATTTCTTTTATTTTTTCTAATGAAGGTTGATAGCCTTGATTGACAGTTCCTCCATTCCAAATCATATTTGGGAATGTATCGAATATACTCTCTATAGCTACATTAGAATTGAAACATTCTGGAGCTGTCTATTGTAATTCTAAAAGAGTCTTATATATATTAAATCCAGTATAAAATCCTGGACAATTTAAATTTATTTTTTTCATATTTAAATTATATAATATTTTTTACTTTTTATCAAATATAAAATTTTGAATAATTTGTATTCTCCATTTTTTGAATTAACTAATTTTGATATTTTGTATTGGTAGGAGCATTTAAATAAAAATTTTTTATTTCTGAAATTTTATTTAAAAGTTCATTTCTTTTTACTATAAAATCAAAATTACTGTAATTGTTAAAATTATTTTTTATATCTAAAATGTATGGTTTATATATTCCTAACTATAAACTTTGTTTATAACTTTTTGTTTTATAATATTCAATTATTATTATTAGATCAATAAAAGATTTATAAATTAATTTATAATAATTCTTTAATTTATAATAATTTTCTTGTAATCCAGTCTAAAATAATCTATTACTTTCATTAATTAATTGAGAATAAATGACTGGTAAATTTTCTTTAACTATATCTTCATTAATTTTTTTTATTTCTAAAGTAAATTCATTATCACTTAAATAATGATAAGGGAATAACCATCTATAATAACTATAGTTATTATTATAAAATAAATTATAAATAAAATGTTCTCCTGTATAAATCCGCCTTGAAGGATTCCAATTTATAATATTAAATTTTTTCATAAAATTATTAGACTATTCCTATGGAATTAAATTTAAATCAAAATTTGAAATTTTTTTTAATTCTTTTTCCATACTTATAAAAGAAGAATAGATTTCAATAATATCTATATCACTTGTGTTATTATTTATTCCATACTGATAAGAACCATCGATCAATCCATATAAAAAATAATCCATAGTCACCTCAATAGTATCGTTAAATTTTTTGTATGTTCAATTAATTTTTTTATTTTAAATATTGTTAAATGAAAAGCCCATTTATCAGGATAATGGTCAGTATCATGTTTATAATAAAATTTTGGTAAATGATAATATTTAGGATATAAGATATTAAATATTTCTTCATCTGTTTGAAAATTTATATAAAACTATAATATTGATTTATATAAATTTTTATTTGGCTTTATTATAGCTATTCCGCCACTTAATCGTCCTTTAGATTCCTAGTTATCATATACTTCATAAAAGCTTCCATCTGGATAATTAAAAATATTATCAATATTTTCAGCAATTAAAATATCAGCATCTATAAAACAAATTTTTTTATACTAAGTTAAAGTATAAATAAAAAATTTGTTAGCGGTATCTTTATAAAAATTAGAATCTCCACAAAAATAAATTGGCTATTCTATTATTTTATAATTTATATTATTTTTTTTTAAAATTTTAAAATAAATATCTGATACATTATTAGTAGTTAATAGTAAAAATGGATATTTACTATTAACTTTTTTTAATGAAAAATATAAGGCACAAGCACATTTAATATATTTATCAGTTGTTGCAAGTGTTACAAAGCAGTATTTGTCGTTCATCAGTGACTCCTAAAATATCTGTTACACAATGTTCAATAAAATCATATTGGTATTCTGGTAATAATAAATATCGAGCATAAGTACATATATTATCAATATAATTTAAAGAACGTCCCTCTAATTTATACTATTCAATACCAAGAGGATAATACAAATTATAAATATTATCTAATGTTACTGTATTCTTATAAGCAATAACTTCTGGGCTATTAACACTTTTAACTGCTTTACAATTTAATGTATAAGGTTTTCCATAAGATAAAGCATATTCGCTATTGATTTTATAATGATTAATACGATTTGGACAATTAGGAATACAAATTGCATTACATAATAATTCAATTTTATTTTTTAAATTTAAAGGAATTTGTTTTAAAAAATCTATATTAGAATTTAAATCATAATCTAAACAAATAAATTTATATTGAGCTTTCTTAATTTCATTTAAACTTTGTTCTAAATTTGTAATTCTTTTAGTGGTTGAAGAAATAAAATTATACTTATTATATTTATTTCTAATATATTCTTCTAACCCTTCATTATTAATTACAATTTCATTCAATCCATTGTTTCCAATAGCTAAAATGAGATTTTCAAAACGACTATTGTAATTTTCTTTAGTTAATAACTAATTTGTAAAAACTAATCTGACCGCAATATTATAAGAATTATAAAAATTAAAAATTTCCTCAATATCTTTTTTTAAAGCCTAATGAGTTTTAAAATTAGTAAAAGTTCTGCCGCCTTCCCAAGAACAAAATTGGAAATTTCCATAACAAGCATGAATTGTAATATTTTTATTAAAAATTTCTGGCTATTTATTAAGTTGTTCAATTGTTAATTTATTTAATTGGTATGTTTCATACATACCTGGTAAATTAAAATTAATCATTACTTATATTTTATCTCCTTATAAATAATTCTTGAAAGGCATATTCTTTAAATTCTGGTTTAATAAAATAATTAATTAAAAATAAACCGTATTCATTTTCATTGTTAGAGAAATAATCTATTAAAAAATTAGTGATACCCATAGGGATATAAATATCTTTAATTTCTTTAATCGTTATATATTGTTTATTATTTATAGAATTTTTACAATTACAAAATGTAGGTTCAAATGTATAATTTAATATATTATTATTTTCTACTATTGGACATTGAAAATAATTTTTACATTCTGGATTACAAAGATTATTAACTGGAATTACGATATTTTCTTTGTTATTAATTTCATTTAAATATTGCTGTGAAGTTTTAAACTCGTTAGGGATTATTATATATAATGGATTTAAATTTTGATGAAAATTATTTATAATATCGGGAGTAAGAGGATATAAGATATTAGCATTTTTAGAAATAACATATTTCAAATTAGGAAATTTGTTATTTATATAATTTAATAAATCTAAATTACTAATTTCAAAAATATAATTATTTGGTAATAATTTTAAAATTATATTACTCATTACATCATAGAAATCTGATTTTTCTAATAAAATATTAGAAAAATCTAACCACAAAGGTAAATTACTTTGCTTAATTATTAATTCTATATTAGGATACAATAAAGTATCACCAACCATATTATTTAATCCTCCGTTCCAAATATTATAAGGAAATGTCCCTCTAATATAGGAAAAAGCTATATTTTTATCAAGAAGCCAATTAGTATGGCTTCTTGATAAATTAATAAATTTATCATTTATAGTATGAAAATAGTAAAAATCAGGTAAGGTAAATTTAATCAATTTTATTCTCCTATAGAATATAGCTAATTTGTTAATTTATTTAGTTCTTTTGAATAATCTATATTTAAGTCTTTTAATCGTAAATCCTAATTCTATAATAAATTAGCTAAGGTATAAATTATTTTTTTATTGACTTCTGGATTTGGTTCTTCTAAAGTAACCATATTATTATATATAACAAATAATAAATCCATATACCCCTTATTTTCTTTTATAATATTATTTGTAATTTCTTTTAAAACATTATCTAAATTATCCATTTAAATCATACCCCAATTCTATAGCTATGTTTTCTATTACTTTTGGTAATATTTTTTGATCTTTCGCACTTTTCAAAACCCCAGTTTCAAAATATAATTTAAATAAATAATTATATTTTTCTTGAAATAAATTACAAACTGATAAACAAGGGATAGAAAAATCACCATAAGTTTCTATCTAAGCTCCCAAACATCCTTTAATACAGACATCTCTACACCAGCATTCTAAACACCTTGGAGCATAAACAGGATTAAAAGATTTCATTCCTATATAAGCTGTGGCATTATCACTTATTAAATCAATTATCTCTGTTTTTTCATCATTTATTTTAAAATGTCCCCCAATTAAATGATTATAACAAGTACGATGACAAGGAACGATAGCTAAATCTCCAACCCTTATATGGACAGTAGACTACAATGCACAGCTTATTCTGTTATGTCTGTCTTCTTTATCTGATAAATTCATTAATCGTATAGGATCTCCATTGTGCTCATTAAATGTAGGAGTATTATTAGCCCCATCCCCTTTAAACATTGCATAAGCCATAGTATTAATATCATTATTGCAATCATTCAATCTATCTTCAAAGATATGTTTTAAGAATTTTTTATAATTCTCTATAGATTCTTGAGTCCAATTATTATTTCGAACTTCTAACATATAAGGAGTTTTCTGCCATGAATTGTATTCTTTTAATTTCTTTTTAAACCAATCATAAGTTTTAATAGCTTTATCAACATTTTGGCTAGAAATCATAGGATGAAAGCCATCATTATTTTTTGTAGCAAATTCAAATAATTTATTAAAATATTCATCATTTAAATTTTTATGTTCTCTAAATTCAGTGCTATACGGCCCATCAGTAGAAAATGAAAAATGAATTTCTACATTTATATCTTTCATCTTTTGGATATATTTTTTTATTTTTATTACTTTTTCATTATCAGAAATAAAACTACCATTAGTAGGTATTACTAGTTTACCTTTTTCTTTTATTTTATAAGAAAATTCGTACCATTTTTTTAAATATGGGAAAAATACATCTAGTATATCAAAAATTAATCCATCATAAAATAGGTCTCCGGCAAATAATGACCATTCTAAAGGTTTTATTTGTTTTTTATCAAAATAATCTAATAATAATTTTAAATTATCTAATATCTAAGAATTAGAAAAATGTTCTGGATATAATTCTTTGCCATAATTAGTTATATAACAATAATCGCATTTTTGATTACAGTCTTGTCTTATAATTAATTCTAATATTTCATTTTCCATCTTTTTTAATTCATGATTAAAAATAAAATTCTAAAATAGAATATTTTCTTCCTATTGGAAATCAATAGACGTTGTTATCATTATTTTTCCTCCAAAACTTCTTCAATAATTCCATTACAATATCTTCTTAAAAATCCACTATCTCTAAAGAAATAAGAACCAGTACTGATTAAACTGTTAAAAAAGCAAGAATGTATAGGTACTAATAATAATGCTGCTTTCATTAAAAATTTATCATCATTAAATTTTTGGCTTATCTAATGCACTTCTCGTAAATTACATAATAAAGAAACAATCTAATTATATACATAAAAGAAACTAGATACAGATAAAGTTTCAAATAAAAAACAACAATTTTTTATATCTTCATCTTTATCTTTCAATGGATTTATATAATTATGATGATTTGCGGCGAATTGCTTAATAATCCCAATTTTATCATTAGTATTAATATATTCTGGATTAGTATCATAAAGAGAGCTCTAACAATTTACTAATGTTCCATCATATAAAAGTTTTAAGCTTCCTGTTTTTTCTCCACAATATAAGAATGGAGTTAAGTTTCTATTAGCATTCTTTAATTCTTTATTAGAGAATGCTAAAACTTTATCAAGAGCTTCATCTAAATTAGAACATTCCAAATTTTTTAATAAAAATTTTTTTGCTTTTCGAGGTAAACACAATAATCCTTCAATAGAGTCTTTATCTGGATTATTAATTTCTGGATAGTGTTCTCCAATTGATTTACAAATTTTTATAAAATTACTCCAATTAATACCATCAATGCTAGAAGTATTAATAGGTAATTCGCTAGAGAAATTTATAGTATTTTTGATAAAAACAGATTTATTTAGATTTAAATTAGTTAAATATTGAATTTTTTCATTAGCCTAAATAAAATACTATTCTATTTCTTTGTACTTATTATTAAAATGATTTATGAGTTCATTACTAATAACTCCATGAATATTAAGAGCAATAGTAATATTATTAAAATAAATTGTATTTAAAGTTTCTATTAAATATTTTAAATTATTATATACTACTTTAGAATTAGCTCTTCTTACATTATCAGTACTATAATCTCCATCATAAGAAAACTGAATACAAATAAATGAATGTTTTTTAGTTAAATTATCAAAAGTTTTTAAAAAATCAATTATTTTATCAGTATTAGCCATGCCATTAGTAGAAGTAAAAAATTCATTAATATTGGGACATAATTCAAAAAAATCTTTTAAATTTTTAGTAAAATGTTCTAATACTAATGTAGGCTCTTGACCCCAAAAACTTATTTTATGGATATTTAATGGATCAACTTCTAATTTTTTCATAACATTTTTAATATTCTATAAATAACTTCCATCTTTAAGAGCCTTTATAGTCTATTCTTGCAACTATTTACTATATTCATTTACAGCCTAAGCTGAATGACAATATTTACAATTTAAATTACATCCGCAAGCTCCAATAATAGATAATTCTTCTATTGAAAAATCTGATATATATTTCATTCCTTTTTCTCCTTTAAATGTTAAGTGTGCCTAGAACCGTAATGACTAGAGCATCCATGAGATGAACACCAGGTTTGATTAACTCCTGACCAATAGGAAGAATGATAACCTGAACCATCATGAGAAGAATTATAAGAAGTATCCCATCCTGCTCCATAATCAGAACTATCCCAACTACTATTATATCCACTACCTCTATGACTAGCGTTATAACTTGCATCATGAGCACAGGTATCATTTATACTTCTAATTGTAGTGGTAAATCTATTAAAAATAATAGGACTAATTAAATCTCCTGCTGAAGGAGGATTTTCACTAATATTTGCTCTTGAACCAACATAACTGCTGCTGGAAAAAGATTCTATATACTTATTTAAATTCTGAGCTAATTGAGCCATAGCTTGTGTTGACTATCCTCCAGGAGTCGCTTGAAAATCACTCTAACTAGGGAAAAATTTTTTTCTTGCGGTATTTAAATTAGTAAAAATAGTCTAAATATCACTCCAATTTATTTTAGAGTTTGAACTAATTGCCATATTTTTCCTCCTCGTATTTTATAAAATCAATATACTCTTTGTTAATAAATTGTTTAATTAGTTTATTATTATCAAGTATATGATTTCCTTTATTAAATAGACTATTTAAATTAAATAATACAGTATTATTTAATTTAATAAAATCTTCTTTTTTTATTTTATTTAATAAATCTTTATAAAACAATGGTAACTTATTAAACAAAATTTTATCATTAATTAAAATTAAACAAATAAGACTTAAACAAATTGCTTCTTCTTGTTTTATGTCTTTTAGATATTCTTTATCTTTATCAGTTACTTCTTCTATTATAGATAAATTTACAATAATTTTATTAAAAATATGTTCGAAAATAAAATGATTATTTTCATATTTTTTATTTGTTAAATATTGTCTATAAAAATAAGTAAAAACAATTAATTCATTTATTGTCATATATAAAAAATTAATATCTTTACCCATACTTTCATTATTTCTATTATATACGTAAATAGGCTGTTCTAAGAAGGGAATTGCACCATTATAAAAATCAAAAATCTATAATGATAAAAATCTATCTTCATTATAAATAAATTTGCCATAAGAAAAATTATTTTTTATAAAAAATTCTTTATTATATAAATAACTATGAGCATCATGGATAAACTCATTTTTATCATAGGTCTATCCATTTACAATTCCATAATTGTTATTTTCAGCATATATGTATAAATTTTCTAAAGCCTTATTATCATAAAAATAATCATCACTATCTAAACAGAAAAAATACTTATTGAAGCTATTATTAATTCCTAAAGTCCTAGCTGACGCAGGGCCTGATTTAGTTTTCTAAGTGTCTAATAATATTATATTGTATATGTTATTATAAGTTTTATAAAATTCATATACATATTTTTTATCTGGAGAATTATCACTAATTAAATAGATTACACAATCATTAATAATACTTTGTTTAAAGACAGAATCTAAACATTTCTAAAAATATATTTTATTTATTGTATAAAAAGGAATTATAATATCAATTTTTCCTTCGTTGCGTTTTCTAAATGTTCTCATTCTATCAGGAGCATACCAAGAATCAACGTTATTCCAAGATTTCTTTTTTGAAAAATCCTAAAAATTAGAAAAATCAACAAATTTTTTATAATATTCATTATAATTTGTTAAGAATAATTCTTTTTCTGTTTTAGTATATTCATCATAAGTTTTAGTTGATTGATCCCAATCAACCACATCTCCTGACCGACAATATTTACATATATTTTTTTCACATAGTTTTAAATTCTATAAATCTTGTAAATTTGTTTTTTCTGTTAGTTTTATAAAATCTTTATTTTCTATTAATGGAATTTGTTTAAAAAAATAATTACAGAAATTATTTATGTGTGCCCCAAACTGACAAAAATATATTTTAAAATCTTTTAATGTAAAGCAAGGAATCCTATTTGGACAACTATATATACGAGTTTTATTATCTTGTTTACCTAAAGGGTCAACCAATGTCTAATCAAAGAAAAATCTATCATTTAAATATGAGATATTTTTATTATTGCTAAAATCTTTGTAGTCTTGATTAGGATATTTAGAAATACTTATATGTATATTTAATTCTTCTAATTTTTTTAATTTTTTTGTATCATAATTATTTAAAATTATACCATTAGTTAATATCTTTATTTCTATCTCTGGGAGAATATTTCTAGCTATCTAACATAATTCTATTAAATTAGGATGTAAAAATGGTTCTCCCCCTAATAGCATTAAAACTTTAATAGAAGGCAAAGTTTTTTTTACTAATTTTAGCTAATTTTGAAAATCTTCGTAAGTAATAAAAAATGGAGAAGCTAAAGGAGAAAAATGATTACAATTATTGCATTGTAGGTTGCAATGGTCTACTAAATGAATTTCTAATTCAAATCCATCAAAAACTGTAGGCCAAAATGCTCTAGTAGGTCCATCTCTATACTAATTTATTTTATTCACCTTCTTTTTTTATTATTATATAAAAAAAATGCTTGAAAAGCAAATTTTAAGAACAAGCTTTTCAAGCATTGATGTTAAACAAAATGAATAATTAAATTATTAATTTGGACTCCATTATCATTCATAATAAAAATTTCATCTACTTTATTATAATTATTATATTCCCAAATTAGTTCTTCATTATCATTATAAACTTTTATATTTTCAATTTTATCTAATTCCATAAGCCATCCTAACATTTGTTTTATATTATAATTAGATGGCACATTTCCTCTAGCTGCTTCTAATAAAAACATTGTTTTTGGCTAATCATCAGAAGCAGGATGGTAAGCTCGTTCTGTAACAAAACTTAAATTATCAATAGGTTTATCAACTAAATTATTAATTATAATTTTCATTTTTCTTTCTCCTTTTATTTTTTATTAGCCCCAAGCAACTGGAATAGGTTTCCATGAATCGCTTGATGATGTACGATATTTCAATACTCCATTACTAGAAATATCTACCCAAATAAGAGCAGATGAAGAAGAAGGAGCAGTAGTCCCAATATAAATCTAATTGTTTGACGTAAAACCAACAGTAGGAGTTATAGTTGGATTACTATTATCCACATAATTTTTAGTAGCTATATCATTACCAGATATTGGGACATAGTTATTCGCCATCTAAATTTTACCATTGGCGCTCATTACATTTACTTCATCTTTATAAAGACGCTATTCAAAATCGTCGTCTATAATTACTAATGATTGTTCTTCATTTAACTAATTATCTTCTTTTAATTGTCTATATAAAGCTCTAGTAGGGATTTGATTGATAGAAAGAGTATTTAAATTTGTACTAGTTTTTGAAGCCATTTGTATACCTCCTTCTTACTTTTTCTTTCTTATATAAATAAAAAATAGGACATAATAATTAAATTATTATGTCCTATTTAAGAAAGGGGTGAGTTAAATGCTGTAAATAAAAAATTTATTTCTTATTTACATTTATATTATATAAAATAATTTTTTGAAAATCAAATTTTATAGTGCCTAATTCCATGTATTTGCCGCAGTTTTTGCCCATATGCCTTTTATCGGTTTCCAAATATTAGCATTAGTTTTTACAAACATTTGTACTGGTTCTTTCCAAAGTTTAGAATCTTTAGTGGTACTATACAGAGTAGCAGGCAATGTAAAATCTTTAGTCCATTTACATCCTTTAGTTATTTTTAATTCGGCAATATATCCTTTATAATAACATCCTGATGCATGATTATTACTCGCACTTTCAGCTAATGTACCTAATGTTAATCCCACATAGCTGGTATTAGTGTTTGTTAGAGTACCTTTTAATTTTCCATCAATGAAACAATAAGTTGTTGTCCCAGATAAACACATTGCTATATGAATCCAGGTATTAAGTGTAGTTGTACCTCCAGACAGACCAGGCCAGTTATTAGAAGCAGTCGCTGCAACAAAAGTTTGACTGGCTGTTGTTCTATGCATATACATTCCGCGGCCTTTGGTCGATATTAAAGTAAATGGCGTAGGATAAGTAGTATTATTATTAGAAGTCTAATAAAACCATCCTTCAAGAGTAATATCTCCTGTATATGTAGAAGGGAATGGCATATACATATAAGAAGAACTGCCATCAAATTTTAATGAATTTTTACCAAAATGAGTTTGTTCATTAGATAATGTAACATTATTATTAGTTACAGTAAGAGATTCATTACCTTGGCTCTATAAGCTATCGCCATTAAAGTAAGCAAGGCTAGAAGAGTCATTCATTAAATTACTTGTAAATGGAATATCAGAAGCAGCATTTGTTTTAAATACTGATGTTTTTAAATCATATAAGCCTAATACTTTATCTGAAACTCGCTATACTGGGATAAAATCATGAGTAAGAGTAGAATCATTATATATTTTAAATCTATATAATTTCATACTGGCTTTATTACCGTATGCTGTTCCTGCTTTATTAATACAACCAATGTACATTGATAAACCAGTAGTAATAGTACCAGTTACAGTAATAGTAGAGCCATCAGGTTTAGTATATACTTTATTTAATAACTTAATATTAATTTTTGATGTATCTTTAATACCAGAATTATATACAGTAGAGCCATATTTAAATTCAGTGCCACTATTACTATCAACAGCTATTGTATCAATGCAGAAGAAATTCTACGTCTCACCTGTGCCGCCAGAGGAATCATTGCCACGCACGCCGAATAAATTATAATATGGACTACCTGATTGACCATTTAATACTTCAAATGTAATATCAAAACCAGTATTGCTATCAACAATAGCTCCCGTATCAATATATTGAGTGCCTGTGAATTGTAAATATTCAATGGGGCTATAAGTAGAAGGAAGAGTCTAGGGGATTTTTACTAAAGTATTTCCAGAACTGGCTTCTATAACTGTTATGCGTATATAACCATTGCCGGCATGTCCTGTCTCACTTGTACCTGTTGGAGAAGTAAATGCAGCATTACCTGCTAATGTAGTAGCATTAGTTAAATAATAAGATGAATTCAATAAACAGCCAGAAGGATAATAAGAGGCGGAGCTAGAAGTGTACATATAACCGGAGCCGCCGCCACCAATGCCTGCGGCACTGCCTCCACCATACCAACCGCCACCACCTCCTGAGCCATAAGAAGTGTAAGAACTGTTTGCAGTATCATAGTTTCCACCTTGCCCAAAAGAACCATTAGCTCCATAATTAGTCGCTGTACCTTTTGCGCCACCAGCAGTCTAAGTACCACCAACTCCTCCGTACTATGTATTAGTAGTATTAGAATTATTGTATCCAAAGCCAGTTATGCCTCCTCCGACACCACCCGGCCAGGTTATATAATTTGGTGAAGCACCGCCTCCGCCTCCAGCAACAATCACCCTTGCATATAATGAGTCATTTTTTAAGCGAATATCAGTACCACCGCCACCAGAGCTACGATAACCATATGAAGTAACTGCTCCGCCGCCATTAAAACCTCCAGTAGTAGTTCCTTTTGAGGAGTCGCTGTTATAGTTGTTTCCTTGGCCACCAACATACAAATAAAATATTGTTTTATTTGAAAGTATTAATGTGCCAGCACTATATCCACCTTTACCACCTGGGTAAGTAGTATTATAGCTGCCGCCCTAGGCGCCCCAGCATTCTAATTTATACTACCCTTTTGGAAGAATTACTGATTTCATAGATCCACTATAAGGACAATTTAATATATCACCAGTCTATATTTTTGTAGGAGTTGTAACAGTTAAATCATATTTATTAGGAGCTTCATATTGAATTGTTTTATTACCAGCAAAATATTCAATATTAGTATCACACCATTCTTGTGTAGGTTCATTTCCAGCACCAAATGCGGCTGTTAAATCAATAAGCATAGCGTCATCAATATAAGCCATTGTATTTGAAGCCATACCTTCAAAATCGAATCTGAATTGAGCTTTCTAGTTGTCATTCCAATTAGCACGAACATTACGCCAACTTAATCGCTGCCATTGATTTAATTTAGTTTTATCTACTTTAGCAAAACCTACTAATGGTTCTGCTATTGGCCAATAACATTGCATTTCAGAACATACATTAACAGTTTCATAAAAATAAACACTTATATAATATATATGATTTTTTCTGATAGCATATGTGTCAGAGGTTACAATTAATGATTCAGAACTTGATGTAGATGTGACTTTTAAGCTATAAGAGCCGGAATGTTTAGGAGAGGCGGCGTAACTAACTGAGCAAGCTGAATTAGCAGTCCAACCTGTCTTTTCAAAACTTGGATTAGTTAATAAATTAGTTAAAGTAATTGTTTGTTTTGCCAATTAAATCAACTCCTTAATTTGCATCATATTGTATCCAAATATCGCCGATATTACCATCTGATGCTGTTGGTTCTGCAGTAGATATTAATATTGGGCGTAAATATTTTACTGATGCAGTAATTGGAGTAGTGCCATTCCAAGTCATTGGTGTAGTTATTCCTGTTGGCTATTCGACTGTTACTGACGGAGACCAAGTATTAGTAGAAGTTAAGGTTAGATATTTAGTACTCGTAGTAGAATAACCTCTATTACGGAAATCTCTATAATAAAATTTTATAGTATTACTACCAATAGGGATTTCAGTTAGCATATAAATATCTGAATTAAATACTACAATAATATCTTTACCGCTGTCCCAAGCATCTTTAATTTCTTTATAAGTGGTAATATCTTTAGTGGCAATAAATACACCGCCTGCATTTTCAATCTATTCTATAAGTTTAGGTTTAGACATTTAAAAACCTCCTTTAATTATTAAATTTAGGAATTGCTATATAATAATAAGTATAACCCTTATTATTGAATATACTAGTATAATAACTACTAGCAGCAGTAATAATAACTGATTTTGAATTCCAAGTAAAACTAACATAAGTGCCATTATTATTAGGAAATGGGTATTTCATTCCTTGTATGCCACACATATAATTTTGAGCAGTACCAGCATTAGTTTGCACCATAAACAGCATCAAATAAGCAGGTTCAAAATTAAAATTAAGAGTTTTTGTTAAAGCATTATTTCCTATATAACTTCCAACATAAGCTCCTTTGATACTTATATCGCCAGTCATTCCATTTACTGATCTAACTAAATGAGACGTAAGATATCCAGCATCATTAGTTAATTGACTTACTTTAGAAATTTTGTTATTCTATATCTGCTAATCAACATATTTTTTATCGGTTAAGTCTCCAGTATTAGATGGTGTATAAGTACTATTCATAGTTATTTTGCCTGTTGTCATAATATTATTTTTTGAGGTTAATAGCATTTCATTCATATCTTTTGGTAATTCACTTATTTTATTATCAATAGCCTAAATAGTATCATTTTTTATAATCTATAAGTCATTTATCACATCTAATAAATAGTCTTCTGGTTCTATTCCTCGAATATTAAGAACGATAATACTATCATTAGCTGATGCCGCAAAATCTAATAACTTAATTTTATTATCTTGAATTATATAGTTTATATTTTTAGTCATTAATATACCATTAAAAAATATATTTAAATCTTCAGGATTTTCAACAATAAAAGGAAAAGTAAATGTTGTATCTCCTTCTTGGGCAATGAAAGAATATTTATAAGGAAGGTCATCTTCTTTATTTATAATGTATATTTCATCATTGTTTACTTTTCCTTGTTTCACCATTTGATTATAAATTTTCCTAGATGGAACTTTATTTATAACTAAAGAATCTAATAATTTTTCATTGTTTTTTATTTCCATCTATTATTCTCCTTATTAACTCCAAGCAACAGGTACGATAGTCCAAGTTCCAGTTTTAGATGTACGATATTTAAAAGTACCAGATGAAGATGTGTCAATCCATAATAAAGGTGCTGTGCCTGACGCGGGAGTAGATGAGCCAATATAGATTGGAAAAGTAGTAGATGTGCCAACTATTGAAGGTTTACTATCATCAACGTATTTTTTTGTAGCAACATCTTCGTTTGCTGAAGGAGTATAAGTACTATACATAGTAATCTTACTATCAGTAGCCATTGTGTTTGTTTTATTTAAAAACATAATATTAGAAGTATTTGATGGTAATGTGGCAACTAAATCATTAATTTCTTTAAGAGTCTTTTCTTTCACAGTATTTATTTCATTAATTGATGAAGTTTTTATAGCTTGTATTTGTTTAATTGCATCTTCGGCCTCTTTGCCAAAATCAATTGCTGCAGCTCCTTCTATACCCATTACAGTAAGATAATCACCAGCTTCGGCTGTGAATCCAGCAAGAGTAATTACTTTACCAGATACTGTGTAGTTGTCTGTTTCTTTCATCATTACACCATTATAATAGAGAGTAAGGGCGCTACTGTCTTCAAAATCAAATGGAATAGTAAATGTAGACTAACCTGCTGTTGCAGTAAATGTAAATCTATTTACTATATGGTCATTAGCGGCAACCTAGTCATCTACATATTTTTTATTTGCGGCTTCTGTATCGGCTGTTGGAGTTTTTAAATTAGTAATTGTTTTATTATTAATATTAATATTACCAGTCATAGTACCGCCAGCAAGAGGTAAATATTTTCCATTTATAGTATCTAAGTCATTAATAAAAACCAGATTTCCTACTTTAGTAGCTCCATCACCTATTTTTATTTTCTTTAAATCATCATATATAATAATTTCGCCTTTTAAGGGGACAAAATTAGTTGCTTTATCCCAATTAGCTTTTGTATCATGCTTCTAAATCATACGGCCTTGGAATGTATTATTTGCCATTATATTTCCTCCTTAAACAAAAATATAGGGAAATAAATATCTTGAAAATAGTTCAAGATATTTATTTCCCTATATTAAATATCTTTCTCAATCATCTATTTTCAAAAGAGTAAAGATTATAATAAATAAGTTATCAATTTCAAACTTATCCTGTCCATTTAGTCCAAACGGCTGAATTAGTATTTTTTACATAAATAAATCCATCACTAATACCAATTGTACTATTATCTATTTTTACGCCGCCAAGAGTAGAAGTTGAGGCAGTTGGTAATGTGTATTCAGATATGTCTGTTTTTAAAGCATATTTAGATAAATCTGGTTTATTTAATAAATCAGCATAATTACCTGACTAGCTGCTAGATGGTAAACTATTTATAATAGCTCGACACATTGCATCTTTGCTGATTGCTTCTAAAGTAGTAGGTTTTTCTACTATCTTAGACCATAAGATATTTGCATCAGCTATAATTTCTCCTGTTGCATATAATCTACCATTTTCATCAATACCGATACCAGTTCCGCCGCCCATAACTATACCTAATGTATTTTCACCAGCTATTGGAGCATGATAATTATTCATGACATCATTTATATACGTTTTAGCCTTTTTTAAAGTTTCATTATCCTAATTATTTACATAATTAAATAGTCCTTGAAATGTATTAGGCCCTTTAATTGTTCCATCTTCTTGTAGCCATCTTAATAAATCACCTGTTGGCTTTTCTTTGGTAAATGTAATTGTATTATAAGCCTAATTTTCCCAAGATATTTCTTTGTAATTAATAGTAGAATTATCTTGAGGATTATGACCAACACAAGTGGTATCATAATATAACATATCTTCAAGAATAATACCATCTTTCTTGGGCTAAGTATTTTTTTTATATTCTATAGAAGAATAAGTTATTCCATTAGAAACAAATTCAATATTACTTTTAAAATAGAAAGATGGGGCTTTATGAATAATCCAGGTTTCACTTAAATCATTTTCTTCATTACCATTAAATTTTGCTTCTAACATTTTAGTATGATTTTTTAAATCATCTAATGTTACATATTCTAATTTAGCTAGTTCACTTTTTAATTCATTTCTAAATACAATTTCTTCAGTCTTTGGAGCGTTATTTAAATCTTTATAATTGCCACTAAATAAATCATTTTGATAAGCTATCCCACCATTGAATTCTATATGAGTTAATAAATCCTATAATTCATTAACAGTTAGTTTAACAAGGTATCGATCTTCTAAGCCTGGCATTTTCAAAGATTTTAATTGTTTATCTGCCAATGAAAGTTCCTCCTTTCAATGTTTCTTATTCTAAAATTATATAAAAAATAAAAATATTAAATTATTTAAATTAGTCCAGATAAAAAAAAATAAAGACTCCATTTTGGAGTCTTTATTGTTATATATTTACAGTTGAAGAACCGCAATCAAAAATTACATAGTTGGCATCAGGGTTAGCGCCTATTTCATCAAGGGTATAGGATGGCTTTGTAGGTGCCTTAGCCCATGCCGGAACATCTGCTCCAAGCCCTGCACCCCAAGGTAGGTTTTCCCATGTGGTCGTACCATCGCCAACTTTAAATAATACAGTAGGAGCTGTGGTTGTTGTACCAGATGTAAGTGCTGGTACATAACAAAATCCCACTTCACCGGCAAGTAAAACTTTTGATTTGTTTGCAGTCCAATTAGCAAGTGTATCGTATTTAGACTTAATACGAATATTTAAAGTTTTATCAGCCATTCCAATCCTCCTAATAGAAAGGGGAGATTTCTCTCCCCTTATGATTTATTAAATTAAAGTACTAGCGTTACCACCATTAAGAACAAGGGTAAGTGTACCCTATTCAAGAAGATCAGTAGAAACTGCCTTTACGCTAAGAGTATGATTAGCATTATTCTCAATAGAAGTGCCATCACCCTTATAGCTTTCAAGAGCTATTGTCTTCTTAGTAGGAGTCTGTTCTGTACCATTAACTGTAATCTTTTCAATTACGTTAACTTGAGCACCTTCAGCAATACCATCAAGTTTAGTAATCTTGGTATCAGCAATTAAGCTCTTACCAGTTTCCTTCTTAACAACATCAGCATCTTTTGCGTACTGAGTGATATCGAGAGCATCGACTGCATCCTTAACTGTCTTAGCTACAGAGCCTTCAACAGTATCAGCACCTTCAAGAGTAGTAAGACGAGTAGCTAAGCCACTTTCAATACCCTTTGCACGAGCAGCTTCATCGGTAATTGCAGTATTAAGCTTTGTTTCTTCACCCTTGGCACGAGTTTCTTCAGTTTTAATAGCTGCTTCATTCGCACTAATCTTAGCAGTCCAGCCCGCAGCTTCAGTACCATGATTTGTAATATAATCTTGTAATTCTTTTAAGGTGTCAACAGCATTAGTAGTAAGATCTGCATCGGCAAGGAAGGTATCAACACGAGATTTGACACTAGCAATAGCAGTAGCATTTGCTTGTTCTTTACCTTCTGCACGTGCCTGTTCAGCAGCAACTGCATCCTTAACTGTTTTAGCCACAGAGCCTTCAACAGTATCAGTGCCATTTAACTTAGTAATAGCATCAGCATTAGCTTTGATACTTGCCTTAACAGTGCTATCATCATAAGTAGCAGCTGCTTGGGCATCAGCAATCATCTGAACAATTGTCTTATCTGCTGGGACAGTACCAACTTTATCGCTTAATGCATTAACAGAAGTTTGAGCATTAGTGCTAGCTTTCTTTGCATCAGCAACAGCAGTGTCAACTTCAGTCTTAACTGCATAACCCTTGGCTTCGACTTCTTTCATTGTAGTCTTAGAAGCAGCAAGTTCATAAGCTTCTTTTACAGTGCCAGTATGTCCTTCACCAAGAATAGCGGTTTTAGCAGTTGCAATTTTAGTATCAGCATTAGTACCTGCAGTATTAATAGCTTCGGTCTTAGCTGTATCAATTGCACCACTTACGCTATCAACATCAACCTTACCTTCAAGAGCGGCAACTTTCTTACCAATGGCAGAAGTATCGCCAACTAAACCATCAGCATAAGTTTTAGCAGAAGCAAGAGTAGTCTTACCGACTTCATCTGCATACATCTTTGTACCATGGATGGTATTGCTATCCTTGGTATCAATATCAGTCTTACCATCTTCGCCGCCAAGAGTATGAATTAAATTATCAACAGCAGTATTAACAGTGCTTTCAGTAGCAACTTTGTTAGTGCCAGCATTATAAGCACCCTCAAATGTTAAATTATTCTGCTTAGCATCAAGAGCACCTTGAAGACCATCAATCTTGGAAATGCCAAGAGTAGGAATGTCAGAAACGGCAAGATTTTCACCCTTAGTTACAAGACCTTTAGCATCATAGGTAATCTTAGTAGCCGTAGCACCAGTAATTGCGGTATTAGCAACAACAGCAGCATCAGCCGTCTTTTTCACAGCAGCAATAGCAGTTGCATTATCGTTATCAGCTTTTTCAAGAGCTGCTACTTTAGTATCGTAAGCAGATTGATCAACAAAATTACCAGCATTTTGCTTTGCGTTCCACTTTTCAATATCTTCAGCAGTAATACCAGCTGCAGGAAGTTTTTCAACTACACTCACGCGTCCGGCAAGAGTAGTTAAATCAGCAGCCTTAGCATAATCCTCAATCTTAAGAGCCTTAATAGCGCCATCAATATAAGCCTTTACTTCAGGAGATTGACCTTCAGCAGTACCAAATCCTTTAAGAATAGCTTTTAATTTATTAATATCGCCAGTTAAACCATTAACAATTTCTGGATGGGTTGCGACCCAATCGACTAATTCCTTGAAGGTATCAATAGTACCATTATTAGTAGCCTTGGTAGCAAATGCATCAATAGCATCATTAACAGCCTTCGCGACTGAACCTTCACCAGTGCCCTTTAGAACACCAATAGCATCTTCATTAGTCTTAATACGTTTACGAAGACCAGCAGTATCATCAGCACCAACAATAGTTTCAAGGGCATCTACGTCTTTCTGTGCTGCAACAGCCTTACCATCAGCAGTCTTTGCATCAGTAACACCCTTATCTGCTTGCTTTTGAGCTGCTTCAATTAATGCGTATAAGCCAGTTGCTGCGGTTTCGCCTTCCTTGGCTGCACCGACCTTCTCAATAAGAGAAGCAACTTTACCTTGTAATGTAGAAACATCAGAAGCAAGATCACCAGAAGCAGTAGTAGAAGCAAGCTTAACAAGAGTGCCAGCTTCGTTGCTGATCATATAAGCTTCGCAAGATTTATTAGTTTCATCGACTAATGTAATAATCTGACCAACATAAGCAGTTACGCCAGATTTAGCATAAGTTTCCATCGTAGCTCTGTCATAATATACAGAACTATCGTCAAGAGGAATGGGGTTACCACGTTGAATATTCATGGGGAGGCCCATGAAATTACCATCTTTTTTAATTAATGCCATAACAATTTATTCCTCCTTTATAAATTAACCAATTACAATACTGTAGCTCTGAGTGCTTGGAATAGAAGCAGGCTCAAAAACCCAAACAGTGTAAGGAGCAGAAGTGTAGCCCTCAGCGCCTTCAACAGCGACAGTGCCAGCCTGCTTTACGAAGTCAGCAGTAGCATCAGCACCCATAGCAGAAGGAAGAGTAACTTTAGTCACATTGTGACCCGCAGGGCAAGCAACGATAACCTTAACCGTGCCTTCACCAGCAGTAAATGTGCCAATGGTCTTTTTAGCAGCGGTTTCATGCTTTAAGCTACGAATATTAGCAGAGTTAAGTTCAAAATCAGCAGACTTAACAACACCATAGAACATATGACGAACGCCAACTAAACTATCACTATCTTTAGAAGCAGAACCAGCAGTAATCTTACCAGCAGGATAAGGATTACCAAGATTGGTCACAGGAATACTACCTTCGCCATAAGTAGCAGTAGCAGTAATCTTCTTAGGTGTCGCTTCAGCAATGACATTTTCAAAAGTACCTGTTGCAGTAGCCTTAGCTTCATCAATACCAGTGCATTTTACATTCCAACTCTGAGCCGTAATACCAGTAGGTGGGCCATAAGTATAACCACCAGCAGATAGTGCCGCTGTATATGTCAGATTCTTCTTAGTACCAATCTCAAATGTGCCAAAACCACCCTGTGCGCTGAAACTAACAGCAGGATTAGTCTTGGATGGGTTAGCTTCCTGTGCCATTAACTTGGACAGAACATATTCAACACTCTTGCCTTTTGCCGCGAATTTAGCAGAACCCGAAGGCTTAGAAAGAGTACCAATAGCAACGGTATAAGTAATGTCATCATCAAAATAAACATTATCAGCACGATAGTTGCCATCCATGGCCTTCCATTCGCCGTCATATACATAGGCAGTATAAGAAATCTTATCGCCAGTAATAGCACGCTTTACAATAGCAGTATCGCCATTATGAAGTTCTGCGGAAGCTACAACACGAGTAATAGCCTGAACATCAGTTTCCTCATTTTTTGGAGTAGCTTCAAAATTTTGAGCTTCATCGCCGCCAACAAACTTTAAATTGCCCAAGGCAGTAGTGCCATCACCAATCTTCATCTTGCGATTAGTTTGGTCATAAACGATTTCGCCTTTAAGAGGGACGGCAGTACTCTTTTTTTCAAGAGCTTCAGCAGTATCATTTAATACTTGAATACGAGTATTAAGAGTTTTATCAGCCATAAATCATTTTCCTCCTATAAAATTAATTAAGAGTATTTGCGTCGCCGCCATTGAGAATATTATAACTATCTTCTCCATATTGAATAGGTACAAGATCATTATTTACATCTACAATATAAGGCAACCATTTATTATTCTAAAAGATAGATACAATTTGACCAACACAATTATGCTAAGTGATATAGTTAATTGCATCTACTAAAGAATTGAAAGAATTTTGTGCTGAAGAAGAAGTTTCTGTAGTTGTCCATTTACCATCATAAATATATAATTTACCATCATAAATACACATTTCTCCATCTTCAGCAGTAGCTGGAAGTGTATCAACTGTGCCTAAAAATTCCATTACATTATCAGGAAGATCAATTGTACCACTTTCGCCACCGATATATGGTAAATCATTCCATAAGGTTTTACCATCACCAATTTTCAGTTTATGAGTATCTAATTCAAATCCAGGTTCGCCATCCTTAAGTAATAAGTTTTTTTCGCGCCATGTAGTTGATCGACCTCTTTTGAACTTGATGATATCAGCCATAGATTATTCCTCCTTCTAGACAGTATAGAAGCCATTGACAAGTATTTGTCTATAGCCAGGAGCCAAATAAGAAGGATCTAATTCTCTATTAAAACGACCACCACTAATTTCAATATGAGGATCGCCCTCAACCTTGAAATTCTTATCTTGTGCAGTAATAAATGTACCGCCACTAATATATGTATTTTGAGGATTTAAATCTTCACTTAATTTACGAAGATAAAAATTATATTCGCCTTGACTTGGCTTACTATTTTCAAAATACCCATCAGTGATAGTCATTGACTTACCATTAGCAAGAATAGTATTATAGAATGTGCCGCCATTAATATTTAAAATAGCATTATCGTCATTTTTTATAGCATATAAACCGCCAGCAAATGTACCATCATTAATAGTTAATGTAGGTGCTTCAGCATTTTGACCTTGAACATAGCCATTAGTAGTATTACCAGCGTGATAATCCCAATAGCCATTTTCAATCATACTGGAAAATTCGCCACCACTCATAAACATGCCGCCATTGATTGTCATAGTGCCATGATTAACAGCAGTATAATAACCATTACCTGATACATCAGTAGTACGTTGTAATTTACCATTATTAATAGTAATATTACCATTATTAAAAACTGCGGCATTTTCATTCTTATTACATTCAATAGTACCTTGGCCCTTAATAGTTAAATCGCCGTTTGCTTTGATATCTATTGGAGTTTTTTCATTATTAATAATATCATTACCATTTAATTCAATAGTCAATGCTTTATCAATAGAAACACTGTTATCAAAGTTAGCATTAAGACGAATTGTACTTCCTGCTGGAGCCTTCATAAATGCTACATCAATAGATTGATAAGGCACGCCATCTACAACTGCTGGATTATCAGTGTATTCTTGAACATTAACAACTTTAGTTCCGCCTACATAAGATAGTTCATTCCAAGGGGTTGAACCATCGCCGACTTTAATCTAATGTGTATTAAGTTCTACGCCGATTTCACCAGCTGCCAGGACTATATTCTTTTTAGACCAACTAGTTGATTTACCGCGTCTTAACTTAATAATTTCAGCCATCTCGTGTTCTCCTTTCTTTAATCATCATCTATAGAGCCGCCATCCCAGCCGCCTGTTGACTTGGAAGTATCTTCTTTGTCAATATCGCCGCCATCTTTGCCGCCCTTATATGAAAGAATAAACATTTTCATATTGTCCTTCTCCTTTCATATTTAAAATTATTTTATATTGCTCTATACCTGTTGGACCGAAAATTTCTTAAATGGAATTTTAATTCAAGCATTCGGTTTTAATGGTCCAAGCCGGCCCGAGCACCTATAACCTACTGTCTTTAAAATATATAAAAAAAAAGATGGACTGATTAATCTAATCAGTCCATCTTTATAGAAAGGATGAAATGCAATGAACGAATTTGAAACGAGTGGCGCGGAACTGAGGTGTCGATCCCCATCCCTTTCATAGGACCACTTGTTTTCAAGACAAGGCTTACCGCCGGGCAAGTTAATTCCGCATATCATAATTGGCTATAGACCCTTAGCTATCTATGATTTAAATACGCCACAATTACTATGAAGCTTAGCGATACCAATTATTTTAATAAACAAGACTCATTGAAAAGCCAAAATAAAAACGCGGAATTTAGCTTACTAAATCAGCTAAAAAGAAAAAACTTTTCAAAATATACTTTATTTTCTTTATTATACTTTTTCATCTATTAGTAATAAATAAGTATTGTAGAGCCTTTACAGGCAAAAGTTTGCTGAAAATGAGTCTTAATACGTATGGCATAGGAGCAAGGGATTCGAACCCTGGATGTGCAGCTACAATTAGTTTTGGAGACTAACCCAATCGACCACTCTGGCACTCCTACATATAATGGCGGAATCGCCGCGACTCGAACGCGGACTACCCAAGAGGTAGGATGGATTAGCAATCCATTGGAATACCATTATCCCACGACTCCAAATATAGAAAAATAGATAGTAAAAAACAAGCATTGCACCAAGGCGTAAAAACTCTATCTATTGTATAGTTTTTGTTCCTTACATATTTAAATATATAAGAAAGGATTACCGGTAGCCTGCCGCCTAATAGCAGGATTTCCTATAACCGGACTTTATATTCACACCGTGGCCTCGGTGGAACGAACTTTTACAAAATGTTCAGCCAGATGTTTTGGCATCCAAATCAGAGTACCGTCATAAAATCTGAAAAGATAAGTCATAAAATTGTCCTTATCATCAATCTTGCGGCACTTACCCTTACCATACCTCTTACACCAGACCTTATCTCCTGGATTAAACTTCATTATTTTCTCCTTAACAATTTTAACAAAGCCCTAAAATCATTTGCTGGATTTGAACCAACTCTAAAAAATTTTTGCAGAATTTCTTATTTATCCTATTAAAAATTGCTGTGTGGGCTTTTCATAAAACATTATTAATTATACTCATTTAATCAATTAGCGTTACCCAAGATACACCACGTGGAGGTTTGATTAATGTATCTCTTGCGGGAGTGGGATTCGAACCCACGATAACCAGTTTATGAGGCTGGTGTCTTAACCACTTGACGATCCCGCAATATTAACAAGACAATTTTTATACGTTGCGCTACCAATTACGCTATATCCGATCTTCGACCAGACAGTAGGACTCGAACCTACAACACACGGCTCCCAAAGCAAATTTATAATTGCTGTATTGTCTTTCATAAATGGTGGAGCCAGAGGGAATCGCACCCTCGACTTTGAATTAAATTCAACGTTTTCCTACCATAAACTATGTCCCCAAATATGATGGTTATAAAACTTAATCTAATGCAGGCATCAGACTAATAGAACGCTCCATCAAGTTCTATGCACCAGTTGAGTTGTATGTTTTCCGCGAGTGCGGTGGCGGATGCAGAAGGGTATGATCCTCCGACCCATTGATTAACAGTCAATTGCTCTACCAACTGAGCTATGCATCCATATTCATAGGGAAGGCTTCTAGAAAACCCGTGTGCTTACCACCCTACGTGTTTGGAATATATCACACTTAATGGTGGAACTTGCGAGAGTCGAACTCGCTTTGCCTCAAGCTCCAAATATTATAAATTTTTCATAAATTAATAAGAAATAATTTTTTCCCTATTAATTAATTTATATTTATGAGAAGTTAATTTTTTATGACAAATAGGACATAATATGATTAAATTCTCTAATTCATTGTGTTCTCTATTTTCATTAATATGATGAACTTCTAAAATATCTTTATCTTCATCCCAACCACAGATAGCACATTTATGAGGATAATATTTAAAAGCATTTTTACGATAAGTATATATACTTTCAATATTATTTCCATAATGATTTGGTTGAATTTCTTTCAAACCAAACTCTATCCGTTGAGCTAAATCTTTATGTTCTCTACAGCAAAAATATATTCCACTTTTTGAATTATTCAATTTAGAATTTGGACGAATAAATTTCTTTCCACAATAAGCACATTCTAATTCAGTTCTATTTGCAGAAAATTTTTCATTTTTCTTTTCTTCTGAACATTTAGGGCAAGAGCATCTTACTTCTTTTGGACCTCGCATAAAACATTCTGCGGATGCTTGAAAAACAATATCATGAATATTGCATTTTAAATCTATTGGTTTAGATTTTCCTTTATATTCACTTATAACAAAATATTTATCCCCTACACATTCATAAACTCTTTGTTCAAATTCTTCTTGAGTTAATTTTCTAGGCATTTGATTCAACTCCTTTTTTCCTTCTATTATATTTAGCAAAATTTTTGAGGAGTTTAATTAACTTTGCCCGATTTTTATTTTTGTCCACTATTAGCATTACCCATCATCTACCTCGTGGCGGTTGTGGATCTTAGATGACTGGAACACATGAGAATCGAACTCATCTGCTTTTCTCCTTGCAAGGGAGACGACCACTCCATGCAGTCCCGTGCCCCAAATATGATAGTTATAAAACTTAATCTAACCAGATTAATAGAACGCTCTATCAAGTTCTATGTAACAAAATCGCTTATATCGAGAAAACGAATGGCGATGCTAAGGGGACTCGAACCCCTGACCTTCGGAGAGACAGTCCGACATTCTAGCCAACTGAACTATAGCACCATATAAGAATAATTTTAATTATTTTCAATAAATTTCCATTTATAACCATAAGCACTTTGTCTTTTACCTAAACATACAGCGCTTATATGAGTAATATCAGGTTTATTAATAGCTCTACCTGCACTTCCAATAGATGGAAATATATTTAAAATTTTTCCAGTTTTTTTATCACATTGAGCAACTTTTTTACCTGATTTAACTAAATTAACTTCTTGTTGAGAATAAATTTTTTCTTTTTTTTCTTTAAGAATTCTTTCTACACTATCAGAAGAAATTCCTAATTTACGAGCAGTTTCTTCAATATTTTTAATTTCTTGATAAGAAGCAATAATTAAATCATAATCAAGATACTTTTTACCATCTCCGCCTATTGTAGCATTATATCCCCATTTAAAAGAACCTAATTTTTCAATCCAATAAGTTTCTCGATTATTAGCATCATCAGTTTCTTCAATTAGTTCAATATGAAAATGTTCTACTCCATATTTTCGCATTGCTGAATATAATGGACGTTTTTCATTGCGCTCTCTAAAAGCATCTTTACAATGTTCTTTAAAACGTTTTTCAATAGAAAATTCAGTTTTACCAACATAAATTTTCTAATTTATATCATTAATAATCTAATAAATGTATGCCATAATTAAACAGCTCCTTTTTATTTACTTTATTCTACATTAGTTAAAACAAGATACACCGCGTGAAGGTTGTAGAATTTGTATCTCTACTCCCAGCCGGATTTGAACCGGCGACTCCAGCGTGAAAGGCTGGTGACTTAGACCACTTGTCGATGGGAGCATATTTATTCATCAGAAATCATTTTTTCAGATTTTTCTTTTTCCTTCGCTCTATCATATTCCATGCCCTTACCTTTCTTGGCAGGCACAATTGATCTACGACGGCGGAACAGAAGATACTCGTTCAACTCTGTGCTGTCCATTTTAATTGCAGGTTTCTTAGTAGTTGCCATTTCAAATATCTCCTTTATTATTATATATATATTATATAATATTTTTTTTAAATTTTCAAATTTATTGGTGCAGGATATTGGATTCGAACCAATGACCTCTTGGGTGTAAACCAAACGCTCTAACCAACTGAGCTAATCCCGCATACAGTCTATTTAACTAAACTACCAAGAAAAATTAAATAGACCTTTATAAAAATTCCTCATTGGGTATGGAGGGTGTATTAAACTGGCTTTTACAGTAAGCCCAGTAAAATGGACCTGCCTGACTTCCACAATAATGGTACTATCGGTCCATCTGTCCGCCTGATTTTACAGGGAGTTTATAAGATTTATACTTTTTAACTCAAATGGTGCGCCAGGCGGGGATCGAACCCGCGTTGCCCTGCTTATGGTGCGGAATATTGGATTTGAACCAATACATTAAAATGCTACTTACATCAATTCCACAAAGGCAGGTGCCATACCACTTGGCCACTGGCGCATATCGCATTTTAGAGGTTCCGGACCCTCCTGAGCAGCGTCACTCAAATAAGATTTTGCCACCTAACCTTTAAAATCTTATCAAAAAACAAACCGGTTTTTTAGCTGAACCTTTAACTCCCTTTCCGCTTTTACTTATATGTCAAGAAACAGCCAAAGAGTAAGTATAAAAAGACAACATATGAAGAATTTGTTTATAGACAAGCTTCAAACACTCGTCTTGCGGCCATATTATTTTATAGTCAAGTAAGTAATAACTTCAACCGCATTTCTTTAACTTAAATAACCTTTAATAATAGTCCTATGTTAAATAATTAGTTATGGGCGACTATTATTTCCCAGCTTTAATTAATCCTTCTATTGGAATTGAACCAATACCTCTACCTCTTTCAGGCAGCATGCTTCCATTACACCAAGAAGTAATATACATATGGCTTATTTACATAACGATGGAGCCACCAACCATCGAGCCTTGATTATAGTGAGTATAGCTACTACTTCACTGTTGGTACCGGTGAAAGGATTCGAACCTTCACACCTTATATATTAAATATTTTTCCAATCTTCATCAGAAATTTTTTTAATTTTTAATGACTAATAAGGTAAATCATAATTTTTACACCATTTTCTGACAGCATTATCAGAAACTTCATACATTTTCCCTATAGTTACAAATGGTGTAGTTCTAATTAATTCTTTTAAAATTTCTCTATCTGGAGATTTAGAATTTTGTCTAAATTTAGATGCACAAGATTTACATCTAATAGCTTTTAAACATATCTCTTTTCCACAATCACAACAATAATTTTTCTTTTGAATATGATTGGTGCGGGATGAGGGACTCGGACCCTCACACCTGTCGGCCTCACCGTCTAAAGATGAGTTGTCTACCTATTCCAGCAATCCCGCGTATTTACCGATATTTGCTCCACTATTTCCATTTTGAATTGAATGACAATTAGGACATAAAATTTGTAGATTATTTAAATCATTATCAAAATGGTTTCCATTTTTATGATGTAATTCTAAAGGTAATTTAATTCCTTGCCACATAGAAATACCACAAATTTCACATTTGTCTTTTTTCAATCCATCTTTTACTAATTTTTGTCTTAAAACAGAAGAGCTAATATACTTATGATTATCAATATAATAAATAGCTGGCTTATAACATCGAGGATTTTTATTCTATCCTTTTTTATAAGGCTATCCCTTATATTCAATATTCATTTTCTCCAAATAAGAATTTAAAGTTTCAGGTTTACAATGCAACTATTCACATATATAACGTTTAGATTTTTCTTCGTTTATCCACTAACGAATTTCTTTTTCTTTTTCTAAAATATCTGAACGAGCCATAACAATCTCTCCTTTCATAATATATTAGAAATTAAAAATTATTCATTAATGGAATTGAACCAAAAAATTTTCAGTTCAATTCCATTCGCCTATGCCATTCGGCTACACCGGCTTATGGTGGAAAGAAGTATTTCACCTTTTATAGCACGCTTCTCCCCGTTCCCGTGCTACCTCTCTCCCAATTAGCTTGATTACAAGAGGATTTCATTATGAAGTTCATCATAACTACCCGATTTCCCTTTGCCTCAGTTTATTTTTAATTGGTCTATTGCCAACGGCAGGTGACTAATCTGCCTAGTTCAAATCGGAAACCCCATGTGTAAGACCAAATGGTGGGACAGGGAGGTATCGAGCCTCCATCCTTTGGTTTTTCAGACCAATGCTCCGACCTCGTAAGCTACTGTCCCATACAAATGAGAATTTATTTCTCATTTATTTTGTATATATATTTTATAATATTTTTTTTAATTTTTCAATTTTTCAATTTTTCTTTAATTACAATATGCCAAGTCATATTATTAGTATTACTTCTTTTTCTTAATTCACCAGTTGTTTTACTGATAAAATAATCAAAAGGATTAAATACTGAACAATAAGTACCAAATAAATTTTGATCAGAACAAAAAACTTTATTATTTTCTTGATAAAATGCTGTATTAAATTTTAAAAGAGTTTCTTTATCTTTAATTGGAGCCGATGAAGTGCCGCTTCTTTTGCAATAAGGCTTTTGAATTTCAAAAGTATAATTATTAAAAAAATCATCAAAAGCCACAAGAGAAATATTATTATTATTAATAACAATAAAAGCCCCTACTTGTTTAGCTCTATAATGTTCTTTTACAAAATTTATACAAGTTTCTTCATCATTTTTACCCAAATAAATAGCTTCAGCATATGGGTTATTACTGATGGTACTTTTAGTAAATTGCCCGCATCGAGCACCATTAGTAATATCTTTTACTTCAATATAATAATTATATAAAGGAGAATAAATATCTGAAATAGTAGAATCATTACGTCCTTGGTAAACTGCATCATTATCATAGTTATTTTTAAACCATTCAAATGCTTTCTTTTCACTTTTCTCCCAATTCATCATAATATTGTTCCTTTATCCCTTTAAAAATATGAATTAACACATTTCTATCAATGGCATTGCCCAAGCAAAAACCCACTTCTCTAGGGGTTAAAACAGAACAAATCTTTTCTGCTTCTGCTTTAGTCCAACCCATTACTTTACAAATCTCAATTGGAGTAAGTTTATAAATACTATTATTACGAAGATACAAACCACCGCTTGATCCGGCTTTTCCTCCACCAGAAGCAGTTAATGTAACTCCTTGTCCAAATATAGAATAAATTCGATTTCCTTGACCACCATTTTTATAATCACAGAGTTTTTTAGCTCCATTATAATATGGTGTAGTAATATCACTTGGGCCATCATAACTATCAATGAAATATTCTTCGTTAATTGGCTCTAAAAAATCTTTTAAAGTAGTTTTAACATTTTCAGCTAAAGGGAAAATAAACTTTTTTAAAGGAGAAATTACTGAAACCATGAATACACGATCCCTAATAGTTGCTCCGCCATATTCATAAGCTTTTATTTTCTTCCAACTAGATACATAACCTAATTCAGCTAAACTATTAATCCACTCTTGAAATTTTGGCATAAAAGTATTATTACAAATATTGGCCACATTTTCCATTAAAAGAATTTTTGGCTTTGGAGAAGAAAGCAAGAGACGATATACCTCATAAATTAATGAAGAATTTTTTCCTTGAAAACCTTCTTGCTTCCCTGCAATAGATAAATCAGTACAAGGGAAAGAATAAGTCCAAATATCTGCATAGGGTAAAATATCAATTTTTGTGATATCACCAAAATTATTATATTCACCATTCAAAACTTTATATGCTTTCAATGGTCGTTCATCAATTTCGCTAATACCTATTGATCTAATATTTGGATCAATTTTAACCAAAGCTGAAATCTATGTCCCAATTCCCGCAAATAATTCAATAATAGTCATTCTTTCCCTCACTCTCTATATAATATAATAATATTTTTATTAAAAATCAAATTTATTAAACTTCAGAATGACGAACAAAAAATTCAATAAATAAACCTTCATCTTGCTTACTATCACAAAAAAGTTCCAGTTCATCGCCATGCTGACCAAGTAATGCACCAAGTGCAATATACTGTGAAAGTGCAGATTTCATATTGTATCTATCGCCCTGCGGACTAACCAGCCATACATTACTATGAGCACGATTAACTGCTGAAATAAAATCTTCAACCTGCTTAATATTTGTCAACTTCATTATTTTAATTCCTTTCTATTGGAATATGGTGCTCCCGTCGGGATTTGAACCCACATCTGGCGATTTGGCCCAAAATGTTAGATTTGAACTTACATCTTTCTTGCGCATAAACTATTTTACCATTTAAACTAATTTTGGATAAGTCGCCGGCTCTGACCAATTGAGCTACGAGAGCATTTATTTAATTTCTTATTGATTACTTATATATTATATTATATTTTTTTAATTTTTTCAAATTAAGAAATTTACCCAAGACTTTTTATACTTGGCTCCAAGGAAGGAATTTGAATCCTTATTTTCAGAATTAACTCTGATGAATTATCCAGTTATTCGACCACGGAAAAAAGTTTAAGTTGCTGTAAAAGCCTTTCTCTTTTCATATAAATATTATATAATATTTTTTATTAAAAATCAAATAATTATTTTATTCAAACAAGACTTATTTGGTTTGGTTCCGCTGGGTTTAACCGCTTCCCTACCTCCGCCATATAGTGGTGGGGAGGGCAGGATTCGAACCTGCGTAGCATTCGCGACGGATTTACTGTCCATTTCTTTGCTGTTAAAGTCTTTATTTTCTTTATTTTGTATATATATTATATATTAATTTTTATTAAATATCAAATTTATAAATTTTTTCTTGTGAATGATTATCAATAATTTCAATTAATTCATTAAGATAATTTTTATTTTCTGCAACTTTATCAATTTCAATAGCTAAATTTAAAGCTGTATAACTAAAAGAGAGCTATTCTTTAATTCCAGGAATTTTTTTTATTTCTTCAGTAAATTGCTATAAATTACTTTTATTCAAATAAAAATTTCCCAACAATAAAAATAAATTAGTTTTACCATTAATTAAAAAATAAATCTAATCTAAAATTTTCCAAAATTGTTTATCTATTTTTTTAAAATTATTAAATAGTAATTTTAAACAATAATTTATATAACTAATATTTTGTTCAAAATTAAAATTATTAAAATCAGTGTATATTAACTAATTATCAAAATTATAATTATTATTAATAATCTACAATAATAATTTATATCTATTAATAAAAATTTTATCTTGAATTTCCATAATTTTATATAATTCTATACCTTTATATTGTTTTAATATATCTTTATGTAAAATATACTTTTGAAATAAATATTCATAAATAGATAAAATCTAAATATCCATATCATATTTTTGAAAGTTTATATTTTTATAATCACTTATACAAAATAAAATATTATTTTGTATAAGATACATATAATATATTTTACAATTATATATATTTTCAATAAATGTTTTTAAATTATAATGGTTCATTCCTACCAGTTCCACTACATGTGCCAGTACAACTTGTGCATAATCCAGAACAACTTCCTCCACACAATCCAGTACAATCGTTAGCACAATGTCTTGTACAGCTACCGCTGCATCCGCTACACCCAGTCTGGCATCCACCTGAGCAAGAACCACTGCATCCATCACAACTGCCACTACAACTGCTTCGACATCCGCCTCTGCAAGTGTTTTGGCAGCCTCCTTGGCAAGTATTCTTACAACTGCCTAAACAAGTTCCCTGACATTGTACTCCACAACTTTCACTACAACTAGTAGAACATAATCCAGTGCAATAAGCTGAACATCCAGTATTCGAATCAGTTAATCCCATAGCTTGATAAGCTGTAATTTTTGCCTCTAATGTACTTAAATCATCATCTTTAATAACATTTATATTTTCATTCTGATTTTCAATATTTATTGCCGCCATAGGTTCTACCAGTTTTGTTATATGTTCTTTTGAAATAACTTTTCCATTATTAGGCTAAGTAGTATAATCATAAGAAGTCCCTCCATATGAACTTACACTACCTATATATTTACGACGTAAACATTCAGCCTTTATTTTTTTCTTTAATTCATTGAATCTATCAGAAGTTATTGTCGTGCCTATTTTCATTTGTCATTGCCTCCTTTATTATATTATATTCATCCTAAGAGATAATTTTTAATGCTTTTTCCATATCTCCATTAAATTTAAATCGTTTATTCGAGTTTATTTTTTTTAAAATAGAATTTAAATAATATAAAGAAGCTAGAACTATAGCATAATGCATATCACAAATATAAGTAACTCTTTTATTAACATTACCTGTTTCTTGATAATTATAAGCTGTACACCAAGAGCATCCTCCAGAAATTTCACAATCTAAACATTTTTGAGGAGATTGACTAATAACTGTTATTTCAGATAAATCTTTTAATCTATTGATGGTTAAATTATCTTGGCCTATTCCCTAATAAATATCTCCAATATAATATTCTGGCTGATTACTTATGCTATCTTCCATATAACGTAAACAGGGATAATATTTACCTTTCCAATTTAAGGCTAACATACGACCATTCCCGCCGCACCAATTATCATTAGATAAATTTTTACTTCCATCATTAATATAAAAAATAGATAAATAAACTTTATCCCACAAATCATTATTTAATAAATAATCAGCAATTTTTTTTAACTAATAATATAATGTAGTGGCATGGTTAAGTTCCCAACCTTTTTCATACACACAATTTAGATTGATTTGACTATAACCATTGTTTATCATTTCTAAAACAGCGTCATATAAATAATCTATATTAAATGGAGAGATAGTCATTTTACTCCCGATCCATTTGTTATAATTATGGCTATAATGTAATGCGGCGGACAATGCTTTATCATAACTACCACTACCATCAGGGAAAACTCTACAAGCATCATGTAATTTTTTATTTCCATCAATAGAAATTGATAAACTTAAATTTTCATTATTTTTTTTAATATACTCTTGTACTTTTGGTTCAAAATATAAAATACCATTAGAACTAATTGAAATTTTATATTTAGTGACCCAAGGATGCCGCAATTCAATCATTTTATTAATAAAATAATCAGTAATCTAATC
>OJAW01000006.1_pt1 | contig 185040 bp, 191 predicted proteins | sample 1589151 | NCBI WGS metagenome assembly OJAW01 (sample SAMN03283290) | human gut metagenome | biome: human-associated habitat; material: feces | host: Homo sapiens | place: Peru | collected 2012
TATCTTCCATTGGCATATCACTACACATAAAAATATCTTCTTTAGATTTTGATAATACAGTGGATTTAAAAAAGTTTAATTCTCCTTCCTTCATTTCTTCGATGCCATAATAATGCTTTGTTTTACCTTTATAAAAAGGTATATTTGGAACTTTTAATTTATCAAATTTAATTACCTTTATATAATCATCTAAATTAAATGTATCAAGATTATGAAGAAAATCTGATATTTGATTTTTAAGTATCTTTTTTTCACTTGTTAGAAAGGTAAATAAAACATTATATATTTTTTCATTTGTTATATCTTTATCACATCCAATTATTTCAATTAGGCTATTTAAATCATCAGGACTTTTATATTTAAATAAGATATATGAACATATTTTATTTGTAAACTCTATTGGATTTGATGGTTTAGATTTTCCATATCTAATTCTTGATATGTGAGATGGATCAAATACAATGTATTTTGCCATTTCATTCATATTTATTTTTAGAGATGTTATTAGTATATTTAAGTTATTGCTAAATGTTTCATAGTCAAAATTATCATCTTCAAAAGTAGCAGCAAAATCTGTTGTTATTTTATCAAGTGAATACTTATTTTTACCATTTTCTTTAGCAATATTAAATAGGGCATTAGTTAATTTTTTTAGTTGATTACTATTTTTGGTGGGTGTTCTTTCACCACTTCGATATCTTGATATAACTGACTGTGATAATCCAGACTCTTTTGAAAGTTTTTTCGAAGTACAATTAAGACTTTCTAAATACATATTTAAGACATCATTAAATTTCATAATTTCACCACTTTCTAAAAATATTATACTATATTTTTTATAATTTAAATATATTTCCAGTAAAAACATTGTTTTATATGGAAAGTTTGTTGCTTACTTAGAACTTTGTAATTATAATATATATTATAGGTAGGTGCTTTATGAAAATTGGAAAATATGATATATCTAAAAAAAATATGATGATAATTGGTGGTGTTATTCTTGCTTTTGTTATAGGAATTATTTTATTCACTAAAAAAGATGGAAAAATATTTTATAATCCAGATGCCAATATAAAGATTGTTAAATCAGAGGCTAGTCAAATTGAATTCGAAGATTATAAAACTAATGAGTTTTCTATTAAAAAACCTAAAGGTTGGAAAGTTGATACTATTGGAGATTATATTCATTACACAATTAAAGTATATGATCCAAATAATCCTATATATCAATTTTTCATAAATTTAAAAACCGAAGGATATAATAAATCTGATGATGCTAAAAAATGGCAACAAAAATATTATCCAAATAATATATTTGCTAAAGCAAGTGTAATTGCTACTAAAGATACCGAAGGTTTTTATAAAATATTTAATGATATGGGAGCTTTAAATAATACAGCAACATTCACATTTCCAATCTTAACTGATTTTACTGTAAGTGAAAATCTAGGTAAAGGCAATTTAGGTGGTGATATGTTAAGAGCAACTTTTAAAGATACAAATGGTATGGATGGTGAAGGTATATTTACCGCGTTTGTATACGATGTTGGACCATATTATGTTCCAGAAAATATTATATCTGGTAAACAAATTGATATACAATATTTAAGTGTTTATGATGCAATTTTTATTACTACCCCAAAAGATAAATTTATAGATTGGGAAGATACATTAAACACTATTTGTTCTTCACTTACATTTACAGATACATTTATAAATGGCTTTAATAAACAGCAAGATGCAGTTATGAATAATTTTCAACAAATTAGAGCAATAGGTAATCAAATAAGTGATGGAATAATGGATTCTTGGAATAAAAGAAATACATCCTTTGATATAATGAGTCAAAAACAAAGTGATGCAACCCTTGGTTATGAAAGAGTATATGATACAGAAACTAATGAAATATATAAAGCATATAATGGATTTACTGATGATTATGATGGTGAAAGATATAAACCTATAACTGAGGATATGTACTTAAAAAAGACAAGTGGAACTATAGAAAAGTAGGCATAATATGAAAAATAAAAAAATATTAATATATGTTGGTATAATAGTTATCATATTGACTATTATTATAATTATTATTGCTATTAAAAGTAATAAACCGATGCCCATTAATAAAGGGGCAGTAAATATTACTACTGTTGCAAAGACTTTAGTGGAAAACTTAAAACAAAAAGATTCTAATAAAAAGTATTTTAAATTAAATGATGGTAAGTTTTTAAATGAGGATACATCCTTTAGTAAATACTCATTTATAAATGAAAATTCTATTTATATTTTCAATCCTAATAAACTTGATGAGGGAATATTTGAATATAAAAAAGTGTATGATGTTGATAAAAATATTAAAATTATGAATATTGCTCCAAACTCTGGAAGTGATATTCAATTTTATGACTATAATGATACATTATATACATTACATGATAACAATACTGACAATAAGGTTAGAGATAGTTATGATATATATTTAAATGCTAACTATAGTTTAAGTGATTATCTAAAATGGGAATATTCTACGCAGTTTCTTGGAAAGAAAATCGATTATGATTTTATGTCAAATTATGTTTATGTAAAAGATAATGTTTTATATAGTAAAAACTATGGAAATGAAAAATATCCAAATATTGAGAAAGTAAGTGGTAATTATGAAGGTGAAAAAGTAATTAGAATATATAATGAAAGAATAGTAAAAACAGATAAAGGTTTTTATGAATTAATGAGTTATTTTGATACTGATTTAAATAAAACAGTTATTACTACAGTAAAAATTAATATGTTAACTAAATATTATGATGAAGTATTAACTTTTACATATAAATATGTAGTACTAAAAGATTTAACGCTTATACCTATAAATGATATTATGGAAAATAGAGTAAGAGAATATCAAGACGATTATTTCTTAAGTGGATTTAACTATATGAATGAAGTTAGATATGAAGAATGATGAAAGAAGGTGATGTGCATAGTAAAAAAATATAATAATAAAAAAACAGAAAAACATTTATAAGCAGTAACTAATTTAGTTATTGCTTATTTTTTTAGAAAGTGGCAAATAATGTAAAAAAACAATGATAAAAGTTATAATATTTATGATGCATCAGAATAAAACATAAGATTATTCATTCTATATATAACAAGTAATATGGATAAGAAGTATCATTCTAATTACTAACGGTAGTAATTTCATTGCTTAAATGGTGATGGTATGAATGTAAAAGGATGCTATCTATCTTTAATTGTTGTTGATATAAAAGAGAATGTCAAGGATATTCGTTTATGGGATATTTTTGACATCTTTTTTCTTTTGAAAAAAATTATTCATTTTATTATTAGAGGACCACTTCTTTATCAACTTAAAAAAATTAAGTTGATAGGAGAATATAAATGGATAAGTATTTGAAAAAAATAAGGATAAATAAGTTAAATGTATAAAATAGAAGTTCATTCTTTAAATATAATTTCAAATCTATTTTTAAAATTTTTTCTCACTTTTAAGAGTATGAGTTGATACTCTTACATAAATACCACTTCTCATAGTTTTCCTCCTTTCATTAAATTTCGAGAAATATTAAAATATTTCTCATATGTTTCCTCACAAATAAGCAAAATGTATAGTCTAAAATTAAAACTTTTTCAAAAATTGTGTAATTTCTTTAATATTGTACTTTTGATTATGTTCTTTAATATAAAAAGGCTTATTTGATATTTCATTAACTTTGTATTCAAGGATTGTAAGAGTAGTAGGATATGTAATCTGGTATTCAGTAGGTATTACTACTTGTAGGTTAGTGTGCAAGATAGTTTTTGTTTGTCCTAATATAACCTTATATTTAAAATCTTTTAAGATGTCGGTTAATCCTTTATTAGGTTTTAGTTTTTCAATTACTTTAAAATCAAGCACGAAAAAAGTCCTCCTTTCTAGAAAGAGAACTTTTTAAATTTTATATAAAATAAAAACTTACAAACTTTTTACAGTCCGTAAGTTGGTTTCAAATGGAGCAAGTAACCGGAATCGAACCGGCATCTTAGCCTTGGCAAGGCCACATTCTAACCGTTGAACTATACCTGCGCTTGTATAAATATTTTAACACATTTTTTCATTTTTGCAATAGAAAAGTGAATTATTCAAAATCCACTTTAATATTTTTAATAAAATCATAATAAACATTATTCTTATCAGATACCATTTTATATTTAATTCTAGTAAGTAAATAAGGCATATTATATATTTTAAACCTTTCATAATTTAATTGTTTACACAACTTTTCAACAATAGAAATTACAAAATCTTTATAACTTTTTGGTTCAAATCCTTTATTATACTTCTTTATCATTCTTTTATAAGTTACTTTATCAAATAATCCTCTATAATATTCTTCACTATAATTTTTGAAATAATACTTCTTTCCATCAAGATTGTCTAAATATTTTAATGTATCATAATAACCTAAATTCATTCTATAATTAGCCATATCAGCATTAAATAATAAAATAGAACCCAAATCTTCTCTTGGTTTAATAATATGAACTTTAACACCTTTTTTCTTAGTATATTTTACCTTAGAATTATGCCAATCTTGAATTGCATATATTTCATCAAAACCTCTTTCAATAAATGTATCAACAGGACAATTATTAAATACACCACCATCTAAATAAAACTTACCATCAACTATTTTTTCAAATTTAAATATTGGTAAATAAGCACTAGCAATTATACATTCAATTAACTTACCTTCAGGAATATCCTCTTTAGTAATTATAGTTGGCTTTCTATCAGATATATTAAAAGTAGCAACAGCGAAATCAATTTTACTTCTTCTAAACCTATCCTCTTTAATGTATTTAGAAAGTAACTTATGAATATTGTCTATATCAACACCATTATTTTTAAATATCTTTTTAATAGATTCAATACCTTTTTTAGTTAGTTCTTTATTTTTAAAATCAAATGAACTTATGCTTTGTAAAAACTCACTATCAACACCAAAAATATCAGAACTATCCATCTTTTCCCATAATTTAAACAAATTATCAAAGTTTTTAACTACATAAAAAGCAGCATTTATCGCACCAATAGATGTTCCTCCAGCACCATCAAAAAAGATTTTTTTCTTATTTAATGCTTTTACAGCTCCAGCTTCATAAGCTCCTTTAGCTCCTCCACCTTCAAAAACAATCGCTCTTTTCATAATAACTTCTCCTTAAAATTCTTTTCAACAATATTAATTAACATTAGTACACATGGTATAGCAAGTAACATACCTCCAACTACATCAGAAAAATAATGTACACCTAAATATATTCTAGAAATTGAAATGATTAACGCTATAATTATAAAAAATATATAAAAAACAGTTTTCTTTATTTTTCCAGACTGAACAGTCAATAAATAACATAAGAAAGAATAAAAAACTATAGACGTAAAAGTATGACCACTAGGAAAACTGAAACTTGATGGAATTTTTATCAGCGCTTCAAGAGGTCTCGGTCTACTAATAGCAGTCTTAAAAATTAAAGCAATCATTCCAGATAAACCATATCCACCAGCAAGTAAATATGAGTACCATTTATTTTTATTTATTAAAAATATACACACAATAATTGCAATTGGTAAATAAAAATCTCCATAATTAGTCATAGTTTTAAAAAATAATGTTAAATTATCGTCAATTATGCTAGTAACAAATTTGCGAACTTCATTATCAAAAGAAAGTATAACATCATAAAAACTAGATTTAAACAAAATAATGTAAATCACTAACAATAAAACAATACTTGTTATATACCGTCTATTTTCCTTTAATACTTTTCTCATATCATAATTATAACACAACGTAAATAAAAAGTAACATTTCTGTTACTTAGTACCGTAAACCCTGTCGCCTGCATCACCAAGACCAGGTAAAATATAGCCATTTTCATTTAATTTTCTATCAACACATGCTGCATATATCTGTACATCTTTATGTGCTTTTTTAATATTTTTTATTCCCTCTGGAGAAGCTATAATACAAAGAAATTTTATTTTCTTTACACCATCATTCTTAAGTTTATTTATTGTAGCTATTGCACTACCTCCAGTAGCTAACATAGGATCCAATATTAATACTTCTCTTTTATTAATATTTTCAGGCATCTTATAATAATACTCAACTGGCTCTAATGTTTCTTCATTTCTATATAGACCTATATGTCCAATTTTAGCATTAGGAATTATATTTATAATTCCTTCAACCATACTCATACCCGCTCTTAAAATAGGTACAAATGCATAATCATCTTCATTAATATAAAACGTTTTTAACTTTTCAAGTGGTGTTTCTATAGTTTTAGTATGCATTTTAGCATCTTTTAAAGCCTCATAACATAATAATATAGATATTTCACTTATTAGTTCTCTAAACTCCTTAGTACCCATATTTTTATCCCTTAAAATTGATAACTTATGAGTTACCAAAGGATGATCCAAAACAATTTCTTTCATATATTTCCTTTCTATAAAAAAATCTCACCAATAATTATATTGATGAGACCAATATCAAAGAATTAAAATAACATTTATCAAATAATAAAATATCAATTATATTTAATTCTCTCATATCTTACCTCTAAAAAGAGAATAACATATTTCACATATCAATTCAACTATTTCTCTCATAATGATACATATACTGTATAGCAAGACCACTATATTCTTTAAATTTCTCTCTAGCAAATTTTTCTATAGTTTTTTGATCATTTTTAATACCATAATGTTCACTAATAAATTGTTTTACCCAAGTATCTATAGGAAAAACATCTAATCTTTTATATCCAAATAATAATATGCATGATGCTACTTTCATACCAATACCTTTAACATTCATTAGTTCTTTTAAGGCATCATTAGTATCAAGTGTATTAATATCTCTTAAAGATTCATATTTATCTAAAAAGTCTCTAATATATTTATCTCTAAATCCCACACCTAATTCTTTAAATTCTAAAGTACTAACATTTTTTAATACATCATAACTTGGAAATAAGCAATATTCTTTATTCTCAAATAACACTTTTTTACCATATTTTAAACACAATTTTTCAATAGATTTACTAATTCTTTTAACATTATTATTTTGACTTATAATATAGCTTATACACATCTCAAATGAATCTTGATTTAATATTCTATAATTATTACATGTTTTAACTATTTCTTTCATTATATCATCTTTAGATAACTCTAAATTAATTTTCCTGTAGTCTCTATTTAAATCAAAATATTCTAATATTATTTCTTTTAGATTATCATAATTATTAGCTTTAACTATTAAATTATTACCTTCTTGTTTAATATTAACTATTCTATCTTTTATTATATTAGTAAAGCTTCCATCAGACTCTTCTATTACTCTAAAACAAGCCCCACTTAATAATACTTCTTTAATATTTATATCTTCTACTTCAATTTTCATTTTAGACCTACTTTTTTATAATAATTATTATCTAATATTAAAGCAGACATACTAAATCTATTATTTACAATACTATTAATTCTATCAATATAATTATCATCTATTTCTTCTTCAGTTGTTTTAGTAAATTTTCTTGTTACACTATTATATCTTCCAGCTTCTGTTATCCAACTTCTATCTGAAAGTATTACTATATGTTCACTATCACTAAATATATCTCTTCCCATTAATAATCTAGAATCAAATTCTATTCCATATAAATTATATATTGTTGGCAATAAATCAAGTCCACTAATTGTTTTATCTATTACTGTCTTTTCTATAGAAGGATTATACATAATTAATGTAGTATGATAATTTTCAAACTTATCACTTCTGTCAATATTACTAACTTCATTCATTTGTTTTTTAGTTAAACCATATGGATAATGATCAGGACCCATAATTATTAATGTATCATCTAATACGCCTTTTTCTTCTAGTTTCTTTAATAATAATTCCATAGCTTTATCTAATTCAATTTGAGCAGCATAATACGCTTTTATAGCATCAGAATATTTTAAATTTTTAACTTTCTTTTTATTTCTAGCAGACATACTATTACCATAAAAATTATAATTTAAGTGTCCGCTGACAGTCATATAATATGTAGCAAATGGTTTTTCATCATTTAAGTAATAATCAGTAGTAGCTTCAATCATTTCATAATCACTATTTGGCCAACGTTTGCAATTCATCTTCTTTTCAAGACCATTTCCACATCCAATATATGAAAGTCCAATATTTGGATGAGATAAATGTCTATCATAATATTTATATGTATGATTATGGAATCCATAAGATGTATAACCTTCATTCTTAAACATAGTTCCAAATCCCATAGGCATACTTATTTTACTTGATTTATAAAAACTCCACACACCTTCTTTAGGAATTAAACTAATTAAATTCATATATTCTCCATCAGATGTAGATACTGGATACAATGGTTGATAATAATTTGTAAATATATAACTATTATTAGCCATTTTATATAATGTTGGTGTAATATCTTTATCAATAGCTATAGTATCAAAAGCTTCAGCAGTAATAAATATTAAGTTTTTATCTTTAAATAAACCAGTATATTTATTTTTTTCACTAGGAACAACACTACTAAAGTATTTATGCATATTTTTAACTGTAGAATTACTTTCTTTTTCTATTAAAGATTCAAAATCAATATCAATTTTATTATATTCTTTTTCTTTCTCCAACTCTACTTCTTCAGGAGCTTCTTCAACAGTGGAAACTTCTACTTCTTCTTCAAAACCAAATATATATCTATACAAATCTATTATTTGCATACTCCATAACCCAGTTTTATTTATCGTTAACATAGGTGCATGTGTTTTATATATAAGTCTATTTAAACTATAAACGCCTTTATTGTCATATGTAACCTCAACTAATATCATAGTTAATGAAAATACTAAAAGAACTAAATTTAATAATATATCTTTTAATCTTAATTTATTAAATTTAAAAATCTTTTTATTAAAAATATAATATAGGATTAATGGTACTAATGTCAAAGCAAAAACATACCAAATTCTAGCTATGACTTCTAATATCATCTGCCAAAACTGCATAACTTGACCAGTACCTGTAGTTAATGAGAAAAATGAAAATATTGAGTCATAAAAATTATAATAAACAATCTGTGCTAAAGTTATAAGTGTATAAAAAAATAATATAAAATAGCTTATAATTCTATTAACTTTCTCATTAAATAAACCAACTATTAACGAAGTAATAGCCATCCAAGTCAAACTAAATAATATAACAGACAATGTATTTAAAGAGAAAAAATCTCCAACTACAAATATTCTATATATTAATTCTAAATATACTATCCAAAAAGCACAAAATATTGAACCATGAATTTTCTTTTTCATATTACTTCCTATTCTTTAAAAATTTAATAATTGTTAAAACTAAAATAGCTACTATTAAAATACCAGCTGTTATAAACAAAATTTTAATTTCTTTTTGATAAGAATAAACTAACAAATTAAATAAGCTTCCCATCACAATCACCTAAACTAATTATACAAAATAATAGTAATATATTCAATAAATAATATGACTTAAACTAGTCATTATGCTATAATGATAATGAGGTGTAATATGAAAAAAGAATTTAATTTATTAAACAATAAAAGTACATTTTTAATTAATTTAGTTTTCTCAGTTTTAGAAGTTTTAGGAGGATTTTTAACTAATAGTATTTCTCTTATATCTGGAGCTATTCATGACTTAAGTGACTCTATTTCAATTTGTATATCTTATATATTTGAAAAAATAAGTAAAAAAGAAGTTAATAACAAGTATTCTTATGGATATTTAAGATTTACATATATTGGATACTTTATTACATCTATATTGCTTCTATTAGGTTCTATATTGATGTTATCTCTATCTATTCCAAGACTAATAGATGTTAAAGAAGTAAATTATGATGCTATGATATTATTTTCAGTATTTGGAATATTAATTTATGGTTATACAACATACTCACAAAAAGATAAAAAAGATATTCACTTGCTAGAAGATCTAATTGGTTGGGTAATTATCTTAATCGGAAGTATTCTTATTAAAGTATTAAATAATCACATAATTGATCCTATTATAGCTATACTAATCGCATTATATATTTTATTCCAAGTATATAGATATCTAAAAGAAGTATTTGAAATGATAATGGCTAAAACACCAAAAGGTATAAATATAAATGAAATAACTAAAGAATTAAAAAATGATAATATAAAAGAAATACATCATATTCACATATGGACTCTTTATAAAGATAGTTACTGTATGACATGTCATGTAGTATTGAATAAACAACTACAAGAAAATGAAATAATAAATTTAAAGAGTTCATTAAAAGAAAGTTTAAAAAAATATAAAATTAATCATGTAACAATAGAAATAGAATATCAAAATGAAAATTGCAATTCTAAAAAATGTTTCTACAATTAAAAAGAGGTTTAAACCTCTTTTAATATGGATTAGGATAATCTAATAAACCAGTTCCCTCCCCACTTAACCAATATATTTTATTATCTTCAATTTCAAACTCGTATTTAATTTCATATTTATTATTTTCTTCATTATTATATTTAAATGTAATATTATATTTTCCATCTTTTTTAGGATATAAAATATATGTATTGTTATTTATAGTCACAACTTTTACATTATCATTATCATCTTCATAAGACCAACTATATCCTTGATCATTATAATTATATTCTATAGTTATTTTATCTTTATAAACACCTAAATATTTAGAATTAGGATTATAAAAAAGTATAATTAATAGCAATATAAAAGTAATACCAAATATAATATAATATCTCACTAATACCTCCATGTAATCAAAAAGCAATCAGTTCTGATAAAACATGATTGCTTCGAGTTTAAAGAAAAAATAATTATAAATCATTTATAAAGATTAATTCATCAGTATAAACATGTTCTAAATATTATCAGTATTTAGCATAATTACCTATCGTTTTTGAGTTTTACTTTCTCAATGACATATCACTTGTCCTTAGTAGATAAGTATTCTATTTCTTAAATTAATAAGAGAATTTAAATATTGTAAAAATATACTAACAATAACTAATGATATTAATTATTAAAATATATCCAATTAATATAATATAATTAAATAATAAATATATAAAAATTAATAAACTAATACTAATAAATATATATAACTATAAAATCAACTATATCTATACAATAATAAATTATATAGAATTTTTTCACTAATAATAATAAGATAAAAAATTAATTTCATCAAACTATTCTATTGGACAATATTATTGTATCAGTATAAATATAAAATGTCAATATTTTTTAAAAAAATTATTTACAAACATAAGTTGATTCAGCATAATTGTTTTTTATACTTTCTAAAGTTAAAGACACTAAATATAAATTGGCCATTTCAGAAGTAAGATCTACTTCATCAACTACTATAATTTTATTACCTTCTACAGTTACATCACAACTTTTATATGTTGCTTTATCCATTTTATCACATGAACTTAAAAAATATTTTTTTTGAGTATCCATATCATAATCAAAAACATATTCATATGTAGATATATCATAGTAAGCTAATAATTTATCTCCTGATTCATTAAATTCATAACGTCTTGCAAGTGACATATTCACAGCAACATCTTGATCTCCAGCATTCTCTTTTGGATTCTCACCAGTTTTAAGTCTATTGTTTAAAACAGTTAATGTTTCATTCCTAGCACATTCATATTGAATTGTTTTTACTTGTTCATCTTTTTTGTCATCACTAGGTAATTTCTTTTTTTCACCACAACCACTCAATAAAATAATACTACCAATTATTATAGGTAATACTAACATTTTTTTCATAAAAAGCATTTCCTCCACTCAAAGTATAACACAATGTATTTAAATTTTTTTATAATTAAAACAAAGTTTACACAAAAAAACGAACCTTATGGTTCGATTTTTTCATTTTGGAGGAGCCAGTCGGATTTGAACCGACGATGGAGGTGTTGCAGACCTGTGCCTTACCACTTGGCTATGGCTCCATGTGTATTAATGATAACATAAATAAAAATTTATTTCAATAAAATTTATTCTTTTATAGTATTATTATATGAAATAACCATTAATTTAAAACAAAAATAGTTCAAAACGAACTATTTTAAGTTTATTGTATATCTATAACCTCTTATTAATAGAAATAACTGTATCTTATTAGCATTTTCCATATCAGAAGGAACTTCAAAATAAGAATATTCATCATCATAATAATCAACCTTAATTGGCGTTAAATAAGTTGATTTAACATTTCCATAACTACTATATTTAATAATGCCATAATATTTATATAAATCTGAAGGTATTTTAATATAACGATCTAATCCAGCAGAACTATCAACTTCCATCGTACCAGTTATCTTAAGAACACTTTTACTTCCACTACTAGTAGATTGAGGTTTAACAATATATGTTCCAGTTTGAGTCACTCCACCAAAATCATATTTATAATATTCTCTAAATATATTAGAAATTTCATATGATTTAATACTTAATTTGGTATTCTTAAGTAATGTTTTATCTAAAACTATATCATTAGGTATTTTATAAGTTCCAACATCTTCAGTACTATTTAAAGTAACTGGTTTTATAACAACATCTTTATAAGGAGAATCAATTTGACCAATCATTCCGCTTTCAAAATTTTTAATTCTAAATATATAATCTATAGCTAATTTAGACTTTTCAACTTGAAAAACAACAACTAAATCCTTTTCTTCACCAGGTTTTAATGTTATTGGAACAAAAGTTTCTCCAATATCTAAAAATTCCACAGAATAATTAAAGTTAGGAATTACCAATTCATCACCAAGTTTTAATCTAAAAGTATCTCTAGTTAAAGTAATTTCTCTGTTTAATTTATTTTTAGCATTAACTTTTACTAACACAAAATATTTATCATCAAATATAACTTTATTAGACATATTAGTATTAGTAATATAAACATCATTTACTTGATACCAAATAGAATTAGCTAAAATTGATTGTTGTTGAGCATAAGTTGCTTGATATACATTAATCTTCATAAATATTGTAAGAGAAACAACTAATGCTATAATTGAAGAAAATACTATTACAAAAAACTTATTTTCAAGAATAAAATATTTTAATAATCTAAATGCTTTTCTAGCACTTCTGGCATATTTATAACTATTAGAACTAAGAGTTAACTCAACTTCTTCTGAATCACTAGCATCTATGTCTAAACCCTCTAAATCCTTCTTAAAATCAAATTGTTTAATATTAAATCCTAAAGTTCTGCCAAGTGTTATAAACAAGAAAACTAACTGTGGCAACAAAGCCATAACAGATATATCTCTATATGCTCTTACTGTTTCTATATCTATCGTAGAATATTGAAGTTTCTGAAATACAGAAAACATAAATATAAAATATACAAATATTATAGAATAATATATACAAATATACATATATTCTTTTCTAGATTTATTCTTTAACGATAACAAATAATATATTAAAGCTCCAACAAGTATAATCAATAATGAAGAACCAAACATAAAGTAATTTATATATGATGACGCTAAAGAATCAGATGAAACAAAAAAGTGATTAGTTACATACTCACTAAAAAATGTATATATATTAAAAGATTTAATTGATAGATATAAAACCATAGCAAAAAGAAAACCATGAATGATTCTAAAGTTTTTTATCAAAAAAGCATATGGTTTTTTTATTATCAAACTAACCAACTCCTATTATAATGAAATTATATCACGTATTAAAAAAAAAGACTAGTATTCTAATCTCTTTTATAGTATATCATTTGTTCAGGAAGTAAATAAATTGTCTTATTTTGATCTACTAAATCTTTCTCACTAACATTAAATATTTTACTGACTGTATAAAGTGTATCCCCATCTTTAGTTATATAATAGCTAACATCTTTTTTAGGAATTAATACTGTATCACCAGTATAAATATAATCATCTAGTTTTAATCCATTTAATTCAGCTAATAATTTAGTATTAACATTAAATTCTTTAGATATCTTATATAATGTATCACCTTTTTTGATTTCATATATATCATAAAAAGGACTCTCTAATTTACTTTTCATCATATCACCTAAAGTATTATATGTTTAATGTTAATGTTTGCTATTCATTATATACAAATATCATATTAGTATTATTAAATTCAAGTTCATTCTCAAATAACACTTGTTTTATATTTTTCATAGGGACATATTTATATACTTTATTTTTTAACAAATAGTATAAAACATTATCATATTCGCCTAAAATAATAACTTCATCATTACTTATCTTTTGAATAATTCCCTCATTATCTTTAATAGTTTTATATAATCCATTATTATTTTTATACTTATAAATAGAAACAAATTTATTATATTTTATCTTATCATTTTTATATTCAGACTTACTACAACTAACAAACTCTTTATTTTTATATTTAACAAACCCTATTTCATTGCTACCAATAATCTTACTTTCTCCATCTTTAAGATTTATTTCATATAATATAGAATGTTTATTATCAAAAATATATAATTTCTTTTTTATATGACCAACAACATAAGAATCATAATCAATATTATTATCAATACTTATCTTTTCATATTTTAATGTTTTAATATTAAATTTAATTAATTCACTATATTCATGCTCTTGATTATAATTAGGCATATAAATGGTTTCGTCTATTTGATAGGCTAAATTATTATCATATCTATCTTTATTAAATAATTTAACTATATCATAAGAGTTACCATTCATTACTACATATCCTTTATAATTCCATAAAGCCATATATTCAGTATTGTCTAAACTATTATAATATTTAAATTCATTATCATTAGTATCATTTACAATTTTATTTTTATATTCATCAAGTTTTTCAGATTCAATCAAATTAAAGTCTATATACTCATTTTCTTTATAACATAACGGATTTGTATTAAGTCCATCAATAATTGGCACAATACACTCAAAATCATCATCATTTATGACTTTAATATCACTAATAATTTTTCTATTCAAATTTCTCTTTTTATAAATATCAAAATTATATTTATAATCTTTATTTATCTCAACATAATATCTTTTATCACTATATTTAATACTAACTTCATAATTATTTAATTTATAATTAACAGTATAATCAGAAATAAAATATTTAAATATAATAATAAAAATATAACACAATAAAAATATTATCAACTTCTTATTCATACATTTTACTCCTAGTAGAATTATACTATATTATAAATAAAAAAACTAGTTTCCTAGTTTTTATTTGATAACATTATTTTCATTTAAAAAGTTAATAGTTGTTTCTTCATCAAGATATCCAACTGTATCAGCTACAAATTTTCCATCTTTAACAATAAATGTATATGGAACAGCTCCAGTATAATTTTTAATCTCAAATGTTTTAGTTAACATTGCATAATCTGTCTCATTTAAATAATCAGCTTCAAAAAAATATAATGTAAATCCTTTATCACTAGCTAATTTTTCTATAACAGGTTTATATTCTTGACAATGTGGACATGTTGAACTAGCAATTACTGTTACAATTTCATCTCCATTAGTAGCTTTATTGTACCAACTCTCAATATCAGCAGTTGTACCAGTGGAACTATTATCATCATTTTTATTTTCTTTTCCACTAGCATCAATTAAGAATGATAATCCAATAAATAATCCTATAGCTAATACTATTCCAAGAATAGTAATTAATTTCTTATTTTTATTTTCTTTTTTAGGAACAACTTTTTCTTTTACTTCTTCAATTTCATCTTCAATATTATCAGTTACCTCAGTTACTTCTTTTTTAACCTTCTTAGTAACTTTTTCTGCATTTTTTAAAGTATTATTTGCATTTTTCTTAGCTGTATTTATACTTTTCTTAGCAGAATTTACTTTCTTTTTAACTTGTTTTTTAGCAGTTTCTCCTTTTGCCATATTCCCACCTCTATAAATAGTTTAAAACATCAAGAAAAATATTACAAGAAAAAAGAGAAATATTTCTCAAATTATTCACATTTCTCTTTTCCATTTACCGTTTTAGTTTTACCTGTTCTTGTCCAGCCAGATAAAGTTTCTTTTTCACTCCATGTATATTTATAATACTTAGTAGTTATTTTTTTACTTTTAGCTCTAACTTTATCAGTTTTATATTTTTTACAAACAGTACCTTCTAATTTATATCCAGAATCACAAGAGTATTCAATTGTTTCTTCATTAATAGTTTTAGTACATTTATCACCATTTAATGTATAAGTTTTATCTTCACATTCATAATGGAAAGAACCATTTGTTACTTTATAACATTTTAAATCTTTTCCGCTACCTTCACTATAATTAGAATTGCTTGGGCATAAGTAAATTGTTCTACTCTTATAACATTTTAATGTATCTCCAGAACCAGTTTGTTTATCTGTTCCACTAGGACAACTAGCTGGAACTGTTACAACTTTATCTCTAGTTCCTGTACAAGTTTTAGGTACTTTAGTTTCTACATCTTCACAAGTTTCTACTGGAATTGATCTAGTACATGTATCACAAACAACTACTTGTTTATGATTAATTGTATGTGTTGAACAATTACAGCTATAACTTTCTGTCGTATAAGAAGTACTACATTTTCTTTCAGTTTTTGTTGTACTACAATCATAAGTATAAGTTTCTTTAACAGTTTTAGTAGAAGCAGGAATTGGTTTAACTTCATCATACTTAGTTTCAGTACGAGTAGTTAATAATTCTTTTTTACCACTCTCTATTACTTTTTTAGCATCTTTAGTTATTGTTCTAGTATTAGTTTTCTTAACCTCAGCAGATCTTGTACTATCTAATACAGTTTTATAACAATATTTACCTTTTAATGTATAACCAGAATCACAACTATATTTAGTTTTAGTTCCAGTAACTAGTTTTTTAAATTGATATTTGGTTATTTTTTCTATTGAACATGTTTTTGTACATTCTTTATCTTTACAATATGTATGACATCCTAATACTTTAATAGTATAATCAGATTCTTTATTACATACTAAGTTAGTTTTTAAATCATATCCTGTATCAGTTTTAGTAACACTAACATATGATTCATATAAATTACAAGAATTACCATCTTCATCAACAAATGGAATGATTAATTTTCTACTAATCATATCATTTAAAGTTATTTTAACTTCATTACCTATTTCAGTAGGCATCTTTTCATCAGTAAAATAACTTTCTCCAGCTTCTTGCATATATTTTATATTTTCTCTAAACACATTACTGTAAAAAGGAATCATATTTGGAACTTTCTTTTGGAATAACCAAACTAATATAAATATAAACAAACAAGCAAAGATAATTTTAACCATTAGATCTAGAATACTAAATCCATTTCTTTTATCATTACTATACATAATTGTTTCCCCCTTTTAATACTTATTTTAATTTCTTTGAGTATCCAACTTCAAGTTCATATTTACTATTGTAATATTCTTCAGCGTTATTTCCTAATTCCCACATGATTGATTCATTCTTATCTTGCCATTCTTTTAAATGTCCAGCTCTAGCAGCTAAATCATTCATTGGTGTATTATTAATATCATAAATTAATTCACTTAATGGTTTATAAACAATTGAACCAGATTCATTATAGCAATAAGGAATACAAATTGAATGAGTGTTACCTTGAGCATCAGCTAAATCTAATGCAATACCATATTCCATAATTGAACATCCATATTGACTAGTTAAAGCTTGAGCAACATAGAATTGTTGAGAAGCAGGAAGTGTCCAAATGCTCTTAACATTTCCATCTAATGATGTTTTTTCCAAAGTATCTTTAACAAATATACCCCAGTTAACTGAATCTTCTTTGAATTTTTCAACATTTCCAGTTCTAATATCTTCATAAACTTTAGACATTAATTCATCACCCTTACTTACAATTTCATAAGCATCAGTATCTTGTTCAAAGAATACAGCCATAGGTTTGAATTTTAGACTTGTACCATATTGTTTATAAGATGTTGAGTTAGCATATTCATTAATATAGTTAGCAATTAAATCAATATCTTCTGCATTATATGAAACATTGCCATCAACCATTTTAAATTGTCCATTAGACATTCTAAGTACATCAACAATTTTCTCAATAGTCATTGTAGATTTAAAAGCTTCTGGAACATCGCTTAAATTAACATAACTATCATATATTAATTGAGCTTGTTTTTCTACTTGTTTATCATTTGAAGCATCTATAAAAGTTTTTTTAGTTTCTTCTTTTTTATCATTAGTAGCAGTGTTATCTTTTACTGAATCTTTATCTTTTTCAGTTTCTTGAACTTTTTCTTTATTACAACTTGATAATGTAAGTCCAGTAGTAGTTAATGCTGAAACAGCAGCAACTATAGCAGCTATCGTAGCAACTTTTTTACTAGAATTATCACTTTCAGTTTTAGATTCAGTTTCTCTAATTCTTTCTGGTGCAGCTTCTAATTCAACACTACGTACACCATATTTCATCATAAGTCTATCTTCAACAGCAGAAATAGCAACTTTATCTTCACTAGCACTAACCTTTTTATATAAATCAATATCAGCTTTAATTTCACGATATTTAGATTCAAGTTGTTTAATATTTTCAGCTATTTCATTTAATTCTTTAACAGATTTTTCTTTAATTTGAGCAATCTTATATTCCTTACGTAATTTATCATCAAGATCAGCTATTCTGTAATATTCATCAGCAAGTCTTTTGTTCATTTCTTTTAATAATTCATTATTCATTACCAATTCCCCCCTTTGTAATGTGGCTATATTATAACACAAAGCCTTTAAAATGTCAAATTTTATCGATTTCACTCACATATTTTTGTTAATCAAGAAGATTTCATTCGATTAACTATCCCCTTAATTGTGAACATATTATACCACAAAATGTCCCAAAAATCAAGATTTTTTCTTTTTACTATTATTAAGTAACAATTTATCAAGCTTAAATTCAAACAAAGTAAACACAAATATAAAGAAATAAATAATCCCTTTTAGTATATTCTTATACACAAACACACTATCTATATAAACGTTAGAAGAATCAATATATGACATATTTAATACAATTTTATTTAAAAAATAACTAGAAAATATTCCCAATATAAATATTATTATAAGCTTACTAATTCTAGCACTAGAATAATATCTATTATAATTATGAGAAGTAGGCACTAATAAAAATATTATAAAAGATGATATTAATAAATAAATTAAACCAAATATATTAGAATCACTAAATAAATATTTAACAGTTTCAATAATAGTAATTACTATATATAATAATGCAATTAATTTAATAGTCATTTTTTTATATTTATACATACTCTTTATCACCTAATAAAATTATAACATATATTATTGAAATTATAAATTTGATTGTGTTAATATATACTTAATTATTAGGGGGAACTATGATTGAAATTGAAGAAATCATCAAAAAGATAGAAAAAGGAGAAAACAATCATAATGATTTAACATATTTTATCTATTCAAGTAAATTAACTAACGCTCAATTAATAAGAATATTATTCAAAACACTTACACATAGTATTTTAAAGTTTAAAGATAATGAATATGATTCAAATAGAATATTTAATATTGCACAAGCAATATATAATCTATTAAATAATGAGTGTTTTACACCAGAAGAAATAGATATAAATGAACAACGTATCAATAAATCATTAGAATCTTTAGAACAAAAAAAATCTAAAAATTTAATTAAATCCATAAATTTATTAAAAAGTATAAATATGAAAAAGTATAAAGATTCAAATGAAATGTTATTATTTATTAAAAAACTTATAAAAAGACAAGAAAGTATTAGTGTTATTAAAAGATTTATGCTTTTAAATAAAGTTAAAGAAGGAATTAAACTAGAAGATTTATTTGATTATACTTTTGATAGAGCATTATTTATGCTAGAAGTAGAGTCAACTGATATATTTTATTACATCGCATTATTAAAACTTTTTTATACTAAAAATATTGACAAAAACAAATATATTAAAAAATTAAACACTTGTTCAAAAAAGAATAATTTACTATATACAGAACTTTTATATATAATAAATGGTTATAAAAATCCTCTTAGTAAAGATCAAATATTAGATAAATATGACATTGTATCTTTCTTTGAAATTCCAAATATAATATTGCCAAATAAACTAACTACTAATGAGCAAATATTTACTATTGATAAATCACACACCAATTTAATGGATGATGGTATTAGTATTAGAAAGGATGGAAATAATTACATTATTGGAATATATATCGCCGATGTAGGTGGTTCAATTAAACAAAATAGTTTATGTGATCAACAAGCAAGACAAAACTTTCAATGCATATATCATGGAAGTTCAAAATTAAATAGAATATTTTCTTCTCAAGTAACAAATAAATTATCACTAAAAGAAAATGAACCAAGAAGGTCTTTATCAATACATGTTGTTATGAGCTCAAGTGGAAATATATTGGATTATTTTATTAGTAAAGATAATATAGTTGTTTCAAAAAATTTAAGTTATTTAGAAGCAGAAAATATGATAAACTCAACAACACATACTAAATTAGAAAAGCAGCTTAGAGATTTATTTACTCTATCAAATATTCTTGAAGAAACAAGTGGTCATATAACAACATATGCCAGAAAAAACAATTCTAACAGTAATTATAAAAGTCATAAAATAATGAGAGAATTCACAATACTATATAATTCATTAATTGCTAGAAAAGCATATGAAAGTAAAATGCCATTTGTTTACAAAATACAAAACTCACAAGATATGTCAGAACTAGCTGAAGATTGTGGAGTATTACTAGATGATGAAACAAAAAGTATCATAAATTTTTCTTATTTAGAAAGTATCAACTCTCCTCTTCCAGATAGATTTGCAAGCTTAGATTTAGATGTATACGCTAATGCAAGCAATCCTTTAAGAGAATATGTTGACTTTTATAATCAACTTCTAATGCATGGATTTTACTTTTATGATACTGATTTAGAATATAATCCAAGAGAATTTGGAAAACTAATAAACTATTTTAATAGAAGATCAAGAGATCTAGAAATAATGCAAAAAGAATTTACTTTATCAAAGAAAAACTAAAATTTCATATCAATTTTAGTTTTCTTTTTAATTAAAACTTTTCTAAAAATATCAAATACTATAATAGAAAAAGCTATTAATATCATTATTTCAAACTCATAAAAAGTTAATCCAGTTGTTCTAAATAATTCTCCTCCAAAATATATAAGCATTATTTGAACAATAGTTATAAACAAGAATATAAGTAGAAATATTTTATTTTTAAATAGATTAGAAAAAGTATTAATACGACTAGTTCTAGCAGTAAATGCATTAAATATATCAATAAATATAAAAAGTCCAAAAAAAGCAGTCATTAAATATTTATCATCTATATATATTTGTTTAATAAGTGGTGAAGTCAAAAACCATATACATATAATTGTTGAATATATTCCATTAAAAAATATTTGATTTTTCATATATGAATTGATTATCTTTTCATTTCTTTTTTTAGGCTCTTCTAACATATATTCTTTTAAGGCTGGTTCAAAAGAAAATGCAAGTCCAGCAAAAGTATCCATAACCATATTTACCCATAATACTTGAATAACTGTAATTGGAGCTAATACGCCTATAAATGGACATATAATGCTAACAAGAACAGCACATATATTAACACTTAACTGAAAAACAACAAATTTTCTTATATTTTTAAATATAGTTCTACCATACAATATAGCATAACTAATTGATAGTATATTGTTATCTAAAATAACAACATCACTTGTCTCTTTAGCAACCTCTGTTCCACTTCCCATAGAAAATCCAACATCAGCTCTCTTTAAAGCAGGTGAATCATTCACTCCATCACCAGTCATACCAACTATCAAATTATTCTCTTGAGCAATTTTAACTAACTTATTTTTATCTTCAGGTAAACTTCTACATAAAACTTTTAACCTTGGCAATATTTTCTCAATATCACTAATAGCCATATTATTAAATTCTTCACTTGTCAAAACAATATCTTTTTCATTATCTATTATTTTCAATTCTTTTGCTATAGAACAAGCAGTTTCTTTTGCATCTCCAGTCACCATAACAACTAGAACACCAGCAGATTTAATTGATTCAATCGCAGAAAAAGCTTCTTTTCTAATCGTATCCTTAAGAGTGACAAAACCAATCAAAATATATCTAATTCCATCATTAATAGCTAAACCAAGCACTCTATTCCCATTATTAGTTATATTATTTATATAATTTAATATCTTATTTTTATCAATTAAAACTCTTTTTTCACCATTAGACTTCATATAATAAGTACACTTATCTAATATAACCTCATAAGCACCTTTAATAAACTCAGTCTTACCATTATAATTAGTTATTACTTTAGAATATTTAAGTCTACTATTAAATAACTCTTTACTAATAATTTTATATTTATATTTATTTTTATTATCACTTCCACAATATTCTAATATTGCTCTATCAGTAGTATTTCCGCCTTGAACAACACCATCACTATAAAAAGATTCATTATTATATACAAGTGATTGATATACAATCTCATATACTTCATCTTTTAAATTATTAATCTTTTTATGACTATTAAGCTCAGCATCAATAAAGTTTTCTACTTTTAATTTTCCTTCAGTTAGTGTACCTGTCTTATCAGTAAATAATATATTTAATGAACCAGATGTTTCAATACCAACTAGCTTTCTAACTAAAACATTCTTTTTAAGTAATCTTTTCATATTAGATGAAAGAACTAAAGTAATCATCATAGGTAAGCCTTCTGGAACAGCCATAACAATAACAGCAACACTTAATGTCAAAGCATATATAATATGTGGTACTAAATTAGTTTCACCACTTAATATAACGTTTATCATGTATGAAACAAAAACTAATATAGCTCCAAAATATCCTATATAACTAATATATTTAGCTAAATCTCTTAATTTAGATTTAAGTGGACTTTCAATTGTTTTTTCTTGAATATCACTAGCTATTTTTCCATAATAAGTACTATTACCAACTTTAGTTGCTTTCATTACACCGCTCTGATTAGTAACTATACTACCCATATATACTTCATCATTAATCTTTTTAAGTTTTTCAAAAGTTTCTCCAGTTAAAGCACTTTCATCAGTATAAATGCTTCCTTCAATTATTACCCCATCACTTGGAACCTTATCTCCACTTTCAAGATAAACAACATCACCAACAACAACTTCATCTACTGGTATAACACATTTTTTACTATCTCTTATAACCTTAACTTTATAAGAAGAATTTTCCTCACTTAATCTCTCAAAAGCTTTTTCACTTCCATATTCAGATAAAACAGATATAAAAGACGCTAAAAAAACAGCAATAGCTATTCCAAGAGTTTCATATATATTTGAATCTTTAAATAAAAATAATATTTTCACACATAAAGCAATCAATAATATTTTAATAATCGGATCATTTAAAGATTCTATTATCATACTAAATATAGTATGTTTTTTCTTAACAATTAACTTATTTGAACCATATTTATTTCTAGATTTAATTACTTCTTCAAGACTTAATCCTTTTTTATTATTAGTATTCATATTTTCCTCTAATTAAAAATATGTTTTAAATTTATTTATAGAACAATTTATGATAGAATTAATATAGGTGAAATAATGGATATTATATTGAAGTTTATTTTTAATAATAAAGAATATTGTGTCTTTAAAGAAGACAATGTTTTTAAATACGGATATATCTTAAATAATGAAATTAAAACAGATTTATCAACATTAGATAAAGACATAATAGATTTAGTCATACATAAAATTAAACCCTCAAATAATAACATTTTTTATAGCAAAATCACTTTAAATAATACAAAATATTCTATATATATTGATCCTAAAACAAGATTAAAATCATTTAAACCAGAACCAAATCAAAAAGATTTAATTATTTTAAATAGTTTATACAATAATTTATCACCATTAGAGTTTTATTATGCTTATAATTATAGGATTGGAAAAGAAAAAGAATTTTCAACTATAGCCACGTCTATAGGTAGAACTATTGTAACTATAATGTTACTCACAAGTATAAATATAACAACAGTTTTATGCGCTATCAGTGAATTTAAATTTAATGAAAATTATCTTCAAACATTAGAAAATAGAATTGAAAGTCATATAACATATAACATTTCAAAAAAAATAAGTAATAATCCTTCAAATTCAGAAATTGAAAGCTTAATAAGAGATGCTTTATCTCAAAATCCTAATATTGGTCAAAAAGAAAAAAATATTATTTTAGAACACTTAGATATTTTTTATGATAATAAAGACTATATTGACTTTGAAAATGTATATCAAAATTTAGTTAATATGAAAGTAGAATATATTAGTGAGAATGTTATTGAAAAAGAACCTAACACCGCAGCTATCTGGATACCAATAGTTCAAAAAATTATTATTGGTAATGCAAAAAGTATCGATGATATTAATGAAAGTATATTCACACACGAGTTTTGTCATGCTATAACTAAAGATAAAAATGGAACATCATTTTTACAAGAATCAATTAATTCAGAATGCAATTCATACTATTTTAAAGAAGATTCAGGTTACAATTCAATAAAACCATATATGAAAGCACTAGAAAGAATTATTGGAAAAGAACCATTAAAAAAATACTTTTGTGTTTCAGATGACGAAATAATAATTAATGAATTAACAGAAATAATTAACGATAGAAATAAAGCAATTAGCTTCCTTGAAACATTAGAAGATTACTACAGAATAAAATACAAGAATCATTTATTTAATCATTCAACAGAAGAATTAGAAAGAGATACATTAGAAAAAATAAAGAACTATTTAAATGAATATTATACCGCTAAATATAATAAAAGCATGTCAGATGATCTAATTATATCTTACTATTTAGAACCAGATGATTTAGAATCAAAAATACGTTTCGCTCTTAATTTTGCACCTATCAAAAGTATAAACAATTTATATTCAGGAAAAGAAATAGCATTATCTACTTCTAATACCTTTAGTGACATTAAACCAAAAGTATATGCAAGAGATATATCATATCAAATATCAGGATATGACAAAGATGGAAATATAGTTTATACTTTAATACCATCAGGATATGAATATATATGTATTTTAGATGATTTAGAATTTAACAATAAACTTTATCAACAACACAAAAACGATTATAAAATTAAAACTTTTACAACAGATGAATTAGACATGAAAAATATTTATAGAAATGCTTTAGCTAAAATACTACCAGTTTCTAAAACATTAGATTGGATTTTAAATCAAAACAATGATACAATTATAGAAGAGTTAACAAATATCATAAATGATAAAAATAAAGCTGAATCTTTATTAAAAAGTATAAAAGAAAATAATATAGAACAATTTGTAACTCTATATGAAGAATATTATAGATCAAAATACAATGAAGATATGTATAATGATTTATATGTTTTGTCTATATTTAATAAAACTGAATTTGATAATATAATAAGAGAAAAGTATAACTTAAATAGTGATACAAGAATATTAACCAAATTCACATCAAATGACAATAATGGTGATTTAGAAATATATTATATTAATGATAAAATTGAAACAATTGATGATATAAGAGTTTATACTATAGAATCAATCGAATACTTAGGATTATTATCTAACATAAAAGATTTGAATATAAATAAAGGAGTAGTAAAATGAAAAGAATTAGTAAAGAAAATTATTATTTAAATATGGCAGAAACTGCTTTAGAAAGAAGTACGTGTTTAAGAAGAAAATGGGGAGCTGTAATAGTTAAAGATGATGAAATTATATCAACTGGATATAATGGAGCTCCAAGAGGAAGAAAAAACTGTGATGAACTTGGATATTGTATAAGAGAAAAATTAAATATTCCAAGAGGAGAAAGATATGAACTATGTAGAAGTGTTCATGCAGAACAAAATGCAATTATAAGTGCACCTAGAAAAAGTATGATAGATGCAACATTATATATGGTTGGAAAACATGTTGATACAGGAGAATATGTAGAAAATGCTATGTCATGTTCTATGTGCAAAAGAGTTATTATAAATAGCGGTATATCAAAAATAGTTATAAGAGATACAAAAACAAAATTTAGAGAAATACTTGTTCAAGATTTAATTGATAATGATGAAAGTATTGAAGGAATTAGAGGTTATTAGGAGCACATGACGATGAATTTAGACATAATTATACCAGTTCATAATGAAGAAGATACTATCACAGATTTATATAATAAAATAAACGATGAAATAAAAGTTGAAAAATATAATGTTATATTTATAGATGATGGATCAAACGATAAAACATTAGATAAATTAACAAAACTATCAGAAAATAACACAAATGTAAAAGTAATAGAATTTTCAAAACAATTTGGAAAAGAAAACGCAATATATGCAGGACTACTTCACTCAAGAAGTGATTTAACATGTATATTAGACACAAATATTAAAAATAGTATTTCGCTTGTTAATAAGATGTTAAAATATATGGAAGAAGATAAAAACATAGACAGTGTATGTATATGTGAAAAGAAAGAAAAAGAAACTTTCATAGACAAACTTATCAATAAAACAAATGATATAGAATTAATAAACAATGCTACATACAATAGAATAATAACATCTAAAATGAGAAAAGCTATTTTAGATTATAGTAGTAAATATGGATATAATAAGTATGTTTATAATAATGTTGGTTTTAATACTTTTTATGCGAAATGTAAAGTATCATCAAAACAAAAAGATAAACTATATTTATTAAATAGAATAATAGAAAATAGATATTTAAATAAAAACAAATCATTAAGAAAATCTGCCATATCAAGTATATTAATAAGTATTTTAGCTTTTATCAGTTTCTTAGTGACACTTATACTTTCAATAGTAAATAAATCAAACACATTATTAATAATTACTATAACACTTCTGTTATTTTCAATATTAATGTTATTTATCTTTAATATTATAGAGTTTATTATAATGAATAGTAGATCAACATCTAATTTATTTATTATTAAAAACAAAATGGGAATAGACGAAGATTATTTATAGTACAAACAAAAAACTCAGGGAAAAACCTTGAGTTTTTATTATAGTCTAACATGACTTTGAGCATTTGTACTTAGTGGAGCAAATTGTTTATGTTTATAAAGTACATAAGCAGCAGCACCTATCATAGCGGCATTATCTGTACAATATCTTTTTTCTGGCATATGCATTTCAACACCAATACTATCACACATAGATTTTAATGCTTCTCTAATATGTGAATTAGCAGCTACGCCACCACTAATTAAGAAAGTCTTTAAATTATAATTTAATAAAGCTTTCTTAGTTTTATCAACCAAATGATTAGTTACACAATCTTGAAAAGATCTAGCAACATCATATTTATTTACTTCTTCTCCTCTTTGCTTAGCATTATGTACTAAATTATTAACATGACTTTTAATACCACTAAAACTAAAATTATAAGAATCATCCATTAATATATTAGGCATTTTATAACTTGGATTTCCTTGTAAAGCATACTTTTCAACATTAGGTCCACCTGGATAAGGTAAATCTAATATACGAGCCACTTTATCATAAGCTTCACCAATAGCGTCATCTAATGTTTGACCTAAATATTCAAATTCATTCTCACTCTTCATTAAAATTAAATCAGTATGTCCACCAGACACTATAAGCGATAAAAGAGGGTATTCTAGCTTATTTCCTATCATATTCGCATAAATATGTCCCATCATATGATTTGTTGCTATAAAAGGTTTATTATATATGAATGAAAGAGCTTTAGTTGCTTCAACACCAACCAATAAACTTCCAAGTAACCCAGGAGCATAAGTACAAGCAAAAGCATCCATATCTTCAAGCTTCATATTAGCCTTTTCTAAACATTCATTTATAACCATAGTAATATTCTCTAAATGAAGTCTACTAGCTACTTCAGGAACAACTCCTCCATATTTAGTATGAACATCTATTTGAGAATTAATAATAGTAGCTATATCCTCATGTCCATTCTTAATTACACTAACACTTGTCTCATCACAAGAAGATTCAACAGCTAAAATATAAACATCCTTCATTATTTCACCTTCTCCATAATTATAGCAGTATCCTCACCATAATATCTATCTCTTAAACTAATCTCTTTAAATCCTAGTTTATTATATAATCTAATAGCTGAATCATTATTCTCATTAACTTCTAACATTATTCTACTATAATTCTCTTCTTGAATCATCTTATTCATTAATTCAGTTGCTATACCTTTTCTTCTATCTTCTTCATTAACAAATAAATTCATTATATCAAGAACACCATCAACCAATCTAATTTCTAAATATCCTAATACTTTATCACCATCCATATAGTTATATATAGAATCAGTATCACTAAGTATTTCTTTCTCTATCATTTTTCCACCTCAATTTTCTTAACATAATTTGCTTTAACAAAATGAGGATTTTCAGATTTTATATCTTTACAATAATCTATTATTTTATTAACATCTAACTTACTTTCTACAGTTTTATATTCACTATATTCATCATTTTCACTATAGAATTCAGGTACTATATTATTATCATTTTCATCAAATACACTAATATAATAACCTTTATTATCTTCAATAACAGCTCTTCTTTTTTCACCATTATTATTACTAATTAAATAAGCAGTCAAACTAGAAATAGTATTTATATCTATATTCAAAGCATAAGCCATAGTTTTAGCAATAGATAATCCTATTCTAATACCAGTAAAACTTCCAGGTCCATTTACAACTATAATTTTCTTTAAATCCTTTACATTTAAGTTATTATCTTTAAATAAGCTTTCAATCATAGGCATAGTATAAATAGAATGACTATATTCACTTTCTTGTGTTTTTAAATATAACTCTTCACCATTTTTTAATCCAACAGTTATTAATTCATCATGAGTATCTATAAATAATATCATAATTATCCCTTTCTTTCGTGCATATTATATCATTATTTAATTATAAAGTAAATTAAAAATAGGATTAATATATTCCTATTTCCACATATCTTTTGGATAAACTCCTTCATCATATAATTTATTTAAAAATTCTATTAATTGTTCTTTATCTTCTTTATATGTTACTCCACACCATTTAGCATCAGTATTAATAATGTTACAAGTATAAGCTTTATCATTAATACTCTTTCTTATCAATGTAGGAATTAAAAATTCATCTTTAGATAAATCAGATTTTTCAAAAAATTCTTTAATATTATCATCAATATATTTTAAGAAACTATAATCAAAAGCTATCATATTCATTGATACTAATGTATCATCATCAATTAAATGAAATTCAGTTCCATTTAAAGGTCTTGCTTCTATTTTTCCATCAGTATACCTTAATTCACTTTCAACTATATCTTTAACTTTATTATTTTTTACTGTACAAACTCCTCTTTTAACAGAACCAAGTTCACTCATAGTATTTTTAGCTTTATAACCGACTATTCCAATATTATTAGGTTTAATATTATCTAAATACTTACTAATTTCTTTATAGGATTCTCTTCCATAAAAATCATCAGCATTAATCATAACAAAAGGTTCATGTATTGCATCTTTGCAACAATAAATTGCATGTGCTGTCCCCCATGGTTTAACTCTATCTTCAGGAATAACTACTCCACTTGGAATATTATTCATTTCTTGAAATGCATATTCTACTTTCATTTTATTTTTAATTCTTTTAGCAATAGTATTTTCTATAGTTTCTAACATATCTCTTTTAATTAAAAATACTACTTTAGTAAATCCACTTTCTATAGCATCATAAATAGAATAATCCATAATAAATTCTTTATTAGGACCAAACCCATCAACTTGTTTACATCCACCATATCTACTTCCAAGACCAGCAGCTAATATTAATAATGTTTTTTCTTTCATATATCTCCTTTTTATTAAAAAAGATTACTTATTCAGTAATCTTTTCTTCATGATTTTTTTTACTTTTCTTAGATTCAATTACTTCATCATTATCAAATTTATATTTACTATTTTCAGAAACAATTTTTTCTATTTCTTCTTTAGTAAGTGTCTCTTTAGTAATTAATGTTTGAGCTAATACATCTATTAATTTCTTTTCTTTAGAAACAATATCTTTAGCTTTATCATAACAACTATCAATAATTTTCTTAACTTCTTGATCTATTTGTAATGCTACTTGATCAGAGAAATCTTTTGTTTTATTGTAATCTCTTCCTAAGAATACACTTTCACTTCTATGTTCATATTGCATAGGTCCAAGAGAACTCATACCATATTCAGTAACCATACTTCTAGCAATTTTAGTAGCTCTCTTTAAGTCATCACTAGCACCAGTAGAAATCTCATTCATATAAGTTTCTTCACTGGCTCTACCAGATAATAATGTAATAATTTGTTCTTCTAATTCTTTTTTAGTATATACAAGAGTTCTTTCTTCTTTAGGTAACATTTGAGTATACCCACCAGCCATACCACGTGGAATAATTGTAATTTTATGAACCTCTTCACCATTTGGAAGAACTATTCCAGACACAGCATGTCCTGCTTCATGATAAGCAACAATTCTTTTTTCATAATCAGTTACTTTCTTACTAGTTTTAGCAGGTCCCATTAAAACTCTATCACTTGCTTCATCAATTTCTTCCATTGATATAGCATTTTTATTTCTTCTAACTGCCAATAAAGCAGCTTCATTTAATAAGTTTTCTAAATCAGCACCAGAATATCCCGGAGTTCTTTCAGCTAAATTCTTTAAGTTAACAGTTTCATCTAATATTTTATTTTTAGCATGAACTTTTAATATTTCTTCTCTTTCACTTACATCAGGATTATTAACAGTAACTTGTCTATCAAATCTTCCTGGACGAAGTAATGCTGGATCTAATACATCAGGTCTATTAGTAGCAGCTAAAATGATAATACCTTCATTTTCACCAAATCCATCCATTTCAGCAAGTAATTGGTTTAATGTTTGTTCTCTTTCATCATGTCCACCACCTAAACCAGTACCTCTTTGACGTCCAACAGCATCAATTTCATCTATAAATATTAAACAAGGCGCAGTTTGTTTAGCTTGTTTAAACATGTCTCTAACACGTGAAGCTCCAACACCTACAAATAGTTCAACAAAATCTGAACCACTTATAAAGAAGAATGGAACTTTTGCTTCACCAGCAATAGCTTTAGCTAATAATGTTTTACCTGTTCCTGGAGGACCAACTAATAATACTCCTTTAGGAATTCTAGCACCCATTTTAGTAAATTTCTTTGGATTTTTTAAGAAATCAATTAATTCTTGAACTTCTTCCTTTTCTTCTTTTAATCCAGCAACATCTTTAAATGTTTTATGAGTATTTCCTTCTTCAGCAAGTTTAGCTTTACTCTTACCAAAATCAAATGTTCCTTTACCATTATTTCCAAGTTTGATAAACATTACATATATTAATACACCAAATATCACAATAGGCACAACATTAATTAATATGTTTAACCAAGTTGCATTATCAGGATTAGTATTTGTTTCAACTTTTAAATTTTTACTTTCAGCAGTTTCATATAATGAAGAAATAACTGTATCAGTATAAGGTACTGTAACACTAAATGTTTCTCCTTTAGAATAATTACTTAATTTACCAGTAATTACATATACTCCAGATGCACTTCTAGGAGTTACTGCTATCTCTGTAACATTGCCATCATTTATTTGACTAACTAATTCTGTATAATTTAAAGTGTTAACTTTTGTTCCTAAAGTATTTAAAAATAAATAAGAACATACAATTACAACAGCTAGTAAAATATAAGGCATAAAACTAATATTTCTTTTGTTTCTTTTTATATTCATTTCTCATTTCCTTTCTAATAATATTTCATTACTATATCATACTCTTCAGTAATTTTCTTGTCAAGTTTTGACTTCTTTAATCCAGGTATCCAAACTATCTTATCAGTAGCATCTAATACAACTGGCCAAGAATCTCTATCACTTATTTTTATTTTTTCATCAATAAATATATCTTTTACTTTTTTAGTTCCATTAAGACCTTTAACCTCTATTCTATCTCCATCTTTTCTATTTCTAACATACAAAGGTAACTTAACTTCATTACTATTTAATCTAATAGTATAATTTGAAGTATCAATACATTCATCGACTATTTCTATTATTTTACCATTAGGTAAATTAACTCTACCATCAATTTCTATTTCATATTCACTAGATTCATCATCATCAAAACTAAAACTTAATTCATTATAAGACTTTATAACTATAACATTATTAGGTAAATGAACAATACTATTTGACTTATTACTCTTTATTAAATCAAATATTAACTCTACATGAACAGCACCTATTATTAATAAGTCATCACCATATATTTTTTCAAGTATCGTATAAATAATCTTAGTTTGTATAATATTATCTAATTCATTAAATTTATCTATATCAAGATTTCCATTAATAAATACTTTATTAAATACTTTATTTGCTTCTTTATCTACATAATCACTATATTCAAGTAATATTTCACTATACTTTAAGAACTTTTTATGTACTTTAGGATCTTCATGTTTTAAAAAAGGTAGTACAGTATGTCTATATCTATTTCTAGTATAATGATCTTCATTATTTGATTGATCAATCGCATATTTTATACCATTAGCTTTATCAAATTCCATTATTTCATCTTTAGTAACTGTGATAAGTGGTCTAACTATTTTATATGTTCCTTTATCGACTATTCTACTAAAACCACTATAACCTTTCAATGTAGAACCTCTAACAATTCTCATTAATATTGTTTCTATTAAATCGTCTCCTTGATGAGCAGTCATTAAATATTTTGCACCATAATTCATAACTAATTCTTCAAAAAAGTTATATCTTACACTTCTAGCTTCATTATGAAAATTATCATCCCCCCACTTAGTTATTTTAATGTACTCAAAAATAATATTATTGGCTTTACAATAATTCTCTAAATCTATTTTTTCTTGTTCACTTTCTACTCTTTTATTATGATTAACATGGGCACAAACTATTTTTAAATCTAACTTCTTTTTAAACTCATTTAGAATATATAATAATGCCATAGAATCAGGACCACCAGAAACACCAACTACAATCGTATCATTTGGCTCCAAACCTATTTTATTCTTAATAAAATTATATACTTCCTCCATATCAAGCCTTTCTCATTCTTCGATTTTTAATATGATTTCATTATCTTTAGAATATAAATATTTTTCACGAGCATATTTAGCCATATACTCTGGATCTTGTAATCTAGTAATCTCCTCTTTTAAATTTTCCTCTTCTTCTAATTTATCGCTATAAGAAACTGTAAGTTCCTTTATTTCATTTTTAGTCTTTTTTATTTGCAAATCAAGGGAAACAAGAGTAGATACAAAAACTACACTAGTTATTATACAGCCTAATGTTAAAAAAATCACTCTAAATTTTGCCTTATTGCTAATTTTTTTCATAACAACCCCATTTTCTATAAATAATTATATACTCTTAATAATTTAATTACAATTGCTTCTACTTTTATTGACATATTTTTCTGTAAATAATTTATCAAATAAGAAAAAAGTAACAATACTTATAATTACAAAGTAAATACTTATATAACCATCACTTATTACTAAAAAACATTTAAAATATATTAAAGTTATATCAATCATAAATAATAAAGAATTTAAAATTTTATACACAAAATTATTATAATATAGATATTTTTTAAAACATTTAAAAAGTAAGTTTACAATTATTCCATATAAAAAAGAAAAAACAAATGATAATATTTGTATTCTTAATGTAATCATTTAAACAACCTAGCCATAATATGATCAGTTTTGTTCTTTCCACTTTCTTCTAAATAGTTTACTGAATATATTTTGCCTTTAATAGATAAGTTTCCTTGAAATGTATCCATTTTAATTAATTCTAACATTTCTCCTTTAATTAATATTGGTCCCATTATACTATCTACAAAAAATTCTTTATCATCAAAACTATTAAGTTTCTTAATACCAGTCAATATAATATTTTTTCTTTCATTAATAGTAATAATATGATTAGAACTATCACATAAGTCTTTAGATTTATCCATTTTATCCTCCTATCAAAATATATGATTACAAGAATAAAAAAAGACACAAATGTGTCTAATCAAAATCCAATACTGTTCCAGATAATATATTTTTACCTTCAAACATTTCTTCTTTATTATTTGAATAAATAACTTTAACTTGATAATTATCAAAATAATAGTCTTTTAAATCTTTAACAGTAGGTACTGAATATTTAGTTGTAATAGATAAATCAATAATATCTTTACTATTATATTTTGAAGTCTCTATTTTTTCTTTTCCATTAACAATATCATCCAAATTAATAGTATATACATTTCTATCATTATCAAATATATACATTTCTCCATAAGATTCACCATCTTTTTCACCTATTAACATCATTAATGGATTAACTTTATCACCATCTGGATTTACTACATAACTATCTTTATATTTTAAAAATCCAGTTTTATTTTCTTTGCCAAGTATATTATCTAATTCTTCAATATAAAATATAGCATTTAAATCATACCAAGATATACCATCTTCAGCTTTAACACTATCATTATTAGATTTATTATCACTAGGACATTCTCCACCATCATCATTATTACCAAATAATTTAAAGTAAACAACAACACATCCTAATATAATTAAAAATATAATAAACATTATCAATAAAGATTTATTACTTTTTTTAAGTTCTCTTTCTTCCATATTTACCTCCAATATCATATATATTATACCATAAAAAAAATTCCAAATAAATGGAATTTAATTTATAAAAGTTTTATTCGTTTTCAGCTTCTGTATTAGTATCAAGTTCATTATATTTATCAAGAATAGCTTTTTCAAACATTGCTCTTACTTCTTTATTGATTGGGTGAGCAATATCTTTATATTCACCTACTGGAGTTTTTCTACTAGGCATTGCGATGAATAATCCTTTATCACCTTCAATAATTCTAATATCATGAATAGCAATAGCATCATCGATAACAACTGATGCTTTTCCTTTCATACGATTTACTCCTCTATCGTCTTTAAAAACTTTAACTGATGTAATCTCCATGAGTACCTCCTTAATAATTAGCTATCTTAATTATAATACATAATTTTTTGAATAGCAACATTTTTAATCAAATTTGCTTATAATTACGGCTTTTGTAGCTATATCTGAATAAGTAAAAGACTTAATACCTTTACTCGTATTTATAGTAAAAATATTATTATGTATTTTTTCAATATATCCATCATAATACAAATATTTATTTCTACCCAAATAAACCTTAATTTTTAATTTTGATCCTACTAATTTCTTAACATAATTTTTAATTTTATCTATATTCAATTTTATTCCTTTCTTGGATAGCCACAAATCATCATACCTCTTATTTTTAAGCCACCAAAACCTTCCTCTTTACAATTAGTTTTAGATAATATGTTCATAACATCTAAAGGAGAATTAATATCATTTAAAGCTATTTCTGAAGCCACAATAGCTGGATCTAAAGCATGTATATTTATATGATTAGGACTAGATGCAAAAGAAGAACCAGCCCTCATCAAACCAACATAATCACTTTGACAAGCACCAGCTACTATGGCTATTTGCTCATGTAATCTAATATTCTTTCTAATAGATTTAATAGTATCAATAAAATAATTACTGTTTTTATACTTATTAGTCTTTTTATAATAAGCATCATGACCAGTAATAACAACAATATTAGGATTATGTTTAATAATTAATTCATTTATCTTTTTACTAAATTCACTTGCTTCAAATACATAACCATAACATTTAATATTTTTAGATTTATAATAATTCATACACTTTTCCAAATAATCAGAATCAGTATCTAAATGTAAAATAATACCCGGTATATAGTAATAATTGCTTCTATCTAAATTATTATCTTCATATTTAACATCTTCTATTTTAACTCCACTTTTTCTTAAATCACTAATATCAGCATCAGCATATAGTCTTAAATCAACGCCACTCAAAATAGCCTTATTATTTACTATTTTATTAACTTTAAATAAAATATCATTATTATATTTATTTCTAGTTACATAATCCCCTTTTTTAATCATAAAAACCCCTGTTATATATTATTAAAATAAAATAAATTTATGCATAAAAAAATGCTCACTATTGAGCATCTTTATTAAAATATTTATTTAAGATTCTATCTAATTCATTAGTATTAATTGGCTTAGAAAGATATTCATCAAAACCTTCATTCAAGTACATTTCTTTCATACCAGTAATAGCATTAGCAGTTAATGCTACAATTGGAGGTAACTTATATCCATCTAACTTCTTTAATACATGTAATGTTTCAATACCATCCATTTCAGGCATCATATGGTCCATAAATATAATGTCATATTGCATACCTTCTTTAACTTTATAAATACAATCTTTTCCGTTAGTAACACTTTCAACTTTAAATTTGTATTGTTCAAGAAGTCTTTTAGCAACTTTGATGTTAAGATTATTATCATCAACAATAAATGCTGTATATGCAGAACAATCTAACTTCTCATCAACTTTAGGTTTCTTAACTTCTTTAATAGCTTCGCTAATTGGTTTAGGATCAACAATCTTTTGTGGAACTTCAATATAGAAAGTAGTACCAACTCTATATTGACTTTCAAACCAAATTCTACCACCCATAAGAGTTACATAGTTTTTAGTAATAGCAAGTCCTAACCCACTACCATCAATTTCTTTTTCAACAGCATTATCAAGTCTACTAAATTTAGTAAATAATTTATTATAATCTTCTTGCTTAATACCAGAACCAGTATCAGATACTTTAAATAATAAATTTTCAACATTATTTGTTTTAGAACTTGTTAATGTTAATGTTATTTTACCAACATCAGTATATTTAACTGAGTTAGTCATAATATTCAAAATTGATTGATAAAGTTTAGCAGAATCACCATTTAATTTAGAAGAAATATTTTGATCAATATTAACAACTAATTGTACAGGTTTAGCTCCTAATTTAGATTTAATCATATTAGTTACTTCAACAACCATATCATTAATAGCATAATCTCTTTCTTGAAGAGAATCTTTACCAGTTTCAATCTTAGATATATCAAGAATATTATTAACAATCTCTACTAAGTTAGTACCAGCATCATATATTTGTTGAATATCTTCTCTTACAGATTTTTCATCAAATTTTGGAGAACTAAATAACGCATCACTTATACTTGAAATAGAATTCATTGGTATTTTAATTTCATAAGTCATATTACTTAAGAAATCAGTTTTAGTTTTATTAGATTTTTCAATTTCACCTCTAACAGATAATAATTGACTTAATAATTGTAAATCTGGATTTTCTAAGAAGTAATATGCAAATAACAAGTCAACTACAGCACCTAAAGGTAAGAAAGATATATAATTAAATAATACTTGTAATACATAAGTTATAGCTGCTGTTCCTAGGTTAAAGAATATAATCAATCCTACATTTTCGGGTAAATCTTTTTTTCTCTTAATATAAACTATTACCAATAGTACACTTATAATAAAGAATACAACTGGAATTATAATCATTCCTAATTTACTTGGAAAGAAATTCAAATCATTAATATCCAAACCTTTAAATGGTAAGAACCAATATACAACTAATACTCCTACAAACACTGCAGTTATAACAGTTATAACCTTTTCTTTTTTTACTAACTCAAATAAATTTTTATAATTATATTTATATACTAGAGAAAACAAATAAATAAAGAATACTAAATACATTAATAAACCAAATGCCCAGTGTAATTTAAATGTAATATGAGTTATTGTTTCTATATTAACGTACTTTAATAATAATATACAACCAATTTCAGTAACACCAAATGCAAGAGCTAAAATTAATGTTAATCTATATAATTGATTAGATATTTGCTTAAATGTAACTTTAGAGAAATAAGTAATCATTAAAGCTATCAAAAATAATAAACTACCTATTGTAAATACAATTCCAAATGTCATAAATTATCACTCCTTTCCATTAAGCATCCTCTTTTTTAAACAACCTATTAACTAGTTTATTTAATTCTTTAAATATGATTGGTTTACTTAAATAATCGAAGAAACCTTCAGTTATATAATCACTCTTTAATCCATCATATGAGTTTGCAGTTAATGCTACAATTGGAGGTAATTTTTCATTTGTAGATTTTAATGCTTTAATAGTTTGAATACCATCCATCTCAGGCATCATATGATCTAAGAATATTAAATCATAATTCTTTTGACCAACTTTACTTAAACATTCTTGTCCACTTAATGCAGTATCAATTTCAAATTGATATTGTTCTAAATACCTAGAAGCAAGTTTCAAGTTAACTTCACTATCATCTACAACTAATACACTCTTACCACTACAATCAACTAATCCTTTTGAACTAGACATTGTACTATTTTTAGTTTCAAATATATTTCCTATCTTTTCAGTTCCAGCTACTCTTTGTCTTATCTTAATATAATACTTAGTACCTTGACCTTTTTCATTAACAAAGTTAATTCTACCACCTAACATATTAATAAGTCTTTTAGCAATAATTAATCCTAACTTAATATTATCAATATTGTTTTCAGCAGTATGTTCTAATTTTATAAAATCTTCAAATTTCTTATCAAAATTTTCTACTGTCATAGCATGACCAGTATTTGATACTACAAATTCAAGTTCAAAGTTATTTGAATCAATAGTTCTACCATTAACACTTAACTTAACTTCACCATAATTTGTATAATTTATAGCATTTAATATTATAAATGTAACAATCTTATAAATCTTATAAGCATCACCATAATATTGTTTAGGTAAATTTTCATTAATTTCTATATTAAATTTAAGGTTCTCTTTATCAATCTTTGGAGGAATAAAACTATTAATTTCAAATATTAAGTTTTCTAAACTATATTCAGATTCAACAACTTTTTCTTGACCAGTTTCTAGTTTAGAAATATCAAGTATATTATTAATTAAGTTTAATAATTCATCACTAGCTTGACAAATACTTTTTAAATCTCTTTTAACAACTTCTGGAGTTAATTGCTTTTCATCTAATAAAGATTCACTAAAGCCTAAAATTGTGTTCATTGGAGTTCTAATTTCATGTGACATGTTAATTAAGAACTCAGTTTTAGCTCTATTAGCTACTTCAGCTTCTTCTTTTGATTTTTGATATTCAAGAATTAATTTAGAATCTTGATTTTCAATAGTGAAATACAAAATTGCTATAATCAATGAAAAGAAGAATGTTGAATCATTAATTTCATAGTTGAATATTTTTTGCATTAATAAAGATGTTAAATAACAAACAAATGCAAAATATAATGGTAACATACTAATAGATTTAACATCATTTTTATGTTTATTAAATAAGTATAATACTGCAGTACTAATAATTAAACTATAAACATGTAATACACTAGCAGCAGATCCAACTATAACTGCTGGTCTACCATTTATACCACCTATATGTGTTATTGGTAATAATAAAACTATCAATAATGGCAATACCATACATATCACAACAGCTATAAATAATTTAACATCAAAATTTTTAATATCCGCTTTATTAAATTTTTGTTTAGCAACTACATAAGTATATATAATAAATAAATTTTCAAACAAGAAACATAAATATATATACCCTTTGCAAGATATAGTATTCAATAAATCATATTTATCAGAATTTATCATTGCAAATGCAGCTATCATCTCAATCGCAAGCATCAGTATCAAAACACCTAATAAACCTGCAAATATCATTTGATTCAATGTCCAATCTTTCTTTTTACTTAAAAACATAACAGTAAGTAACACTATAAATATTAGCGCACAAATTGTCAAACCTGTACTTGCTGAATAAGAACTTACCACAAAAATCAACTCCTTTATCGTATACTCTTCTACTCTAATAATTATATAATAAAAATCATAAAAAAACAATCTTGTTTTATACTAAGATTGATTTTTTTTAGAATGAATTTTATTTGATATATTAACAAAGTCTTCTATAGTTAACTCTTCAGCTCTATTTCTAAGACTTTTATTAGTTTTTTCTAACTCTTTTTCAATTAAATTCAAGTCATAACCAACTAAATTATTTTTCAAATTTTTTCTCTTTTGTTTAAAAGCATCTTTAATTAATTTATAGAATATTTCTTCTGAATCAGCAATTATCTTTTTATTTTTGATTAATTTTACAACAACACTATCTACTTTTGGAATAGGTTCAAAACAGTTCTTATTAACATCACATATTTTTAATATATCAAAATTATATTGTAAAAATACACTTAAAGAATTATATTGTTTGCTTCTTGGAGAAGCCATAAATCTTTCTCCTACTTCTTTTTGTATCATAACAACAATCTCTTTAGGATCAGATTCATCTAATATTTTATTTATTATTGCTGTAGTAATATAATATGGTAAATTACCTACAAAGTATATATTTTTATATTTTTTATCAATATAAGAAGATAAATTAACTTTTAAAAAATCATTAAAAACAACATTTAATCTATCTGATTCTATTTTAGATAATGTTTCTTCTAATCTTCTATCTATTTCAAAACATAAAACATCACAATTCTTTTTTACTAACTCTTTAGTTAAAGCTCCAGCTCCTGGACCTATTTCTATAATTAAATCATCTTCATTAGGACTAATACTATCAGATATCTTATATATAATATTTTTATCCATCAAAAAATTTTGACCTAACGATTTCTTATAATCAAAGCTATACATTAACCCCAACCCTCTCTTAATACTTCAAATTCTAAATTTCTAACTCTACCAACTTTTTTAGTAGCAAACTCTTCAGATTCAGTCAATAAATCTATAACATTTCCACCTACGCCTCTATCAAGCACAATAGCTATAATTGGTTCACTAGATAATTTATTAACATTAAATTGTAATATAGTTCCACATGGATAATTCTTACTACTAGCAACAATTCTTACATTACCATAAGTTTTATCATCAAAATATATTCCCTTTTCTAATACATTAGTTCTTGGTGGACAAGCTAAATATCCAGAACATAAAGGACAATCTCCAGCATATCCAGTTAATTCACCAGTAAAAGTATAAACAGGATTATATAGCCCATTTTCATACAATTGATTTTGATATTCTCTTAATGTTTCTTTATCAACATACTTATCTAAATTATTATTCATTGCTACACTTAAAGTAGATAATGAAAAAGTTTCTTTTTTTAGCAAACTTAAAGAAATAATTACCAAAGCAATTATTTGTATACATATAATAACTCTATTTCTAATATACTCTCTCATTTACTACTCCACTTAAGTATATTATATAATTAGTTTAAATTAATGTCAAAAAGTTTACTTGCATTTTTTCTAGTTATATCTATTACTTCTTCAACACTTATATTCTTAATTTCAGCTATTCTAGAAGCTACATAATAAACATTAGATGGTATATTAGTTTGACCTCTAAATGGCTCTGGAGATAGAAAAGGACTATCTGTTTCAAGTAATATATCATCTAAATCAATACTTTCAATCACTTTATATAAATTAGAATTTTTAAAAGTTAAAACTCCTCCTATACCTAATTTATATCCTTTTTTTATAAATAGTTTAGCCATCTCAATACTTCCAGTAAAGCAATGAATAACACCTCTATTATTTCTATCCTTTAAAATATCATAACAATCTTGAATAGAATCTCTAGTATGAATAATAACAGGTAAATCATACTTTATAGCTAAATCTAATTGTTTAATAAATAAATCTTTTTGATCATCTTTGTTTTCTTTATTCCAATAATAATCAAGACCAATTTCTCCAACTGCATATATTTTATTATTTTTTATTAATTCTTCTAATTGATCTATTTTATTACTATCACTTATATTTTCTGGATGAATACCAACTGCTGGTTTTAAAATATCATACTTTTTATTAATTTCAATTACTTCTTTTGAAGTATTTATTCCATCACCACAATTAATAACATCAACAATACCTTTATCTTTTATTGTTTTAACAATTTCATCTATATTATTGTAAAATTCACTAATAATGTGAGCATGACTATCTATCATAAAACACCTCTTATAGTCATTATAACATATTAATTATTTTTATATTTCATCTTTATTAGATTAACAATCACTTTAGAAACATCTATCATATTATTTATATCTGAATCAGACACTATTATTATAGATCCTAACAAGTCACTATTCATAACTATAGGATTTAAAACCATCTTTCCACTTAATATTAATTCATCAGACATTATATTTCTATCATTAACATTATTAACATATATTTTTCTTTCACTAATCAAATTACTAATAACATCGCTAACACCTAAATTATTATAATTAACTATTTTATTATTAACTATTAACAATATATCAAAAGAATAAGTGTTTTTAAAACACTCAATTAATTTAATAATTTCTTCTTCTTTTCCACATAAAAGAGAATATCTCTCTAATATAATTCTTTCTGAATCAAGAGATATCTGAAAATCATCTCCAGTTTTAATATTTAAACATTTTCTTAATTCTTTTGGTAATACAATTCTACCAAGTTCATCTATTTTTCTAACTATACCAGTTGTTTGCATTAAATCACCTAGTTATAGTTTGATGATTTTAATACTATTTATACTTTAAATTTTAAATTATATATTAGTTCTAATAATTCTTCTAAGTAAAATATATAATTCTTATCTAAAGTAGCTTTTAATAAAGTAATCCATATTGCTTCACTTTTATATGCAAAGTTAAATTTAGGAGTAATTTTCATAGCTTCTACAAACAACTTTTCAACACTTATAGAACTATATACTTCTTTCTTAACTTTTAATACAACTTTTAAATTATCATTAGTTATTACTTTAATATTATTAATAACTAATAGTTTTTCTAAATACTTTTCATGAGCATAAATTTCTAAAGATTCATTTGTATGACCAAATCTATCTCTTATCTCACTTAATACTTCATTTAATTCTTTTCTATTAGTAATTCCATTTATTTTCTTATGTAATTCAATTAATATTTCGCTTTCAGAACTATATTCTTCTCCAATATGAGTTTCAACATCAATTTGATTAGAATCAACTTCATCATCTTCATTAGTAATTCCATTAACTTCTTCATTAATCAAATCTAAATACATATCAACACCAACTGAATCAATAAATCCAGCCTGTTCTTTACCAAGAATATCACCTGCTCCACGAATTGCTAAATCTCTCATAGATATCTTGTATCCACTTCCAAGTTCAGTAAATTCTTTAATTGCTTCAAGTCTCTTTAAGGCTGTAGAATTTAAAACTTTTTCTTTTTTATACATAAGATATGCAAAAGCAATTCTATCTCCTCTACCAACTCTACCTCTTATTTGATATAACTGACTTAAACCAAATCTATCACTATCAATAACAACAATCGTATTAGCATTAGGAATATCTATTCCATTCTCAATAATAGTTGTACTAAGTAAAACATCATATTCACGATTAGTAAAACTATATATTATATCTTGCATTTGATCTTTAGCCATCTTACCATGAGCATAACAAACTCTAGCTTCAGGAATCAATTTACTTATTTTAGAAGCCATAGTTTCCATATTAGTAACATTATTATAAAGAATAAATGCTTGACCTTTTCTAGATATTTCCTTTAATATTACTTCTCTTAACAACATTTCATTATATTCAATAACATATGTTTGAACAGGATATCTATTTTTAGGAGCACTTTCTATTAAAGATAAATCCCTTAATCCAACTAAAGACATTTGCAATGATCTTGGTATTGGAGTCGCAGAAACAGATAAAACATGAACATTAGATTTAAGCTTCTTAATTTTTTCTTTTTGTTCCACCCCAAAACGATGCTCTTCATCAATAACTAACAATCCTAAATTCTTAAATTCAACATCATTACTTAATAATCTATGAGTACCAAATATTATATCAGTTTTACCTTCTTTTAATTTTTTCAACTTTTCTTGAACTTGTTTATTAGAAAAATGTCTATTAATTAAATCAATATTAACACCATAATTTTTAAATCTTTTTAAAGCAGAATCATATTGTTGATGAGATAATAATGTAGTTGGACACAAATAAGCAACTTGCATATTATTCATTACAGTTTTAAACATAGCTCTAAAAATAACTTCTGTTTTACCATAACCTACATCACCACACAAAAGTCTTTCCATAGGTCTAGATTTTTCTAAATCTTTTTTAATATCATTAATTGCTTTTAACTGATCAGTTGTTTCCTCATACTCAAATTCATTCTCAAATAACAATTGATTTTCATCATCAGGTGCAAATGGAGTAATAGTAGCCTTATTTCTTTCTTTATATATTTTTAATAATTCACCAGTTATATTTTTAATTCTTTCTTTAATTCTAAGTTTAGTCTTAGTCCATTCTACACTATTTAATTTATTTATTGCAGGATGAGCACCTTCTTTAGCTGAATATTTATATAACTTAGAAATATCTTCAACAGGCATATAAAGCTTATCATCGCCTTTATATTGAATTAGAATATAATCTCTCTTTAATCCATTCTTTTCAATAGTAGTAATTCCCCTATAGATACCTATACCAGATTTTCTATGAACAACATAATCACCAATTTTTATACTGTCAATTGACGAAATTTTGTTACCATATACCTTATCACTACCTAATTCTTTTCTAATATATGTGTCATATAAATCATATTCTGAAAAATAATAAATATTATTATACACGAAACCATGATTTAATATATTTTTTTCAATTTTTGCATTCTTACAATACTTTACTAAATCTTGAATCAAATGATCATTCTTAGTAAACACAAAAGAATCATGAGAATTAATCTCATTATAAAATTTTTCTTTATTGGAATTAAATTTATCAATAGATTTTGCTTCTATTTTAATATCATAATTTTTATTATTAATAGTATCTATGTATTTATCGCCTTTCAACGTTAAATCTTTTAATTTAAAAATATCATCTTCTATTCCTAAATACTTAATTTGAGGTATTATCATTTTTTCTTGTTCAAGTATTTGATTATAATCAGAAAAAACAACTACACCATTATTCATATAATCTCTAATAGAAGAATTATTATCACCAAAATCATCTTTAATAGAATTAATAACTATTTCATTTATCTCACTAATAGACTTTTGAGTTATAGGATCAAAATACTTAATCTTTTCTATTTCATCATCAAATAATTCTATTCTAATAGGATTCTCTTCATTAATTGGATAAATATCAATTACAAATCCACGTACAGAAAAATCAGAAGTATCATAAACCATACTTTCTTTTTTATATCCTATACTTATTAACTTTCTAATAAAACTATCTCTATCAAATTTAGAACCAACTGATAATTTAATCTTCTTATTAGCAAAAACATTTGGCTCTGGTAATTTCTTTATAAAACTATTTAAATGAACAATTATTATTTTATTAGAAGCTTCACCTATTTTATTTAAAATATTAGCTCTCATAAACAATAATTCTGGACTACTAGCAATAGCTTTTTTAGTCATTATGTCATCTTCTGGAAATAAATAAACATCATCAATATAATTTTTTAAATCGTTATATACTATAGTTGCGTCGTTTAAAGTTGGCATTACCAAAAGAATACTTTTGTTACACTTAAAAAACATATATAACAATAATTGATTATATATTTCGTTTTTATTTATAGATATTTTATTAACTTTATCTACATCAAAATCAAATAATTTTAAACATAATTTATTATTCATTTCTATTATATTTTTCCATCAATTCATCTATATTATGTACAGAAAAGTCATCAATAATATTAGATATTACTGGTAATATAGATTCTATTTTTTCATTTTCTTCATTACTAAATTTACCTAAAACGTAATCCATTAGTGGAATATTGTTTTTAGAAATTCCCATTCTTAGTCTTGAAATATTTTGAGTTTTCAATAAATCAATAATATTATTAATTCCATTATGACCACCAGAACTACCACCACGTCTTAATTTAAATTTTCCTACTTCAAAATCAATATCATCATAAATAACCAATATGTCTTCGATATTAATATTGTAATAGTTAACAAACTTAATTACACTCTCTCCAGATAAATTCATATATGTTTGAGGTTTTAATAAAATTAGTTTTGTATTATTAACAATTGTTTCAGCATAATGTCCATTAAATTTACTCTTAAAAGATAAATTATTTTTGGATGCATAATAATCAATTGCTCTAAAGCCACAATTGTGACGAGTAAACTCATACTTTTTTTCTGGATTACCAAGACCAACAACTAATTTCATATTACTCCTCCTTAAACATATTATATAATTTATTTTTACTAACACTATATTCTTCAGCTATTTCTTTAATAGCATCTCTTTTAGAATATCCCTTTTCAACTAAATCACTAATTAATTTCATATAATCATTAGTATCTTCAAGAGGCACATACCCACTCACTACAATTACCATTTCACCTCTTAAACTGCTGGATAATTTAATAATATTAGATATATTATCCCTAATAATTTCTTCATGTAATTTAGATATTTCACGAACTATAGCAATTTTTCTATCTCCAAATACACTATACATCAATTTTAAAGTATTTTCTATTCTATGAGGAGATTCATAAAAAATAAGTGTAAACTTTTCTTCTTTTAAATCAATTAATTCACTTTTAGCAATAGATTCTTTACTATTTAAAAAACCATAAAAAAGAAATCTTTCATTACTTATTCCCGACATATTAATAGCAGGTAATAAAGCATTTGGTCCAGGCAAGGCAATAACACTTATTTTTTCACTAATCGCATAATCAACAACAACATTTCCAGGATCACTAATCAAAGGAGTACCTCTATCAGTCACATATCCAATATTTTTCCCCTCTTTTAATAGTTTAATTATTCTATCCTTATGTTGCATTTCAGTATATTTATGACATGATTCTACCTTTTTAGTAATATTTAAATATTTTAATAAATTTAAAGTTTCACGAGTATCTTCAGCAAACACTAAATCAACCATCTTTAAAGTATTAATGGCTCTTATTGTAATATCATCTAAATTTCCAATAGGAGTAGGAATTAAATATAATTTTCCATATTCATTTTCTTCATAACTCTTTTGTTTCATATAATCACTTCCCAAATATTTTTAATACTTCATCTGTATAGCTTCCATCATCATTATGTACATATAATGGAGCTAATACTTTAAGACCAACATTTCCATTTTTCTTACCATCTATTAAAATCAAATTAGATTCAATATCATTTTTAGGATAAATAAATTGTAATCTCTTAGGTTCTATATTATGTTTTCTCATAGTTTCAATAATTTCTATTAATCTATCAGTTCTATGAACCATACATAAAGAACCACCATTTTTTAATAACTTTTTAGCAATTTTTATTACATCTTCCAGTTCTATCATTATTTCATGTCTAGCTATGGACTTAATATCATTATCATTCTTCAAACTTGTATCTGAACATTTAAAATATGGTGGATTACAAGTTATAACATCAAAAGTATCAGTTTCAAATCTATTTATAATATTTTTAGCATCATCATTAATTAACTCAATTCTATTTTCTAAATTATTAATTTTTACACTTTCAACAGCCATATCATATATATCTTTTTGTATTTCAACACCATATATTTTGGCATTAGTTTTAGTAGATAAAATTAAAGGAACAGGAGCATTACCAGTACATAAATCTAATATCATTTTAGTATTTTGTCCTAAAAAAACAAAGTTTGGAAGCAAAACAGAATCCAAACTAAAATTAAAATAATTCTTATTTTGAACTATTTTTAAATTATCATAGTAAACTAAATCATTTATTACCTTTTCTTCCATTATTACTACCACTCTTTTTATCTATATTTTTAAATGGAACATACTTTTCAACTTTATTATTCTTTTCAGTTATTGCGACATATCTTCTTCTTGGAATATCAATAGATATTACAGTAGCACTTTCACCATCAATTTCTACTTTATCACCAACTTCTGGTAAATCTTTTCTATATTCTTGATATAATTCATCCTCATATTTTAAACAACACAAAAGTCTACCACATAAACCATTTATTTTAGCAGGATTTAAGGCTAAATTTTGATTTTTAACTTGAGCTATTCCAACTGAATCTAAATCTGATAAAAAACTAGAACAACAAAGTTTTCTTCCACAAGGACCAATACCAGATATTTCTTTCGCTTTATCTCGAACTCCAACTTGTCTTAATTCAATTCTTGTTTTATAAACAGCAGCTAATCCTTTAGCTAAATCTCTAAAATCTATTCTATTATCAGCTAAAAATTGCAAAACTAATTGTTTTCTATCAAAAGTAAAATAAGCATCTAAAAACTTCATATCCAAATTTAACTCATTAGCTAAAGACTGAGCCTTTTCAATAGATTTTTTAGCATCCTTTAAATTCTTCTCATTTTGCTTTTCATCTTTATCAATGGCAACTTTAACTACATTGGCATGCTCTTTATTATCATTTAATTCACCATATAATGTAGAAACAACACCAAATTGTAATCCTCGTTCAGTATTAACAATAACTCTATCTCCTTCTTTCAAAGGCAAATCATTATCATTAAAAGTATATTGTTTTCCATTCTTTTTAAATTCAACACCAACTAATTTCATACATTGCATCTCCACATCTCTATAATAAATCTATCAATACATAAATTTTTATTTAAATAACTATTCAATCTTCCAATTGTATTATTAATTACAATAATTTTTTTAGATATAGTGACAATATCAGAATTCTTTAAATACTCAAGTTCTTCTCCATCATCACTACCACATTTAATTTTAAGTGACGAATAATAATAATTCAATATACATTTTAAAATATTTATAAAAAATATTCTGTCATTAATTTTAGTATAAATTTTACTATATCTACCAATACTTTTCACACCATCAGTTTCTATAGATTCGATAATATCAATAGCTAACTCTTTTTCTTCATCAGTAAAAGTTTCTGTTTTATCACTATCAGAATTTAAATATAATTTTTGACATCTACTTGAAATCGTAGGCTTAACTGAATTAATATTATTTGTAATTAAAAATGCATAAATATTAGCTTGTGGCTCTTCCAAAGTCTTTAATAATGCATTATCAGCAAAGTCATTTAGCTTTTCAACTCCATCTATTATGTAAACTTTATTATTATTAAATTGAGATGTTGTTGATATTTCTTCTAGTAAATTTTTTATATCATCTTTACTAATAATACTATCATCATTCTTAAGTATATAAATATCAGGATTAGATTCAATATTTAAATTATCATTATTAAATATCTTTTTAATTATTTCATTTAAATCATTTTTTATATCATCAAAAAGAACGTTACCAATCAAAAAGGAATGTGCTAACCTGTTTTCATCGAACATCAAATCAAAATAATCCTTAAATTTATCTAACATACTTTTCCCCTAACAATAATATTTCAAGTATATTATAGCTATAATTCCAAAAAAGTCAAAAAAATATGTAATAATTATAGTATAAATATTAATTGGAACCATCTTCCCCATTTTAGTAATAAAAATATTCACTGTATAAAGCAAACAAATAGCAAAAACTATTCTTTTAATTACACTTATTATCATAAAAAACCTCTCATATAAATTTATGAGAGAAAATATTATGATATAACCTTTCTATCATCCCAAGCTTTAGAAATCATAATAGGATCTAAATATTCAATATCTCCACCCATTGGTATACCATAAGAAAGTCTAGATACTTTAACATCATACTTTTCTAAAATCTTTTGTATATACAATGATGTAACTTCTCCTTCAATAGAAGGATTTAATGCAATAATTATCTCTTTAACACTGGAGTCAATTCTATTAATCAATGATTCAATATTTAAATCCTCTGGATTAATTCCTTCAATTGGAGATATTAACCCATTTATAACATGATATTTCCCATTATATTTACCAGTCTTTTCAATAAAAAATACACTTTTAGAATCTTCTACTACACAAATGGTATCATTACTTTTAGATTCATTTGAACATATATCACATTCATCAGTATCACTTAAGCATCCACATATTTTACAATTTCTAATATTTTTTTTAAAATTAACTAAAGCATTAGCCAAGTTTTCTACTTCATCAAACTCTTTATCACACAAAGCATAAACATATCTCTCTGCAGTTTTTTCACCAACTCCAGGTAATAGTGTTAAATTATTAACTAACTCAGAAAAACTTTTTGGAAGTGTCATTTATTAGAATAATCCTCCAAGACCATTAGTATATTTACCTAATTTACTATTTTTATCCTTTTTAACTTGTTCTAGTGTGTTATTAATTCCAACAGTTAATATATCAGCTAATAACTCTTTATCAGCCAAAATATCATCATTTTTAATTTCTATTCTTTTAACCTCATTTTTACCAGATGTTTCAATTAAAATATTATCATTTTCATATTTATAAATAGTACTTTCTATTTCTTTAGTACTTCTTTCTATTTCACCTTGTATTTTTCTAGCTTGTGCCATCATTGCTTGTATATTCATAATTTCCTCCTAATCCTCTTTTACAATATCTTCGCCAAATATATTATCTAAATTATTTTTTAAAACAGTACTTTTTTTACCAGTTTTAATCTCTTTTTTATTTATATAACTATATTTTACACCATTTTTTATATTTTTTATATATTCATTTTTTTCATTTTCCCAATCTTTATCACTCAAAGCGACAATATCATATACTTTTTCATATATTAATTTTAATAATTTTTGTATTTCAGAAACATTCTTTTCAAATAATATTACTTCAAAATTATTTTTTAATGAAAATATTATAGAATTGTCAGAAACAACTTGAGGAACAGATTTTTCTAGTAAATTAATTATATTTGTATATTCTTTTTTATACATATAATCTTTTATTTTACTGTAATCTTTCAGAAATTTAGTTTTAATTTCTTTATTTGCCCCATAAAAAGCATTATTAATTATAATTTTCTTATTTTCAGCATCAACATTATTAGACTCATCAACTTTTTCTTCATCATTTGAAATAACTACATCATTAACATTTTCAGTATCAATATCACCAATATCATCAGTTTCAATTGAATTATCATCAATATTCTTCTTTTTAGAAGTTACTTTAGTCATCTTATCTTTATCTGAAACAAATAGTAAACAAATCTCTATGTAATATATTTCAGAAACCATTTTTTGATTATTTCCTTTTTTAAGATCAATACTTAAATTAAACAACAAATCAGATATTTTCAATACTTCTTCACTATCTAAAAAATCAAATTCGGCTAATTTTTTAGAATAGTCAGAAGAAAAATAGTTCTTAGTATTACTGTTTATCAATAAATCTTTTACTAATAATTGTAATTTATTGCAAAGATTAATTAAATTTTTACCTTCATCATAAAATTCATCAAGTTTACATAAAGTAGTTTTAATATCACCATTAACCATTGAATGAAGAAATTGATTAATAGAATCAGATTTAAATTCACCAATCAAATTATATAAATCATCTTCAGTTATATCTTCTTTATCAAGTAACAAAGCTTGGTCAAGCATATTAATAGCATCTCTAAGTCCACCATCAGATAATTTAGCAATCAAAGGAAGAATATCTTCGTTAATCTTTTTATTTTCTTTTTCCAAAATATACTTTAATCTATCAATAATTTCACTCTTTTTAATTTTCTTAAAATCAAATCTTTGACATCTAGAAATGACAGTTGCTGGTATTTTGTTGAACTCAGTTGTAGCTAAAATAAATACAACGTGTCCAGGAGGTTCTTCAAGCGTCTTCAATAATGCATTAAAAGCACTAGTAGATAACATATGAACTTCATCAATAATATAAACTTTATATTTTAAATTTGCTGGTAATAATTTAGCACTATTTCTGATTTCTCTTATTTCATCTACACCATTATTACTAGCCGCATCTATTTCAATAATGTCAATATTATTTTCAAAATTTGACATACATACTTCACATTTTCCACATAAATCTCCATCGGAATTATGCAAACAATTGATTGCTTTTGCAAAAATTTTAGCAATACTAGTCTTCCCAGTACCTCTAGGACCACTAAAAATATAAGCATGATTAATTTTACCATTAGAAATGCTATTTTTTAGTATCTCAATAGTCACTTTTTGACCTACAACATCAGAAAAAGTTTTAGGTCTATATTTACGATATAATGATATATAATTGCTCATAAACCCTCCTTAAAATATTATAACAAAAACATACTATTTTTACTACCTTTTATCACTAAAAAAATTTTTAAGCTCATTTTCAAAATATTGTTGATAACTTGTAGAAAATTTAACAAATTTAGTTGTATTATTAACAACTTTTTCACTATCCAAAATATAATATACTTCCTTTATTCTAGCCTCATTTATAACATCTTTGCACATATTACATGGCATTAAAGATACATATAATTTACAATCAGACAAATTATTAGTTTTAAGTCTCTTACACGCCTTTCTTATAGCTAAAATCTCAGCATGAGCAAAAGGATCATTATTTTTCTTCTTTTTGTTATAAGAAGACGCAATAATTCTATCATTTTTCACAATTATACAAGAAACTGGTACATCACCATGCTTTATTGCCATTAAATTTAATTTTTTTAACATTTCTTCTATCATTTTTTACACCATTAAAAAAGTGCACACAATAATTACACTTAAGGCTGCTATCTTCCAATTCTGACCTGGTTCATGCGCATATTGTTGCACAAGTAAATTTTACAACAAAATGAACACAAAATCAACAATTAAATCTAACTTTTTACACAATTTTTCTTAAATTTATAAACTTATCAACAATGTTCCACGTGAAACATTAACAATTAACACTCTCTATTTTATAAAATACATCAATGATTTCTAAAATACATCGAGAAATGAAATAACATATAATATATCATCTCGATTTGAATTAAAAATAACTAATAAACGCAACTTATTTACAAATGTTCCACGTGAAACATAAAAAACTGTTGTTGAATATAATATTTAACATTTTTTTAATAAAATAAACTATATTTTTTTTAAAAGTTATTAACATCATGTTTCACGTGGAACATTAAATATAATTATAAAAAATCTTTAAAAAAATAATAAAAAACGCCGAAATTACTGGAATAAACAAATATTTAAAAGCTAAAATTAAAATAATTAGGGGAATTTATACTCATATTAAAACTTATCAACAGTATGTTCCACGTGAAACATATAGAATATTAAATAAAGAATACAAACTAAAAATAATAAATTTAAATTAAATATTAATGATTTTCTTAAAATTTAACTCGTTTTAACTATTTATCCACACATGTTTCACGTGGAACATCGGTAAAAAAAGATTATTATTAATTAAAACAACAATAATGAAAATATTTGTATACATTAATAAAATATAATATTATAAAATATAAGTTTTCAACAATGTTCCACGTGAAACATTTAATAAAAATATTAGAAACTATCTATAAAATAAATATACTAACCTATTAAATTAAAATTATATAATTATAAATATAGATTAAATGTGAGTTATTAACAATATGTTTCACGTGGAACATACAAATAAATACATATTTTAAAATAGTATATAAAAAATATACAAATTACCGTGATTAAAGGAAGAAATCACTTCTTAGAAAGTAAAAACAAAAAATTAAATTATAAAAGAATATAACAATCAAATTAATATTATTATATATTGGGTATCTTTAATAATATTTATCCACAATATGTTTCACGTGGAACATACAAAAATATTTCCCGGGAAATATTTTTTAAACATTTTTTATTTCCCGGGAAATAATTGTTTCACGTGGAACATTAAACAAATAAAAAAGAATGATTACTCATTCTCTTCATTGACTGGTTCTACACTTTCAATTGTTGAAAAATCATTTTCCTCTTCTAATTCCTTTTCAAGAATAGATATTGAAGCAACCTTATTATTATCTTTTAAATTTATAAGTCTAACGCCTTTAGTAACTCTACCCATTGTTGAAATAGATTTAACATCCATTCTTATAATAACACCATCATTTGTAATTATCATTAAATCTTTATTATCATCAGTAGATTTGAAGCCTACTACCTTACCGTTCTTTTCTGTAATATTAAGAGTTTTAACTCCCTTACTACCACGCTTAGTTTCTCTATATTCTTCAATAGCAGTCTTTTTACCATATCCGTTTTCAGTAACAACTAATAATGATTTTCCTAATTCAGAAATTTCAGCTCCAACACATATATCATCTGTTAAATTTATTCCCCTAACACCAGAAGCTGTTCTACCCATTATTCTGATTTCATTCTCGTTAAATCTAGCCATTCTTCCCTTAGAAGAACATATAAGAACTTGATCATTACCTGATGTCATTTTTACTGAAATAAGTTCATCATCATCTTTTAAAGTAATAGCAATTTTACCTGTTTGTCTAATATTTTCAAATTCTGCAATAGCAGTTCTCTTAATTAATCCATTTTTAGTTGTAAATAACAAACATTTGTTTGTAAAATCTTCTTTATTAGATATTTTAATAACAGTTTTTATCTTTTCATCCTTCTCTAATTGCAATAAATTAACAATTGGAAGACCTTTAGCAGTTCTAGAATACTCTGGAATCTTATATCCTTTTAATCTATAAACCTTACCTTTATTTGTGAAGAATAATATATCATCATGAGTATTTAAGGAAATTAACTGTTCAACAAAGTCATTATCAGTAGTAGTCATACCCTTAATACCAACTCCACCTCTATGTTGCACCTTATAAGTATCCTTAGGAATTCTCTTAATATAATTCTTATTTGTTAAAGTAACAATAATTTCTTCTTGAGGTATTAATGACTCATCTTCAATATATTCAACAGCAGTCATATCAATCTCAGTTCTTCTATCATCACCATATTTATTTCTTATTTCTAACATTTCATTTTTAATAATTTCTAATACTTTTTGTTCAGAAGCTAATATAGCTTTTAACTCCTCTATTTCCTTTAATAAGCTTGCTAACTCTTCTTCTATCTTACTTCTTTCTAAACCAGTTAATCTTCTTAATTTTAGCTCTAAAATAGCTTCAGATTGAATTAAATCTAATCCAAATCTTTCCATTAAATTAGCCTTAGCTTCATCATCATTTTTAGCTTGTTTAATAATTTTAATTACTTCATCAATATTATCTTGTGCTATCTTATATCCATTTAAAATATGTACTCTTTTTTCATCTTTAGCTAAATCAAATTTAGTTCTTCTGATAATAATAACTTTTTGATGATCAATATATTTTGAAATAATATCCTTTAAACCAAGTGTTTTAGGAGTTAATCCATCTAACATCAGGAATATAATTCCATAATTTATTTGGAAAGATGTATGTTTATATAGATTATTTAATACAACTTGTGGATTAGCATCTTTCTTTAAAGTAATTGTAATCTTAACACCATCTTTTAAATCAGTATGATAATCAGATATTCCATCAATTACCTTTGTATGAACCAATTCAGCAACTTTATTCTTTAACTCCATAGTATTAACACCATATGGAACTTCAGAAATAACAATACAATTATGATTATTATGTTCTTCAATAGTTGCCTTACTTCTTATTGTAATACTTCCTCTACCTGTTTCATATGCCTTCTTAATACCGGAATTTCCAAGAATTATACCACCTGTTGGAAAATCAGGACCTTTAATATAATTCATTAATCCAAGAACATCTATATCAGGATTATCAATATAAGCAATACATCCATCAATAACTTCTCTTAAATTATGTGGAGGAATATTTGTAGCCATACCAACTGCTATACCCATTGAACCATTAACCAAAATATTTGGAAATCTAGAAGGTAAAACTTTAGGTTCCTTTCTAGTAACATCGAAGTTATCATCCATATCAACAGTATCTTTATTGATATCTCTTAATAATTCAAGAGAAATCTTAGCTAATCTTGCTTCAGTATAACGGTAAGCAGCAGCTCCATCACCTTCTATATTACCAAAGTTTCCATGTCCATCAATCAACATATATCTTTGGCTAAAATCTTGAGCTAAACGAACCATTGCTTCATAAATAGAACTATCACCATGTGGATGATAATGTCCCATAACATTTCCAACAGTTGTTGCTGATTTTCTGTGAGGCTTATCAGGAGTATTTCCTTCCTCATACATAGACCAAAGAATTCTTCTATGAACCGGTTTCAAACCATCTCTTAAATCTGGAATAGCACGAGAAGTTATAACACTCATTGAATAATCTAAGAAAGAACTCTTAACTTCATCTACTATATTATTTACATTGTGACTATCTCTCTCATGAAATTTACCAGAAAAATCATTTTCATTGTTAACAACTTGTGAATTATCAACATTTTCATTAGTATCCATTCTCTACCTCCTATATATCCAAATTTTGAACAAATTGAGCATTTTGTTCAATAAATTCTCTTCTAGGCTCTACTTCATCACCCATTAATTTTTCAAATATTGCATCTGCTGCAATACAATCATCAACAGTAATTTTTCTTAAAACCCTTTTATTTATATCCATTGTTGTTTCATTTAACTCTTCAGCATCCATCTCTCCTAAACCTTTCATACGAGCAATTTCTGCACGACTTCTTACATTTTCAGGTAAAGATGCTAAATATTCATCTTTTTCTTTCTCATCTAAAGTATACTTTCTTGTCTTACCATGCATTACTCTAAATAATGGTGGTTGAGCAGCATATACATGACCAGCTTGAACAATTGGTTTAAAGAATCTATAAAATAATGTTAATAACAATACTCTAATATGAGCACCATCCACATCGGCATCGGTCATGATAATAATTTTATCGTATCTTAATTTAGATAAATCAAAATATTCACCAATTCCAGTACCAAAAGCAGTTATTATAGTTTTAATTTCTTCATTTCCCAATGCTTTATCAAGTCTAGCTTTTTCTACATTTAATATTTTTCCTCTTAATGGAAGAATAGCTTGTGTCATTGAATCTCTACCTTTTTTAGCAGAACCTCCGGCTGAATCTCCCTCGACTATAAATATTTCACTAACATTAGGATCTTTACTCTTACAATCAGATAACTTACCAAAGAAATTAGTAGTAGTTAAATCAGTTTTTCTAGTAGCTTCACGAGCTTTTTTAGCAGCCATTCTAGCATTACGAGCTAATATTGCTTTATTTACTATTATTTTGGCTTCATCAGGATTTTCTAATAAAAATTGATTAAATCCTTCAGAAAAAACTGCATCAGCTAAAGATCTAACTTCTGAATTACCAAGTCTTCCTTTAGTTTGACCTTCAAATTGAGGATTAGGATGCTTACAAGAAATAATCATTGTTAATCCTTCTTTAACATCATCCTCTTTTAAATTTTCATCTTTATCTTTTAATATATTATTTTTTCTAGCATAAGCATTAATTGTTCTAACTAAAGCTCTTTTAACTCCATCTTCATGAGTACCACCATCATGAGTATTAATATTATTAACAAATGAATATATATTATCTGAATATCCATTATTATATTGAAGAGCTACTTCAAACCAAACACCATTCTTTTCACCATTTAAGTGAATTATTTTATCATGTAAAGGAGTTTTACCTTGATTAATAAATCTGACATATTCACTAATTCCACCTTCATATAAGAATATCTCACCTTGAGTATCCTCTTCATCTCTATCATCTCTTAAAGTAAGTCTTAACCCCTTATTTAAGAATGCTAACTCTCTTGTTCTTGTCTTTAAAGTTTCGTAATCATATATATCTGTATCAAATATTTCTGGATCTGGTTTAAATGAAACAGTTGTTCCAGTTCTATTTTCACTACATTCTCCAATAACAGTTAACTTTTGAACAGTTTTTCCACCATCTTCAAATTTAGCTTCATATACTTTTCCACCTTTATAAACTGTAACAGTAACCCATTTAGATAATGCATTAACTACTGAAGCACCTACACCATGAAGACCACCAGATACTTTATATCCGCCACCTCCAAATTTTCCTCCAGCATGTAATACTGTATAAACAGTTTCTACAGTAGATATTCCTGTTTTAGGATGAATACCAACTGGAATTCCACGTCCATCATCTTTAACAGTAATTGAATTATCTTTATTAATTATTATCTCAATATTATTACAATATCCAGCTAAAGCTTCATCAATTGAATTATCAACGATTTCCCAAACTAAATGGTGTAATCCCTTAACATCAGTAGTACCAATGTACATACCTGGTCTTTTTCTTACTGCCTCTAATCCTTCTAATACTTGTATATCATTTACTCCATAATCATCATTCATCTACTTCACCCTTTCATCTAAATTATATACTTTCGATTTCAACACAATATTTCTATTTATATTTTTTAAATCTGTCGTTGTAATAAACACTTGAATATCATTATTAAGCGATTTGAATATATTATTTTTGTTTTTTTCATCCAATTCACTAAATAGATCATCAAGAAGCAAAATCGGCTTAATATCATACTTTTCTATGAATATTTTAACCTCAGATAACTTCATAGCCAAAACAATCAACTTTTGAATACCTTGACTACTATATTCCTTAGCATTATTACCATTCTGATAAAAAACATAATCATCTCTATGAACACCAAAAGATGTCATTCCAATATTAATTTCTTTATTTCTTAATTTCTTTAATTCTTTTACTAATTTTTCTTTATCATTTATTTTATAATCAGATTCATATTCAATCTTAATTTCATTTTTATCTTTATATTTTTTAAATATCTCATTTATATAAGAATTAATCTCATCAATATACTTCTTTCTATATTGATATATTTTTAATCCTTCTTCAACTATTTTTTCATCTACAATATCTAAATATCTCTGATCTAAATTTCCATTAAACATTAATTTTTTTAAAAAATCATTTTTATTTTTAATTAAATTATTATAGTTATTTAAATAGTATATATATTCTTTATTCAATTGAGATAACTGAATATTTAAATAATTTCTTCTAATACTTGGAGAAGATTTAATAAGTTTTAATTCATCAGGTGATAATAATATAATTCTATACTGTGAAATAAAATCACTTAATTTTCTCTGTATTTTCGAGTTAATCTTGGTTTTTTTGCCCTTTGAATCTAAATATAATTCTAAATTTTTTTTCGGACCATAGTCAAAATAGTATATTTTAATCTTTAAAAATTCTTCATTATTTCTTATTAAAGAAAGTTCATTATTTGTTTTAAAAGTCTTTGCTAAGCTACCTAAATATATTGCTTCTAATATAGAGGTTTTACCAATTCCATTTGTTCCAATTAGAATATTTAGATTAGAAAAATTATCAAGAACTATTTTTTTATAATTTCTAAAATTTATCAATTCAATTTTCGTAATATTCATTTTCTAAATCATTTAACCCCCTTATTTTTAATTTTAATATTTTTAGGTACTCCTACACGCTAATATAATTATAGCATATTTAACCATTTAAAAAAAGATAATTTTTATTTTAATTATCTTTTTTATTAATTCTTTCTTCTAAAATAAATTTTAATCTTGTTGCTCTTAAAATTTGATTAGTTAAAGATCCAATTGATACATCAAATTCTACTTTATCACCATTCTTAAATAAGATTTCTGACGTTTTATTTGTCTTCTTATAGTATTTATCAATTTTATCTAAGTTTATCCAAATACATTCTTCTTTTTCTGGCGATGTTGTTGGAAAAAATATTATTTTTCTACTTTCTTCAACTATTATTGGAGCTTTATGAGTAATACCTAGTAATTTTTTGGTTCCATCTTTTCTTCCTTGTAGTGAACTACCAAAATACTCACAACTATGTTCTAAAACCTGAAGACATGAATTATCTACTCTATATTCACAATCATCTTCAATTATTTTAGCTTTTTCCTTTCCTATTGGTAACAATATTTGTGTATTATAATTAATTTCATATTCCATTTTTTCTTTTCCCCCTTTGAAATATTGATTGCTATCATAACACATCATTCTTGTCGAAATTTGTCGAATATTGTCGAAAAAAATAAAAAAAATAAAAAAGCGATAAAAATCGCTTAATTTTAATATGTTTTCATAGGTAATATTAATTCAATTAATTCTTCGTTTTCTATTTCTTTTAATATTATAGGATTAATTTCACCATTTAATAAGATATATATTTCATCTTTAGTAAACATTTTTAAAGCTTCTAACATATATTTAGCACTAAATGAAATCTTAATACTATTATTTGTTTCATTTTCAACATTTAATTTTTCTTCAACTTTTCCCATTTCTAAACTAGATGCTTTAATTACTAATGTATTTTCATTAATCTCCATATCTATTATATTTTTATCTTTAGATTGAGTTAATAAAGATGCTCTATCTAATGTTGAATAAAAATCTTTTAAATTAGCTTTAATAATATATTTAAATTCTTTAGCAATTGAATTATCTGTATTTGGATAAGTACCATTTAATAAAGATGATTGAAATACTAAATTATCAAATCTAAATATTACTTTATTAGGAAATACATGAATTTTCATATCAGAATCATCATCTATTGTTTTAACAAGTTCATTTATATTTCTAGCAGGTATTACTATGTTAACATTTTCTTCACAAATATTATCTAATTTATAACTAACTTTAGATAATCTATATGAATCAGTTGCTGTACAATCAAATATATCACCTTGAATTTTAATATTAACACCAGTTAATAATGGTCTACTTTCTTGTAATGAACAAGCAAATGAAGTTTTGTTAATAATTTCTTTAAATTTCATACTTGATATAGCAATAGGATTTTTTGCTTCATCTAAATTAATATTTGGGAAGTCTTCAACCATAAAACAGTTAAAGCTATATATAGAATTATCAGTTTTAAATGATACTTCATTATTTTCAAAATTTTCTATAACTATATTACCATTTGGTAATCTTCTAATGATTTCTAATAGTGATTTACCATATATAATAGTAGTTCCTATTTCATCAATACTTACTATATCTTTTTTATCTATAAAAGATTGAATAGTAATATCATTATCAGTAGCAGTTAAATATAATCCTTCCTTAGTTAATTCAAACTTTATTCCATTTAATACAGGAATAATATTTCTTGTAGATAATGCTTTACTAACAGAATTTAAACTATTTAATAAAACATTTTTGTCTATTATCATTTTCATAATTTTTTCTTTCCTCCTTATTATTATGTTAATTAATATTATTATAGACTGTTGATTTTGTTGATAACTCATTTATCATAAGATAAAACCTTACTTTTTTAAAATTTTATTGTTGTTAAGTTGTTAATAAATTAAGAACTTATTCACAAATTTTTTCTTTTAATATTTTTATTTCTTCTTTCAACTTAGCATTTGTTTTCAATTCTTGAGAAATTTTATCTCTAGCATATATTATAGTTGAATGATCTCTACCTCCAAACTCTAATCCTATACGTTCTAAACTTTCTTCAGTCATCATTGTACTAAGATAAATAGCCACATTTCTAGCATCTGCTATATTCTTTTTCTTCATTTTTCCTTTTAATATAGTTGAATCTAAATTGTAGTATTTACTTACTATATCAATGATTTTGCCTACTGAATTTGTTTTATAAACAACTTTTCCAGTAAATTCTTGTAAAGCATCTTGTGCAATTGATAATGTTACTTCAGGAATATTAAATGCTGCTTTATATGCCACAATTCTAATAACAGCTCCTTCAAGATTTCTAATATCACTTCCACAATTACTAGCTATATAATCAATTACTTCTTCATTAATATCTAAATCATAATTATTAATCATTATTTTATTCTTAATTATATTTTTCTTTAATTCTAATTCTGGTGGATTTATTGATTCAGTTAATCCCCATCTAAATCTAGTTTTTAAACGATCTTCTAAGTATTTATAATCGTTTATTGATGTATCAGATGCTATAATTATCTGTTTTTCATTATCATATAATGTATTAAATGTATTAGTAAATTCTATTTGAGATTTAGTTGCGTTTTCTAAAAATTGAATATCATCAATCATTAATACATCCACATTTCTATACTTATCTCTAAAAGCTTCTAAATACGACACGTTATTATCATATTTACTTTTAGCATTTATTATTGCTCTATAATCGTTAGTAAATTGTTCAGCAGTAATATAAAGTACCTTTTTATCTGAATGTTCAACTATATAATTACCAATAGCATGCATTAAATGTGTTTTTCCAAGACCACTTTTAGCATATATAAAATAAGGATTATAAAGTTTACCTGGATTTTGTGCTACAGCTAATGCAGTTCCATAAGCAAGTTTATTTGACTCACCAACAACAAATGTATCAAAAGTATATTTAGAATTAAAATTACTTATGTATTTATAATTTTTAATACTATCTAATTCAGCATCACTTTCTTCAATTGTCGGTATTTTCTTAGCTTCTTGCTTTTTCTGAAGTTTATCAACATCTTTATCAAATATATATTCAATTTCACAAGTATCATTAGTTATATCATTCATTATTTCTTCTATAATATCATGATAGTTTTTAGTTATATTTTGAAGTAATAATTCATTAGATGGTAAAACTATAATAACTTTACTATTCTCATACGAATATAATTTAAGATCCTTAAATATATAGTTAAAGGACATTAAAGATACTTTAGACTTGATTTTTACTAAAAAATTATTCCAAATTTCATCTAAATTCATAAATAATCAGTCCTTTCTATAACGTTTCTAATTAAATTATAATTCAACTTTTATTAATGTCAAATCAAAAAAATTTATTAACATTTATATTAACAATTTAAGAACAATTTGTAAACAACTTTTTTAGTAAAAAATAAGAGAAAATTTTAGTTATTAACAATCCCAACAATTTTCAACTTCATAAAAATCCTAACTTGTTAACAACTTGTTGATAAGTTAACATAATTTTGTTGAAATAATGTTGATAAGTTAACATAAAAATATAAAAAACAAGTTAACATAATTTTATTTTTATGTTATAATACTTTTGGAGAAGAGAATATGCAACAAAAAGAAACACTAGAAAATTTTTTAAAAAAATTATTTATAGTTTATAAAGAAAAGAATATGAACTATTTTTTTGATGAATGTTATAAGTACAATATTGATATAAGAAAATATAAAAAAGACATTTCTTCATTAACTAAAAAGTTTTTTGATAATATTTTAAATATTTTACCTGAAAGCAAAGCAAGATTTTCATATAAAGAGTTTGATTATTTTTATAAAATTAATTTAGAATTTACTAAATATAATAGTCCAACTCCAGATATAACAATGGACATACCTGTATTTGATGATAATCTTGAAAAAATAGGCAATATTTTAGTTAAATTCATCATTGATAATAAAATTAATTCAACTATAAAGATAAACAAAATATATAAAAATTCAATTTTAGAATTAAATGTATCAGAAATAAATGATGCTAAAAAAATAGTTAACTTATTTGCAGAAAACGAAGACTTAAAAAAAGAAATATATTCAAGGGTTATTCCTTTTTTACCACAAATTAATCTAATTGGATTCTATTGTGAATACAAACCAATAGATTTTAAGAATTTTTATATAAAAAATATATATGCATTTTTATCAACTGTTCAATCAGAAGAAGATATAACACTAGAAAACTTAAAATCATATATTCATCACTTATATAAAAGAGAAATTGATTTAAATGTTAAAAGAAATTTAAAGCTTATCAAAACTATGCTTAATATAATAATGAATAATGAGGATATATTTTCAATGTATAATTACAATTCTGATATGAATATAAGTTCTTTTAATTCAAATGATTATCAAATAAAATTAAATGGTAATTTATTAGAATTCATAACTAAGTCAGATGGAACAGAAATAAAATATGGAGATGATAACTATCTTAATATAGCTTATTCCAAGTTCTATGAAGCATTTGTTAAAAAAGATGGAAGTGAAGTATACTATAGCTATTTCTATTCTATATATAATAAATTGATTATGGATAGATATAAAAATATAGAAATAATTAAAAATATGGGATCACCTACAAAGGATGCTATAAATAATTCATTAATAGTTTTATCAAGTTTATTTTTTGCACAAGTAAAAATGGGTTATTCATTAAAAGATATATACTATATATTAGATAAATTGTACAATAACTAGTATAAAATCAAAATTTATTGACATTTTTAATTTCATATTATATAATCTATGTCAGTCGAAAGGAAAGAGAGGTTATCATGAAAAGAACATTTCAACCTAACAATAGAAAAAAAGCAAAAACATCTGGATTCTTATCTAGAAGAGGTACAAGCGTTTTAAAATCAAGAAGAGCTAAAGGAAGAAAAGAATTAGCAAAATAACTAAATTACTTTAAAATAAGTAATTTTTTTTATATAATAATTTTATCGAGGTTTTATATGAATAAAAAATTTATATTAAGGAAAAACGAAGAAATTCAAGAAGTTATTAAGAAATCTAAAAAAGTAATTAATAAGTATTTTGTCGTATATTATGCTAAAAATGATAAAGAAAATAATAGATATTGTATTAGCGTAAGTAAAAAAATAGGAAAAGCTCACACAAGAAATTTATATAAAAGAAGAATTAAAGATATTATAAGTAAAAATAATTTTAATAATTCTACTGATTATGTTATAATATTAAGGACTGCTATATTAGATATTTCTTACGATTCAATGAAGGAAAGTTTAATTAGCTTATTAGGAGGAGCAAAATAGTGAAGAAAAAAATAGTTATAATAATGTTACTTTTATTTTCTTTATGTGGATGTACTAAACGTTTTACAATAGAAAATAAAGAAGACAATAGTCAAAAAACATATGTATCAAATATACTTTGTAAACCAGAAACAAAAGAATTACAAAAGATATATAGTGAAAATTCCAATAAATTAGTTGTTAAATATGAAAATTTACCTCAATGTAAGAATTTAAAAATAAATTCTGGAGGATATGAAGGATTATGGACATCATTATTTGTTAAGCCATTAGCTTGGGTAATTGTTAAAATAGGATTACTAGTTAAAAATAATGGATTAGCAATCATGATTGTAGGATTCATCTTAAGAGCTGCATTATTACCATTATCATTAAAATCAGCTAATATGAATGAAAATATGCAAAAAGCTCAAAAAGATTTACAAAAATTAGAAAAGAAATATCAAGGAAAAGAAGACAGAGATGCCTTAATGATGAAATCACAAGAAATGATGTTGATTTATAAAAAATATAATATAAATCCAATGTCTAGTTGTTTATTCTCATTCTTACAATTACCTATATTCTTTGCATTCTTAGAAGCATTATATAGAGTACCTGCATTTTTTGAAAATGATTTCTTAAAAGTTTATAACTTAGGAACAACTCCATTAGAAGGTATAACATCTGGAAACTTCTGGTATGTAATAGTAATAGTATTAATAATTGCTGCAACATATTTTTCATTCAAGAATATGAATGTTCCAGGAGATGAAGCACAAGCTAAACAAATGAAGATGATGAGTTACTTCATGTTAATATTTGTATCAATCGTATCATTTACTTTACCAATGTCAATCGCATTATATTGGATAGTATCTAATGGATTCACAGTTGTACAAAATATTATTGTTAAGAAAGGTAAGAAAAACTAATGGAAAAATATAAATTTCAAGCTAAAAGTGAAAAAGATTTACTAGAAAAAGCTTTAGAAGAATTAAATGTTAAAGAAGAAGAAATTGTTACTAGAACATATGAAGAAAAAGGTGGATTATTTAGTGGAAAAAAATATACTTTAGAAGTAGTAAAACTAAGTGATGTTGCTGAATTAGGAAAAGACCTATTACGTGAATTATTAAATTCTTTAAATGTTAATGCTAATATTGAAACAAAAATAAGAGATAAACAAATTAAATATGAAATTTATTCTCAAAATAATTCAGTGTTAATTGGTAAAAAAGGTCATATATTAGATTCAATACAAACTTATCTAAGACAAGCAATTTTAAATACATTAGATATATTTGTTAATGTATCTGTAGATGTAGAAAATTATAAAGAAAAACAAAATTACTTCTTAGAAAAGAAAGTTAAACAAATTGCTAAAGAAGTAAGTAAAACAAAAGTAAATGTAAAACTTGATCCTATGAATGCATATGATAGAAGAGTTGTTCATTCAGCATTACAAAACTTTAAACATATAACAACAGAGAGTGAAGGAGAAGATCCAAATAGATGTGTTGTTATTAAATATGTTGAAACAGAAGAGTAGAAATACTCTTTTTTATTGTAAATTAATATTGATTGTGCTATAATCTTGTGGAAAGAAAGGGGACTTTTATGAAAGATACGATTTGTGCTATAGCTACACTTGTTGGTGAAAGTTCTATAAATGTAATTAGAGTAAGTGGAGATGCTTCTATTGAAATAGTAAATAAGATATTTGATAGAGACTTAACAAAGAAAGAATCAAATACTATTTCATATGGGTTTATTATGGACAATAATGAAAAAGTAGATGAAGTATTAGTTTCAGTATTTAGAAGTCCTAAATCATTCACAACAGAAGATATAGTTGAAATAAATACACATGGTGGAAAAGTATGTGTTAATAAAATAATGGAATTATTACTTTGCAACGGAGCAAGATTAGCAGAACCAGGAGAATTTTTAAAAAGAGCTTTTTTAAATGGAAGAATAGATTTAATGCAAGCAGAAGCAGTTTCTGATTTAATAAATTCAAAAACTGATAATGCACGAAAAATGTCTATTAAAGGTGTAGATAAAGAATTATCAAATAAAATAAATGATTTAAGAAACAATATTTTATCTTTAATAGCAAACATAGAAGTAAATATAGATTATCCAGAATATGAAGATGCTGTAGTTGTTACATGTGATTTAATAAAAGAAAAAACAAGCTATGTTGAAAAAGAAATTCATAAGTTATTAGATGAAAGTAAAAATGGATTATTAATAAAAAATGGTATTAATATTGCTATTGTTGGAAAACCAAATGTAGGTAAAAGTAGTATATTAAACAAATTATTAAAAGAAGAAAAAGCAATAGTTACTGATGTAAAAGGAACTACTAGAGATATAGTTGAAGGAACTATTTTATTACAAGGAATTGAAGTTAATTTCTTTGATACAGCAGGTATTAGAGAAACAACTGAAATAGTTGAATCAATAGGAATAGAAAAAAGTATAAAGAAAATTAATGAATCTGACTTAATATTATTTGTAGTGGATTCAGGCACTGAATTTGATAAAGAAGATAAAGAAGTATTATCAAAAATAAAAGATAAAAAGGTATTAGTTGTTTACAATAAAGATGATTTAGATACAAAAGAAATACCTGAATTATTATCATTTGAAAGTATCAAAATTAATACAAAAGATGAATCAAAAATAGATTTATTAAAAAATAAAATAATAGAAATATTTAATCTAAACGATTTAACAAATTCAGATTATACATACATTTCTAATGCAAGACAAATTGGCTTACTTAGAAAATGTTTAGAAATTATAAAAGAATTAAATGAAGAAGTAGATAAAGATATTCCAGTAGATTTATTAGAAATAAATGTTAAAAACTTGTGGGAAACACTTGGAGAAATTACTGGAAATACATATAGAGACGAATTACTAGATGAGATATTTAGCAAATTCTGCCTAGGAAAGTAGGTTTTTTAATATGAAATATGAAATTATAGTTGTAGGTGGAGGACACGCTGGATGTGAAGCTGCATTAGCAAGTGCCAGAATGGGTAAAAAAGCATTATTAATTACAGGAAATTTAAATAATGTAGCTGATATGCCATGTAATCCTTCAATAGGTGGTTCTGCAAAAGGAATTGTTGTAAGAGAAATAGATGCATTAGGTGGAGAAATGGGATATAATGCAGATAAAACACTTTTACAAATCAAAATGTTAAATGTTAAAAAAGGACCAGGAGTAAGATCATTAAGAGCTCAAGGATGCAAAATTAATTATCCAAAAGAAATGCTAAATACTTTAAAAAATCAAGAAAATTTAGACTTAAAAGAAGGATTTGCAAAAGAATTAATAGTTGAAAATTCATGTGTAAAAGGAATTATTACTGAAGAAAATGAAAAAATATTTAGTGATGCAGTAATTCTAACAACTGGAACATATTTAAACTCAGACATTATGTGTGGACATGAAAGTCATAAAGGCGGACCACATGGAGAAAAAAATTCTATGTTTTTAAGTGACTCATTAAGAAAAAATGGCTTAACTATTATAAGATTAAAAACAGGAACTCCTCCAAGAATACTTAAGAGTTCAATTAATCTTAATGAAGTAACTCCTGAATTAGGTGATAATGAACTTTTAACATTTAGCAATTTTTATAAGGCATCTTATAAAGTAGATGAACAATGGCCATGTTATTTAACTTATACAAATAAAGAAACTCATAAAATAATAATGGATAATTTAGATAAATGTTCTCTTTATAGTGGAATGATTAAAGGTGTAGGACCTAGATATTGTCCATCAATAGAAGATAAAGTAGTAAAATTTAATGATAAAGAAAGACATCAAATATTCTTGGAACCAGAAAGAAGTGATGATATAGAATATTATGTAGGTGGTTTTTCTACTACAATGCCTCACGAAATTCAAGAAAAATTACTTCATACTATGGAAGGATTACATGATTGTGTAATAACTAAATACGGATATGCTATTGAATATGATGCTATTGATCCAATGCAATTAAAAATGTCACTTGAAAGTAAAATAATAGAAAACTTATTCACAGCTGGTCAAATAAACGGAACAAGTGGCTATGAAGAAGCAGCAGCTCAAGGTTTAATTGCTGGTATAAATGCTGTATTAAAAATTGAAAACAAACCTCCATTCATCTTAAAAAGAAATGAAGCATATATTGGAGTTTTAGTAGATGATTTAATCAATAAGGGTATCACCGAACCATATAGATTATTAACTTCAAGAGCTGAATTCAGACTATTATTAAGACATGATAATGCTATGATTAGATTAACTGAATACGGAAGAAAACTTGGATTAATAAATGATGAAAAATGGTCTATTTACAATGAAAAAATGAATTCAATAAAAGAATTAAATAACTATTTAAATACAAATTATTTAGATCATAATGAAGAAAATAATAATTTCTTAAAAGAACATAATTCATCACCTTTAACAGGAAAAATAAAATTAATTGATTTGGTTAAAAGACCAGAAATAGAATTATCTGAATTATTAAAACATATTGGTTATGAATGTGATAAAGAAATAATAGAAATGGTTGAAACTGATATTAAATATGAAGGATATATCAATAAAACTAAGAATGAAGTTAAAAAAATGTTAAAATTAGAAGAAAAACAAATTCCTTCAGATATTGACTATAGTAAAGTTAAAAATATAGCTACAGAAGCAAGACAAAAATTTGAAAAAATTAGACCTTTAACAATAGGCCAAGCATCAAGAATAAGTGGAGTAAATCCATCAGATATTACTATGTTATTAGTTTATTTAAAAAAGGAATATAATAATGAATAAACAAGAATTTATAACTAATTGTAAAACACTTAATATAGATATTACAGAAGATATTTATAACAAATTATATAGTTATTTTAAATCATTAGTAGAATGGAATAATAAATTCAACATGACAACTATTATAGAAGAAAAAGATGTATTTTTACTTCACTTTTATGATTCATTATGTTTAACAAAAGCAATTGATTTAAATAATACTGAATCCTTATGTGATTTTGGTACAGGAGCAGGTTTTCCAGGATTAGTACTTGCTATAGTATTTAATAATTTAAATGTTACTTTAATAGAGTCTAATGCTAAAAAATGTTCATTTTTAGAACACATAAAAAATGAATTAAATTTAAAAAATGTAGAAATAATTAATTCAAGAGTAGAGGATTATTCAAGGGAAAATAGAGAAAAATTTGATATTGTAACTTGTAGAGCAGTAACATCAATACCAATTATTTTAGAATTATCAACATCACTAGTAAAAGTAAATGGATATCTTTCTCCATTAAAATCAAACTGTGAAGAGGAATTATCAAAATACAAATATTTACTAAAAGATTTAGATTTAGAATTAACTAAAAAATTAACATATAATTTACCAATAAATAATGCTTTTAGAACAATACCTGTATTTAAAAAAATAAAGAAAACAAATATTAAATATCCAGAAAACTATTCAAAAATAGTAAAAAAATATAAGTAGTAACTAATTACTACTTTTATCTTGATAAAATTTATAAAATAGATTAAAATTATAATAAGAATAAAGAGGAAAGATTATGGAAGATAATAAAGATAAAGTTTTATATATACCAGTAGAAGATATACTACCAAATAGATTTCAACCAAGGTTAGCATTTAATGAAAAAGAATTAAATGATTTAGCTAATTCTATAATTAAATATGGTGTTATACAACCTATTGTTGTAAGAAAAATAGGCGAAAAATATGAAATTATTGCTGGTGAAAGAAGATACAAAGCTTCATGCCTAGCTGGTCTTAAAAGAATTCCTGCAATAATGAATAACACAGATGATGATACAAGTGCTGAAATAGCTTTATTAGAAAATCTTCAAAGAAAAAATCTAACTGTTATTGAAGAAGCTCAATCATATAAAAAACTAATGAATAGAGGATTCACGCAAGACGATATAGCTCAAAAACTAGGTGTAAGTCAATCTTCAGTTGCAAATAGATTAAGACTTTTAAACTTACCTAAAGAAGTTCAAGATGCATTATTATACAATAAAATATCAGAAAGACATGCTAGAACTTTATTATCTTTAAATGATAAAGATTTACAAATAAATTTATTAAATAGAATCATAAATGAAAAATTAACAGTTAAACAAACAGAAGATGAAGTAAGTATGATTTTAAATAAAGATAGTAATCGTTTTGACATTCCAAAAGATATTGCATCATTCTTAAATCCTCAAGGAAATAAATCAGCAGAAGAAATTAAAATAGATGTACCACAAGTAATTGATATAGATGAACCAAAAACATCAGAACCAGTAGTTGAAAAATCAGAACTTGTAGAATATAAAGATGATAGAGAAATAATAAATCCATTTCAAAGTACTACTACTCCAAATATAATAGAAAATATTGAACAGGAAAAACCAGTATTTGAAATGTATGAAGAACCTAAAGAAGAAGTAAAAGAAGAAGAACCAATCGAAACAGTTGAACTTGCTCCATCACAACCAACAAATCAATTTGAAGTTAAAGAACTAGAAGAAGAAAAACCAGTATTTGAAAAGAAAGAAGAACCTATGATTGAAGATAATGATAGTTTAATTTCTGAAGATGGAGAAGTTAATTTACCAAAAGTAATAGGAAAAGTTAGAAAATTTGTATCTAGTTTAGATGAAGTAAGTAGATTAATCGAAACATCTGAAATGGACTTAGATGATAAGTATCAAATAATAATAGAAATAGACAAAAATGCTTAATGTATTTTGTCTTTTTTATTTACATTATTAAAATAAAAATGTTTTACTAAGAATTAAATAAATGGTATACTTAAATCAGATAAATAGAAAAGAGGTAGATTTATGGGATTAATTAAAGCATTATCTGGAGCTACTACTTCAGCTTTAGGTGATCAATTTAAAGAATTTGTAACTTGCCCAACTATAGCAAAAAACGTTATTATTCAAAAAGGAGTAGTTAATCACGGAGAAGGAAATAAAAATCCTTCAGAAGGAATAATTTCAAATGGTAGTACAATTGCAGTTCCACAAGGAATGGCAATGATGATTATTGATAATGGAGAGATTAAAGAATTTACAGCAGAAGCTGGAACTTTCTATTATGATACAAGTAGTGAACCAAGTATTTTTACTGGTGGTTTAGGAAAAGGAATTATTGATACTTTCAAAACTATTGGTAAGAGATTCACTTATGGTGGACAAACTGCTAAAGATCAAAGAGTATATTTTGTTAATTTATTAACTATTACTGGAAATAAATTTGGTTCACCACAACCTAAAAAAATTACTGATGAAAAATATGGTATGTTAGAAGTAACATTCTTTGGAGAATATGCGTTTAAAGTAGTTGACCCAATTCTTTTAGTTAATAGTGTAATCGGAGCAAATCCAGAAGATACTGTTACATTTGAAGAAATTGTTGGAAGTCAATTACAAGCTAAATTCGTAGAACAAGTTACTCAAGCTATTTCAGTAGTTATGAGAAAACATAAAGTTTCATTTGGAGATATTAGTCTATATAATAGTGATATTTCAAATGAAATGAATGTATGTTTAGATGAATCATGGAGAAAAAATTATGGTTTAGAAATCACAGATGTAGCTATTGGAGATATTAACTTAACTGCTGATTCAATGACAAAAGTTAATAAGATTGATGAAGCAACTATTTTCTCTAATAAGAATTTACAATCTGGATTAATGGCTAGTGCTTCTGCAGATGCTCTAAGAAATGCTTCAAGTAATGAAAATGGAGCAATGATGGGATTCATGGGAATGAATATGGCAAGTGGAGCAGCTGGAAGTATGATGAATGCTGCAAATCAAGGATCAGATGTAGCTGGATATCAACCAGGAAATCAACAACCAGAAATGGGAACAATCTTTGGTAGAACAGAAGAACCAATTGTTGAAATTAAAGAAGAAGAAACTAAAGAATGTCCTGAATGCCATACAAAAGGAACAGGAAAATTCTGTAGTAACTGCGGAGCAAAATTAGATTAATAAAAAAGAACACAGATTTATTCTGTGTTTTAATTTGGATCAAAAATATTATTATAAACATAATTAGGCTCAGTACCTTTTTCATAATAACAAACAAAACCTTTTGCTGAAACATCACCACTAATGGGATCAATAACACTTGAAGAAACACCTTTAGGAATATCATACCATTCCTTTTTATTTACATCTAAATTAGTTATAGTATTAGCCCAAATATATTTAGTAATTCTTGATTCAGAAGATTTAACTTTACTATTATCATCATTACCAGCCCAAACAAGAATAAGTACATCTTTGTTATATCCAACTGTCCAATAATCAGTAGCTGTACTACCACTTTTAACAGCATATTTACTATCTAATTTATTAGAAATGCTAACTAAAGTAGGTGAAGCATAATTTACAAGACTATAGTTATATGTAGAAGTTAAAAGATTATTTAAAATATAAACATATTTTTTATTTAGAACATACTCATTTTCATACTTGTATTCATATATAATGTTACCATTAGCATCCTCAATTCTTTCTATTAAATGAGGACTTTCATGTTTACCTTCATTTGCTAAAGTAATAAAACCATTAGCATAATCTAACATATTAATTTCAGTTGTTCCAAGAGCAGCACTAGCATTGTTTTTAACTGGTGTTTTAATCTTGACTCTTTCTATCATTTTAGATAAATTATCTTCTCCAAGAAATAAATGAGTTTTAAGAGCATAAATATTATCTGAATAAGCAATAGCAGATACCATAGATATATTTTTATTAGCATACACATTATTAGCGTTTTTAGGAGAATATAATTCACTGCCTATATTAAATGTAGTTCTTTCACTTAAAAATGTACTAGAAGGCGTAAAGCCATTCTCTAAAGCTGAATAATATAAAAAAGGTTTAATAGTAGAACCAACTTGTCTTTTAGCTGAACTAGCTCTATTATATTGACTTATAGAATAATCTTTACCTCCAATTAAAGCAAGTACTTTTCCAGTTTGAGGATCAATTACAGTAGAAGCTATTTGCATTTTAGTATTTTTAGTTTCCTCATCAATATTATTTTCTAAAGTTTTTTGCACATCACTATTAAAATTTGTGTATATTTTAATTTTTTTTAAGTCAAGTAAAGTATCAGGTGTTTCACTAATATTTGACATTTCTTTTAATACAGAATCTCTATAATAATAAATACTAGATAATTCATGTTTTTCTTTTTTTCCATAAAAATTTAATTCTTTATTATATATTTTATCAATATCATTTTTACTAATATAATTATTTTTATACATACTATAAATAACATCATATTGTCTACTCTTAGAATTATCATAGTTAGTAATAGGATTAAAATATGTAGGACTCTTAGGTATACCAACTAAAAGAGTAGCTTCTTCAATAGTTAAATCTTTAGGCTCTTTATTAAAATAATAATTACTAGCATTCTTAATTCCATAGCATCCAGCCCCAAAATTAATAGTATTTAAATAACCTTCAAGTATTTCTTCTTTACTATAATGAGTTTCAAGTTCTATAGTTAAAAAAGCTTCTTTGATTTTTCTTTTCCAAGTCTTATCAAATGTCAAATAAAGATTTTTTACATACTGTTGAGATATAGTAGAAGCACCTTGTTTTATTTTTCCACTAGTTATATTAATAATCATAGCTTTAGCTATTCTAAGGAAATCAAATCCATTATGTTTGTAAAAATTTTTATCTTCGATAGACACAATAGCATTAATAACATCAGGACTTATTTCATCAAGTTTAACATAATCATTATTATTAGAATTAAACATATCATTATCATTTATATCATAATAAGTAATATTATTATTTGTATAAATAGGAAATTTAGGTGTGATATAAGCATACACATAAAATGATATATCTATTATAATAATAGCAAAAATAATTAAAATTAAAATTTTTAAAAATTTGTTTATATATTTCATAATTATTACCTGTTATTTATTATGAGATGTAAATAGATAAAAAATACTTGATTTATAAAAAAAAGTATGTATAATTTTAATGGAAAGAAGAAAAGGGCTTGAGGAGGCTTTAAAATAATGAAATTTAAAACAATAAGTAAAGAAGATTTAGAAGTATTACCTTTTGATGATATTGCTTACATTATCTTAAAAGAAAAAGGTAAAAAAATGAAAATTAATGATATATTTAAAATAATATGTGATACCCTAAATTTAGGTGATAGCGCATTTGAAAATCAAATTGGAGATTTTTTTGCTTTATTAGCAACAGAAAAAAGATTTATTCAATTAGAAAAAGGATATTGGGACTTAAGAGAAAATCATACATCTGAAATAAATATTAAAGAATTAGAAGATGAAGATGATGACATCATTCCAGAAGAAGAAAAAGATTATGAAGAAAATGAAGAATCTGACTACTATGATGATATAGATGATATGGATGATGATAAAGAAGATGATGACTATAAAGATTTAGTTATCGTTGATGAAGGATACGAAGACGAATCAGATCTTTAGCTCATGTTTATTTCAAATAAAATAGAAAGGAACAAATATGAAAGAAAGATTAGAAATATTAGAAGAAAAATATAATAATCTTTGTAATGAACTATTAAAACCAGAGATTTATGAAGATTATAAAAAAATGCAAGAAATATCTAAAGAAAAGAACTCTATTGAAAAAACAGTTGAAACTTATAGAAAATATAAAACTGTATTAGATGATATTGAAGCAGCAAAAGAAATGCTTAAAGAACCTGATATGAGAGAGTTTGCTAATGAGGAATTAGATAATCTACATGCTGAAAGAGATAATTTAGAAAATAAATTAAAAGTTATGTTATTACCAAAAGATCCTAATGATGAAAAGAATATTGTTATGGAAATTCGTGGAGCAGCAGGTGGAGATGAAGCTAATATATTTGCTGGAGATTTATTTAGAATGTACAGTAAATATGCTGAAAAACAAGGCTGGAAATTAGAAATAACTCATGAAGTTCCTGGAGAAAGTGGAGGATATTCACAAATAGAAGTAGTAATTAGTGGTGAAGCTGTATATTCAAAATTAAAATATGAAAGTGGAGCACACAGAGTACAAAGAGTTCCAGAAACAGAATCTCAAGGAAGAGTTCATACATCAACTGCTACTGTTTTAGTTATGCCAGAAGTAGAAGAAATAGATATTGAAATAAAAGATAGTGATGTAAGAGTAGATATTACAAGAAGTAGTGGAGCAGGGGGACAATGTGTTAATACAACTGATTCTGCTGTAAGACTTACTCATATTCCAACAGGAATAATAGTTTATTGCCAAGTAGAAAGAAGTCAAATAAAAAATAAAGAAAGAGCTATGCAAATTCTTAAAACAAGACTTTATGATTTAAAACAACGTGAACAAGATGAAAAACTTGGTAATGAAAGAAGAAGTAAAATAGGTACTGGAGATAGAGCAGAAAAAATAAGAACATATAACTACCCACAAAATAGATTAACTGATCATAGAATTAATTATACAGTTATGCATTTAGATAAAATTATGGAAGGCGATTTAGAAGAGCTTATCGAAGCTTTAATTGCCGAAGATGAAAGAATGCATCTTGGAGAACATAATGATTAATAAAATAACTGATTTAGGAATTTCTAATACAGAAGCTAAAGAATTATTAAAAGTAAGTAAAGATATAGAAACTGACTATAAAAAGTTATTAAATAGATACCCAATCCAATATTTGATTGGGTATGTTAATTTCTATGGATATCAAATTAATGTTAATGAAAATGTTCTAATACCAAGATATGAAACAGAATATTTAGTTGAAAAAACAATCAATTTATCAAAAAAATTATTTAATGATAAAGTAAAAATATTAGACATAGGAACAGGTAGTGGGGCAATAGCTATATCTTTAAGTAAGAATTTAAATAGTGAAGTAACCGCTTCTGATATATCAGAAGAATGCTTAAATCTAGCAAAACAAAATTCAATCAATAATGAAACAAAAATAGAATTTATAAAAAGTGATATATTTCAAAACATAAATGGTAAATATGATATTATCATAAGTAATCCACCTTATATAGACTATAATGAAGAAATAATGGATTCAGTTTATAATTATGAACCACATTTAGCTTTATTCGCAGAGGATTCAGGATTATATTTTTATAAGAAAATATTATCTGAATGTAAGAAATATTTAAATGATAAATTCTTAATTGCTTTTGAAATAGGTTATCAACAAAGTAAATCAATAACAGAGTTTGCAAGAACTATTTTTAAAACTGAAAAGATAATTACAGAAAAAGACTTATCTGGAAAAGATAGATATATCTTTATAATTAGTGAATAATATTTTAGAAAACCAACCAATAATATATTGAAAGGTTGGTTTTTATATGAAAAAAGTCTTAATTATAATACTAATATTAATCAGTATAATTTTATTAAATAGAAATAATGATATATCAAATGATATTATTAGATTCAGAGTTATTGCAAACAGTAATTCATCAAAAGATATATTAATTAAAGAAAAAATAGTATCGGAAATATCAGATTTAATATTTGTAGACAATAAAAGCATAGAAGAAACAAGAAAAAATATAAATAATAGTATTTCAGCTATAGAATCAAAGATAGAAAAAGTATTTGAAAGTAACAATTATGATAAAGATTTCAAAATTTCATATGGACTTAATAAATTTCCTAAAAAAGAATATGAAGGAATAGAATTTGTAGAAGGTGAGTATGAATCTTTAGTTATAGAAATTGGAGAAGCTAAAGGAAACAATTATTGGTGTATGTTATACCCACCATTATGTTTTATAGATAATAGTAAAGAAGATAACATAGAATATAAATTTAAGTTAATAGAAGCTCTAAAAAAGCTATTTTAGTGTAAATGAAAAATCAAAAATAAGCATATTTCATTGATAAAAAGAATAATTAATAGTATATTATTATTAAGAAAGGCTTTTTAGGTGATTTATGTCAAAATTAACAATAGAAGGTCAACACACTTTATCCGGAGAGATTAAAATAAGTGGAATGAAAAATAGTGCAGTAGCATTATTACCTGCTGCGATACTAGCAAATAAAAAAAGTACAATTTATAATATACCAGAAATAAGAGATATTGATTATTTAATAAAAATAATGGAATTACTTAATTGTAAAGTAGAGCATAAAGGTGATGCTTTAATAATTGATTCTAGTGAGATAAAGAATAGACCAATACCTGAAGAACTTAGCGTTCAAATGAGAGCTTCTTATTATTTTATGGGAGCACTTCTTGCAAAATTTGGAGAAGTAGAAATATCTTTTCCAGGAGGATGTAATATAGGAGCAAGACCTATAGATATTCACATAAAAGGATTTGAAAATTTAGGCGCAAAAGTAGAAATAGTAAAAAATAGATATAGAATAACAGCTGATAAACTAGTAGGAAAGAAAATTTATTTTGATTTTCCAAGTGTAGGAGCAACTATAAATATCATGTTAGCAGCAACAGGAGCAGAAGGAACAACTATTATAGAAAATGCTGCAACCGAACCAGAAATAGTCAACATAGCATCATTTTTAATAAATATGGGTGTTAATATTAGAGGCGCAGGAACTAAAACAATAGAAATAGATGGAAATAAAAATTTAGAAACAGGAGTTATAGATGTTTTCCCTGATAGAATTGAAACAGGAACATTTATTATAATGGGAGCTTTACTTGGAGATAATTTAAAAATTAAAGGTATAATTAAAGCTCATATTGAATCATTACTATCTAAATTAAAAGAAATAGGCGTAACATATAAAATATCAAATGATACACTAACTATATCAAAATGTGATTATTTAAAAGCAGTAGATGTTAAAACACAAGTATTTCCAGGTTTTGCAACTGATTTGCAACAACCAATAACAACTTTATTAACACAAGCACATGGAATTTCACATATTGAAGAAACTATCTATGAAAATAGATTTAAGAATACCTATGACTTAAATAGAATGGGAGCCATAACGAATATATTAACTTTAAATAGGTTAGAAATTAAAGGTCCTAGAAAACTAAAAGGAACTAACGTTATAGCTACTGATTTAAGAGGTGGAGCTTCACTTCTAATAGCTGGATTAATAGCCGAAGGAACAACTGTAATTGAAAACTGTGAACAAATATTAAGAGGTTACAGCAATATAGTAAATAAATTACAAAATGTAGGTGCTAAAATAGAAATAACTGAGTAAAATATATTAGGTGATAATATATGAAAAAAATACTACCAGTTATTTTTTTCTTGATAATAGTTTCAATATTCATAACAAATAAATTTAATAAATCAAACAAAGAAACAATTCTCTTTCTAGGAGAAACAAAATATTTATCTAAAATAAATTCAGAAGAATTCACTGATTATAATATTAAATACTTTCTTTATGATGATATAAACTATAATAACTTAATTAAAAATATTAAAAATAACGACTATTATATTTTAAAAGATAAAAATATTTATTTAAACCAACTAATCAATAGTGCAGACTACATAATAATAAATTTAAATAATAAAAAGTTAACAAGTAAATGTAATAGTCAAAAACAATTTAATAATTATATCTTATCAAAACAAGAAGAAAAAAATAATTTAATTAATTTAATCAATAAAATATCACATTCTAAAGTAATAATAGCTGAATACGATTGTAATCAAAATATAACTGAAAATGAAAATTATAATCAAATATTATTCAAAAATGATATAGAATCAAACATAAAATCAATAAAAGAAAGCATAAAATAGCTCATATTTGACAATTATTACTTGATTTTATACAAAAAAGTATGTATAATACCAAATGAAGTTATTTCTATAACTATCAATTAGTTATGGCGAGGAGGATAAAATATGAAAAAGGGAATACATCCAGTACAAAAAGTATGCAAAGTTAAATGTGCATGTGGAAATGAATTTGAAGTAAAATCATCAAAAGAAGAAATACAATTAGAATCTTGTAATAAATGTCATTCATTCTATACAGGAAAATTTAAAACAGTTAAAACTGGAAATGTACAAAAATTCAAAGATAAATATGGAATCACTGATTAATAGTGATTTTTTATTAGGTGAAAAATATGAATATAGATAATCAAAATATAAATATAGACGATTTATATGATCAAAAGTATATGCATAAAGAAGTTAAAAAAGGTATTTTCTTATCAGAATATCAACTTGAAGTATTAAAAAGATATCAAATTGATATAGATAGTATTTCATCAATTACTGACCTTTTATTTGAAATAGATGAGATATTAGATAATGACCCTGATGCTGATGATTTAGAAGCAATAGAGATAGAAATCTCAGATTTTAATTATTATGCTAATACTAATAAATAATTGAAAAAAATAATAGTTTTGTTTATAATATAGATATGAAGAATAAGAATGTATTGATAATTTTAATTATTATCTTAATGTCTTTACTCATATCTATTTTTAATTTCAATAGATATAGTTCAAAAACATTAGATAAAAGAATATTTAATAGAGATTGGTATTACTATGATTATAGTACAGGGCACTATGATAAATTGTATTTAACTGAAAATAAAGTTACATTCACTATACCAAATGAAAAAGTAAATACACAATATTCAAAATGCAAAAACTATTCATTTGATAAAAGAACAAATACAATTAAATTAGATTGTAATCTAAATCTACAAATAAAAGAAGTCACAGAAAGCTATATTACATTAAATATGAATAATAAAATTGTAAAATATTTTTCTAATCCAGATGACGCTTTAAATTATAGATTTGAATTATACTATGGTCAAAATATAGTAAGTTATAAAAAAGAAAAATCTCAAGCTTTAAATTACATAAATATTAATCAAAATAAATTAAAAGAATTATATAATGATAATGAATTTTCAAAAGTAGTATTTTTAGGCAATAAATGTACTAGTATAGATTGTACTTTATTTTTAGATGTATTAGAACATTGGTTAACTAAAGATAATAATATCTATTATATTGATTCTGATCAATTAACAACTACAACTATAAAAGAATTAAATAAATTAAATCCAAAATTCAGTAATGATTTACTATCGTATAATGATGTATATCCTAAAATCATGATAATTGGAAACAAACAAGTAGTTGATGAATATTTAGTTAAATGTACAGGATTTAATTGTGAACAATATATAAAAGATTAATTTCATAATAATCATTGAAATTTCACTAGAATTTCATATTATAATATTATATTATAAACATGAGGTGAAAAGTATGAAAGTATTAATCGCAGATGATGAAAAATTAATAAGAGATGTTATAAAAGAATACTGTTTAGGTAGCGGTTATGAAGTACTAGAAGCAGTTAATGGAATAGAAGCAGTAGAAAAAGCAAAAGATGCTGATATTATAGTACTAGATATAATGATGCCTAAAATGGATGGATTTACTGCATATAAATTAATTAAAGAAAAATACAATACACCTACAATAATGCTTTCAGCTAGAGGAGAAGAATATGATAAACTAGCTGGATTTGATTTAGGAATAGATGATTATATGACAAAACCATTTAGTCCAAAAGAACTAATGGCAAGAATAAATGCAGTAACTAAAAGATATAAAGGAGAAGAAAGTTTCTTTAAATATAAAGATTTAAAAGTAGATTTTTTAGGTCATTCAGTATACATTAAAGATAAAGAACTTCCACTCACACCAAAAGAATATGATTTATTAGTATATTTTATAAATAATAAAGGGATTGCATTATCAAGAGAACAATTACTTAATAATATTTGGAATTATGACTATTTTGGTAATGATAGAACAATAGATACACATATTAAAATGCTTAGAAATAATTTAGGAGAATACAGAGATTTAATAACTACAGTAAGAAGGATGGGTTATAAATTTGATATCAAAAACAAAGAAAATTAAACAACTAGTATGGACTTCACTATTTGCTTTCTCAGTATTAATACTGGGTATTCTTTTTTTTACACAAATAGTTTTCCTAAACAAATATTATGAAATATACAAAACAAATCAATTAGACACAATAGCTCATGAAATAAAACAAAATGATGACTTAACTATTTCAGAATTAGAAGATATGTCATATGAATATGGAATATGTATTTCTATTTATACTAATAATGACACAAAAACTGTATCTAATCTTTATAATAGAGGATGTTTAATAGGAGATAGTAAAACAAATACTGAATTTATAACAAACTTTATAGAGAGTGATGATACAGAAAAAACATATTTATTAAAAAATTCTAGATTTGGAAATTCAAATTTAGTAAGAGCGATTAAATATGGAAATAATTTATATATATTTTTAAATACATCTATTCAACCTTTGGATGATTCGATATTAATTCTAAAAAAGCAATTTATTTATATAGCTGGATTCCTTTTAGTAGTATCTTTATTAATAGTTCATTTTATATCAAATAAAATATCAAAACCAATTGAAAATATAAGTACTTCAGCTAAAAAAATGGCTAATGGAAATTATGATGTTAATTTTAGTACAAAGAGTAATATAGTAGAAATAGAAGAATTATCAGATGCTTTAGACTTAGCTAAGAAAGAAATGTCAAAAACAGATGAATTAAGAAAAGATCTAATGGCAAATGTTGGCCATGATTTAAGAACACCTCTTACAATGATAAAAGCATATGCAGAAATGACAAGAGACTTAGAAAATCAAACACCAGCTAAAAGAAAAGAAAACTTAAATATTATTATAGAAGAAACAGATAGATTAAATATTTTAGTAGGTGATATTCTTGACTTATCAAAATTACAATCTAAAACATATGAACTTAATATAGAAGAATTTGATTTAAATGATTTAATAAAAGAAATTATTAGAAGATATTATATTTTAATAGATAATGAAGGATATGAATTTGTCTATGAAAATGATAAACCAATCATGGTAAAAGCTGATAAAAAAAGAATGGAACAAGTTATATATAATTTAGTCAATAACGCTGTAAATTATACTGGAGATGACAAGAAAATATATATAAACTTAACAGAAAAGAAAAAAACTGTATTAGTTGAAATAAAGGATACAGGAAAAGGGATAGACGAGAAAGATATTAAGTATATTTGGGATAAATATTATCACAACGAAAAGAAACACAAAAGAAATGCATTTGGTACAGGACTAGGATTATCTATAGTAAAAACTATTCTTGAAACACATGGATATAAGTATGGAGTTAAGTCTAAATTAGGAGAAGGAACAACCTTTTATTTTGAGATTAGTAAATCTAAATAATATATGATATAATATATTAAAGAATAAGGAGAGTTGTTATGAAATACATATGTAATAAGTGTGGATATATAGAAGAAAAAGAAGAATTATCAGATGATTATAAATGTCCTATGTGTGAATCTACAAAAGATAATTTTAATAAAATAGAAGAAGATATAACTGATATAGGATTAGATTCCATTATTGATTCAGTAGTAGAAGAAACAACTCAAATAGAAAAAAGTAAAATTATAAACGATCATTTAGAAGATAAAAAGATTCGTATTAGTGAATATAATAATTGTATTGCAAGAGTTAATGAAAGATGTATTAATTGTGGACAATGTAAAAAAACATGTGAAAATATAGTTGGTTTAAGATATGATTTAAACAAATGTAAAGAACCAATATGTTTAGGCTGTGGTCAATGTATTTTAAAGTGCCCTACAGGAGCAATGATTCCAAAGTATTCTTACAAAGATATTAAAAATATATTGGATATAAATGAAAAAATAGTGGTTGCAATAATTGCTCCAGCTGTTAGAGTATCTATTGGCGAAGCTTTCGGTTTAGAAGCGGGAGATAATACAGAATTAAAGTTAGTTTCATCATTAAAAAAATTAGGATTTGATTATGTATTTGATACAGCTTTTGGGGCAGATTTAACAATTATCGAAGAGACAGAAGAATTTTCTCAAAGATTAAAAAATAATGGACCACTACCACAATTTACTAGTTGTTGTCCAGCATGGGTTAAATATGCAGAAGTATATCATCCAGAACTTTTAGACAACTTATCAACATGCAAAAGTCCAATAGGTATGCAATGTGCTATGATTAAAAGTTATTTTTCAGAAGAGAAAGGATTTGATCCAAATAGAATAGTAACAGTAGCAATAACACCTTGTACATCTAAAAAGATGGAGGCTAAAGAATATACGCTTAACATAGATTATGTAGTTACTGCTAGTGAACTTGCTTTACTTCTTAAAGAAGAGGACATTGATTTAAGTGAATTACCAGAAACACCATACGACACAATGATGGGAACTAGTAGTGGAGCAGGTGTTATATTTGGATCAACTGGCGGAGTAACAGAAGCATTAATAAGAGCATTCTATAGAATGAAAACTAAAAAGAATATAAAAGATAGTGAAATTAATTTCGAAAATATCAGAGGCTTTGATGGCATAAAAGAAACAAGTATTAATGTAAATGGTGAAACTATTAAAATAGCAATAGTTCAACAAATGGAAAATTTAGAAAAATTATTAGAAAATAATGAATATAAAAAATATCATTTTATAGAAGTAATGAATTGCAAAGGTGGATGTATCGGTGGTGGAGGCCAACCATTATGTGCAATACCTAAATTAGAAGAGATAAAAAAGAAAAGAAGTGAAGGATTATATAAAATAGATAAGAAAAGAAAAAATAAATGTTCTTATGATAATCCAGAAATAAAAATGCTTTATAAAAATTATCTAAAAAGACCTTTAAGTGAACCAAGTAAGACTTTATTACATACTTCATATTCAGATAAAAGTAATTTGTTAAATAATAAATAAAAAAGATTAAAAAAATATTGACAACTTATTATTATCTTGATACAATAATAATGTCCTAAAGAATAGTTATGAAATATTTTGATTGTTAAGTCCACTAAACTGGATAACGATTGATATTTCTGATTGTTTAGTGAAAAAGTTCTATATAATATATTATTATATAGTTGTAATAATTATTATAGTTTCATGTATAATATTAAATTATTGTATATAGAGATTATATTTAATATTACATTATGTATATATTTATTTTAATATTTATGTTGTTGTTAATATTAGTTTATTAATTTATGATATTTATGTTTAATAATATATATTTTATAATAATATAACTCTTATTAATTTAAGAAATAGAATTCTTATCTACTATGGACAAATGATGTATCATTGAGAAAGTAAACTCAAAAATGATAAGTGGTTATGCTAAATACTGATAATATTTAGAACATGTTTAAGTCATTAAATGTGATTTAAACGATTATAATCGATTTTCGTTCAAACTCGGAGCAATCATGTTTTATCAGAACTGATTGCTTTTTGTTTTATAAAATAATTAACTAAATATACATATTTCACACTAAATATGTATATTTTTATTTAAAAAAATGATAAAATTATACTGAGGTGATAATATGGAACCATACAAAGCTAGAAAAATGCCATTTGATTATACACCATCAAATGAAATATCAGCTTTATTATTTGAAGCAAGAGAAATATATGGAGAATATAAAGGATATCTAAGAAACATGCAATTTGACTATAAATGTTTTCTTGAAGCAGAATATAGTTTAGAACTTTATAATTCATTTAAAATAGATGGAGCTAAAATAGATAAAGATAACACATATTTTATGCCATATATGGTAAAAAATAATATTTCTATAGAATTTGAAAATCTTAAGAAATCATTATCATTCGCATTATCAGAATTACAAAATGGAAAAATAGATATTCCATTCTACAATAATATTAATAAAATGTTATTTATGGACTGCAAAAAAGATAATAAAACTAAAGGCAGTGGTCACTTAAGAAAGAAACAAAATTTTCTTCTAAAACCAGGATTAGCTGGATCAGTCGTATCTTTCATTCCACCTGTTTATACAGAAGTAAATGAACTAATGAAAAATATGTGTGAATATATTAATTCTAAAGAAGATGAAGTATTTTTAAGTACAGCATTAACACATTATCAATATGAAAAAATACATCCATACTTATCAGGAAATGGAAAAATGGGAAGATTTATGATACCAGTTCAAGTATCATTTTATAAAAAAGAACCACCTATTTTATTTATATCAGAAAGTATTGATGCTTTAAAAAATACTTACTTTACTTTATTAAGTGGTGAAATAGAAGAAGATGTAGAAAAGTTTGTTAAATTCTTTCTTCAATGTATAATAAATCAATGTAATATAAACATTAAAAGAATTAAAAAAATCAATAAAGTATATAAAAATGATTTAGAAGAATTTAAAAAAGAAATTGGTGGAACAACTATATATAAAATATATCCAGAAATGATGAAGAAAATAGTATTCACAACAAGTGATATTGTCAATGATTGTGGAATACATATAAATTCAGTCAATAAAGTTATAAATAAACTAGTAGATAAAGGATTCTTAATCAAACAAAAAAAGAAAGATACTAATAGAGTAACTTTCTGTTATAAAAACGCATATGATGTATTTATGAAGTAATATCTTCTAAATCTTCAATAATAGATATATGAAAGAGTAAATTCTTTTGATTAATATCATCAAAATAAGAATATGCTCTTTTTTTATGCTTATTAATATTATCTATTAATTCTAAAAAAGCTCTATGTTTAATATTAATGTGTTTTCTTAATATATTATAATTGATCTCATATTTATACAAAAATAATTTGATAAATTCACTTTGATACCAATCTAAATTATCATAATAATATGATTTATCAAAAAACAAACTATTCAACTTGCTATCAACAGTAAGCTCAAGTATATATTTTAATTCTAAAGGATTTATAAACAAATAGTTCTTTATAAAACTAACATAATTATCTATATTAAAAATAACATTATCATAATAATTAATGTAATTATCTTTATGGATTAAATGACTTTTAACTTCAATCATTTCATTTTTATCTATAGAGATAATTTTATTTTTTAATGCATCACTTTTTAATAAAGAATATACTTCAGATAGATTATTTAAATTATTCATCATTATCATCCTCAAAAAATTTACTTATTGGTACCCTAAGTACAATAGATATCTTATATAAATTATTAATACTAATACCTTTAATAACACTACTGCTTTCTAAATTACTTATTAATGAAACTGAAACATTAATTATCTCAGCAAGATCTTCTTGAGTCATCTTACCATACATTTTATTATATAGTTTTCTATATTTTTTAACATTCTTTCCAATAATTATATCTAGTTCATCTTGATTCATTTTCATATATCAATTATAAACCTTTTAATCGAAAATGTATAGTATTACATTACATAAAATTCATGTTAAAAAATGTACAATTAAATTGGTGATTGTATGACAAAATTTAAAAGAGAATTCAATTTTGATAACAATATTATAGAAACTATAGCATATAACGTTATTAAATATAGAAAATTAAATAAAATAACTCAAGAACAACTAGCAGTAGATATTGGTGTATCACCAGAATTTATAAGAAAGTTTGAAAGTACTAAAGGAAGTGAAGGACTATCATTAATGTCTTTATATAAAATTTCAATAGTATTAAACACTTCCATAGATAAATTCTTTGAATCAATTACTAATGATCAATAAAAAAATTATCAATAGACACATCTAATATTTTACTTATTTTATACAAATTATAAATACTTATCCCTTGATAAGTTTTTTTACTTTCTAAGTTACCTATAAGAGATGTAGAAACATTTATTATTTCTGCTAATTTTTCCTGAGTCATCTCATCATTATTAATTGAATAAAGTTTTCTATAATATCTTATATTCTTGCCAATTATTGAATATAAATCTTTTTCATCTTTAAATAAATATTCGTCTTTCATCTTTCCCTCATATAAATATTTTGCCATTATTTGGATATTTTCGCCATTTACTGTGAATGATAATTTATCACTACAAGTGATATTTTGCTAAAAAAGTAAAGTTTTTCTTGAAATAATAGATAAAATGGTGTAATATTAATAGTCGTATTAAAAAAGGGGATGACTTTATGCAAAAAATAATTAATTTCGCTGTAGTAGCTCACGTAGATGCTGGTAAAAGTACACTAGTAGATGCTCTTTTAAAACAAAATGGAGTATTTAGAGATAACCAACAAGTAGTTGATTGCGTTATGGATAGTGGAGACTTAGAACGTGAAAGAGGAATTACTATCACAGCAAAAAATTGCGCTATAAATTATAAAGGTATCAAAATGAATATAGTTGATACTCCAGGACATGCTGATTTTTCTAGTGAAATTGAAAGAATTATTAAAACTGTAGATACAGTTGTATTATTAGTAGATTCAGCAGAAGGACCAATGCCTCAAACCAGATTCGTTTTAAAAGAAGCATTAAAATATGGCTTAAAACCAATTCTATTTATTAATAAGATAGATAAAAAAGATGCTAGAGTCGAAGAAGTTGTTAATATGACATTTGATTTATTCTGTGAATTAGGAGCTAACAATGAACAATTAGACTTTAAGATTTTATATGGTATAGCTCGTGATGGAATAGCTAAATATGAAGAAAATGATGATAATAATGATATAACACCATTATTAGATACAATAATTGAAACAACAGCTCCATTTGAAGGAAATGAAAATGATCCATTACAATTCCAAATTTCATCTTTAGATTATGATGACTATATTGGAAGACTTGGAATTGGTAGAATTAATAAAGGAAAAATCAAAACAGGTCAAATGGTTACAATTGTTAAGAATGATGGTTCAATAGTAAAAGAAAAAATTACTAAAATGTTTGTTAATGAAGGAATTAAGAAAAAAGAAGTTACAGAAGCATACTATGGAGATATTGTTACAGTAGCTGGATGTCCAGAAATATCAATTGGTGATACAATATGTGATCCAAATCATATAGATCCACTACCAAGTATTGAAATAGAAAAACCAACTCTATCAATGAACTTTATGGTAAATACAAGTCCATTTGCTGGTAAAACTGGTAAATTTGTAACATCTAGACATTTAAGAGATAGATTAATGGCTGAATTAGAAAGAAATGTAGGTTTAGAAGTAGAAGAACTACCTGGTTCAGACGGATTTAAAGTATCAGGTCGTGGTGAATTACACTTATCTATCTTAATTGAAAATATGAGAAGAGAAGGATATGAATTAGGAGTATCTAAACCAGAAGTTATCACTAAAGAAATAGATGGTGTTTTATGTGAACCATATGAAAAAGTAATAGTAAACGTTCCAAATGATTATTCAGGAACAGTAATTAGTGATATAAGTGAAAGAAAAGGTACAATGGAATTAATGCAACCAGCAGAAGACAATTACATTAGATTAGAATTCAATGTACCAACAAGAGGTTTAATTGGTTATAGAAGTAACTTTATTACAAATACTAAAGGTGAAGGTATTATGGTTAGAAGCTTTGATAGTTATAAACCATATGCTGGAGAAATCTCTGGTAGAAAAAATGGTGTGTTAGTTTCTATGGAAACTGGAAAAACATTTGGTTATGCACTTTATAATTTATTAGATAGAGGAACTATGTTAGTAGAACCTGCAACTGATGTATATAAAGGAATGATTATTGGTATTCACAATAGAGAAAATGATTTAAATGTTAACCCATGTAAAAACAAAGAATTCTCAAATACACGTTCTTCTGGTAGTGATGAAGCAATAGTATTACCAAAAGCTAAAACATATACATTAGAAGAAGCATTAGAATTCATTGAAAATGATGAATTAGTAGAAGTAACTCCTGATGCTATTAGATTAAGAAAGAAAATACTAGACGAAAAAGAAAGATTTAGAAGTAATAGATAGTAAAGGAGACATGTATTATGTCTCTTTTATTGTAAAAAATGTAAAAAAATGTTATTCTTAATATGAAGAGGTGTATTATGGAAAAGATAGATATAGATTATATGTTTGAATTACACGGAAAAGACTATATAGTTTTAGCTAAAACAATATATAATAATACAACATATTTTTTCTGTAATGAAGTTGTAAATGATGAGCCAACTTCAAAATATAAAATTTATAAAGAAATTGGTGAAGAATTTATAGAAGAAACAAATAGAACGATATTAGAAGAAATAATTGAAGATTTTAATGAACAAATAGAAGTTAGAATCAGAGATTTTAGAGATTCCATTGGGATGGAATAAGGGGGAAATATGAATAGTTCAGAATATAATAATGTAAAAGATAATTTAAAACAATTACAAGAAGAAATGGACAGAATACAAAGTTCATATAATTCTTTAGTTAATGCAAATAAAGTTGATTTAGAACACATAAATGTTTTAAATGAACAATTAAAAGCTATTGTAACTAAAGCAAGAGATGAATTAAAAGATGTTGATTTTTTAAGAGTAAGTGAATCTGAAGAAGATAATGTAATGTATGACAACTTACAAGCAGAAAAAACAAAAATAACTAATCATTTAATAAGACAAATTATATCTCAAGAAAAAAATAGATTAGATAGAATGGTTGGTGTTAAAGAAGAAAATGGTAAATATTCTTTAACTGATGCTAAAAGAAAAGAACTAAAAGAAAAATTAGATAAAAAACATAAATATGAAGCCGAAATAAAAAGAAACAAAGAAGAGATTAAAGAATTACAAGAAAGACTTAGTAAAGAAACAGACGAACTTATCATAAAAAATATAAAGAATGATATTAGAACAAAAAATCAATATATTCAAACTTATGTTACAGAAATGAAAAAAATAAGACAAGAACTTGTATCAGAAATGAGTAAAGCTAAAAGTCTTTATGAAGAAGATGTTAAAGTAGAAAATGGAGTATATACTAAAACACACTTTAATTCATTTATAGAAGAAATATCACAAGACGGAAAAGTTATAAATCCATTAAGAAACATTTCTGATATTGAAGAAGAAGACAGAAAGATAATTGAAGAAAGACGTTCTAAGTATGAAAAGTTTAAACCAATAGCTCCACCACAACCAGAAAAGAGTATGGAGTCACAAGAAGAAAACAAAGATAAGGCTGAAACTAAAGCAGAAGCTAAAACGGATGAAAAAGCAAAAGCTCAAGAACAAAAACAAGAAGAAAGACCAATGACAGAAGAAGAAATTGAACAAGCAATAAACGAAGAAATGGATGAAAATGAAGCTAAAGAAAAAGCTGAAAAAGAGAAAAAGGAAAAAGAAGAAAAAGAAAAACAAGAGAAAGAAAAGAAAAATGGTAATGTTCCTATAAATAAAGGAAAGAAATCATCCACAGCACTAAAGAAATTAGGAAACTTTGCTCTTAAAGCACCAGGTGCTATATTAAAATTTGCATTTGATATGGTTGGAGAAATCATAGAATGTGGAAAAGTTATATATGGAAAAGTTAAGTAAGATTTATTTCTTACTTTTCTTTTTATATCTAAGTAATGCTATTATAGTTGAAATAATTTCAAAAATATTTCCTAGCGTTGAAATAAAAGCACCAACTTTAAAGTTATAATAAAACCATAATACAGCACATATACCAAAAACAATCTTATATGTTTTAGCACTTTTAATTGAAGCACCAACAATATATGAAATAGATGTAACAATTGGTATTAAAGATAAATATCCATCATAACTAAAAACACCAATTATTAAAACAATAACAATCAAAAACCAAGATAATCTTTTAGGTACTTTCTTTCTAGTTTTATCATATTTATTAAATAAAATACATCTTAAAACAGTCACTAAACTAGTAGCAACAGCTGTATATGCATGCAATACTAAGTACTGAATAGCATAAAAAACATTAGCAACCATTTGCAAAAACATCATCTTAGTTTTCTTCTTAAACTGAAGAGATATAACTACACAAGCAATCGCCAAAATTCCAAATATTTGTGCTATATATACATTCATAATAACAATTATAATAAAAAAAAGATCAAAATTATCAATTATTTAATCAAAAAACATTTAAATGTAAAGTAAAATGAAGAATTTTTTAAAAATAATATTGTTTAAAAAACATGTTTATGCTATAATACACTCGAACTAAAAAAGTTCCTTGCTTCATTTAATGAAGCCGTAAGACCAAAAGGAGGTGTAATGATGAATAAATATGAGATAATGTTTATCGTTAAAACAGATATTGATGAAAAGACTCAAAAAGATGTTGTAAAGACATTTGAAAAAGTGCTTACAGATATGAAAGCTAAAATCAATAATACTAAAGATATGGGACAAAAAAAATTAGCTTATCCTATTAACAAACAACTTAGAGGTAATTACTATGTATTTAACGTTGAAGCTTCTACTGATGCAGTAAAAGAATTCGATCGTAAAGCTAGAATCGATGAGAATATTTTAAGACTTATTATCATTAGAGAAGAAGAGGAGTAATTAATGAATAAGATTGTTTTAGTCGGAAGACTAACAAGGGATCCTGAATTAAGAAGTACAACTGCTGGATTTTCAACTGCTAGTTTTACAGTTGCAGTAAATAGAAACTTCAAAAATAAAGATGGTGGCTATGATGCTGACTTCTTACCTTGTGTTGCTTTTAGAAATACTGCTGATTTCGTATCAAAGTTTTTCAAAAAAGGTAGTATGATTGGTGTAGAAGGAAGAGTACAAACTAGAAGTTATGATGCTCAAGATGGAAGCAAAAGATATGTTACTGAAATAGTAGTAGAAAATGCAGAATTTGTTGGTGGAAAAAACGAAAATAGTGGAAGTCAACCTACAAATAATGCTTATGTAGATGCACCATCAGTAGCACCTATTGATCCAATGCCAGAATATGATATTTCTGCTTCAGATCCATATGAAAATTATGACAAAGAGGTATCATTAAGTGATAATGATTTACCATTCTAAGGAGGATTAAAAATGGCAGAATTTTATAGAAGAAAAAAAATATGTCAAATGTGTGCTGGAAAAAGCGTTGATTATAAAGATGTTCCAATCTTATTAAAATATATTAATGAAAAAGGTAAAATTTTACCTAGAAGAATGACTGGAGCTTGCGCTAAACATCAAAGACATATTGCTACTCAAATTAAGAGAGCTAGATATATGGCCTTATTACCATATACAAAATAATTTAAACTAATCATTTGATTAGTTTTTTATTTTAAACATAAAATTAGCTTATATAAAAAGAAAAACAAAATAAAAAGTATATTTATATCAAAATGTAAATATACCTTTTTAAATGTCTTTAAATTAATCTCTATTTCTACTAATTAATACTAATCTTAATATTTGTAAAGCTTCAGCAATAAATCCAGCAACATAAGTAAATGCTGCAGCACTTAATACTTGCTTAACTCCACTTTTTTCCTTGCTTCTAACAATACCACATATCTCTAATTGATCTTTAGCTCTAGTACTAGCATTAAATTCAACAGGTAATGTAACTAATTGGAATAATAAACCAACTAATAAACATATAATACCTACATCTAATAAATCTAATGCTTCAAATATAAACCCAAATATAATAAATATAGAAGCAATTCTAGAAGTAAAGTTAACAATAGGTACTAAAGCACTTCTAAATCTCAAAAATTTATAATTTTCTTTATCTTGTATAGCATGACCACATTCATGAGCAGCAACAGCTACAGAAGAAACAGATTTTGAATTATATATATCACTAGATAAAACAACCATTTTCTTTTTAGGATCATAATAGTCAGTCAAAGTTCCACTAGTTTCATATACATTCACATTAGATAATCCATTCTTTTTAAGTATCATTTTAGCAGCTTCTGCTCCAGTTAATTCACTTTCATTTTTAACTTTCATATATTTATTATAAGTACCTTTTATTTTTAATTGAGCAATAATTGGTAAAAATATAATAATTAATAACATTAAATCCACTTTCATCACCAACTTAATAATAACATACTAATGTGAAATCTAAAAGAAAAGAATGGATATTTCCATTCTTAACCTTTTAATTATAATATTATCATTGCAGCTATTAATACAACTACTACTATAGCAAATAGTGTAAGTACTAATTTCCAAGTTTTCTTAATCCATTCTTTATATGGAATGTTTAAGTAACTTAAGCCTAAGATAACAGCAATACTAGTTGGAGCAACAAACATTGTAACACCATAGATACTTTGAACAAGTATAGCAATTAATGCTGTATTAACATCTTGAGTTGCTAATTGAGGTACTACATAATTTGCTACATATAATATATCAACATGTAATGCTGAACCAATAATAGCTACTATTGTACTAAAGAAAATATTAAATTTACTTGTAATGCTTAATAATAAATTAGCAATTGTTGTATAGAACATTGTATTACCAGCAAAATAGATAACTGTATAACTTAATACAACTAATAATGCTGGAGCTAACATCTTTTTAGCACCTTCAGCCATATATGATAGTCTTTCAGACCATTTCATTCTGAAGAAAGCACCAATAATTAATGCAGCAAGTAAACACATAACAGCCATTTCAGAATAATACCATTCTCCAAATGCAGATACAGTTCCGAATAATTTACCAAAAATTGCAACTTTTTCAACTTTAGCATCTACTCCATCTGTAGTAACATGGAAGTGTGGCAATTTAACTTCAGCTTTAGTAATAGTAGAATTTAAATCACTAAAGAAGTTAATATTGAATTCTTTTGACCAATTAGTACAACCAATAACCATTAATACAAATAATACTGATAATACTACTATAATAGGTACAATAGAATATTTATTTGATGATTTTTCACCAATAAACATATCTTCATCTGCATTCTTATTTAATATTTTTGTTCTTTTAGCTTTAACTAAAAAGAAGAACAATGCAGCTAATGATAAAACAAATAAAGCTATTTTGAAATAAATTCCAGTACTACTTTCAGCACTTAAAATACTACTTATTGTTCCTGCTGTATTATAACTAATTGTGTTACCAATAGTTCCAACTAACATAGCACCAAATGTAGTTAAAGCAGCTGTAACTTTATCATAACCCATAGCTAATATAATACTAATTAGTAATGGGAAGAAGATAAACATGCTTAGTCCATAATCAAATACTGATGTTAATGCAGCAATAACAAAAGCTGTTGCTAATAGAAAGATAACTTCAGAACCTTTCATTTTATTAGCTACTTTTTCAATCCAAGCTCTATATTTTCCAGTTTTACCAAGTACCCCATAAAGAGCACCAATAGAAACTAATAAGATAAAGATTTGGATGAAGTACTCGAATTCAAAAGAACCAAATAATAATTGGAAAAAATCAAAGAATCCAACATTATACATTCCAAGTTCAACTAATTCACCATTATTGATATAACTAGCTGAGAAAATCCAAGTAGTTACCACTATTCCAAGTAGTATAAACATGATTATTTTGAATAATCCAGTCTTTCTCATTTCCTATTCCTCCTTAATTTTCATTATATAACAAAAAATACCAGTAATACAAGGATTTACTGGCACTTTTAGTAATTTTTACTTATTTATCACATTAATATGATTATAGATTTTATTAACACAATTATAGAATTCATCTTCAGTTTTACAAAGAGCAATTTCAGTCTTTAATTGTTTAGATTGTGGTATATATTTCAAGTATGCTAAAGCATGTGTTTTAATATCTAAAATAGCTTTTTTATCACCTTCATTTTTCTTAATTAATTCATAGTGATATACCATCATATCTATTCTTTCTTTATTAGTAGGTTCATCTATTATATTATTGTTTTCAACATATTCTACACATTCACGTATAAACCATGGATTTCCAATAGTTGCTCTACCTATCATTATTGCATCACAACCAGTTTCTTCAAGCATTCTTTTAGCATCATATATAGTTGTAATGTCACCATTTCCAATTACGGGGATATTAACACTTTCTTTAACAGCTTTAATTAAGTTCCAATCAGCTTTTCCACTATATCCTTGTTCACGTGTTCTTGGATGAATAGCTATTGCAGAAGCACCAGCTTTTTCTATAAGTTTAGCAACTTCTACACAATTAATAGTATTATTATTCCATCCAGCTCTAATTTTAACCGTAACAGGAACATTAACACTATTAACTACAGCATTAACTATTTCATATATTTTTTGTGGATCTTTTAAAAGACCACTACCAGCTTGAGATCTAAGAGCAACCTTAGGTACTGGACATCCCATATTTATATCAATAATATCAGGTTTAGCATTTTCACAAACATATTTACTAGCTTTAACAAAACTATCAACATCACTACCAAATATTTGAATACTAATAGGTCTTTCTTCATCATTAATTTTCAACATATTTATTGTATTCTTACTATTATAAATAATACCCATATTACTTACCATTTCAGAATAAATAAGACCTGCTCCCATACTCTTTATTATTGATCTAAAACTTTCATTAGAAATACCAGCCATAGGTGCAAAAACTATTCTATTTTTAATTTCAACATTTCCAATTTTCCACATACTTTTTTTCCTCATTGATACTTTATCATTTTATAAACAAATTATCAACAAAAAAAGTTTTCAATTAAGAAAACTTATTTTCCATTAGTAACTTTACAAGTCATATCACTAGTAATATCTAAATATTCATAAAAGTAAGTATATTCATCATTTTGTTTTTTAGTACTTGGTTGTCTTCCACCACAATCAATAATTGGTTCTTTTCCATTTTCAGCTCTTAAAGTAAAGTTTTCACCACTACCAGCAGAAATCTTAACTCCATTTATTAAATCTCCTCCAGTAGTAACAGTAATTCCTTCTTCTAATATTAATTTGAAAGTATACACTTTAACAGGAGTTTTTTTAAATTTAACACTACATTTAGTATCACTAGTTAATTTTTCAATTGATAAAATATATTTTTCAACATCATAAGTTGCTACTTGACCATTTGAGCATGTAATTTGAGGTTCTTTTCCTTCATAACCACTTTTAGGTTTAACAACAGCAGTTACAGAATCACCATAATTATAAGTAGCTTCATCACTACCAGTTCCACTTTCAGTATCAACCATAACATTAAATTTTAATTTAGTAACAGAAAATATCAACTTACAAGCAACATCTTTAGTAACTGAATCAATTGTCAATGTATTAGTTGAAGCATCCCATTTGACTTCTTTATTATCACTACAAGTAGCACTATCAAAAATATATCCTTCATTAGGAGTAATGCTATATGTAACACTTTCTTCTCTATTAACAGCTTTAGTATTATTTTCATCATTAACAATTCCATTACTTACTGTAACTGTTGTTTCATAAACTTTTTTAACAAAATATAATTGACAAGTTGCTTTTTTATTAACTTCTGGTACAAATTTCCATTTTTCTTCATCAAATTCAGCTTTAATATTATCAGTACAATTAAACTTAGAAAAAAGATAATCATCTTTACTAGGTAATTTATCAGTAAGAGCATCTTCTATATAATATTCATAAACTATTTCGTCTTTAGGAGGTTCAGGAACTACAACATCTTCTTCCTTATAATTAATAAAACCTACAACTGCACAAGCACTAGAAATAACAAATAAAATAGATAATATTATTATAGGTACTTTGTTCTTCATATACACCTCCATATCATATAATATATTTTATAATGATATTAATAATATGTCAAGAAAGCTAAAATGAAAAAAATGTCGAAAAATGATAGTAAAAATCAAGTAAAAAGCTCAAAAACATTTGACATTTACTATTTCTTTTTATATAATATTCCCGGTACATTTTGATGGAGGCATAGTTTCTGTGGGATAGAAATGATTATAGTTGCAAATGTAATCGGTGTTAAAGTCAAAGAAGGGAAAAAATTATGAAAACATTTATGTTAAGAAAAGAAGACGTTGAACATAAGTGGTATGTAATCGATGCTGAAGGAAAAACTTTAGGTAAAGTTGCTGCTTTAGCTGCTAGTGTATTAAGAGGAAAAAATAAACCTACATATACACCACATGTAGCTTGTGGAGATAACGTTATTATTATTAATGCTGAAAAAGTAAAATTAACTGGAAATAAACTAGAAGATAAAATATATTATAATCATAGTGGATATCCAGGTGGTCTTAGAGAAAGAACTGCTAAAACAATGGTAGAAAAATACCCAGTAGAAATGGTTGAAAGAGCTGTTAAAGGTATGCTTCCAAAAAATAGATTAGGAAGACAAATCTACAGACAATTATTTGTTTATGCTGGAAGTGAACATAAACATGAAGCACAAAAACCAGAAAGGTTAGAGGTAAAGTAACATGGCTAAAGAAAATAAATATACTGCTATAGGTAGAAGAAAAAGAAGTGTTGCTAAAGTAACATTAACTCCTGGAAAAGGAAATATTACTGTTAATGGAAAAGATGTTAAAGATTACATGCCATATGAAACATTAGTAATCGATTTAACACAACCATTAGCTTTAATTGATTCTAAAGACAAATATGATATTAACATTGTAGTTAAAGGTGGAGGCTTTTCAGGACAAACTGGAGCTATCAGATTAGGTATTACAAGAGCTTTAATGCTTGCTAATCAAGAAAATAGACCAGTTCTAAAAGCTAACGGAATGGTAACTCGTGATGCTAGAATTAAGGAAAGAAAGAAATATGGACTTAAGAAAGCACGTAGAGCACCACAATTCTCTAAGAGATAATTTTATCTATGTACTAAACTCTATAAATTGTTTTATAGAGTTTTTTCTTTGCGTAAAAAACATAAAAATTAGTTTTAAAAACTAAACTTAAGTGATATAATCTATATCATAGGGAGAGTGAAGTATGTCAGCTAAAGTATTTAAAACAATAGAAGAACAAATAGATATTCTAAAAAGTAAAGGTTTAATTGTAGAAGACTATGATAAAGCTAAAGAAATACTTTTAAGAGAAAATTATTTCTTTCTAAACGGATATCGTTCTCCATTTCTAGTAACCGGATCAAAAAGATTTGTTGATGGAGCTACATTTGAAGAATTATATGCTTTATTCACATTTGATAGATACTTTAGAAACATAATATTCAAAAACATACTTATCGTAGAAAATAACTACAAATCAATATATAGCTATGTTATGAGTAGAAAATATGGTTATAAAGAAAAAGACTATTTAAATCCAAATAACTTTGTAAAAGGAAAAGAAAAAAATAGACAAATAAATGATTTAATAAGAAAAGTAAAAAGACAAATTAGAATAAATGGTTATCAACATGAAGCAACAAGTCACTATATAAATAATTATGGATATATTCCTTTATGGGTAGGAGTTAAAGTATTAAGTTTTGGTCTAATGAGTGAAATGTATACTGTGCTTAAAGATGAAGATAAAGATGAAATAGCTAGTTATTATAACTTAAGTGGTGATGAATTATCAGACTATTTATCAATACTATCTAACTATAGAAATCTTTGTGCACATGAAGATATAGTTTTTAATCATGAAACTCAAAAAGGAATAGATGAAACAAGATTCCATAATTTACTTAACATACCTAAAGTAGATGATGAATATATTTATGGAGTACATGATATATTTGCTTTAATTATTATTTTAAAACAAGTATTAACATTTACCGACTTCAAAATGATGATGAATGAAATAGATTATGAAATAGATTGGCTTTCTTCAAAATTAAGAAGTATAAGTGTACAAAAAGTACTTTATAGAATGGGATTCCCTGATAACTATAAACAAATATCTTATTTAGAATAGGAGAGATATGAAAAAGAATATTACATATAATATTTGCATTATTATTTTGTTTTTATTTATAGGCGCAGGATGTATGTATTTAATAATACAACATTATCCACTTGCCGCAGCTAATGTTGGAGGAACAACAAATACTATTGAAAAAAATATAACTGTTAATGAAAATAATGGTATATCAAAAGGAATAGAAAATATCTATGATGCAGTTGTAGTTGTTGAAAACTATAATAATTCTAAATTAAGTGGAATAGGTTCTGGATTTGTTTATGATAAAGAAGGCTATATCATGACAAATCATCATGTAATAGAAAATGCTACTGAAATAAAAGTAACAACTATGAGTGGAGAATCATTAAATGCTACTGTAATTGGTAGTGATGAATATGCGGATATAGCAGTAATAAAAATAGATAAAAAATATGTTACAAAAGTAGCATCAATTGGAAACAATGAAACAACTAAATTAGGAGATACTGTATTTACTATTGGTTCTCCAATGAGTAGTACATATGCTGGTACAGTAACAAGAGGCATATTAAGTGGAAAAAATAGAATGGTAGAAGTATCAGTTAGTTCAAGTACAAATGACTGGATTATGAACGTTATGCAAACAGATGCTGCAATAAATCCTGGAAATAGTGGAGGACCTCTTTGTAATATAAATGGCGATGTAATTGGCATTAATTCGATGAAAGTAGTTCAATCAGAAATAGAAGGAATTGGTTTTGCAATACCTATAGAAGATGCTATGGAATATGCTAATAAAATCGTAAAAGGTGAAGAAATAAAAAGAGCATACTTAGGAATAAGCATGGCTGAAATAAGTACTTCAAAATATTATTTAAAAAGACAAGGAATTAGTATAGATGACTCTATAACATCAGGAGTAATCGTAGTAAGCGTTGAAGACAAAGGTCCAAGCGATAAAGCTGGAATTGAAAAAGGTGACGTTATTGTTAAAATTGGAAAATACAATGTTAAAAATGTAGCAGAATTAAGATACTATTTATATAAACATGAACCTAACGATAAAGTAGATTTAGAAGTTATAAGAGGCGCAACTAAAACCACATTAAAAATAACTTTAGGAGCAAGTTAACTTGCTCTTTTTTTATTGAAAAAAGCCTACTTATTTATTATAATATTATATAAGATAGGATGTGTATATATGAAAGATTCATATGAATTTTTAACTAAAGATGAAGCAATGAAGAAGTTAAAAACTACTATAGGTGGTCTTAGTTCATCAGAAGCTAAAAGAAGAATCAAAAAATACGGTTTAAATGAGTTACCAAAAGAAAAACAAAAAAATATCTTTCAAATATTTTTAGAATCTATAAATGATCCTATAATATATGTTTTAATAGTTGCAACTATATTATCATTTATAGTAGGAGAAGTAGTTGATGCTTTAGCAATAATATTTATTATTATAGTAGATGCAGTAGTTTCAACTATTCAAGAAATAAAAGCAGAAAAAAATTCAGAAGCTTTAAAGAATTTGATAAAGGTTAAAGTAAAAGTTATTAGAGATAATAGACATTTAGAAATAGACTCTAGTGATGTAGTTCCTGGAGATATAATAGTTGTTGAATCTGGTACGAAAATAGCTGCTGACGCTAGAGTAATAAGTTCAAATAATTTAACTATGGATGAATCAATTCTAACTGGAGAAAGTATTGGAGTTGTAAAAAATAATGAAAAAACTAAATTAGATGAAGAAAGTAAAAATTCTATATTATATGCTGGAACTTCTACACTAACTGGTAGAGCATTAGCTGTTGTATTTGCTACTGGTCTTAATACTGAAATAGGTAAAATAGCAGAAAAAGTAGCAACTACAGAAGAAAGTAAATCTCCACTTACTATAAGAATGGAAAAATTCTCAAAACAAATAACTATGATTATTGTAGTAATAGCAATAATCATCGCAGTAGTTCTATATTATAAAAATTATGATGCAATGGAGATATTCTTATCAGTTGTAGCATTAGCAGTTTCTGCTATGCCAGAGGGGTTACCACTTGCTTTAACAATGGCATTAACTATTGGTTCAAATAAAATGAGTAAAAGAAAAGTAATTGTTAAAAAACTAAACTCTGTTGAAAGTTTAGGAAGCTGTACAGTAATTGCAAGTGATAAAACAGGAACACTTACAGTAAATGAACAAACAGCAAAAGTAATATTATTACCAAATGGAGAAAGATTTGAAATCGAAGGTAATGGTTATAACGATGAAGGAAAAGTAATAAAAATAGATGAATCTAATATAGAAAATGCAAAATTTATATCTTCTCTTGGTAGAATAAATAATGAAGCATTATTAGAAAAAAGTAATGGCAAATGGGAAAAGTTTGGAGACTCAATAGATATTGCATTCCTATCACTATCAAGAAAGTTAGAAACATATGATATAGAGTACAAAAAAATATATGACATTCCATATGAATCAGAAAAAAAATATAGCGCTGTATTCTATAAAAAAGACGATAAAGTTTATTGTACTGCAAAAGGATCAATAGAAGTAATATTAGACTTCTGCTCACATTCTTATTCAAATAATAGAAGAAATCAATTAGATAAAGAAAAAATATTAAAACAAAATGAAGAATTAGCAAGTGCTGGATATAGAGTAATAGCTCTATGTAATGGTGAAGTAAAAGCTCAAGAATCATACAAAGAAGGAGATATTACAAATTTAAATTTTGTTGGTTTAGTTGGATTTATAGATCCAGTTAGAAAAGAAGCAGCTGCTTCTATAAAAGAATGTAAAACAGCTGGAATTAAAGTTATTATGATTACAGGAGATCATGCTCTTACAGCATGTGCAATAGCAAAAGATTTAAAGTTAATTGAATCAAAAGAAGAAGTAACAACAGGTAGTGATTTAGATTTTTATATAGATGATAATGAAAAATTTGATGAATTTATTAAAGATAAAAAAGTATTTGCAAGAGTAACACCTATTCAAAAATTAAAAATTGTAGAATCTCTACAAAGACAAGGCGAGTTTGTAGCAGTAACAGGCGATGGTGTAAATGATGCTCCAGCTATTAAAGCAGCAAATATTGGAGTTGCTATGGGTAGTGGAACAGATGTAGCAAAAGAAACAGCAAAAATGATTATAATAGATGATAATTTCTCATCAATAGTGGCTGGTATAGAAGAAGGTAGAAATGCTTACTCAAATATAAGAAAAATTTCAATAATGTTATTATCTTGTGGATTAGCTGAAGTATTATTCTTTGTACTTGCAATAGTATTTGATATGCCTATACCATTAATTGCAATTCAATTATTATGGTTAAATTTAGTAACAGATGGTTTACAAGATATGGCTTTATCATTTGAAAGAGAAACTGATACTATAATGAAAGAAAAGCCTCGTAAAACTACAGAAAGTTTATTTGAAAAAGAGATGGCAAAACAAATATTATTATCAGGTTTATGGATAGGAATTATAGTATTTGGAGTATGGTATATACTAATAAATGTATTTGATATGGAAGTAAATCATGCTAGAGGTTATGTTTTAGCATTAATGGTATTTATTCAAAATGTTCATGTTATTAACTGTAGAAGTGAAAGCAAAAGCGTATTTAAAAATAGCTTTAAAAAGAATCCATTCATATTAATAACAATAGTTGGAACAATAATATTACAATTTATAGTTATGGAAGTACCAGTACTTTCAAATATATTACAAACATATAGTATTCCTATTGGTAAATTAATACTATTATTTACTGCATCTCTTCCAGTACTATTAGTTATGGAGCTATATAAAAAAATAAAAAGAAATAAAAAATAAAAGGAGTAAAATATGAAAAAAAATATATTATTGCTTATAAATGGTTTTGGAATAGAACAAGCCGATTCATATAATGTCTATTCAAAAGAAGTTATGCCTAATTTAGATAAATTAACTACAGATGGTGTATTTAAAACTATTCAAAACAATTATTTAGATTATAAAAGTGGATATAGAAACTTTAGTATTGGAATATCAGAACCGCTAACATATAGTTTAATTGAAAATGAAGTATCATCTAAAGCATACAAAGATAATCAAGTATTAAAATACATAGCAAACGAATCAAACAAATTTAACTCTAAAATACATGTATTTTGTTACTTCGATTCAGTAAGAATAATAGAGCAACTAAAAGCATATTTAACAGAATTACAATCTTTATCAAATAATACTATTTATCTACATCTTATGTTATGTCAACAATCTTTTAATGAATACAAAGATGTAGAAAGAGGTTTCTCATCATTTAGTTATGAATTAGGAAATAAAGTAAAACTAGGTATTGTTTCAGGAAACAATAAAATTAAAGAAGGAATGCCTCTAAAAGAATTTGTAAAGTTATTTGTAACAGAAACTGGTGAAAAATGGAAAGATCTAGAAAAGAAAGTAAAAGTTTTAATACAAACTAAAACAAAACCAGAAGATGCTAGACCATTCGCAGTTAATACTGGGTATATGCTATCAAATAATGATCAAATTCTATTATTTAATTATTCAAGTGTAGATTTAACATCATTTAAAAGAGAATTATCTTTACAAAGATATAGAGAAATTGATTTAAATACTATCAAGTATTATTCACTTTTCCCTATTACTACAACAGAGCAAGTACCATATATGTACACATATGCAGTATCATCAACATACTTCTTAAATTCATTAAAAACTGCAAATGTAAATTGTTTAGTTTTAGATAAGAAAGAAAGATGTCCATATATAAATTATTATTTCACTGGCTTAAGAAATGATATAGATGAAAGTCTAAAGTTTCTAGCTACTGATGATGGAATCAACTATGATGAAACTAAATTAATCGAGGTATTAAATAAATATGATAGAAATTTAGTTATTATTAATTATGAAATAGAGTCATCAAAAACAATTGAGGAATTAAAAGATAATTTAGCTAAAATAGATAAAATGATAGGTATACTTTTCAAATATGCCACTGATAATAGTATAGGTTTCTTTATTTCTTCACTTTATGGTTTTGAAAGAGAAATGTATAACGCAAAAGGAGAATTATTAAAAATAAACTTCTATTCAAAAGTACCTTTAATTTTCTATGATGAAGATATAGATTTAAATAATTATAGTATTTCTGAAGGATCATTATTTGATTTATCTAATACATTAATTTGGAATTGTAATAGATTATATAAAAATAGTGGTATAATAAAAAAGAAATCCTCATTATTATCTATATTTCGTAAAAAACTAAAGGAGGTAAAGAAAGATGAAAAATAAACCAACATTCAAAAGAGTATGTGCATATATTATAGATTTAGTTTTAGTATCATTTATATCTAGTTTATTTGCAAGTATAGAATTTATTAATCCAAAGTTAGATGAATACAATAAGAATTATGAAGAATATAGAAATTATGTACAAAGCATTACAAGTGGTAGTGAAACAGTTGACACTAATGAACTACTAAATGGAGAAAAAGTTAATGATTTTACATACAATATTGCTTCTTCAGGTGTAATTACATCAGAAATAACTTTAATTATTAGTATTTTGTACTTTATAGTATTCCAATATTATAATAATGGTAAAACAGTAGGTAAGGCTTTATTGAAAATACAAGTTAAATCAAAAGATAATAAAAAATTAAAACTAACACAAATGATTTTAAGAAGCGTAGTTATTAACAGTTTATTAACATCATTAATATCTATTATATGTATATTAACATTATCTAAATCAACTTATTTAACTGCTAGCAATTATATTCAAATGATTGATATGGCAGTAATGCTTGTAACATTTGGTATGATTATGTTTAGAGAAGATGGAAGAGGATTACATGATCTTTTAGCTAACACAATAGTTGTACCAACAGAAGATGTAAAAGAAGCTGTAATAGTTAAAAAAACGAAAGGAAAATAATATGAAAATAGCAATAGCAAATGATCATCACGGAGTAGCATTAAAATCAAGAATAATAGATTATTTAAAAAATAAAAATATTGAATATATTAATTTAGGCTGTGATGAAGTAAATAATGTGGATTATGTAGATTATGCAGAAATGTTATGTAAGAAAATAAATGATAAAGAAGCAGACTTAGGAATATTAGTTTGCGGAACTGGAATTGGTATGAGTATTGCTGCTAATAAAATACATGGAATTATGGCAGGAAAAGTAAATACACCAAGAGAAGCTCATTTAATTAGAGAACATAATAAAGCAAATGTTATGACATTAGCAGAATATACTGAAAATCTAGAAGATATCTTAGATGAATTTATTAACACTAAACCATCTGAAGAAGAAAGATATCAAAGAAGAGTAGATAAAATAATGAATCTAAAGTAATAATTTTATTTATTAGTCATATAATTATACTATGAAAAGAAAAGTCATAGTATTTTTTATTTGTTTAATACTTTTATTAACTAGTTATCCACAAAAAGAAAATAATATTGTAGAAGAACATGATAATATAGTTGAAGAAATAAAAGAAGAACCAAAACCGTCAAAAACAGTTAGTCTAATATATAATGATAATAAAATAGACATGGACTTAGAGGATTATGTTGTTGGAGTAGTTTCATGTGAAGTTCCTGTTTCATTTGAAGAAGAAGCTCTAAAAGCAATGTCAGTTGCTGCTAGAACATTTGCTCTTTATAAAATAGAAACAAATAAAAACTATGTTCTTAAAACTAATACAAGTGATCAGTGTTATAACTCAATAGATGATATGAAGAAAAAATGGAAAACTAACTATGATAAAAACTATAAAAAAATCAAAAATGCAGTAGAATCTACAAAAGGTGAATATATGACATATAAAGATAAAGTTATAATTGCATTCTATTTTTCTATTTCAAATGGTTATACTGAAAATTGTGAAAATGTATTTAGTCAAAAATTAGATTATCTAGTTAGTGTAGACTCATCATGGGATAAAGAATATAAATATAAAGAATCAACTAAAACAATAGATATTAAAACATTCTTAAGTAAATTAAATATTTCTGAACAAACTATCAACAATATAAAAATAGATAGAAGTACAACAGGAAGAATAAATTATATAACAATTAACTCTAAAAAATTTAAAGGAACTAAATTTAGACAATTATTAGGTTTAAAGTCAACAGACATAGAAATAACTAACGATTCAAAAAACGTTTATATTAAAACAAAAGGTTATGGTCATGGAGTTGGAATGAGTCAATTAGGAAGTAATGTTATGGCTAAAAAAGGATATAAGTATGAAGATATTTTAAAATATTATTACACTGGAGTAAAAATAGTGAATAATTAATTTAAAACTGTTCACTCTATTATTAGGAGAGTGAATTATGGGAAAATATACAAAATACTTAATGCCAACATTATATTTAGGAGTTATCGCAGTAATGATATTTAGTGTAGTATTAATTATATCTGGTATTAAAACTTATATAACAGATAGTAATAACAAATTTACACTAGATAAAGTATTTGAAGGAGAAGTATTACCAGTTACTAAAATAGAGAGCAATATTATAGTTAAACCATTCATATCAGAAAAAGTTAAAGTTGGTAAATACTTTTATGATTATGAAGATGAATCAAAAAAACAAGCAGAATCTTTAATTTATTATGAAAACACTTATATGCAAAATAATGGAGTAGATTATATTAGTGATGAAGATTTTGAAATAGTATCTGTTTTAGATGGTGAGGTAATTTCAGTAGAAGAAAATGATGTTTATGGTAAAGTAATAACTATAAAGCATAATAATAATTTAAATACTGTTTATAGTAATGTAAAAGATGTTCTTGTTAATGTTGGATATAAAACTTCTCAAGGAGAAATAATTGCTACTAGTGATACTTCAAGATTAGAAGAATCAAAAAAGCCAACACTTCATTTTGAAGTTTATTATAAAGGTAACACTATTGATCCAGAAGAAATGTATACATTAAAAGTAAGTGATTTAAAGTAGACAACGAAAGTTGTCTTTTTAATTAAATTTGTATTTAGCCCTGTTTTGTGTTATCATTAAGGAGTAGGTAATATTATTAAGGAGCTTTTTGAAATGATAAATTTTATATTAGTTGATGATAATGACAATCATAGGAAAAAAGTGAATAATATCATAGTTAGTAAAATGATGAATAATAAAATAGACTTTAAGGTGTATCAATTCTCAGATTATTCAAACGAATTATTAAAATTTATTAGACTAAATAAGGAAGATTGCATTTATATTTTAGATTTAGAACTTCCAAATGGTGATGGAATAGATATAGCTAGAATGATAAGAAATGATACTAACAATTGGATTAATCCTATAATTATTCTTACTGCCCATAGTTCACTTTATTATGAGGTTTACAAACAAAGACTTCAGATATTAGATTTTATTGGTAAATGTGAAGATGTCAAAACTAACTTGTCAGAAAACATCGATATTTGTTTAAGAATGCTAAATAAGGATAAAGTATATCGGTATACTTATAAGAGTATAGATTATACAATTCCTTTAAATCATATAAATTATATTCAAAGAGATGATAGAAGAACTAGAATAGTTACTAAAGATAATGAATACTTTCAAAATATTTCAATAAACATTATCAAAGAAGAATTACCAACATATTTTATTCCTTCTTCTAAAGGAACTTTGATTAACTTAAAAAATGTTAGAAAAATAGATTGGAACAGTTACATGGTATATTTTAAAGATGGTACTAGTGGTTATCTAGTATCAAAGAGTCACAAGAAGGAGATAGATTCATATGAATGTGATTAAATACGTTGTAATTGGTCTATTAGCTATGTTTAGTTCTTACATACAATTATTATCCTATAATAGATTAAGTGGAAATAACAAAATAGTAGTAAATGGAAAGATAGTGTCAGCTTCTATCTTATCTGGAATAATAATTTCAATAGTTTTTTATAACAATGAAAGTTCATCAAGGATTATTTTAAACATGTTAATTCTTATGATAAGTGCATTAGTTGTCTTCAATGATAAACTTCCAAAAGTCACTATAAATACTATTATGTGTTTTATAATCATGTTATTATTTGAGTTAGTTAGTTCATTTATATTAGTGGTTTTACATATAACAAGTTTAAGCATTTTTGATGATAATATGTTAGTAAAAATCATATATTCATTAATAAATGTATTATTTTTGTTTATTATGACCGGAAATAAAAAGATACAGAAATTATCAAATACAGTTAATGTATTTATGGGAAGAAATAATATAACATTATTTTTATCAATAGTAATATTAATAGTATTCACTTTATTAGATTACAAAATGGTTATAATGGGAAATAAGAAAATATATTTTACTAATATCGTAATCGTTTTATGTTTCGTTCTTATAGTTATATATGGAATTTATAATAATATTAAATCTGTAAAAGAAGTTGAGAAAACAGAAACACTCTTGAATTTTATATCTACATATGAAAAGAAAATTGATGAAGATAGAATTAATAGACATGAAATGTTAAATAATCTATTAATATTAAGAAGCTTTGAAGATAAAAATTCAAAAGATTTTAATGATACATTAGAAGATTTAATAAAAATATATGATAAAAAAGGTATAGGAGTTAAAAATATTAACAAACTACCTGCTGGTTTAAAAGGATTGGTTTATTATAAACTTGAAGATGTACAAAAGAAAAACCTAAATGTAAATATGAACATTTCTAAACAAGTATCATTAAGTTTAGAAAAGTTAAATCATAAAGAATATGTATTACTTTGCAAAACTGTAGGAATAACATTAGATAATGCTATTGAAGCTGCAAGTAATAGCAAGGATAAAGTGTTAAACATAGATGTTTATAAAGAAAAAGAAGACGTAGTAATAATGATTGACAATTCTTTTAATAAACCAATTGATATTAAAAAAATAGGTACAAAGAATTATTCTACAAAAGGTGAAGGAAGAGGATTAGGCTTATATATTATTAAAAATCTTTTAAAGAATAGTGATAATTTAATATTAGAACAAAATGTTCATAATCAAATATTTAGTTCTAAAATCATAGTAAAACAAAACTAATTGAATTAATCAATTAGTTTTATTTTTTGTTTTAGTTAGTAATTAAAATTATAATAATGAAGAAGGCATTTCTGGTTCATCTAAAAGTAATAAAATGCATCCCATTGAAGCAGTAGCTGCGATAAAAGCACCAATAGTAGCTGCTAATCCTGCAAAGAATTTCATAAGTTTCCTCCTTTCTTTTTATAGTTATTATATTGAACTCCGAATAATTTATATGTTATAGGTAATATAAGAATTACTTGATTTAATAAAGAATAAAACAAGATATTTTTCATATAAATATTCTTAGAGAATATAATGAATAAAACATAAATTGTAGAAATTATTATTGTTAACAACTTATAAATATTTCTTTTTTTCTTGTTATATATTGGTCTTTTTTCAGTATCAGCTGGAGCATAAATAGCAAGTATAACTAAAAATATCATTGAAAGAATATTCATTAACAAGTTATTAACAACAGCAAATTTAATAAGTAATGGCAGTACTGTAAATGTAAATATAGAAGAAATCCAACAATGCCATGACTTTTTAGCATGAACTCCAAATGCTGTTAACCTAAGGAGTCCATAGAATACAAATAAAAGTATCAGCTCTTTTGTAAAATGAAATATAAATGATATTATAAATATAACAAGTGTTTTAAATATTGATAAATATAATGATTCAATACCATATTTAATCTCTGCTAACTTAACATCATCATAATTGTAATATCTTTTAATATTACTAATAATACTATTTACTACTACTTCCTTCATAATCATGATTCAATCATACAGCATATCCCTAAAAAATATGTAAATTTGTCATTAAATCCACTTTATTCGTTTTAAAAGGTAAAAATCACGCTAAAAATGAGTAAAAAAGTTAGTTTTCGACAAAAATAGTTACATTAATGACAATTATTCAAATAAATCACTTTTATAATGTAGACTAGAATAGTACGCAAGAATAGTGTGCAAAATATATAGAAGGGAAGGTGTATTTATGAGTAGAGGTAGAGTAAAGTGGTTTAACAATGAGAAAGGGTATGGATTTATCGAATTTGAAGGAGATATGAATGAAGACATATTTGTTCACTATTCAGCCATTGACCAAGAAGGTTACAAAACTCTTAAAGAAGGTGAGCTTGTAGAATTTACACTGATTAATACAGTTAAAGGAAGCCAAGCAATAAACGTTAGAGAAGTAAAACTAAACGCTGCAGTATAATTAAATACACGAAGTTTGTGTATTTTTTAATTGTAAAACTTTTGTGTAATTTTCACGAGTTTGTAGAATCAATATTGAATTTATGTTATGATTTAGATAAGGAGGAATAATATATGAGATATAATATCCGTGGTAATAAAATTGATGTTACCGAAGCAATTAATGATTACATTAAGAGCAAATTATCTAAATTAGAGAAATACTTAGATGACAATGATGAGGTAGAAGCAAAAGCAATTGTTTCTGCTAAAGGAAAGGATCAAAAAGTAGAAGTAACTATATGGAGTGGTAAATATAATATTAGAGCTGAGGTAGTAAATCCTGATTTATATTCCGCTATTGATTTAGTTATTGATAAATTAGAAAGGCAATTTAAAAAATATAGAGGTAAACTAACTAGTAAAAGAAATTCTTCTAAAGAATCAGTTATGCCTGAAATAGAAGAATACTTTGAAGAAGAATATGATAATTCTGTAGTAGTAAGAAGAAAAGAAATTTTCTTAAAACCAATTGATGAAGAAGAAGCAATAACTCAAATGGAACTTTTAGGACACTCATTCTTTATCTTTAAAAATGTAGATACAGATAAAATCAATGTAGTTTATAAAAGAGCTGATGATGGTTATGGCATCATTGAAGCAAATTAATTTAAAAACTATAGTGTTTAAGTGATAGAAAAGTGAAAAACATTCACTTTTCTTTTTAGTTTTGCTATAATAATTGCTGTGGAGGATGATTACATGGGAATCTTTAAAAATATTTTTGATTACGAAACAAAAGAATTAAAAAAGATAAATAAATTAACAGATCAAGTTGAAGCTTTAGATGAAGAAATGACTAAATTAAAAGATGTAGAAATAAAAGCTAAGACTGAAGAATTTAAAAAAAGATTAAGCGAAGGAGAAACTCTTGATGATATATTAGTTGAAGCAATAGCTTTAGCTAGAGAAGCTTGTTTTAGAGCAATTGGTGAAAAACCATATAGAGTTCAAATAATTGGTGGTATAGCTATTCATAGAGGAAATATAGCAGAAATGAAAACTGGTGAAGGAAAAACATTAACAACAGTTTTACCAGCTTATTTAAATGCTTTAAGTGGTTTAGGTGTTCATGTAATTACTACAAATGAATACTTATCAACACGTAATGCGGAATGGATGAAGCCTATTTATGACTTATTAGGTGTATCAGTAGGAATTAACTTAAGAGATAAAACTCCAGAAGAAAAAAGAGAAGCTTACGCAGCAGATATAACATATACAACTAATAATGAATTAGGATTTGATTACTTAAGAGATAATATGGTTGTAAGACGTGAAAAAAGAACACAAAGAGGCTTAAACTTTGCTATTATCGATGAAGTAGATTCAATTCTAATTGATGAAGCTAGAACACCTTTAATTATCTCTGGTGGTTCTGCTAAAAGTGCAAATGTTTATAAAGATGCAGATAGAGTAGCAAAAAGTCTTTCAGTAGATGATTATGTATTAGATGAAAAAACAAAAAGGGTTACTCTTACAGAAGATGGAGTAAAACATGTAGAAAAACTATTACATTTAGACAATCTATATGATATAGATAATAGTGTTATGGTTCATAATTTAGATAAAGCAATGGTAGCAAATTATGGATTTAAAAAAGATGTTGATTATGTAGTAGAAAATGGAAAAGTAATTATTGTTGATACATTCACAGGTCGTTTAATGCATGGACGTCAATTTAGTGAAGGATTACATCAAGCAATTGAAGCTAAAGAAGGTGTAGAAATCAATGAAGAAACTAAAACTTTAGCAACAATAACTTTCCAAAATTTATTTAGAATGTATAATAAACTAGCTGGTATGACTGGTACTGCTAAAACAGAAGAAGAAGAATTTAGAAATATTTATAACACATACGTTGTTTGTATTCCTACTAATAAACCAGTTATAAGAGATGATCAAGTAGATTTAATCTATTCATCTTTAAATGGAAAATATAAAGCATTAGTAAGAACAGTAAAAGAAATTCATTCAACAGGAAGACCAATCTTAATTGGAGCAGCAACAGTAGAAACTAGTGAAGTTATAAGTCAATTATTAACAAAAGCTGGAATTAAACATGAATTATTAAATGCTAAAAATCACGAAAGAGAAGCTCATATAATTGAAAATGCTGGTAAAAAGAATGCTGTTACTATCGCAACAAATATGGCAGGACGTGGAACTGATATTAAATTAGGTGAGGGCGTAAGAGAATTAGGCGGCTTATATGTAATTGGTACAGAAAGACATGATTCAAGACGTATAGATAACCAACTTCGTGGACGTTCAGGTAGACAAGGAGATCCAGGTACTACAAGATTCTTCGTTTCTATGGAAGATGATTTAATGTTAAAATTCGGTTCTGAAAAAATGAAAAATATTATGCAATCATTAGGTATAGAAGAAGATCAAGCTATATCAAATAAAATGATTTCCAAGAACTTAGAAGCAGCTCAAAAGAAAGTAGAAGGATTCAACTTTGATAGACGTAAAGGATTATTAGATTTTGATAATGTTATTAGTAAACAAAGAGAAATAATTTATGAAAGAAGAAATGAAATCTTAGATAAAGATAGTATTCGTGATAGAGTTTTAGATACTTTTAAAACATATGTACAAGATCAAATAAACGTTCATATTCCACCAGAAGGATATTTAACTGATAATGATATTAATAATATTATTGAACACTTTAATGCTCATTTATTAAAGAGTAAAAAATTAACAAAAGAAGATTTTAAAGATAAATCTAATGAAGAAATTGTAGACACTATTTATAATATAGTTGTTGAAGACTACAATAAAAAACTTGAGGATGTTCCAAAAGAAATTCAAGATGATTTTGAAAAATCTATTTCACTAAGAATTATTGATAAAAACTGGATGGATCAATTAGATGCTATGGAAGCATTAAAAGAAGGTGTTGGACTTAGAGGCTATGCTCAAAGTAACCCTCTTCAAGTGTATGCTTTAGAAGGTTTTGAATTATTTGATAAAATGATGGCTACAATAAGTGCAGAAATATCAACATACTTACTTAATGCAGAAGTTAGACAAAATATTGAAAGAAAAGAAGTAGCTAAAAATATTAGAACAAATGATGGAAAAGAATCAGTAAAAAGTACTCCTAAAAAAGCACAAGCAAAAATAGGAAGAAATGATCCATGTCCATGTGGAAGTGGAAAGAAATACAAGAACTGTTGTGGCAAATAGTGCATAAAATTAATTAGAAGATATTATGGAATATTGAAAGAAAATAATAACTACAGTATGAATGTTAACAACTTTTGTTAGCATTCTTTTTGTTTAGAAAAAATAAAATAATGATAAATATAAAAAAGTTATTAAAGTTTTTAAAAATGTAATGAAAAAATTTTAATTTGGTCGAATTCAATCAAATTATTGTTTAATAATACAAAAAACAGTATAATATCAAATATAAATGATGAAAGATTACTTGAAAGAATTAAATTAATTCATACAAGCAAAAGAATAATTTTATCTAAAATTAAGTATTAATACGAGTTATGGGGGATTAATATGTCAAAGGTTTCAAAAAATATAAAAATGCTTGATATTTTATCATCTGGTAGAAGATATTCTTGTAAAGAGTTGGCTGATAAATTAGAAATAAGTCCAAGAATGGTGCGTTTATATAAAGATGAACTAGAAAAAGATGGGATTTATATTGATTCTATCTATGGTAAGGATGGTGGATATCAATTACGTTCTAAATTAAATCTTCCTTTAATTTTATTTAATGAAAGTGACATTGAAACAATTGATAATGCAATTTCTTGCTGTAACGATAATAAAAAAGTAGAAAAATTACTTGATTTGAGAGAAAAAATAGTATGTTATTGTAATTTAATAAATTATAAAGAAGATTTTTTTGATGAAAAACAAAAAGGCCTTTTAAAAATTATTAGCGAATCAATACAAAAACGAGAAAAAATTAAAATTGAATACAAAAGCAAAGGAGTGAAAAAACAAAGAATAGTATACCCCCAAAAAATTTATAAATATGATAATTTCGTCATGGTTGTTGTGCAGTATTCTGAAGATATAAATGATATAAGACATTTGAATCTGAATAGAATTGAAAAAATTATAAATTAGCATAATTGTTTCCTATTTTACTATTTATAATGATAGCAATAGGAGGTGTTAATTTGATAAGTTTTGATCATGTTGCAATTACAGTGAAGAATTTGGAAGCATCAATACATTTTTATGAAAATTTAGGCTATACGTTACAATCCAAGTTTTGTGATAAGGATTATAAATGGGCTACATTAAAATTGAAAGAAGCTGGTTTAGAACTTTTTCAACCATTACAAGGAAATGATTTGAATATTTTTCATATTGCATATAATTTTGTAGATGATGAAGAAGCTTTTGAATTTGCAAAAAACATTGGATATAGAATTGCTGATTTAAACGTCTTTTATGGTGATTTAAATCGAAAAAGTTTTTTTGTTCAAGATGATAACGGTGTGTCTATACAGTTAATAAAAAAGAAAAAATGAACTTGTGAAAGTGATAAATAACTTTACAAATAAAAAATACTAGCAAATTACTAGTATTTTTTTGTAGTTATTATAAACTTTAAAATCTAGATTGTTTATTATTATTCCAAGTTGTAGGTTTAACAAGTACTCTATAATGTAATGGATTAACTTGTTTCGAATATTCTCTTTCATATTTTTCTTTTATAGCATCAATTAATAAATTGATTAATTTACACATCTCAGCAACATCAGTTGTAGTTTTTGCTAAATAGTATAAGTTTAGATAATATTCATCGATTATTTTAAAAGAATTGTTAATCTTCAAGGAAAATCTATTTATCATTTCTAAAACAATAAAATAAAAGTATTCAAAATCTTCAGTGTTATTAATGTATTTCTCATTAATTTTTAGTATTCTATTTTCTAAAATAACAATTAATTCTAATATTTCATCTTCATCAAGTAATGTATCATCTATATCTTCTATAGATGGTAAATAATCATCAATATTTGAGCTTGTAATGTTTAAGTTATTCTTACATAAATCTGCTAATGCTTTTAAGCTATCAATTCCAGTTAATGCATCTTCATTACTTACGATACATCTAGTAAATTTTAATATAAATTCATCATCAGGAATTTTTGATTTACAAAACCTTTCAGCATAGTCTTTATTATGATAAATTTTCCATATCTTTGCTGGAGGCAAATAACAGCATCCTGTAGATCTAGAGTAGAATTTTCTTATTTTTTCTAAAATTAAATAATAATTCATTAAAAATTCTTTAGGATTATTCTTATAAATTTCCAATAAAGTATTAATATCATCATATATAGAAAACATTTCATATGTTATATCTTTACTATTTAATGATGGAAAAGGAATAGAATATAAATTTATAATAAAATTTTGTAAGGCTCTAATCTTTTTTAAACTTTCATCATTTGTATAAAAAAATACTTGACCATGTCCAATAATTGTTAACAAAGCATTCTTTTGTTGTTTATGTGCTTCTTTTGCTTCATAGTAATATCCTTGAATGTTTCTAGCAAAATATTCAAATCGATATTTATCTATTAATTCAACACCTCTAACAATATTGCCACCATTTTTATTGTGATTTGTTTCATCACTAAAAGTTTCATCCATAATTATTTGTATATCAATATCTGAAAATTCATTATTATCATCATTTTTAAAACTTCCACAAAGAACCATTCCTAAAACATGATCATCACCATATTTATCTAAATATTTTTTAACAAATAAATCTAAAATCTTTTTCTTATTATCGTCAATTTTACTATTAGTAAGCATAATATCACCTTAACGTGATAACTATTATAGCATAAAATGGAATTATTTATAAAAGTTACTACAAAATAGCTGCAATAATTAACTATAAATTATATGAAGATTCTTATAAATAATTAAAAGTTCTTGAAAGTAGTGTTTTTTAAAATATATAAAATTAATTGTAATTAAATTATGATATAATGTAATAAAGAGGTAAAAAATGAACTTTGAGTTTGTGGAAGCAATGACTAAACAAAATATTAAATTGTTTGGATGTTTATCAAAAAATGATAATAAAAAATGTATACTGTATATACCTGGATTAACTGGAAATTTTTTTGAATCTAGTTTTCCAAGAGAAATAGCAAAAGAAAGCACTAAAAATGGGTATGACTTTTTATTCAGTCATAATCAAGGATCCTTTCAAGTTATTGAATTTCCTTTTTTAAGAGAAGATGGGAAAATGAAGTCTAAAATAAAAGGAGCTGCTTATGAAAAATTTGAAGATTCTTTTTATGACATTGATGCATGGCTTGATTTTTTAGAAGAAATGAAATACGAAGAAATTATTGTATTGTGCCATAGTATGGGTTGCAATAAAATAGTGTATTATTTAAATCAAAAGATAGATAATAAAATATCAAAAATAATTATGCTAGCTCCTCAAGATAATGTTAATTTTTCTAGGTTAGAAATGCACAAGGGATTATTAGAAGAAGCGATTTATAATATTAATAATGAAAATCCAGATAAAATTTTGAGTAAAAAATTTTTAGGATTTTGTTTAATGTCTAGTGAAACTTATTTTCAAGAAATAACAAATAAAAATATTAATAATATTCCATACAAAACAATAAATGGAGATTATTCATCATTAAAATCAATTGATAAACAAATATATATTATAATTGGTTCAGATGATATTGGAGAAAATGGAAAAGAATATATGGAAAGAATTATTAGCAATTGTCAAAATGCTAAATACGATATTATAGATGATGCTAATCATAATTTCAAAAATAAAGAGAAAGAATTAACAGATCATGTTTTAAATTATTTAAATCAGAGTTAAATATAAAAAAATAAGTATATAAAGAGTGATATTATGAGTTTTATAGTTAGAGAAGCAACACTTGATGATTTGGATAGAGGATTATTGAAAGTCTTTATTGAGGGCTATAGATATCATCAAAATGGTAGACCTGATGTTTTTGCTGATATTTCTGATGAGATATTAAAAGAGGATTTAATAAAGAATTTCGAAACTTTATCAACATTAGTAATATTAGACAAAGATGCAGTAGTAGGATATCTATCTTATAGAATGAAAGGAAAACATTCAAAAAAATTGGATGTTGATCAATTAATAATTGATGAAAACTACAGGCATCAAGGTTTAGGCAAAAAAATGATGGAAGAAGTTAAAAGAATAGCCACAGAAAATAAATGCGATAGAATAGAACTAAATTGTTGGTTATTTAACGAAAATGCATTAGCAATGTATGAACACATTGGTTTTAAAAGACAAAGAATAATTTATGAAATGCCATTAAAATAGTAAATATTAAAAAAGGAAAATAAATTTATGAAAGAAAGAAATTTAGATAGCATAATTAATTCATTTTATAAAGATAATTATGAAGAAGATGAAAGATTAACTAGAGATAAAATGCATTATATTGAATTTGTTACCACTACTAAATATGTTGAAAAAGGGAGATAGAATATTAGAAATAGGTGCTGGTACTGGAGCATATTCTCTATATTATGCTAAACAAGGTTATAAAGTAGATGCTATAGAATTAGCAGAAGCAAATGTTAATAAATTTAAATCAAAAATCACAAATGATTTAGATGTTAATGTCATTCAAGGAAATGCAATTGATTTATCAATGTATAGTGATAACACTTTTGATGTAACTTTATGTTTAGGACCACTTTATCATTTATTTAAAGAAGAAGAAATTAAAAAAGCAATAGAAGAAGCGGTAAGAGTAACGAAACCCGGAGGAGAAATATACCTAGCATTTATTCTATTTGATTTAAATATGTTAGTATGGGGATTCCAACAAAAAAATATATATGATAATTATGGTAAAGACAAAGAAGTATCAGAAGAATTTAAACCTAATAATGATGAAAAATTTATTTTTAACATGAGACACTTTAAGGATATTAAAAAACTTATAGATTCATTTAATGTTAAAAAGTTACATTATGTCGCTACAGATGGATTAGGTAGAGTTATGACAAAATATATAAATGATATGACTGATGAAGAGTATGAATTGTTTTTAAAATATCATTTATCTATATGCGAAAGAGAAGATTTAATAGGTTATAGTGGGCACATATTATCAATTTTAGAAAAATAGTTTAGAAGTTAGCAATAACTTCTTTTTAATTAATTAAAACTTTAAAAATTTTATTAACATGTTATAATATACGTGAGGTGTTAACTATGTTTGGTCCAAAAGAACTAGATGCTAAAAATACATATATACCAAATTTACAAGATATTAAAGAATCAGCTGAACGAACATATGGTGAAGCAAATGCTTTTTTTAGAAAAGAAGACTTATATTTGCAAGATGTTGAAAGAAGAATTGAATCAGGTGGGTTATCTTCACCAAAAGACATTTATGATGAATGTCATTCAATAGCTTCAGATTTAGCAAAATGTTGTGAAATGTATTTAAAAGCATTATATATATTTGAAAATAATGTTTCTGGAAATCAAATAGATGACCTATGGGAAAAGTTAAAAAAAGGTGAATATAAAACAGATGAAAAAGGTAATTTAGTTTATCTAAACTCTTCAGGTTTTATTACATTTATGCAATATGACCAAAATGGTAATCCAATAGTAGACACAAATGGAAAACCAATTTACTATGACCAAATGGGTAATACTTATAATGAAAATAATAGAGGAGCAAAAATAAAACAAACAGGACATCAACTTGATAGATTAATTGAACTTTTATCACAAGACTCAAGAATGTTATTAGAAACTAGAATGTTGCGTATCCCAATGGAATCAACAGAAAAAAATAGTGCTATATCTATAATGGATGTTTTGGCTAATAAAGGAATTATTGATTCATCAGAAAAAATAACATCAGAACAATATTTAGGCTGGATAGACCAACATAAGAAAACATTTGAGGAAGCTAGATATTCTGGACAACAATCAAGTGATGTGAATGTAGAATTTCTATATCATTTAGCGACACAAATCAAAGCTGTAGCTCAATATAAAATGGAACCAAAACTAAGTCAAAGTTTTACTATAACGGATGAAGAATTATCTAAGCTACCACCAGAGATTAAAAATCTAGCAGTGTCTTATCCAAATTTAATGTCTGAAGAATTAGTTAAGCTAATTGCTAATGATGAAGAAATTAGAAAAAAGATTTCATCACTTTTCTCAAATTATTATAAAGAAATCACTTTTTTGAAACCTGAAGATCTTTATCGAATGATAAGAATAATGAGTGAAAAAGAAATAATATATACAATATATTTATGTCAAATGTTGATGAACTATAATAATTTTCCAATTGATATAAAAAATGAGACCAATAAGAAAAAGATACAAAGGACATATGAATTAATAGGCAACTTAAGAAATATGCATATGAAACCTAGACATTTGATTAAATATCTAATTGAAGCTAAAGAAGCACTAGGTGATAGTTTAATAATAAATATAGATAATGTAGATACATTATTTAGAATTTTAAGAAATAGGATGGCTCATTATAGCTATAATATATATAATATTCAAAAATCAGCATTAAAAGATATTTCTGAGAGTACAATGGGAATGCATTAATATAAATAATAGGGAGGTTTTATGGAAAAAATTAATACAGAGGATATAATAACAGCTTTACTTTTAGCAGGATTTGATAAAGTAGATTCGACACTAATAACATTTACTTTAGGATATATTTCATTAAATAATGGTTCACTAGGAGATTTTGAATTTAAAGCTGAAAAGTTAAGCTGGACATTTAATGATTTTGTTGTGTCAGAACAGGGCGCATATAGATTAAAAGATGGTTTTGATTTAGATACAAATGTTTCACCAGTAAAAGAAAGAGAAATACCTTTAAGACGAATTTTACACACAAATAGAAAACTTTTAAGTTATATTGAATCATTAGATTTTACACCAATACTAACCAGAAAAATAGAAGCAATTGGTTATGATAGAATTTCTAGTTTTGAGAGTTTATTTTGTGATAAAGAAAAGCAAATTATATCTGAAAATATAGATAAAAACTTATTTTCAAAAAGAAAAAGAACAATGAAAAAATAACCAAAATATTAAGAAATGAATGTAATGACAAAACCAACTCAAATGCAATGAAAATATGCTTAAATGATAATATACAAAAATCATATGGAATACTATAAGTAATTAGAATCATAAGAAATTTCGCAACAAACTTGCCAATGCTTTAAAATGTATATGGAGGAATGAATATGTTAGGAGCAAAAGAACTAGATACAAAAAATACGTATGTGCCCGATTTAACTGATATTAAAGAATCAGCAGAACGAACATATGGAGAAGCAAATGCCTTTTTTAGAAAGGAAGAGTTGTATTTGAAAGATGTAGAAAGAAGATTAAAATCGGGAATACTATATCTGCCGGAAGATATATATGATGAACGTCATTCAATCGCGTCAGATTTGGCAAAATGTTGTGAAATGTATTTAAAAGCCTTGTTTATATTTGAAAATAATACACCAGGAAATAAAATAAATGATTTGTGGGATAAATTAAAAAAGACTGAATATGAAACAAATTCAAAAGGCATAAAAACAAGAAAAACAAGTCACCAAATTGATAGGTTAATTTCTTACTTATCTGCAGATTCTAGGATATTACTAGAAACTAGGATGTTACATGTTCCGATGGATTTAACAGATAAATATAATGAAATTGGTATAAGCGATTTTTTAGCAAAAAAGGGTGTTATTGAATCTACAGAAAAAATTACATTTGAGCAATATTTTGGCTGGGTAGAACAACATAAAAAAGCATATGAAAAGGCAAGATATTCTGGAGAACAATCAAGTGATGTTAATATTGACTTTCTGTTCCATTTAGCTACTCAATTAAAAGCAGTGGCCCAATATAAAATAAAACCATGGGCGCACCAAAAATTCAATATATCAGAAGAAGAATTGTCAAAATTGCCACCTGAAGTTAAAAATCTAGCAGCATCTTATCCAAATATAATGTCAGAAGGAATTGTTAAGTTAATTGCTAACAATGAAGAAGTTAATAAAACAATTTCAGCAATGTTTGAATCATTAACTACATTACATCAACGTCAACAATATAATGAACTTCAAGCTGAATACACTCCCGATTTAACCAATATTAAAGAATCAGCAGAACGAACTTATGGAGAAGCAAATGCTTTTTTTAGAAAAGAAGAATTATATCTACAAGATGTAGAAAGAAGATTAAAATCAGAGATACTATATCAACCAGAAGATATATATGATGAACGACATTCAATCGCTTCAGATTTGGCAAAATGTTGTGAAATGTATTTAAAAGCATTGTATATATTTGAAAATAATGTTCTTGGAAATAAAATAAATGATTTATGGGATAAATTAAAAAAGACAGATTACGAGACAGACGAAAAAGGAAATTTGATCTATCAAGCATCAGACGGTTCAATTACATTTATGAAATATGATCAAAATGGAAATCAAATAGTAGATACAAAAGGAAGACCAATTTATTACGATCAAAACGGAAAAGTTTACAATGAAAATAATAGGGGAGCAAAAATAAAACGAACAAGACATCAACTTGATAGATTAATTTCTTATTTATCTGAAGATTCTAAGATGTTATTAGAAACTAGAATGATACATATTCCAAAGAGTTTAACGCAAAAATATAATGAAGTAGGTATGATTGATTTTCTAGTAAAAAAAGGAATAATTGACTTTAAAGAGGAAATAACGTCAGAACAATATTTAAGTTTGATAAAACAACACAAAAAAGTTTTTGAAGAATCAAGATATTCTGGAGAGCAATCAAGTGATGCAAGTGTTGAATTTTTGTATCATTTGGCTACTCAATTAAGAGCAGTGGCTCAATATAAAATAAAACCATGGTCACGTCAAATAATTGACATACCTGATAAAATATTATGTAAGTTACCACCAGAGATTAAAAAATTGGTCGTTGAGAATCCATATATAATGACAGAAGCATTTATTATATCAATTGCCAATAACGAAGATATAAATGAGACAATATCATCAATGTATAGACATTAATGATTTTAAATCGTATGTAAATAGTTCAATGAAAAAAAGTCAAGCAAAAACAATTGTTTGATTTTTTTATTAAAATATGGTATAATCTATAGCAACCAACGGAGCATATACATCATTTGTAAAATCTTTATAAAAAAGGGGGGTTGTTTTATGAAGAATAAAGAAATGAAATTATATGAAAAACTTGGAGTAAGAGAATTTAGATGGCTTGCTTTCTCATTACGTAAAGTTTTTTTGTATCCTTTTACTATAGGTATGTCAGAAAAAGAAAGAAGAAACTTTATGAATAGACCTGATAATTATAATATGGGATATACAAGAAATATAAAAGAAATAGGTGAATATAAAAATAATTTATTTCTAAATGCAGGTATTCATGTATTTAGTTTATTGTATTGTATTAAAGGATTTATTGATTATCCATATTTAATTACAGTTCCTATATTAGCTTTACCAATAGTCATAAATATTTACTGTTTAATGCTTCAAAGATATAATTATATAAGAATAAAACAGTTTACTGAAAGAATTAAATCAAGAAATGAAAAAGTTAATCAACCAGAAGAAACAGAACCACAAAAAGAATTATCTATGAGTAAAAACATATCTAATAAAAGATTAGATACTATTAAAGAACTTAAACAACATAGAAATTATTTAGAAAGTTTAAGAAGGGCTAATCAAGCCCAAACAGTAACAAAAGAATCTCAAATGAAATTATGTTATAGACAAAAAAATTTTTAATTGAAATTAACACCAGACAATATTAAAATTCTTATTTCACTTTTGAAATAAGAATTTTTTAATGAAAAAAATTAGTATATTTTTACTTTACAATTTTACACTTAAAATATCATAAATTAAATAAAAAAAATTATACATGATATAATAAAAGAGAGTGTGATATTTATGGGATTAGTAAAAAGATATGAACCTGATTTTAAAAAAGGTTTAACTGAAGCACAAGTTAATGAAAGAATAGAAAATGGACTTGTCAATTATGATAATCAACCTAAAACAAAAACAATAGGTCAAATAATTCGTGGTAACTTATTTACATACTTTAATTTTTTAAATATCGTATTAGCCACAGCTATATTAATAGTTGGTATTATTAATGGAGAACTATTATATTCACTTAAAAATTGTTTGTTTTTAGGAGTAATTATAAGTAATACAACTATTAGTACTATTCAAGAAATAGTTTCTAAGAAAATAATTGATAAATTATCTTTTATAGCTTCAAGCAAAGTTGATGTTGTTAGAAATTCAAACACAAAAGAAATAGGTATTAATGAAATAGTTTTAGATGACATTATTTCTTTAAATATTGGTAATCAAGTTGTAACTGATTCAATTATATTGGATGGCGAAGTGGAAGTTAATGAAGCTTTTCTTACTGGAGAAGTAGAACCTATTCATAAAAAGAAAGGTGATACATTGTTATCAGGTAGTTTTATTGTTAGTGGATCTTGCTTTGCAAGAGTAGAACATGTAGGAGATACTAACTATATTTCAACAATATCACAAGAAGCTGCATATAATAAAAAAGTAAATTCAGTTATAATGGATTCATTTAATAAACTATTAAAAGTTTTATCAATTATTATTGTCCCTATTGGAATATTATTCTATTTTAATCAATATTCAATAACTGGTAATGTTTATGATTCTGTTTTTGTTACAGTTGCAGCATTAATTGGTATGATACCAGGAGGACTTATATTATTAACAAGTTCAGTAATGGCAGTAAGTGTTATTAGATTATATGATTATAAAGTTTTAGTTCAACAATTATATTGTATAGAAACTTTAGCTAGAGTAGATGTAATTTGTTTAGATAAAACAGGTACTTTAACTGAAGGAAAAATGAAAGTAATTGATACTAAATTACAAGGAAAACATGAGTTAAATGAAGTAGAAGAAATACTATCAGAAATTTGTTCAGTAAGTAAAGATACTAGTTCAACTTTTCAAGCCATCTTAGATAAATTTGGTAAAAATAATAAGTGGGAAATGGAAGATAATATACCATTTTCATCAAGTAGAAAATTTTCAGCTGTTTCATTCAAAGAAAAAGGTTCTTATTATTTAGGAGCCCCTGAATTTATATTAGGCGACGATTATAAAAAAGTTGAAAAAGATGTTCAAAAATACCAAGAAGATTATAGAGTATTACTACTTGCTCATAATGATGAAAAATTAACAGAAAAACCTAAAAAATTAGATAATGTGGCATTTATTCTAATACAAGATATAATTAGAGAAAATGCTAAAGATACACTTAAATATTTTGAAAAACAAGGTGTAGAAATTAAAATTATATCAGGGGATCACTATAAAACAGTATCTAATATTGCAGCTTCTGCTGGTGTTAAAAATCCAACTGGTATAGATGCTTCCCTATTAAAAGATGAAGACATACCAGAAGCGGTTCAAAAATATAATGTATTTGGAAGAGTAACTCCAATTCAAAAAAAGAAAATTATTGAAGCTTTAAAAGCACAAGGACACACAGTTGCTATGACAGGTGATGGTGTAAATGATGTATTAGCTTTAAAAGAAGCAGATTGTAGTATAGCAATGGCAAGTGGTAGTGATGCAAGTCGTAATGTAAGTCAATTAGTGTTGTTAGATTCTGATTTTGCAAGTATTCCACATATTGTTGCTGAAGGAAGAAGAACAATAAATAATATTGAAAGAAGTGCTTCACTTTTGTTAGTTAAAACTATGTTTACATTATTATTAGTGTTATTATGTGTGGTATTATCAAGCCAATACTTCTTCATTCCAATTCAATTAACATTAATTACATTATTTACAATTGGTATACCATCATTTGTATTAGCACTAGAGCCAAATACAGAAATTGTAAAAGGAAACTTCTTATTAAAAGTAATAGGTAAAAGTGTACCAGCAGCTTTAACAGTAGTATTTAACGTATTATTAGTAATATTATTTAAGTCAGCATTTGGTTTATCACAAGAAGTAGTTTCAAGTTTAGTAGTATTCCTAACAGGAACAACTGGATTTATATTCTTATATAAATTAAGTCAACCATTCAATTATTTTAGATTAATATTATGGTTTGCTCTACTAGATGGTTTTGCATATTGTTCAATATATCAATATTCATTCTTTAATGTACAAGCAATAAATCTTCAAATTGGATTAGTATTTGGTGTTCTATTAATATGTTCACTATATGTATTTGATAAATTAAATAGATTGACACACTATTTATTAAATAAATATGAAAAGAGAAAAAAAGATGAAAGAAATTGATATTGAAAATTGGAATAGAAAAAACACATACAATTGGTTTAAAACTTTTAGTAATTCTACATATGGAGTTAATGTTAAACTGAATGTAACATCATTAGTAAAGTTATCTAAGTTAAGAAAAGAATCATTCTTTACAAATATGTTATTTATTGTTATGAAATCATTAAATAGTATTGATGCTATGAGAATGAGATATGAAAACGGAGTTCCTGTTATATATGATGAGATTAATCCATCTTTTACAGTTATGACTGAATCAGGAACATTTGATAATGCAAGATTTAAGAATATATCTGATTATAAAGAATTTTATAATAAAACAAGAAGTGTCATTAATGAAATATCAAAGCAAACAACTTTAAAAGAAAGTGACTATAATCCATCTATGACACATGATGAATATTATATAACATGTGTACCATGGCTAAACTTTGAATCAAGTACTCATCCAATACCAGATGATAAAGATTCTCAATGTGTACCAAGAATCGGATGGGGCAAATATGTCATAAATAATGATAAATATGAAATGACTATGAATATAACAGTTAGTCATATATTTGTAGATGGTAAACATATTTCTGATGCTTTTAATAAAATTCAAGAATTACTTGACACATGTGAAGAAATTTTAAAATAAAATAGAAAAAGTATAACTAAAAAATGTTATACTTTTTATGTAGGTGATTATATGAATTCATTACTTTCAATATATAATGATGGATCAAAAAACAGTGTTATAAATGATGATAATTTTTTAAATGCTGTTTTAAACTATTATAAAACAAGTGATAGATCACATGCTAATTTAAGAAATGGTAGTAATGGTAAAAGTCTTTCAAGAATAAATCCATTATATGATTTTCTAACAGGCACTCCTACTATACGTGATACTACAAAAGTAAATAAAGAAGATTATGAAAAATACTATATAAAAATGACTGATATATGGTTAAAGAATATTAAATCACTTACAAAAAGTAAATTAGAAGAACTTAAAAGACAAGGTTTACCTGGATATGAAATATTACAAAAAGCATTAAAAAACATAGATTCAGTAGAGTCTATGCGTGATATAGACAAAATTTATACAATTATGGTAAGAAATCTTGATATTGATTTTGAAAAATATAATTATTTTTGGAGATCAAAACAAGAGACATCTGGTTTCTTTCCACAAAGTGATTATATTGGTGACTTTATTCATGTAGATTCTAGATATATTCATGCTAGAAAAATAAGAAGAGATAAAACTGAATTTAGAATATACATAGATTGTGCTAATGAAGATTTATTTAAAATAATATCAGAATACACTCGTCTTTGTGAAACAAATAGAATACCATACTATTTTAAATTTCAAACTGATCCTAAAAGAAATGATAAGTTCCTAGTATATTGTTCTTTAAAAGAACTAAAAGCTAATATAGATATTTTAAATTTTATTGGTGCTAAATATCCAAACATGGTAAGTAGATGTGGAAATCCGCCAATATTAACAAATAAAATAAATAAATGGATGGGTTTAGGTGAAGAACCTGATAACGAACATCTTGAATTTAGGCATTCATTTAATACATTAAGAGCCGATGTGCTAGATGATTCATGTGAGATCTTAATGATAAATTATATCAAGAATCATTTAAATAAAACAGTAAATCATAATGGAAAGAAAGTATTCTTTGCAAGTCTTCTTTTAGAAAATGCAGCTTCTGTTATAATGGATGACTTAAACACAAAAGATCCTGAATTTAAAAAACGTATTTTAGAAACACTTAAAGCTAAAAGTAAATCAGGTATACCAAATATATTTACAGGTTTTAAAAGATTAGAAGAAGTATTACCTGAAAAGGGAATTCTTTATTCAACTAATTATAGCCCAATATTTAAGATAAAACTTCCTGATGAAAGAGAATACGATTTTTCAATAAAAACAGCTGATAAAGTACTAAAATCAATGATAGATGTAATGAAAGAAAACGATATAAATTATATTAGTACATTACGAGAATATATTAAAAAAACATCTAGTATTTATGGAGTAGATCCAAATAATATAGCGTTAAATTCAGATACACATGAAAAATTTAAAACAATAGAATCAAAAACTATCAAAATAGATGAACAATTCATAAATAAATTAAAGTCAATAAGAAGTAAATACTTATCTAATGATACTATGTTAAGAAGTTATTATCAAGAAAGAAAACAAAATAATGCTACAAATAGAGAATTAAATGAAATAGCTAAAATAATACTTAATAATAAAACATGCTATGAAAATATTGATACAGATATTAAATTGATAATAAGAACTAAACCTTTAAGTCAAATTGAATCACATATGATTAATAAATATGAAAATTATGTAAGTTACACATTTAATTTGCCACCTCAAGAATTTAAATATTCTCTATAATAAATAAATTAATACACACAAAAACCTCATTAAATGTATAAAATGAGGTTTTATTTTTATTTACCCAATAATTTTGAAATTTCTTTAATATCTTTTTTGAATAATAAAGTGTCAACAATATTAGAAATTGCAAATAACATAATAATTATTCCAAGAGAAGTAGTTAATGCAATAGTACCTAAATTTGGATTAATTATAATAATTAAACCACAAACAATAGATATTAATGAACAAATAAATATTGATAACCAACTACTATAATTATTATTATGAAGTAATATAGATAATCTTAAATCTAAAGAAGATTTAGCTATCATTATAATACCAACAACAATAGGGAATATTGTTTTAACAATATCAGGATTTACTAGCATAATAATTCCAAGTAATATTTCTACAACACCAAGTGTTAAAAAGTTAGAAAAGAATATACTTGATTCTTTTTCAATAACAAAATATAATCCATTAATAATTAATACTATTGATAAGATATATGTTATTGTTTTAAAAGAAATATCAGGATATATCATAAATATTAATCCAATAATAAACATTATTACAGATATTATAATAGATGAATATAAAAACTTATTCAATTTCTTTAACATGTTTAATTCTCCTTTCTATAATCATTGTAATATATTTTTAATAATAAGTAAATATTAAAATGACCATTGGACATTTTAAAAGTGTGTTATAATATATATGGAGGCAACTATGAAAGCAATAACTATAAAAGAACCATATGCTTCATTAATAAGTAATGGAGTTAAAAAGATTGAAACAAGAAGTTGGAAAACTAACTATAGAGGATATCTATATATTCATGCTGGTAAGACAACTCAGAAGGTAAGTGATGATGTATTATCTTTGTTAAAAGGTAGTAAAACTAACAATGGAAAAATATTATGTAGATGTAAATTAAAAGATTGTGTTTACATGACAGAAGAATTTATTGCTAATTTAAAAAATGCTAATCCTATAGAATATAAATGCGGAAAATATGAAGTAGGTAGATATGCATGGATATTAGATGATATTGAACCAGTAGACATGGTAGATGTTAAAGGAAACTTAAATTTATGGGATTTTTATGATGAAAATGAAATAATGAATCTTATGGAAAATATTGAATATGGATGGCTAGATATATATGGAAATAGACATTTAAAACTAGATCCAAGTATAAAAAAAGATTGTTATTTACAATCTCCTAAAGAATTAATTAAATCAAAATTAGGTTTATGTATAGATCAAGTAGAATTACAAAGATATTATTTCAAGTATCCAACGAAATCATACATAATTGTTTACAAGGATAATGATTATGAAAGAATGCACACTTTCTTAACATTTAAAAAGAATGATAAACTCTATTGGTTTGAACATGCATGGACAGACTTAAAAGGAATCTATGAATATAATTCTCTCGATGAACTATTTGAAGATGTTAAAGACAAATATGAAGAATTTGAATTAAAGTTTAAATGCAAGAGAGATAAATTAAATATATATGAATATTCTAAACCAAAATATAATCTTTCACCAACAGAATTTAGAAAACAATGTAATATTTAATCTTCTTTAACTAATGCTTTAAAATTATTTATCGCATCAACTAATTTAGGATGTCTAATCACAAAATGAATAATTGGTGTTTGTTTTTTAGAGATAACAACGTATTTTTTACCAACAATACTAACAGAAATATTATCAAATGTTCTTTCTTTTAATTCATTAACAATATAATTTTCATTAAATTTTAAAGTGTTTTTTAAATGTTCACAATATTCATTATAATTATAATAAATAGCTTTATCATAAAATATATTTTCCAGTGATAAAGTTATTTTTTTATCTTTAAAATCCTTTTCATCATAAATAAACAAATTATCAACAATAGTATTTGTCTTTAACAAATTATTAACATTTAAAAGTTCTTCTTTTCTATATTCTAAGATTTTTTTAACATCTTCACTAGAAACTTTATTTCTTTTTAATATCTTTTTAAGTAGTTCTTCACTAATTGTAAACAATGGTAAAGAATAAATATATCTTTTTCTATTTTCATGTATATTATAGTCACTATTTTTAAATTGAATAAATTCACTATTATAAGAAGTGTATATGTCCATTAAAGAATTTGCTTTATTTAATAATAATTTGGATTTAGTTTTATAGTATTCTAAATCTTTTTTATCTGTTATTAGAGTATATTTTCCTTTATTATGTTCTCCAGTTATACATTCTCCATTTAGCGCAGCAATTCCAGAAACATAATTTAAATGATTATAAACAGTATTTTTTAAATTTTTAAAATAATATGGTCTTATTTGACCTGTCATATATATAGGTATCCAACTTTCAAGACCAAGCATCATTTCATTAAAAGGTCTATCTAAATTATGAATAATATTTAAATGTAACCCCTTCTTTAAACATAATGCTATCCCAAACATCCACTTCTTACCAAAATCTATATCTTCAGCCATATCTTCCATAGGCATATCACTACACATAAATATATCATCATTATTTTTAGATAAAACAGTTGCTTTAAAGAAATCAAGTTCACCTTTTTTCATTTCTTCAATTCCATAATAAGTTTTACTTTTAGCTCTATAAAAAGGGATACTTGGTACTTTTAATTCATCAAACTTAATAGATTTAATATAATTATTTAAATCAAAACTATCTAGTTTATTTAAGAAATTAGAAATATTCTCTTCACCATAATCTTGATTACTAGTTAACCAATAAAATAATTTATTATACATATTATCAACATTTAATTCATCTTTTATTAAACTATTTAAAATATCTAAATTATTACTATACTTACTCATCACATAATTAGTTATTTTATTAGCTAATTCACTTGGATTAGATGGTTTACTTTTGTTATATCTTATTCTTGAAATATAAGAAGAATCAAACATAATATATTTAGACATATCATTTATATTAATATTTAATGCTTTAATTAATAAATTTAAGTTTTTACTAAATGTTTCATAATTAAAATCTTCTTCATTTAAACTATCATTTATATTTTTTTCTATTTCTTCTTTTTTTATTGACATGTTTTTTGACACTGAAATTTCATATAAACCATTTATTAAATCATTTAATTGCTTACCATTAACTTTAGGTTTTCTTTTACCCCTTCTGTATCTACTTATAACAGATTCTGAAATATTTGATTTTATAGCTACTTCTTTAGATGAAGAGTTTAAAATAGATATATAATTATTTAATACTTCATTGAATTTCATATGCATCACCTAATAACTATTATACACTAACTTGCCATTAAAAGCATTGATTATTGTGGCAACTTAATTGCTATAAAAAGTAATATAAAATATACTATAAATAGTAGAGGTGAAATATGAAAAAAATAGACTTTAAGTGGCTAAAAAAGATTGACAAAAAATGGCTAATATTAGGAGGAATAGTAGTAGTGGCATTAATATCAATATTATTATCGGGAAATGGAACTTTTAAATCTCCAGAAGATAATTTAAAAATAATTGCTTCTGCTGCTAGTAAAGTAGAATTAGAAACTTATACGAGTAATGAATTTACTATCAAAAAGCCAAAAGGTTGGAAAGTAGATACTATAGGTGATTATATTCACTATACGATTAAAGTATATGATCCACAAAATCCAACTTATCAATTCTTCTTTAATTTAAAAACAGAAGGATATAACAAATCTGAGGATGCTAAGAAGTGGCAACAAAAGTATTATCCAGATAACATATTTGCAAAAACAAGCGTAATAGCAACAAAAGATACTTTAGGATTTTATAAAATATTTAATGATTTAGGAACAATGAATAACACAGCAGCATTCACATTTCCAACATTAACAGATTTTAATGTAAGTGAAAACTTAGGCAAAAGTAGTCTAGGTGGAGATATGTTAAGAGCAACATTTAAAGATGCAAATGGCAAAGAGGGAGAGGGCATATTTACTGCTTATGTTTATGACGCAGGACCATATTATGTTTATGAAAATATAGTTTCAGGTAAACAAATAGATATACAATATTTAAATGTATATGACACGATATTTATTACAACTCCAAAAGATGAATTCATAGATTGGCAAGATATACTAAATACCATTTGTTCCTCACTTAACTTTACTGATTCATTTATTAATGGATTCAATAATCAACAAGATGCTGTTATGAAAAATTTTCAACAAATTAGAGCAATTGGAAATCAAATATCAGATGGAATAATGGATTCTTGGAATAAGAGAAATACTTCTTTTGATATTATGAGTCAAAAACAAAGTGATGCAACACTTGGATATGAAAGAGTTTATAACACTGAAACAGGTGAAATTTACAAAGCATATAATGGCTTCACAAATGATTATGATGGTAAAAAATATCAATCAATCTCAGACGATATGTATACTAAAAAAACATCTGGATACATTGAAAAAATAGGTGAATAATGAAAGACAAAAAAACATGGATAATAGTCGGAAGTATTATTTTAATATTAATAATTGTCACAAGCATAATATTATTAAGAAGGAAAGATAATTTAAATAATAAAGATGATAATAAAAAAAGTTCTCTAATTGAAAAAGCTGCCAAAAACAGTGGAAAAGAAATAAGTGAATATAAAAAATTTCAAGGCGGAGAAATATTAAATGAAAATACATATTTTAATGAGTATACTTTTATAAGTAATAATAAGGCTTATATATTTGATCCAGCTAAACTTAAAAATAATGAATTAAGCTATGTTAAAGTTTATGATATTCCAGAAGATTTAAAAGTTGTTAATATTGGAATTCCATATGGACCAGACATTCGTTTTATAACAAGTGATGACTCATTCTATACAATTCGAGATAATAATATTGACAACAAAGTACAAGCAGGTTTCAATATGTTCGCAAATGCTAAGTATGAACTAAAGAAAATGTATGATTCATATAGTAAAGAAACATATGGAGAAAAACTTGATTATGATTTAATATTTAATCTACACATGGTAAAAGATAATATTTTATATACTTTAACTATTCCATTTGATAGTTGGTATGATAAGAAATATTATCCATTTACTAAAACTAAAGTTAGTGGAAACTATGAAGGTGAAAAAATATTAAATGTTTATAATGATAGAATTATCAAAACAGATAAAGCTTTCTATGAAGTAGTTGATTATTATAAAGATGGTGCAAAAACAACTTCAACATTAAAAATGCAAATGTTATCTAAATACTATGATGATGTTTTAACATTCACATATGAATATGTAATACTTAAAGATTATACTTTAATTCCTATAAAAGATACATTTGTAAATAGAAGAAAAAAATATGTAGAATACAATTATAAGGATTGTTTCGAAGAAGAAATAACTGATTTTACAGAATAAAAGACATTATTAAAAGTAAAGAATAATGTCTTTTACTTTAATTTTATAAAAATATGATATAATCAAAATGGTGATAAAATGAATACAATGGAAGTTAATTTTAAATTAGATGGTAATTATGAAAAATATTATCAATTACTATCAGCTCATAAAATACCAAATACTTTAACAATAGAAAAGCATGATATTTATTGGACAAAATCAGATTTAGGAGATAAAACAGAAGAACAAATAGAACCTCTATGTACAATATTAAGATGTCATAAAATAGTCGGAGGTACACAACACAAAGATAAAAAATTTTTTGGTTTAATTAACAATATTGAAAAGTGTAAAATGTGGTATGAAAATTTAGATACATCTGGTTTTAACAAACAAGATTCTAAATTATTTAACGGCACATTCACTAGTGAAAGTACTATGACAAAAACAATTGATTTGATAAATTCAAGAGGATTTAAAAAGGTATTTGATTTAAATTACACTGAGTATCAATTTACAGTTCCAACATCATCTGCAGTAATAAAATTAAGAAGAATAGGTAATCTAGGACTAATTTGTACATTTAGTAATAAGAATTTATCAACATTACCATTAGATATGCAAAGAAATAGATTAATTGAAGATTTAAGTAATTATGGATTTGATGTAACTTATAATTCTAAACAAATAGATGTATTAAGATCTCTTTATTTTAATAGAGAAATGTATAAAAATTAATAGTATGATTTATTCATACTATTTTTATGCTATACTCTTTCTAGGAGGCAAAAATGAATAGTAATTTGTTTATTAGAAAAATAGTTTTAGATAGAGATAAAATAGATAATTTTAATAAATATCCATTTAATATAGAAATTGTTAAGAACTTCAAAGAATTAGAATTTAATAAACCAGTTACATTCTTTGTCGGAGAAAATGGTATTGGAAAATCTACTTTTATAGAAGCGATAGCTGTAAGTCTAGGATTAAATCCAGAAGGTGGAACTAATAATTTTATATTCAAATCTTCTGACACTCATTCTGAACTACATAATTATTTACATGTTTTAACCTATAACACACCAAAAATAAAATTCTTTTTACGAGCAGAAAGTTTTTATAATTTTGGAACAGAAGTAAACAGATTAATCGAAGAAAATTCATTTCTAACACTAAAAAGATTATATGGAGATTTACAAGCTTGTTCTCATGGAGAATCATTCATACAATTAGTAAAAAATAGATTTATACCTCATGGATTATATATATTAGATGAACCAGAATCCGCTTTATCACCTGAAAGACAAATGACTTTATTATATCTTATTGATGATTTAGTAAAACAAGGTTCACAATTTATAATTGCAACTCATTCACCAATATTAATATCATATATTAATGGAGAAATATTAGATTTAAACAATGATTTTAAAGTTACGAAATACGAAGATAGTGAAATATATAGAACATATAAAATGTATTTAGATGATCCTTATGGAATGCAAAGAAGATTATTTGAAGAAGAAAATGATTAATGATATAATATTCAATAATGGAGTAAATTATGGATCAAGAAAAAATCGGAAAATTTATAAAAGAAATTAGAAAAAAGAATAATTTAACTCAAGCAGAACTTGCTGAAAAGTATAATGTTACATACCAAGCAGTCTCAAAATGGGAAAATGGTAAAAATATGCCAGACATTTCTCTAATAAAGCAAATGTCAAAAGACTTCAATATTAGTTTAGAAGAATTTTATGATGGAGAGTACAAAAATATCAAAAAGAATAAAAAAATATACATCATAATAGCAATCTGTGTATTAATATTATTTTTAATTGTTATATATTGTCTAAAACTTAACAGTTCATTTAACTTTAAACCAATATCAACTTCATGTGAGGATTTTAAAATATCTGGAAGTATTTCATATAACAAAATAAAGTCTGCTATATATATTACTAATATTGAATATTGTGGTGAAGAAGATGATAACGTCTATAAAAGTGTAGATTGTACATTGTATGAATCACATAATAATGTTATTAAAAGAGTAAGTAATGAATCATTTTATGGAAAAGATGTAAAATTAGAAACATTTTTAGACACAGTAACATTTGTAATAGATAACTATACAAGTTCATGTAAAGAGTACAAAGATAATGAATTATATCTAGAAATAAAAGCTGTAAATAATGATAATAAAACTATAACATATAAGGTTCCTTTATCACTTGGAAATAGTTGTGAAAAGTAACTCAACCAATTGTTGAGTGAATTCAACTTAAAGATTATATATAATTTTAATTAAGTAAGTTATATTTATAAACGAAAGGAGTAATTATATGAAAAAAATTATAGTGAGTGTTTTATTAATTATTTGTATGTGTGGTTGTACAAATGAAACACTATCAAAATTACCACAACCTGAATTATCAGAAGGGCAAAGAGGTCAACTTGGAATTGATAAAAATATCAATGAAAGTACTATTGACTTTTATCTAGATCGCGAAGATAGCGTTTATAGAGATATGAGAATGCTTAAAGATGATGGAGCATATGAAAATATTGGAGGAGACTCTTACATATCAGGATTTGTTAAAGGATTTGAAGTTGTTCCATATCCATATCTTGCACCATTATCTGGATTACCAGAAGAAATCGGAGAAGGATACACTGGCAAAACATTATTTAGAATAGAAGATGGTAAATATGTAGCCAATTACAAAGAATCACTTGATATTTTAGAATATCTATTTCCAAAAGATAAAACTATTTTCCTAATGTGTGGTGGTGGTGGATATGCAGGATTCACTAAAAATCTATTAGTTTCACTAGGATGGGATGAAAATAAAATATATAATGTTGGTGGATACTGGTATTATGAAGGACAAAACTATATTGAAGTAAAAACTGATAAATATGGCGATACTTCATATCAATTCTATAAAATACCATATCACAATATAGACTTTGATACTTTACACGAGGTTTAAAATGAAAAAAATAATTTTATTGTTAATAAGTTGTTTATTAATTGGTTGTACAAAAGAAGAAAAAATAGAAAAATTCTATTTAAATGATAACTATTATTCAAACATAGAAATAAAAGAAATATCTGACACAGAATATAATAATCTAATAGAAAATAAAGATTCATTTGCATTATTAATTTATATGCCAGGATGTACAACATCAGCAAAATTTAGTAAAATAGTAGAAGATTTTAGTAATAAAAATAATATATCATTTTACAAAATGAAATGGGCAGATGCAAAAAAAACTAAAATTTATGATTTTTTAAAATACTATCCATCTGTTATAGTGTATAATAAAGGAGAATATAAAGCTTATCTAAAAGCTGATAGTGATGATGATCTAGTTTATTATGAATCAGTAAATGATTTTAAAACTTGGATGGAAAAATATGTTTATTTAGACAAGGAGTAAATTATGAAAAAAAGTAACAAATTAATAATTATAGGTGTATCTTTAATATTTGTAAGTTTATTATTAATATTAATGATTTTTAATAGAGCAACAAATACTATAGAAAAAAATGCTACACTTGATATGATTGACTGTAATAGTTCAAAAGTAAATGTATTTGTATTTTGGGGAGATGGATGTCCTCACTGTAAAAAAGAATTTGAATATTTAGAAAAAATATCTAAAAGATACAGTAGTTACTTTGATGTTTATGGATTTGAAACTTGGTTTAATGAAGATAATTCAAAAATGATGAATAAATTTAGAGAATTAATTAAAGATGATGCTTCAGGTATTCCTTATACAATAGTTGGAGATAAAGTATTTCATGGATTTGCAAATGAAATGCAAGATGAATTATTAAATACTATTATAGAAAAATATAAATCAAAAGATAAAACAAATTATTGTGAAGAAATAAAAAAAGAATTCACAACTAACAATAAAACAGAATAGGTTATCCTATTCTTTTTTTGACATTAATGATATAATTTTAGTATGGAAACAAAAGAAATAGAAAAAAGAATTAATGAATTTTTAAGTTCACTAGAAGATTTAAAAAATAAACTAGAAATAGATGATAAAAAGAAAAGAATGGAAGAATTAAATAAAATATCATCAAGTCTAGATTTTTGGAATGATATAGAAAGTACAAAACCAGTATTAGAAGAACAAAAAAGATTAGGAACTATCATTAATAAGTATGATAATATTTTTGATAGTGTAACTACATTAAATGAAATGTTAGAACTTGAATTAGAAGAAGGAGATTTAGAATCATTAACATCTGAAATAGAAGAATTAGATTCAAAAATAAATGATTTAAAACTAGCCACATTTCTGAATGGAGAATACGATTCATCTAATGCATATGTAGAAATACATTCAGGAGCAGGAGGAACAGAAAGCAATGATTGGGCTAATATGTTACTTAGAATGTATACAAGATACTTTGATAAGAATGATTATAAATATGAAATAATAAGTAAAAATGATGGAGAAGAAGTTGGTATTAAAGGAGCTGTATTACTAGTTAAAGGAAATTATCCTTTTGGTTATTTAAAAGGAGAAACAGGAGTTCATAGATTAGTAAGAATTAGTCCATTTGATAGTAATAGTAGACGTCATACATCATTTGCATCAGTATTAGTTACACCAGAAATAAATAAAAACTTAAATGTAGAAATAAAAGAAAGTGATTTAAGAATAGATGTATATAGATCTAGTGGTTGTGGTGGCCAAGGAGTAAATACAACAGATTCAGCAGTAAGAATAACCCACTTACCTACAGGATTAGTAACATCTTGTCAAATAGAAAGAAGTCAAATTAAAAATAAAGAAAGAGCCATGGAAATGTTAAAAAGTAAACTATTCATGCTTAATTTAAATGAATTTAATGATAAAGTCAAAGAATTAAAAGGTGACGTAATGGATGTAAACTTTGGAAGTGCGATAAGAAGTTACGTAATGTGTCCATATACACTAGTAAAAGATAATAGAACAAACTATGAAACATCTAGTGTAGACAAAGTATTAGATGGAGAAATACAAGAATTTCTTGATGAATATTTAAAAAAATAAGAGAAGAAGCAATTCTTCTTTTTACATTTGTGTGAAAAGAGTACACACAACTATAGAAAAAAGTGTCAAATTTTGTTATAATCTATAATGGGAGAAGAGAATATGAAGTTGTTTAAAAGAATAAATAGTGAAAGAGTAAATGAAAAGTTAATTTCAAAAAACATAGCTAAACAATCACTTATATTTGTATTTGGAGCTTTAATATCAGCGCTATCATTTAATTTATTTTGTTTACCAAATAATTTTGTAAGTGGAAGTTTAGGTGGAATAGCCGTTATTTTAAATAAATTATTTTCATTAAATTCAAGCGTTATTATTCTATTAGGCAACATAGTATTTATAATAATAAGTATTTTCACATTAGGATTCAAAGAATCTTTAATGTCTATAGTAGGAGCTAGCGTTTATACTTTATTTATTTATGCTACTGCAGATATTCCAGAAATGATACATTTCTCATTTGATAACATATTGTTATATGTTTTAGCAGCAGGAGTTGTAGGTGGATTTGGAGAAGCATTAGTATATAAATCAGGATTTAATACTGGAGGAACAAGTATAATAGCAATAGTAATACAACATTATAAAAAAATGCCTCTTGGTAAAATATTAAGAATTATTTCTATCATAATTATAGCAAGTGGAGCATTTGTATTTGGTTATACTTCAGTAATGTACTCAATCATTATTACAATGTTAGCAACATACTTAGTTGATAAAATATTAATTGGAATAAGCAATTCAAAAAACTTCTTTATTCAAACTAGTTACCCAGATGAAGTTGCAGATTTTGTAATGAAAATCATAGAAAGTGGAGTAACTGAATTAGATATAAAAGGAGTTTATTCACATAAAAGAAAGAAAATGCTTATGTGTGTAGTACCAACAGAAAAATATACATTACTTAAAGATGCAATTCATGAAATAGACCCAGATGCTTTCATAGTTGTAAGCGATTGTTATGAAGTATTAGGTGGTACTAAAAAGGAAAAAATTGCTATTGGATAATTATATAAATAATATTATAATTTATTAGGAGGATGTTATGCAGTTAATAGAAATAAGAGATGTAACCAAGAGATATAACAATGGTGTAACTGCTTTATGTGATGTTAATCTAAACATATCCAAAGGAGAATTTGTATTTGTTATAGGTGCATCAGGTAGTGGAAAATCAACATTAATAAAACTATTATATAGACAAGAAACACCAACAAGAGGAGAAGTATATGTTGGTGGAATAAACGTTGCTAAACTAAGAAATGGTAGAGTTTATAAATTAAGAAGAAAACTTGGAATAGTTTTTCAAGATTATAAATTATTACCAAAGAAAACAGTATTTGAAAATGTAGCATTTGCTTTAGAAATATATGGTCTAAAAGAAAGTGAAGTAAGAAAAAGAACAATAAAAGCTTTAGAACAAGTTGGTCTTAAAGACAAATTAAGAAGTTATCCAGATGAGTTATCTGGTGGAGAACAACAAAGAGTATCAATAGCTAGAGCAATAGTAAATGATCCAAAAGTTCTAATTTGTGATGAACCAACTGGTAATTTAGACCCAGAAACATCAATGGAAATAATGAAAGTTATAGATGATATTAATAAAGAATTAGGCACTACAATTATAATGGCAACGCATGCTAAAGATATAGTAAATAAAATGAAAAAAAGAGTAGTAACACTAGATAAAGGTTTAATCATAAAAGATACAATGAAAGGAAATTATAGAAGTGAAAGCGATTAGAATATTATTAACAAATATTGATGAATCATTCAAAGGTGTTTTTAGAAACTTCTCTCTTTCTCTTGCTAGTATTTCATGTATAGCAATAACTTTAGTACTAGTTGGTTTTAGTATAATACTTTCATTCAATGTAAATAATTTTACCAAAGAAATAGAGGGAGACTTAAATATAGTAGTATTCTTAAAAAGAAAAGCTACAACCGATCAAATAGCATTCGTTCAAGAAAAAATAGACATGCTTAGTAATATAAAAGAAGTAAAATTTAATTCAAGAGAAAATGTTAAATCATCAATGCAAAAAGAATCAGATGTATTTAACAGTGTATTATCAGAATATACAGAAGACACTAATCCATTACAAGATACATTTTTAGTTAAAGTAGAAGATATAAATAAAATAGGTGAAACAGCAGATGAACTTAAAAAGATTGAAAATGTAGATATAGTTAAATATGGAGAAGGTTCAGTAGAAGAATTAGTTAAAATATTTGATTTAGTAAAAAGAGTAACATATATTATAGTTATTGGTCTTGTTATCGTAACATGTTTCTTAATAAGTAATACAATCAAAATAACTATTCAATCAAGAAGAAGAGAAATAGAAATAAGACGTTTAGTCGGAGCTAGTAATATATTTATAAAACAACCATTCTTCTTTGAAGGAATAATTATTGGATTTATTGGTTCAATTCTTCCAATAGCTGCATGTTGTTATGGATATGCATATTTATATGATAGAATGGGTGGAAAAGTATTTACAAATATTATCAAACTTGTAAGACCATCAGAAATACTATATACAATTATATTTGCATTAATGATTATTGGAGTTATAGTTGGAGCTTTTGGTAGTTATAGAGCAGTAAGGAAATATTTAAAAGTATGATGAAGAATATATTTAAGAAAATTTTTATTGTATTATGCTTCTTTACATTTATCTTTAATGTTAATGCTGCTAATAATAAAACAACATTAAAAGATTTAAAAGATAAGTTAGCAGCTGATCAAGCAAAAGTAAACTCTATAAATTCACAAAAAGCTAAAGTAGCAAAAGAAATAAAATCTATGGAAAATGATTTAGCTAAATATGCAAGTGAAATAGAACAATGCGAAAAAGATATAGAAGAATCAAAAAATAAAATAGAAGAATTAAACGAAGATATAAAAAATAAGCAAGCTGAAATAGATAATTTAGTATCATTTAAACAACTATCTGGAGAAGACAACGTTTATTTAGAATATATATTTGGAGCCTCTTCATTTACAGATTTTATCTATAGAGCATCAGTAGTAGAACAATTAACTAAATATAATGATGAATTAATAGATGAAATGAATAACTTAATAGAAGAGAACAAACAAAAACAAATAGATTTAAATAAGCAAATAGAAAAATCAGAATCTACTATAGATAGTTTAAATGTAAAATTAAAATCATCTAACTTAACTATGGATGATTTAGTAGATGATCATAAAGATGCTAAAGCTGATTTAGAAGCTAGTAAAAAAGAAGTAGAAGCATATGAAAAATTATATAAACAATATAATTGTAAAGAAACTACAAGTATCATAGATTGTATTAATATTCCTTATGCAAATGGATTTACAAGACCACTTACAAGAGGATATATGAGTAGTAACTATGGAATGAGATATCATCCAACTCTTCACTATTATAGATTACATAATGGAGTAGATATTGGTGTTCCAATTGGTACAAATGTTTATGCTAGTGCTGCTGGTATTGTAAGTAAAATAACAAGAGTAGCTAATCCAAAGAAGAAAAACTCAAGCTGTGGTGGAAATATGGTATATATAAAACATCGAGTCAATGGAAAAGAATATACAACAGTATATATGCACTTACACACAATTAAGGTTTCTTTAAATGATTTTGTAACTCTAAATACAGTAATAGGTACATCAGGTGGAGGAGAAAGCTATGATTATTGTACAACTGGTCCACACTTACACTTTGGTTTAATGTATGGAAGCAGTTACACAGATCCAAGAAACTATGTTAATTTCCCAGCAAAAGGAAAGAGTTTCTTTAGTAGATGGAGATAAGACTGAGTAATCAGTCTTTTTAATTTGTAAATTGAATGTATTATATTTTTATGATAGAATTAAAATGTAAGAATAGAGGTCGTGTATATGAATAAAAATTTAAAAATGATACTAGTAGCATTAGTAACAATTTGTATTGTCGGAACATTAGCGTTTTCTGATATAAATGGAAGCTATGCAGTTGATAGTTCTTATATTGAAAAATATTTATGTCCTATGTCTGAAAATATAATTCACTATGATACAAATGGTGGTAATAAAATAGATGATACTAAAGTTCCTGTTAATTATAGACTAAAACATATTACAGATGCAGGACTGCCAACACCTACAAAAAATGGCTTTTATTTTGGAGGTTGGTACTATGATAAAAGTTTAACAAAAAAAGTAGAAGCTAATTCAATTTATGATGTAATAACAGATTCGAAGAAGGATTCAAATGGATGTGACATTGGAGGGCAAGAAATAACTTTATATGCAAAATGGGGAAGAATGTGTGCTATTAGTAACTGTTATAAAACAATTAAAATTGTTACATTTAATACAAACGGTGGAAGTAAAATAGAAAAAGCGACAGTAAATATTTTAGATAAAAAAGTTCATAAAATTCCTGAGTCTAAAAAGGATGGCTATGTTTTTGATGGCTGGTATTATGATTCAGCATTAACTAAAAAAGTAGAAACGTCATATTTAGAAGAACTTAAATATACACCAAAATATGACGAATATGGTTGTCCAATAGATACTGGTTGTGAGGAAAATATTGATATATATGCAAAATGGACAATTGATATGAGCGATATGTGTGTAGTAAGTAATTGTACTATAACAACGAAAATCATTACATTCAATACTAACGGCGGCAACAAAATAGAAAAAATGACAGTAAACATTTTTGATAAAAATCCACATAAAATTCCGAAGCCAACAAAAAGTGGATATACATTTGCTGGTTGGTATTATGATTCAGGCTTAACAAAGAAAGTAGATGTTGCTTACTTAGAAGATATAAAATATGAACTTAAATATGATGAAAAAGGCTGTCCAATAAATACTGGTTGCAAAGCTTACGTTGATGTATTTGCTAAGTGGACAAAAAAAGAAATTACAAAAACATGTAACGCTAAAGTAAATAATAAATATACATTAACTTATAAAGTAAGCAATAGTCAAAATTTAACAAAGAAAATATGCGTTGGATGCAATGATAATCCTTCTCTCATAAATTTAGAAAGAAATGGTTATGTATTTGCTGGCTGGTACTATGATTCGGCGTTAACTAAAAAAGTAGAAACAGAGAATACTAGTGATATCAAGGTAAGCAAAAAGTATGATAAAAATAATTGTCACATTGGATATAAAAATGTAACACTTTATCCAAAATGGATAGAAAAAAATGTATGTAAAGAAGAGAAGACTTTAACAATTTCATTTGATACTTTAGGTGGAAGTAAGGTAGAAGATATCAAAATAACAAGTAAAGAATTTACAGTGTTTAAAATAGATCCAGAAATACCTACAAAAGAAAACTATACATTTGTTGGTTGGTATTATGATTCTGGATTAACTAATAAAGTAGATACAAATGCATTAACTTTAAACAACAACAATACAAATTGTGAGGATGTTCAAATAACACTTTATGCTAAATATACAAGTGTTGATACTGCGATATTAAAAGGAAAAATATATAATTCAAATAATGCAGTGTTAGCGTATGTAAAAATATCTTTAGATGATGAATTAGAAACAATAAGTGATAATACAGGTTATTATGAATTAGAAAATGTATCTGATGGTAATCATGAGTTAATAATAAAAGACATTAACGATAATATTATTAGTAAAACAAATGTATCGATTTTAAATCAAACAGCAGATCCAGAAGATGCATATACATTAACGTATACTAAAAATGAAAATATAATTGATATTGATATTAAAATAGATAAAAGCGGCAATGTAGAATTTGTAAAAAATAATTCAAAAGATATTAATAGTTTACTTATTATATTAGGATTAATAATTATTGTAACAGTTGCAGTAATAATTAGCAAAAATAGTAATAACAAACCAAACGAAAGTGAAGAATTAGATGCTGAATAAGTATCTAATTTTTATTTGATTGTAAATTGAATGTATTATGTTTTTGTGATAGAATTAAAACATAAGAATAGAGGTCGTACAAATGAAGAAAAACAATATCATATTTTTTTCATCATTAGTGTTAGTATACTTAGTAGCAACACTAACAATTTCAAATATAAACGGAAGTTATGCTGCATCAACACCAGAATCGTTTGTGATTGAATGCATACCTTTAGATGGTTCAGGAGCAAAAATATATTACAACACGAATGGTGGAAATGTAATAGAAAGCTCAAGCGTTTGCAAAACTTGCGGTATAAGAGAATTTCCAGCATTGCCTGTTCCAACAAAAAATGATGCCTCATTTGCTGGCTGGTATTATGATGAAAAACTAACAAAAAAAGTAGAAGCAAAAACAATAGATGAAGTTAAAACAAATCCAATTTACGACTCAAAAGGCTGTTATATTAGAAGTGAAGTAACCCTTTATGCAAAATGGACCACAGATTACATAACAGATGTAATAGAATGTAAAAATTTAACTGGTGGTGGGTTTAAAATTATATACAATACAAATGGCGGAAACAAAATAGAGGATGCAAATGTTTGTAAAGGCTGTGGTCCTAGTGCTTATTCCAATCTACCAACACCAACTAAATCAGATTATATATTTGCTGGTTGGTATTATGATTCAGCTTTAACAAAGAAAGTAACTGCAACCAGTACAAGAGATGTTGAAGAGCCAGGACACTATGATTCAAATAGTTGTTATATTCCTGATGGTAAAGTAACCCTTTATGCGAAATGGATTAAAATAGAACATAATATTGATTGTTCATCAATTCTTATTACAGGTGGAAGTTTAGAAATTATTTATAATACAAATGGCGGAAATAAACTTGAAAGCACAAAATATTGTGGAGGCTGTAATCCAGAAAATCAACCAAAAACTCTTTCAACACCAACTAAGTCTGGCTATATATTTGATGGCTGGTACTATGATGAAGCATTGACAAAGAAAGTTGAGGGAACTAGTCCAAGCGATGTAAAAAGTTCAGGACACTATGACTCAAACGGCTGCTATATTCCTGATAATAAAGTAACTCTTTATGCAAAGTGGTCAAAAAAGACAATTACTAAAACATGTAATACTAAAGTTAATAATAAGTTTACTTTAACTTATAAAGTAAGCAATAGTCAAAACTTAACAAAGGAAATATGCGTCGGATGTAGTGATAATCCAGCAATAATAGACTTAGAAAGAAATGGTTATGTATTTGCAGGTTGGTATTATGACTCAGGTTTAACAAAGAAAGTAGAAACAGAGAATACTGGCAATATTAAAGCAACTAAAAAGTATGATAAAAATAATTGCCATATAGGATACAAAAATGTAACCCTTTATCCAAAATGGATAGAGAAAAATGTATGTAAAGAAGAAAAAACACTAACAATTTCATTTGATACTTTAGGTGGAAGTAAGGTAGAAGATATCAAAATAACAAGTAAAGAATTTACAGTGTTTAAAATAGATCCAGAAATACCTACAAAAGAAAACTATACATTTATTGGTTGGTATTATGACTCTGGATTAACTAATAAAGTAGATACAAATGCATTAACATTAAATAACAATAATACAAATTGTGAGGATGTTCAAATTACACTTTATGCTAAATATACAAGTGTTGATACAGCTGTACTAAAAGGGAAAATAGTTAATTCAAATAATGCAGTACTTGCATATACTAAAGTTACTTTAGATGATGAACTAGAAACTTTAACTGATGATAATGGATACTACGAATTAGAAAATGTTTCTGATGGAAATCATGAATTAACTATTAAAGATATAAACGACAATATTATTAGTAAAACAACTATATCAATATTAAATCAAACTGGTGATCCAGAAGATGAATATACGCTAACATATACAAAAGATAAAAATATGATTAGTGCTAATATTAGAATAGATAAAAGTGGTAACATTGAATTTATTAAAACTGACACTAAGAGTACTAATAGTTTAATAATTATAGCAGGATTAATAATTGTTGTTATTATGGCCGTAATTATCAATCAAAATAATAATGCAGAACCAAAAGACAATGAAGAATTAGATACTGAATAAGTATCTAATTTTTTAATACTTGAAAAATATGATATAATAAATAAAAGTTTAGGTGGTGAGTGTATGTCATTTACAACAAATATAAAAAACGAAATTAGTAATATTGAATATAGTGAATCTGAAAAAATGGCAGAGTTATCAGCTATATTGAATATTGGTGTTAAAATACATGAAGACAATTTTGAAATACTAACAGAAAACTTAAGCGTAGCTAGAAGAATATATAAATTGATTAAAGATATCTATCATGTTGAAATAGAAATGGATACTAGTGAAGTAAATACTTTAAGAAAAAATAAACTTGTTTCACTAAAAGTAACTGAAAAAATCGACTTAATACTAAATGATTTATGTATTTTAGAAGATGGTAAAAGGATCTACGTACCACACAATTATTTAATAGATGAATTAAAAGATAAACAAGCGTATTTACGTGGAATATTTATGATGTGTGGAAGTATTAATGATCCTAAAACAAGTAGGTATCATGCAGAATTTGTTATATCAAATGAAGAAACAGCAAATGAAGTAAATAGATTATTAAATGAATTACACTTTAATAGTAAAGTAATTAAAAGAGAAAAGAATTACATGGTATATATTAAAGAATCTGAAAAGATTAGTGATTTTATTAAAATGTTAAATGCAACAACTTCTTTGTTTTATTATGAAGATATAAGAATTTATAGAGATCATAAAAATATGACAAATAGACTTAATAATTGTGAACAAGCTAATGTTGATAAAATGATTAATGCATCTAATGAACAATTAGAAATGATAAAGAAATTAAGAAAAATAATGGATTTTGATTTATTAGATGATAAGATAAAAACAATATGTATTTACAAGGAAAAATATCCAGAAAGTTCTATGTCAGAATTAGCAGAAATAATAAGTAGCGAAACAGAAAAACCAATATCTAAAAGTTGTATAAATCATAGATTTAGAAAAATAAAAGAAATGATTAATTTGTAAACCTCAAAATATATGAGGTTTTTTCTTTTCAAAATCATAAAAATTTGATAATATAATATATGTAGAATAAAGAGGGATATATATGAAAAAAGATATTAAATTAGTATTTGAGGATAGTAGAATTATTGAAACTAATAGAGGTATTACTGTAAGAGAAATACTAAAAATAATAGATGATGACAAAGTAATAGCTTTAAGAGTAAATGGTTCAGCTGTACCAGCAGACTATGAAATTATGGAAGATGCCTTTGTAAATTATATAACTACTGTTGATAGAATTGGTCAAAAAATATACACAAAAGGGCTAGAATATATATATATTAAAGCAGTTAGAGAAGTTTTTGGTAGTAAAGCAGTAGTAAATATTAAACATTCATTAGATAAATCTTTATACACAGAAATAACTGGTAAAAGAGAAATTAATGCAAATCATATTCCACTAATTAAAAAAGCTATGAAAGAAATAGTTGATAAAGATATGCCATTTAAACACATTAGTGTATCTAGAAGTGATGCATATGATTATGTAAATAGTTTAAATGAACCAGAAAAAGCATTAAATTATTTATATATGACAAATGATTCTGTAACTATGTATGAATTAGATGATGATTATAATTATTTCTATTATTTAATGCCACCATCAACTGGTTATTTAAAAAGATTTGATTTAACTTATGTTGAACCAAATGGAATTGTTTTAAGCTATCCAATTAAAAATATTATTCCAAAATACAATCCATCTCCAAAAGTATTAGAAGCATTTAAAGATTATGAAAAAGAATTAGCTGGCTTAGGAGTAAGATATGCTGGCGAAGTTAATAAAATGATTGTTGAAGGAAAAATAAATGATTTTATTCAAGCAAATGAAATATTATATGATAAAAATTTAGAAGAAGTTGCTATTAAAGTTGCTAAAAACAAATCTATAAGAGCAATATTTATTTCAGGACCAAGTTCGAGTGGTAAGACAACATCATCTAAGAAATTAGCTTTATATTTAAGATCAAGAGGCATAGAACCATTTGTAATATCAACTGATGATTATTTTGTTGAAAGAGAAGATAGTCCAAGAAAAGCAGATGGAAGTTATGAATTTGAAATAGTTGAGGCATTAGATATAAAATTATTTAATTCTCAATTAAAGAGTTTATTAAGTGGAAAAGAAGTAGTATTACCTACTTATAATTTCTTAACTGGTAAAAAAGAATATAAGAGAAAACCAACTACATTAAAACCAAATGAAGTTTTGGTAGTAGAAGGTTTACATGCTATAAATGAAAGATTAAGTTCAACAATTCCTGCAAGTGAAAAGTTAAAGATATATATTAGTCCATTTACACCTGTAAGATTAGATAGACATAATCATATATCTACAACTGATTTAAGACTATTAAGACGTATGGTAAGAGATTATAAACATAGAGGATATTCTGCAGAAGATACATTACATAATTGGGCTGGCATGAGAGAAAGCGAAGAAAAATATGTATATCCATACCAAAGAGAAGCAGACTATATAATAAATACATCTCTTGCTTATGAAATTGGAGTTTTAAGAACATATGCAGTACCATTATTATTCTCTGTAGAAAAGAATTCTCCATATTATGAAGAAGCAATCAGAATATTAAATTTCTTAAAAGGTTTTTTAAGTATACCAAGTGAAGCAATACCAAATGTAAGTGTATTAAGAGAATTTATTGGCGGAAGCTATTTTGAATAGGAGGAAATAAAATGAAAGTAGCAATTAATGGATTTGGAAGAATAGGTAGAACAGCATTAAGATTATTACAAAACGAAAAGGATATTGAAGTAGTAGCTATAAATGACTTAACTGATGCAAGTCAGTTAGCTTATTTATTCAAATATGATTCAGCTCATAGAACATATAAAGGTAAAGTTGGATTTGAAGGAAATGATTTAATTGTAAAAGGTAAAAAAATTAAAGTATTTGCTGAAATGGATCCAAATAATTTACCATGGAAGAAACTAGGAGTTGATGTTGTATTAGAATGTACTGGAGTTTTCACATCAGCTGAAAAATGCCAAGCACATATAAATGCAGGAGCTAAACATGTTATTATAAGTGCTCCAGCTAAAGATGATGTTAAAACTATAGTTTATGGTGTAAATCATGAAATATTAAGTAAAAATGATAAAATTATTAGTGCAGCTAGTTGTACAACTAACTGTTTAGCACCACTAGTTAAATTAATTGATGATAAATTTACAATCAAAAAAGGATTCATGACAACAGTTCATGCAATTACAAATGATCAAGTAACATTAGATATTGCTCATAAAAAAGGAATTTATTCAAGACGTGGAAGAGCAGCCTCATTTAATATAATTCCAACATCAACAGGAGCGGCATCTCAAATAGGAAAGGTAATTCCACATTTAAAAGGAAAAATGGATGGAATAGCTTTAAGGGTTCCAGTAGTAGATGGTTCTGTAGTAGATGTAACCTTAGAATTAGAAAAGAATGCTACTATTAAATCTGTTAATAATATGTTTAAATCTCATCAAAGTAAAACAGTTAAATATACAGAAGATCCAATTGTTAGTTCAGATGTAATTGGTGAAGAATATGGATGTACTATTGATGGACTTTTAACTAATATTGTTGAGAGTGATGGAAAACAATTATTAAAAGTTGTAGCATGGTATGATAATGAAGTAGGATACACTGCTCAAATGATTAGAACTATGAAATTATTTATGTAAAACACAACAAAAAAATTTACGATATTATAGAATAACAACTCTTATTATAGTATAATTATAATAGGAGTTTTATTATGAAATTTAATATCAAAAAGTTTAAAAATAATATATTATTTTTTATAGTAAGTATAGCATTAATAATAGTTTTATTATTAGTGAGTGTTTTATTTGGAAAAAAAGGAGTAAAGATAGATAAAACTGATTTAACTAATGATGAAGTTGATATAAAAAAACTTGTTATAAATGAGATAATGACATCTAATAATGGTGTTATATCTGATGAAGAAGGAACTTTATATGATTATATTGAAATATATAATGGAAGTGACTCTGATATTAGTTTAAAGAATTATGGTTTAAGTGACGAAAACGATAAAGTTAAATGGGCATTTGGAGATATCACAATAGAATCTAAAAAATATATAGTAGTTAAATTAACTGGTAAAAAAGGTGAATTAAGTGCTGATTTTAAACTTAAGAGTTCTGGAGGAGAAGTTGTTACTTTATTTAAACCAAATGGAAAAGTAATTGATGCAGTTGAAACTGTATCATTAGATTCAAACTATGTTATGGCTAGAGATCCAAAAGGCAACTGGGTTGTACAAGATGAACCAACTCCTGGATTTGCAAATACTATTGATGGTCATAAAGAATTTATTGCGTCATTAGTCTCAAGTGAAGATGAAACAATTGTAATTAATGAAGTTTTACCAGATAATAAAGGAAACTTTAAAAATAAAAATGGTGAATATAGTGGATATATAGAAGTTAAAAATGTTAGTGATAAGTCTATAAATATTGCTAATTATAGTTTATCTAATAGTGAAGATGTTAGTTTCAAATGGCAATTTCCAAGTATAAAATTATCTCCAGGAGAAGTTAGCGTAGTTTATACATCAGGGATAAGTAGAAAAAGCGGAGAATTAAGTACTGGATTTAAATTAAAAAATAAAAATGGAGTAGCAGTATTAACAAATAATAAAGGAAAAGTAATAGATAAAGTTGAATATAAAAATTTAGCTAATGGAAAAGCTTATATTAGAAATAATAATACAATGTCAGAAGGAAGCAGTATTTCACCAGGGTACGATAATGGAATAGATGGAATAAAAGATTTTCAAAAGAAATATATGAGTACTCCAGATGGTTTAATTATTAATGAGGTAATGAACAATAATTATAAATATTTACCTCAAAATGGTGGAAACTATTATGACTGGATAGAGTTATATAATAATTCTAATGATACTATTAAATTAAGTGATTATTGTTTAACTAATACTACAAATAATATTTGTATGTATAAATTACCAAAGGTTGAGCTTGGTAAAGGTGAATATTATTTAGTTATGGCTTCTGGAACAGAAAGCTTATCAAATAATAAATATAAGCATGCAAACTTTAAAATAGGTGATGTAGAAGGAATATACTTAACTAAAAATAGAAATATTGTTGATTCTATATTAGTGTCAGATATTCCAAATGGAAGCTCTATTGGTAAAGGAAAAGATTATGGTGTTTATTATTATAAAACTCCAACGCCAGGAAGTAAAAATGGAAATGGAGATATAGCAATGTCTAGCATGCCAACATCTTCTGTTTCTGGAGGAGTATTTAATAATAAAGATGAAATAGAAGTAACTCTTACAGGAAGTGGTAAAATTTATTATACACTTGATGGTTCAACACCAACTGTCTCATCTAAAATATACAGTAGTCCTCTTACTATTAAGGAGACTACTGTTTTAAGAATAATGAATAAAGAAGACGGAAAACTTGAAAGTGAAACTAAAACTTACTCATACATTATGAATGAAAATCATAAAATAGCTGTTATGTCATTAAGCATAGATAATAAAAAGCTAAATAATGTCAATAATCATACATCATTAAATAGTTCAGTTATTGAACAAACTAATGTAGAATTTTATGATACTGATGGTAATAGTTTTGAAGTAGGAGCAGGTTTAAAATTATTTGGTGGTTCTACTAGAAGTTATAAAAAGAAAAGCTATGAAATTAAATTTAAAAAAGAATTCGGAGATGCTCACTTAAAATATAAAGTATTTGATACAGTAGATAGTTCAATGTATGAGTCTCTTGTATTAAGAACTGGCTCTCAAGATGAATTTGAATATGATAGTCAAAGAACTGTAATAAAAGATGTAGTTGCAACATCATTAATGGGTGAATATACAGATGTAGATGTACAAGCATATAAACCAATTGCTCTATATATTAATGGAAAGTATTGGGGAATATATTTTATTCGTGAAAAAGTAGATGAAACATTTATTTCTAATCACTATAATGTACAAGCTACTAAAGAAAACTCTTCAATATTGAGAATTGATGGAGAAGTAAAATTTGGAACAAATAAAGATTATAATTCACTTATAAACTTCGTATCAAATAACTCGATGAGTGATAAATCAAACTACGATAAAGTAAAAGATCAAATAGATATTACTAGTCTATGTGACTTCTGGATTGGTGAAATATATACAGCTAACTATGATATTTTAAATACAAGATATTTTAGTAGTAGTGAAGTAGATAATGGTAAATGGAAATATATATTCTATGATATTGATTCAGGTTTCTTTAGAACAAATCAAAATACATTTACTGAATATACTAATCCAAATGGTATGGGAGCATGGAACTTCCCAACAACATTACTTAGAAACTTAATGAAAAGTGATGAATTTAAAAAAACATTTTTAGAAAGACTATCTTATAATTTAAAGAATACTTGGTCTTATGATAATGTTAATAAAAGAATAGATGAAGTAATTGAAGAAATTGGAAAAGATGAATTTAAAAGAAATGCAAAAAGATGGAATAACTCTTATAGTCATTGGGAAAAATCAATCACAGCTATGAAAACATTTGCTAAAAAAAGAAATGCTATTTTAGTTAAATATGCTAAATCATACTTTAATTTATCTGATTCAGAAGTTAAGAAATATTTTGGTGATGTTAAATGAAAAAATACAAATATAGGCATGAATTAAAATTTAAAATAAGTAATAGTGCTGCTGAAGTATTAAAACAAAAACTTTCATTAATATTAGGCAAAGACAAAAATGCTTATTATGAAGATGGTTCTTACTTAATAAAAAGTTTATATTTTGATAATCTAGATTCAACTTCATACTACGAAAAAATGGATGGAGTATTGTATAGAAAAAAGTATAGAATAAGAATTTATAATGATGATGAAAGCTTTATAAGACTTGAAAAGAAAATGAAACATAATACTTATACAGCAAAAGAACAAATGTTGATTTCAAAAGACATATATAGTAAAATATTAAGTGGTAAAATTAATGAAATAAATAATCCAGAAGGATTATTATTAGAGTTTATAAATGATACAAAAACTAAAGGTTTAATCCCATCTATAATTGTTGCTTATCATAGAATAGCATTTACTTATCCAATAAGTGAAGTAAGAATTACATTTGATTCTAATATAGAAAGTGGTCTTTATAATTATGATTTATTTGATAATGAAAGACCAACATATTCAGTAACAGAAGACGGAAAACAAGTTTTAGAAGTTAAATTTAATGAAATATTACCATTACATATAGCAAATATATTAAATGATATTCCTAGCTGTAGAGAAGCAGTTAGTAAATTTGCAATATGTAGAAGTATCAAGTAGGAGGAAAAAATGAGTGCAGTAGATACAATTAAAAAATCTGTATTAGAAAATTTTACAGGAACAATTTCAGTAGGAGATATGATTTTATCTCTTATAGTAGCATTTGTAATTGGAATGTTTATTATATACATATATAGAAAGACTTATACTGGAGTAGTATATAGTAAAGCCTTTTCTTTATGTATACTTATGTTATCTATGGTAACAGCAATGATTATTAGAACAATTAATTCTAATATTAGTTTATCTTTAGGTATGGTTGGTGCTTTATCAATCGTAAGATTTAGAACAGCTATAAAAGAACCAGTTGATACAGGATTCATGTTTTGGGGAATAGCTGCAGGTATTATGTGTGGAGCAGGATTATATATTCCTGCTTTAGTAGCGACTTTAATGGTTGGTGTATTATATTTTGGAGCATACTTAATGGGATTTAGAACAGCTAATAGATATTTATTGGTATTAAAATATAAAGCAGATGCTCATAATGATGTAGTTAAAAAATTAAAATCTTTAAAGAAATTTAAAATAAGAAGTAAATCAATATTTAAAGATGAAGTAGAACTATCATTAGAAGTAGATATTAAAGAAAATAATAAAAAACTAGCTAATATAGAAACTACTATAGTTGATCAATTTAATAATGTAGACGGAGTTATAAATGCAAGCTTAATTGCATATCAAAATGACTTCGGAGATTAGAGGTAAATTATGTCTAGAAGAAAAGTACTAAAAATTACTCCTATCTTAGTTACACTAAATGTTTTTATATTATTATTTATAATAGGATTTTACACATTTAGATTAATTAAATATTATAAGTTAGAAAATGGTAAAAATGCTTCAAATAATACAAATTTACTTGTTGATAAAGTGTTAAAAGATGAAAGTTATCTAGATCAAACAAAAGGACTAGTTAAAAATGATGATAAAACTTCTTACACTTATAAAGGAAAAGTAGATGATAATTATCTAATATATTCTGGAAATTTATATAGAATATTAGGTATTGATAATGAAAAAAATATAAGGGCTATTAGTGAAAATGTTATTACTATGATGTATTCAGGACTTGAAAAAGGATATGATGATTCATATGTTAGTAAGTGGTTGAATGATACAGAAAAATCAAAATTTACTAAAGAGTTATATGGTTTAGATTTATTAACTAATTCATTTAGATGTGAAGATAAAGTTGATGATATGACAAAAATTACATGTGAAAATCTAAATATGTCAAATAAAGTTACAATATTATCACTTTATGACTATTATAATGCAGGTGGTAAATCAAGTTTCTTAAATAATGGAGAGACATATTATTTATCAACAACCGATTTATCTAATGGAACATATTTCATAACTGAAACTGGAGAAATAGCAAAAGATCAAGTTAGTACTAAGTTACATGGAGTAAGACCTATCATAACTTTATCATCTAAAACAGAATTGTTAAGTGGTAATGGTTCTAAAAATAATCCATATGTAGTAGAAAAACATGACATTAATGAATTAAAAGATGTTTATGTAGGAAACTATATTGAATTAGATGGAAATAAATATAGAATTATAGAAAAAGCAGCAGATAGTGTTAGAGTAGCAGGTATTGAAGCAATCAAAAAAGATAACAAATTAGTTGAAACAACATTTGGTACTACTTCAAATAAAATAAATGTTAAAACAGGAATAGGCTTATATCTAAATAAAGATGTTTTAACTTTATTAAAGAATAATAAAAATATAGTAGACTCATCATGGAATGTTGGAACATTAGCTTTAGATAATTTAGACTATACTGCATTAGAAAATGAAAAAGTAACTATGAAAATAGGTATGTTAAATATATCTGATAATTTCATAGGTGATGTTAAAAATGTATTTACTTTAACAAGAGGAATAGAATCAGATTTAATAATAAATGTTATTAAAGAAAATGGAACTGTATTTGGTGATAATATCTCATCAAAATATAATGTTAGAATAGCATTTAACTTAAAGAATGATTTAAAGATTAAAAATGGAACTGGAACACTTAACAATCCATTTATACTAGGAGAATAAAATGAAAAAGAAAAAAAGTAAGTTTATAATATTTTTAATGGTTGTAGACGTTTTAGCTTTAATAAGTTTCTTTGTAGTTTATGGACCATTTTCATTCTTTAGAGATTTTTGGGTAACAACAGCTATGACAACTAAGTCACATCATTACTTTGCTTATGTATTTTATAGTGAAGAAGAAGTACAAAAAGTATTAGATAACAATAAAGTAATTGAGTCAGAAGATCCAACTGATACATCAAAAATAACATTTAATCCTAACTTTGAATCAGATACATATGAATCTATTTATGAAGAACAAATCTTAAAGAAAGATAATAAAGATGATAGATATAAATTATTAGATATAAGTGGTAAAGGTTGGAAAGGATACATGGTTGTTGTATATGATCCAGCTGATGTAGAACTTGTATTTTCCAAAAAATATGGAAAAGGTGGAGATTATCTTTCAACAATGGCAAATGACGCTAATGCTTTAATAGCTATGAATGCTTCTGGAGTTAATTCAATACCTGGAAGTAATAGAGTCACTGGGAGAGTTATTAAAGATGGAAAAGTTTATGACGTTGGTAGAAAAATAAATAAAGGTGGAGGATTAATAGGTTTTACAAAAGATAATGTATTAATGCTTACTAAAAAGTCTGCAAAAGAAGCTATCAAAGATGGTATGGATAGAGCAGTAGAATTTGGGCCATTCTTAGTTATAAATGGAAAGAAATCAACATTCAAAGGAAATGGTGGTTGGGGAATAGCTAACAGAAGTGCTATTGGACAAAGACAAGATGGAATAGTTTTATTTGTAGTAATTGATGGTAGAACAGCTTCATCTACAGGAATATCAATGCCAGACTTAGCAGAATTATTTGTTAAATATAAAGCATATAACGCTGCTAACTTAGATGGTGGAGGCTCAAGTGCATTATATGCATTTCAAAATGGGAAAGGATCTCTAATTAATAATCCACAAGGATATGGATATTCAGGTGAAAGAAGATTACCAAATGCATGGATGGTTTTATCAAAAGATGATAATAAGGAGGAATAATGATAGAAAAGAAAAATCCAACAATTTATTTAATGTGTGGAAAAGCAAAGCATGGGAAAGACACATTCTCAGCATTCTTAAAGAAAGCATATGAAGATAATGGAAAGAAAATTATTGTAACTCAATTATCAAAATACATAAAATATTATGCTAGAGAAATGACTGGATGGGATTTAAGTGAAGAAACTAAACCTAGAGAATTACTTCAACAACTAGGAACAAGCGTTATAAGAGAATACTTACAAAAAGATGATTTATTTATTAATAGAATGATAGATGATATAGATGTATTCTCATGCTTCTATGATGCAATAATAATAAGTGATGTTAGACTTAAAAAAGAAATACATGATTTAAAAGCTTCATATCCAAATGCAAAAGTAGTTCATATAATAAGACCAGATTTTGACAATGGTTTAACAGAAGAACAAAAAAAACATAAAACAGAAATAGATTTAGATGATTTTACAGATTATGATGTAGAAATTGTAAACACAACATTAGAAAAACTAGAAGAAGATGCTAAAAAATTATACATAGAAACTGAAGGGTAGGTATAAAAAATATGAAAAGTATTAAAAGTGCTAGTGTAAAAGGTAAAAGAGTATTAGTAAGAGTTGACTTTAATGTTCCATTTAAAGATGGAAAAATATTAGATGATAACAGAATAGTAAGCAGTCTTACAACTATTAATTATCTAGTAGAAAAGAAAGCTAAAGTAATTTTATTATCTCACTTAGGAAGAGTTAAAACTGAAGAAGACAAGAAAAAGAACTCATTAAGAATTGTTGCTAAACATCTATCAACTTTAGTAAACACTCCAGTATACTTTATTCCTCAAACAAGAGGAGAACTTTTAGAAACTACTTTAGATAATTTATGTGAAGGAGAAATTGCTGTTATAGAAAACACTAGATGGGAAGATTATCCAAAAACATTAGAGAGTTCATGTGATGAAAAACTATCTAAATATTGGGCTAGTCTAGGAGATATATTTGTGTTAGATGCATTTGGAAGTGCTCATAGATGTCATGCATCAACTTATGGAATATCTAAATATTTACCATCATATGCTGGATTTTTAGTACAAAATGAAACTACTGTTTTAGATAAAGCATTAAAACAAAATAAAACTTTAATTTTAGGCGGAGCTAAAGTTGATGATAAAATAGGTGTAATAAATAATTTAATAAAAACATCTAATAAATTATTAATTGGTGGTGGAATGTGTTTTACATTCTTAAAAGCTAAAGGATATAATATTGGAGAAAGTATATTAAGTGAAGAACATATTGATTACGCTAAAAAATTATTAAAGAAATATCCAAATACAATTATTCTTCCAATAGATGTTGTAACTCAAAATGGAGTAAAAAACATAGAAGATATGAGTGATAAAGATATTGGATATGATATTGGTCCTAAAACAATAAAACTCTTCACAGAAGAGCTAAAAACAAGCAAATTAGTATTATGGAATGGTCCACTTGGAAAATATGAAGATAAAAAATATGAAAATGGAACCAAAAAAGTAATGCAATTTCTAAAAAAACAAAAATTCAATACAATCCTAGCAGGTGGAGATATAACAGGTGCTTCAAAATACTTTAATATTGAATTATACTATATTTCAACAGGTGGAGGTTCTACACTAGAATACTTAGAAGGCAAAAAATTCAAAACACTAGAAAGATTAAATGGTACAGATAAATGAAAAAAGTAATTCTAAATCAAAAAAGTTATCTATTATATAATGATATGATAAATTTCAAAAATGATTTTGATAACATAAATAATATAAACTATGACTTTATATTATTTCCTCCTATATTATATTTAACACTATTCAAAGATGCTAAATATAGTATCGGAACACAAAACTTCTTTAGTTCAAATATGGGATCATTCACAGGTGAATTAAATTTAGAATCTTTAAGAGATATAAATGTTACATACACATTAATTGGTCACTATGAAAGAAGAAAAATCATAGAAGAATCAAAAGAAGTAACTAAAGAAAAACTATTCAAATCATTAAGTAATAAATTTAACACTATTCTTTGTGTAGGAGAGTATAAAAAAACCAAAAAACCATTTAACTATATCAAAAAAGAATTAAATTATTATTTAAAATCAATCGAAACATCAAATTTAAAATACTTATCTATTGTATATGAACCAAACTGGGCTGTAGGTAGTGGAGAAATCCAATGTATTGATAAAATAACAAAAACAATTATTCAAATAAAAGAATATATTAAAACTAAATATAATTTAGATATAGAAGTATATTATGGTGGCTCTATAACTAAAGAAAATGCAAAAAATGTATTTGATGTTAGTGATGGTATTCTTATAGGAAAATCAAGTATCAATATAGATGAATTAAAATCTATTATAAATGAGCTAAATTAATTCTAAATTTTACATTTAGAACTTTTTTTCGACAAAAGATTACATAATTATGCAAATAAAGACAAAATCTCCTGTAGAAATATATATAATTAATGTACTATAATAAATAAAAAGGAACAAAAAGGAGAAAAAATGAAAGTTAAAGTATTCGTAGTAGATGATAATGCAGGAACAGTAAATTTAGTAAAGAAGTACTTTAATGGAGGAAATGAAATAGAAGTAGTTGCAGAAGCATCAGATGGTATGAAAGCAATTAAAATGTTAGATAGTAATTTAGATTTTGATATTATGTTATTAGATTTAATAATGCCAATAAAAGATGGTATTGATGTATTAAAATATATGAAAGAACATAATTGTAAAAGCAAAGTTATAATGATGACCTCATTTAATGATGAAGAAATAATAAGAAAAGTAAGTGAATATGGAGTTAAATATTATGTACTAAAACCATTTGAATTAGAAAGTATAAAAAATAAAGTATTAGATATTTATAATAGTGAAAGAAACAAAAATCAAATATCAGAAATTCAAAGTAAAGATATTCAAATTCAAGTAACTAATCTTTTACATGCTTTAGGTATTCCATCACATATAAAAGGATATCAATATATAAGATCAGCTGTTTTAATGGTATATGGAAATCCTGGATTTATAGGTGGAATAACTAAAGAATTATATCCAGACTTATCAGTTAAATTTAATACATCAACTCAAAGAGTAGAAAGAGCAATAAGACATGCTATTGAGGTTTCATGGCTTAGAGGAGATATAGATTTAATGGATGAAATATTTGGTCATAGTGTAGATATTGATAGAGCAAAACCAACAAATTCAGAATTTATAGTTACTTTAGCAGATAAATTAAGACTTGATATGATTAATCATAACTAATCATATTAAGTTTTTTTCTTTTATAATTTCCTATATTATGTTAGAATATTAACAGGAGAAAATTATGAAAAAAATTATTTTATTAATTTTAGATGGCTTTGGAATAAGAGAAAATAATAATGGAAATGCTATCAAAATGGCAAGTTTACCTAATTTAGCACATATTTTCAAAGAATATTCTGTTAGTCAACTAGAAGCAAGTGGAGAAATAGTTGGACTACCAAAAAGTCAACCAGGTAACTGTGAAGTTGGACATATGACTATAGGTGCTGGAAGAACTGTAATTCAACCATACACAATAATAAATAATAGCATTAAAGATAAAAGTTTCTTTGAAAATGATAATCTATTAGATTTAATGGATCATGTAAATGAAAATAATTCAACACTTCATTTAGTTGGCGTAGTTTCAAATGGAGGAGTGCATTCATGTATTGATCACTTTTATGCTACACTTGCATTAGCAAAAATAAGAAATGTTAAAAGTGTTGTATTTCATTTTATAATGGATGGAAGAGATAATTTAAAAACTAAAGGTATTGACTATATTGGCACATTCATGCAAAAAGCTGAAAAGTTAGGCTTAGGTACAATAGGAACATTAAGTGGAAGGTATTATGCATTAGACACTGATGGAAATTATGATAGAGTAAAAAAAGCATATGATGTTATGGCATATAATATAGGAAATAACTTTTCAGACTACATGAGATGTTTAGAACTACATTATAAAAATAATATAAGCGATGAATATATAAATCCTAGTGTAATAACAAAAGGAAGTAATATTAAAGATAATGATGGAGTATTATTCGTAGACTTTAGACCAGAAAGAAGTGATGAATTAATATCTGCTTTTGTAGATGATTCATTCAATATGTTTAATACTAAAAAATATAAAAATGTTAAATTCATGTCATTATATAGTACAAATGATAAGATAACAGGAGCATTTACGAACGAAACCTTATCAAATACATTTGGCAAATATTTAGCTGACTTAGAATTCAAACAAGCAAGAATTGCAGAAGCATCAAAATATTCACATGTAACATATTTCTTTGATGGAGCAGAAGAGTTTTCAGATAAGAATTTATATAAAATATTAGTACCATCTCCTAAAGTTCCAAGATATGATATGAAACCAGAAATGAATATAACAGAAGTAACTACAGCTGTACTTGATGCAATAGATGAAGATTTTGATTTTATTCTTGTAAATTTTTCAAATCCAGATACTGTTGCTCATACTGGAAATATCCCAGCCTCTATTAGAGCTTTAGAAGCATGTGATGTTTGTACAAAACAAATATTGGATAAAGCAAAAGATAATTTTTATGAATTAGCAATCGTAGCTGATCATGGAAATATAGAATATATGAAAGATGAAGCAGGAAACATATTAACATGTCATACTGATTCAAAAGTTCCTTTTGTAATATGTAATGAAAATATAAAACTACAAAGCACAGGTTCACTAAAAGATGTTATCCCAACAATAGTAGATTTATATGAAATTAGTAAACCTAAAGAAATGACTGGAAATAGCTTAATTGTCAAAAGTGAAAAATAAATTCTCTTGTAAATAGAGAATTTTATTTTGGAACATGATTGTTTTTTACGTAATTATTTTATATAATGATTACAATTGGTGATGATATGAAAAAGAATATAAAATTAATGTTATTTTTATTATTGTTTTTACCACTTGTAGTAAATGCTGCAAGTACATTCAATGAAGGAAAAACAAAAGCAGGAAATTATATAACATCATTTGAAAATTATAAAAGATATATACATATTCCATCAAATAGTAGTTATTATGCTTATGAAAAAGGTGGATATAATTCGACTAATGGAAATGGATTTAAAAATGGTGGATTCATAAGTTCATTTGAATATAACCTTTCATTAGAAAACAACTTTTCATGGCTATCTCCAGGAATAGGATATTGGACATTATCAAAGAAAAGTGATAATGAATATTATTATATTGCTGATAAGCTATATTCAAAGGATAAAAATAGTATATCATCAGCAAGAATAACTGAATATGTAATAAATACTGCAAAAATAAAAGGAAGTGGAACAGTTTCAAATCCATGGTATTTTGTAGATGCATTTAGAATTAGATTAAGAAGTAATAACGAAAGTTATGGTAATTTGGGAACGGGTAGTAATTTAGGGCCTAAAGAATTAGATATTGAAAAAGGTAGTACTAAAACAATAGGTTTCATAGCTAATCCAGGATACAGTATTTCAACATCAAATATTTCAAACTGTGCTAAAGAATATTTTGAAGTAAACTCTAATAACATAACTGTTAAATCATTAGATAGAGACTTAAATTGTATAATTAATTTTGAACCAAAACAATATACTGTAACACTAAAATCTAATGGTGGAACACCAGCAAGCTATATTCATAAAGTTACTTATAAAGAAAAATATGGAAGTATGCCAGAGCCATCAAGAACTGGATATACTTTTGCTGGTTGGTATACAGCAGCAAGCGGAGGAAATAAAATCAGTGCTGATTCAGATGTAACAATAACAAGTAATCAAACACTTTATGCTCATTGGAATGCAAATGTATACACAGTTACATTCAACGGAAATAATGGAACAATGGGTTCAACCACAACAAAGAATGTTAGTTATGGTAGTACGTATGGAGATTTGTCAGGAATAAGAGTAACAAGAACTGGTTATACATTCACAGGTTGGTATACAGCAGCAAGTGGAGGAACAAAAGTTACAAGCACAACAAAAGTAACACAAGCAAAAGATCATACACTTTATGCTCACTGGAAATTAGGAACTTATACAGTTACACTTAATGCTGCAGGTGGACAATTAACAAAATCATCTATACTTGTTACTTATACACAAAAATATGGAACAATCCCAACTCCTACAAAACTTGGATATACATTCTTAGGATGGTATACAGCCGCAAGTGGAGGAACACGAGTAACAAGAGATACAAGAGTAACACAAACAAAAAATCACACACTTTACGCACATTGGAAAGCAGATAGAATTACATGTCCAGAATTAACATATAAATGTAGTAATACATCTAAAGGTTCAGACTATAAACTTACATATAATGGAAAATGTGAAGTAACATGTGAAAATGAGAATTGGAAAGTTAAGTTCCTAACATCTGGTACATTGACAACAACAGTATCATTAAATGTAGACGTCTTCCTAGTAGGCGGCGGCGGTGGTGGATATACAACTTCTTACAGTGTTGGAGGCGCAGGCGGTGGTGGATATACAAAAACTGTTAAGAATATTACACTACAACCTAATACATACAAAATTGATGTTGGCGCTGGCGGAGGCGGTGGCCAAAACGGAAAGAGTAGCACGGTCAAACTAAATAACGCAATAATAAATGATTTATCAGCAGAAGGTGGTAAAACCGGAACTATAGCAAGCGGATGTTGTGGAAACTGTTCATGGGGAGGAGCAGGAGGAAACTACGGCGGGGGATGGTCTGATTGCAACCAAGGAACACCATTCTATCCCTCTACATTTGGTGGTGGCCAAGGAAGCACAACATGTGAATTTGGAGAAGGAACTACAACAAAATGTAACGCAGGAGTAAAACAATATTCTGGTGGAGGATGCTGTGGTTGTTGCTTTACTCCAAGCGCTGGTGGTGGAGCATGTTCTGGTGGTTCAGGACAAGCAAACACTGGTGGCGGAGGCGGAGCTTACTATTTAAATGTTGGATCAGGTGGTTCAGGAATAGTAATCTTCAGAGATAAAAGATAACAAAAAAAGTTGACTTAATAGGAAAAGTCAACTTTTAATTTAAAGAAAAAATCAAAAAAATAATTAACAAATACTTTTATTTATTTACATTAAAATAAAAGTATGTTAAACTAGAATATATAATAGAAAGTAGGGAAGAAGAATGAATGAAAATAATCCTATAGGGGGGGAAATTAATCAAAATACTATACCTACTGATGTAAATGCACAACCAACACAACCTGTTGCACCTGCACCTACACCAGAAGTAGCAAATATTCAAGAACCTGCTCCAGTAGCTGAGACACCAGCTCCAGTAGTAGGGGCAGCACCTGTAGTAGAAGCTACACCAACTGTAGCACCAACTCCAGAAGTTGCACCTGCACCAGTAGCTGAAACACCAGCTCCAGAATCAACTGTTACATTTGCTTCAGAGCCAACAACAAGTGAACCAGCTGCACCAGCTGAACCATCAATGGTATCAAGCAATGTTGCATATGGTAAGGCTAAAGAAGAAACAACAAAAACAGATAATGGAAAATATACATTACCAGGAGAAGCAAATCAAAACAATGTTTTAGCAACAGGTGGAGATAAACCAGCAAAAGAGAAAAAAGGTTCAAAAGCACCGATATTTATTATTAGCGTTGTATTGATTCTAGTAATTCTATTTTTAGTTTATTATTTCGTACTTATGACACCTAAAAATGTATATGACAAAATAATGAATGATATTTTCGATACATTTGAAAACGTTTTAAAAACAACAGATGAATCTAATAAAGAAGTAGAAATTAGTACAATAGGACTAAGTGGAAAAGCAACAATATCAAGCAATGATATAAAAGCCTTAGATGGCGTAGGAATCACATATGACATAAATATTGATACATCTCAAGATAAAACAAAAGCAAAAATAGAAATAGATAAAAATTCAAAAGCTTTAACTGATATATTAATATATTTAATTAATGGAGATTTAATTCTAGATCCAAATGTACAAAATACTTTAATTAAATTAGATCCTAAACAATATAATTTAGAATCAGTAGCTAATCTAAATGTTGGAAAACAATCTACAAAGGATTTGATTTATTTAGTTAACAAAGTAAGAAATGTTTTCTTACAAGATGTAAATGAAGATAAGATTTCAAGAAGCATTGCATATAAAGAAGTATCAAAAGATCAAAAAGTGTTCTCACTTAAATTAACTTATGATATGGATAATGCTGAAATCAATAGTATTTATAAAAATATGTTGAATGCTATTAGCAAAGATAAAACTACATTAACTACAGTAGCAAGATTCATGGGATTCGAAGAAGACAATGTTGAATTAGTACAAAAACAATTAGAAGCATTAGCTAATAAACACGTTGAAATTCAAAAAATTCATTTAGAATTCTATCGTACTTTAGCAGGAACTGATACAGTAGCATGTGATGTTGATAGTGATACATATAAAATTAGTGTTGGTTCATTAAATGATATCTATTTTGCAACAATAACAAAAACAGTTGAAAAAGATGGAGTAATTCCATTTACAATTGATTTTGAATATGATACATTCAACAAAAGATTAATTGGAACAGTAAAATATAAAAATGCAAAAGGTGAAGAGGATACATACGAATTTGATATATCACAAGCTAAGATAAATAACACAAGAACAGAAATAAAAGCAACTGTTAAATATAAAATACCTTCAAAAACAAATGAAGTATATACAATTGATTTTAAATTAGATATGGATACAAACAAAAATTATGAAATGCCAGATACTAAAAATGCTGTACCATTTGAAATGATGCCTGCACAAATGCAATTAGCTGTTGGTCAAGGAATTCAAAAATTCTTAGGATTTGTTAAACAAGTAACAGATGCACTAAATATGTAAAAAAATAAGGAAAATCGAGAAAAAATACTTGATTTTTCTTTTATTTTGCCTTATAATCATGTAGAAACGACTGGCGATGATGTGCAAGGTTGCTGATACACCAGGTTAGGTTGAATTAAAAATCTAATTAATGTCAGGTAATTTGCATTGAGCAAGTCTATAGAAAAAAATATAGGCGAAGGAGGAAATTAATATGTCTAAAGACAAAGTAAGAATTAGATTAAAGTCATTTGATCACAGAAGCGTTGATCAAGCTGCTGCTAAAATTGTTGAGACTGTTAAAAGAACTGGTGGTATCGTTAGTGGACCTGTTCCACTACCAACTGAGATCGAAAAGATCACAATATTGAGAGCTGTTCATAAATATAAAGATTCTCGTGAACAATTCGAAATAAGAACTCATAAGAGATTAATCGATATCGAAAAACCAAGTAAAGAAACAATTGATGCTCTTGCTCATTTGGATTTACCAAGTGGTGTAGATATTGAAATCAAAAAATAAGGAAAGGAAATAAAAAATGAAAGGAATCTTAGGACGTAAAGCTGGAATGACTGAAGTATTCACAGCTGACGGAAAATTAATACCTGTTACTGTTATTGAAGTACAAAGCAATGTTGTTACTCAAATCAAAACAGTTGAAAAAGATGGGTATGATGCAATTCAATTAGGTGCTTTTGACAAAAAAGAAAAAACATCTAACAATCCTGAAAAAGGACATACTAAAAAAGCAAATACATCACCTAAGCGCTTCTTAAAAGAAATCAGGGGAATTGATACAAATTCTTATACTCTTGGTCAAGTAATTGAAGCTGATGTATTTCAAAATGGAGACACAGTTGATGTTACTGGTACATCAAAAGGTAAAGGTTTCCAAGGCGTAATTAAGAGATGGAATCAATCTCGTGGACCAGAAACTCATGGTTCAACATACCATAGACGTGTAGGATCTCTAGGAACAATGAGACCAATGAGAGTTCTAAAAGGTAAGAAATTACCAGGACATATGGGAAATGAACAAATCACTATCCAAAATTTAATGGTAGTTGATGTTGATATGGAAAACAAATGCATATTAGTAAGTGGAAATGTTCCAGGACCTAAAAATTCATTTGTATTCATTAAGGAAGCTATTAAAGGTAGTAAGAATACTCCAGTTGAATTAATTTCATATGAAGAGAGTGTTGCTGAAACAGAAGAAGTAACTCCAGCTAATGAAGTCGTTGAAAATGATGCTGTTGTAGAAGAAACTAATGTTGAAGCTACTGAAACTACTACTGATAAAGAGGAGGTTTCTGAATAATGGCAAAGACTCAAGTTTTAAACCTTAAAGGTGAAAAAGTTAAAGATATAACTCTTAAAGATAGCGTTTGGAATATTGAAGTTAATGAACCTGTTGTACATGATGCAATAGTATTAGCTCAAGCATCTTTAAGACAAGGAACTGCTAGCACTAAAACAAGAAGTGAAGTTAGCGGTGGTGGACGTAAACCATACAAACAAAAAGGTACAGGTAATGCAAGACAAGGATCTACTAGAAGCCCACAATGGCCAGGTGGTGGAATTGTATTTGGACCTAAACCAAGAAAATATGATAAAAAACAAAATAGAAAAGAAAGAAGATTAGCATTAAAGAGCGTTTTATCTTCTAAGTTCCAAGAAAAAGAATTAGTTGTTGTTGAAAACTTAAATTTAGAAACTGCTAAAACAAAAGATTTCAATGCAATGTTAAAGAACTTAAAAGTTGATAAAAAAGCATTAGTTGTATTTGCTGATGATAATGAAAATTTATTCTTAGCTTCAAGAAACAACAATAAAGTTGCTGTATTAGCTACAGAAGAAATTAATGTATTAGATTTAGTTGCAACTGATTACTTAGTAATTGATGAATCTTCTGTTAAAAAATTAGAGGAGGTGCTTAACTAATGAATATTATCTTAGCACCAGTTATTACTGAAAAAAGCGAATCATTAAAAGAAAATAACGTATATGTATTTAAAGTTAGTCCAAAGGCAAACAAGACTCAAATTAAGAATGAAATTGAAAAACAATTCAATGTTAAAGTAGTTAATGTTAATACTGTAAATGCTGTACAAAAGAAAAGAAGAGTAGGAAGATATACTGGCTTAACTACTGCTTATAAAAAAGCTTATGTTAAACTAGCTGAAGGCTCTTCTATAGAATACTAGGAGGGAAAATATGCCAATTAAGAATTATAAGCCTAATACTCCTGGAACAAGAGGAATGAGTACATTAATAAATGATGAAATTACAACTCGTACTCCAGAAAAAAGTCTTCTTGTTAAAAAAAGTAAAACAGGCGGAAGAAATAATCAAGGTAAAATAACTGTTCGTCATATTGGTGGTGGAGTTAGAAGAAAATATCGTTTAATAGATTTCAAGAGAAATAAAGACGGTATTGAAGGAAGAGTAGCTTCAATCGAATATGATCCAAACAGAAGTGCTAACATCGCATTAATTAATTATGCTGATGGAGAAAAAAGATATATTATTGCTCCACTTAACTTAAAAGTTGGAGATAAAATAGAAAGTGGATTTGGAGCTGATATTAAAATCGGTAACGCATTACCACTTGAAAACATTCCTGTTGGTACAACAGTTCACAATGTTGAATTAAATCCAGGCGCTGGAGCTAAAATGGCAAGAAGTGCTGGAAGTAGCGTACAAATTCTTGGTAAAGAAGGAAAATACGTTATTATTAGATTAAAGAGTGGCGAAACAAGAAAAGTTCTTGGAACATGCCGTGCAACAATTGGTGAAGTTGGAAACACTGATTATGAATTAGTTAACTTAGGTAAAGCAGGAAGAAAAAGACATATGGGAATTAGACCTACAGTTCGTGGATCTGTTATGAACCCTAATGATCACCCACATGGTGGTGGTGAAGGTAGAGCTCCAGTTGGACGTGCTCAACCAATGACTCCTTGGGGTAAACCAGCTCTAGGACTTAAGACTAGAAAAACTAAAAAAGCATCTGAGAAATTAATCATGACTCGTCGTAAGAAATAATTAAGAAAGGAACCGTAAAATGTCAAGAAGTTTAAAAAAAGGACCTTACACATTTGAAAGATTACTTAAAAGAGTAAGAACTTTAAATGAAACAGGTAAAAAAGAAGTAATTAAAACTTGGTCAAGACGTTCTACTATATATCCTGAATTTGTAGGACATACATTTGCTGTTCATAATGGACGTGAATTCATTCCTGTATACGTAACTGAAGATATGGTAGGACACAAACTTGGTGAGTTTGCTTTAACTCGTAAGTTTGGTGGCCATGCTGGAAGCGGTAAGAAGTAGGAGGATAAATAATGGAAACTTATAGTATACATAAAGGTGCTGCTATAGCACCAAGAAAAGCAAGAATGACTCTTGATCTTATCAGAGGTAAAAAAGTATCTCAAGCTGAAGCAATTCTACTTACTACAAATACTAAAGCAAGTAGATTAATAATTAAAGTTCTTAACTCTGCTACTGCTAATGCAGTAAACAACTTCGGAGCTAATAAAGAAGATTTAGTTATTAAAGAAACTTATATTAACGAAGGAAGAACTTTAAAAAGAAGAAAAGCTGCATCTCATTCAAGAGTTGCTAAAAATTATCATAGAACAAGTCATATTTATGTTAGTGTAACTGACAACATGACTGAAAAGAAGGAGGACTAAACATGGGACAAAAGGTAAGTCCAATCGGACTTAGAGTTGGTATCAACAGAGACTGGGAAAGTAAATGGTATGCACCAACTAAAGATTTTGCTAAATATTTAAATTCTGATATGCAAATTAGAAAATATTTAGATAAAGAATTAAAAGGATGTTCAGTTGCTTCTATCGTAATCGAAAGAAATAATAAAAGAACAAATGTTACAATTAACACATCTAAACCAGGTGTTGTAATTGGAAAAGGTGGAGCTGATATTGAAAAACATAAAAAAGCTTTACAAAAATTAACCGGAGAAGAAATCTATTTAAATATTGTAGAAGTTAAAAATCCTGATTTAAATGCTGCATTAGTAGCTGAATCAATTGCAATGCAAATTCAAAATAGAGCTTCATTCAGAGCTGTTCAAAAAAGAGCTATTAGAAATACAATGAAAGCAGGAGCTGTTGGTATTAAAGTTGCTGTATCTGGACGTTTAGCTGGAGCTGAAATGGCTCGTACAGAAGGTTATACAGAAGGAACTGTACCTCTACATACATTAAGAGCTGATATAGATTACGCTCATAAAGAAGCTGACACTATCTATGGTAAGATTGGTGTTAAAGTATGGATTTATAAGGGCGAAATACTTCCTGCTAAAAAGAATAAGGGAGGTAACAAAGATGTTAATTCCAAAAAGAACTAAATATAGAAAACCACATAGAGTTAGCTATGAAGGAAAAGCTAAGGGTAATACAGTATTAACTCAAGGTGAATATGGACTTATGGCTAAAGAAGGAGCATACATTACAGCTAGACAAATCGAAGCAGCTAGAATTGCTATGACTCGTTATATGAAATCATTCAAAAGAGGAAAAGTGTTTATTAATATTTTCCCACACTTAGCAAGAACTAAAAAACCTGCTGAAGTACGTATGGGTAGTGGAAAAGGTAATGTTGAAGAATGGGCAGCAGTAGTTAAAGAAGGTAAAATCATGTTTGAAATGACTGATGTTACTGAAGAAATTGCTCGTGAAGCATTCAGATTAGCTGGACATAAACTACCAATCAAAACAAAATTTGTAGCAAAGGAAGTGACTAAATAATGAAAATGGTAGAAATTAGAAAATTAGCCACTGAAGATTTAAATAAAAAACTTGAAGAAATTAAGAAAGAATTATTTAATTTAAAATTCGCATCTGCAACTGGAACTTTAGAAAAACCACATAGAATTAAAGAATTAAGACATGAGGTTGCTAAAATTAAAACGGTTATCAGAGAAAGAGAATTAAGTAGTAAGGAGGAAGCTGAATAATGGAAAACAAGAAACAAGAATTAGTTGGAAAAGTTGTAAGCGCTAGTTGTGACAAAACTATTACAGTTGCAGTAGTTACTTATAAAAAGCATCCACTTTACAAGAAAAACGTAAAAACTACTAAAAAATATGCAGTACATGATGAAGAGAATAAAGCTAAAGTAGGAGATATAGTTAAAGTTGTATCTTCTCGTCCTCTATCAAAAACAAAAAGATATGTTTTAGATAGTATCGTTGAGGAAGCTGTTATTCTTTAATTAAGAAAGGAGAGAGTTATGATACAACCAGAAAGCCGTTTAAAGGTTGCTGACAATTCAGGCGCTCGTGAAATCTTAGTAATCAGAGTACTTGGTGGAAGCAAAGTTAAAAGCGGAAATATCGGAGACATTGTTGTAGGAACTGTTAAAAAAGCTATTCCTAATTCAAATACTCCAAAAGGAAAAGTAGTTAAAGCTGTTATTGTAAGAACAGTTCAAGGAGTAAGACGTGCTGATGGAAGTCATATTAAATTTGATGACAATGCATGCGTTCTAATAAAAGAAGATAAGAGTCCTATCGGAACACGTGTTCTAGGACCTGTAGCTAGAGAGCTTCGTGATAAAGACTTTATGAAGATTATCTCATTAGCTCCAGAGGTATTATAGGAGGCAACAATGAAAATAAAAGTTGGAGATAATGTACAAGTTATTACAGGAAGTAATAAAGGTAAAGAAGGAAAAGTACTTAGAGTATTTAGAAAAGAAGGAAAAGTAGTTATCGATGGAATTAATATTGTTAAAAAACATGTTAAACCAAATCGTACTAATGAAACTGGTGGAATTCTTGAAGTAGAAGCACCTATCCATATTTCAAATGTTAAAGTACTTGATAAAAAAGAAACTAAGAAAGAAGCTAAAAAAGTAGAAAAAACTACTAAAAAAGAAACTAAAAAAGTAGAAAAAGAAACAAAAACTTCTAAGAAAAAAGAAGAAAAAGAAAGTAAGTAGGTGAATTATGGAAACATTAAAGAAATTATATGAAGAAGAAATAGTTCCAAATTTAACTAAAAAGTTTAACTACACTACTAAAATGCAAGTACCAAAAATTGAAAAAATCGTATTAAACATGGGTGTAGGAGATGCACTTGCTGATCAAAAATATTTAGATGCTGCTGTTAAAGATTTAGAAGCAATCGCTGGACAAAAACCAGTTATTACAACTGCTAAAAAATCTATCGCAAGTTTCAAACTAAGAGAAGGAAATAAAATTGGTTGTAAGGTTACTTTAAGAGGAGATAATATGTATAACTTCTTAAATAAATTAATTACAATCGCTCTTCCTAGAGTTAGAGACTTTAGAGGTATCTCTAAAAATAGTTTTGATGGTAGAGGTAATTACACTCTTGGAATTAAAGAGCAATTAGTATTTCCTGAAGTAGAATACGATCAAGTAATTAAAGTTAGAGGTTTAGATATTGTTATTGTTACAACTGCTAACACTAATGAAGAAGCTTTAGCTTTATTAACAGAATTTGGATTACCTTTTAGAAAGTAGGAAAGGAAATATTTATGGCAAAGAAAAGTAAATTAATATCTCAACAAAGAGGAAGCAAATTCTCTACAAGAAATTATACAAGATGTACTAGATGTGGTCGTCCACATGGTGTATTAAGTAAATTCGGTCTATGCCGTATCTGCTTTAGAGAACTTGCATATAAAGGACAAATTCCTGGCGTTAAAAAATCAAGCTGGTAGTTTGTAAAAATGAATTCAAATAAAAATTATTACCAAACATTAACAGGCGAATGTTAATAAGAAGGGAGGCCTATTATGGTTAATGACACTATAGCAGATATGCTTACTAGAATTCGTAATGCTAATGCTATGAAGTATAAAACTGTTGAAATACCTGGTACTAAGATGACTAAAGGTATCGCAGATATTTTAACTAAAGAAGGATTTATCGATGGTTATGATACTAACAAATTAGCTGTTGGTGAAATGATCGTTGTTAATCTAAAATATTCAAAATCTAAAGAAAGAGTAATCACTGGTCTTAAAAGAATTAGTAAACCAGGATTACGTGTATATGCTAAAGCTGATGAAATGCCAAGAGTTCTTAATGGTTTAGGAATTGCAATTATTTCAACATCTGAAGGTCTTATGACTGATAAAGAAGCTAGAAGTAAAAAACTTGGTGGAGAAGTTTTAGCTTACATATGGTAGGTGTGTTATGAGTAGAATCGGAAATAGAATATTAACTATTCCAGCTGGAGTAGAAGTTACAATTGATGGTAATAAAATAACAACTAAAGGACCAAAAGGAACATTAGAATTTAATTTTAAAAATGATAATGTTGATGTTAAAGTTGAAGAAGGAAAAGTTCATGTAACTCGTAAAAATGATTTAAAATCATCTAAACAATTACACGGAACTACAAATTCAATTATTAACAATATGATGATTGGTGTAAGCGAAGGATTCAAAAAAGAATTAGAAATCAACGGTGTTGGTTATAGATTCCAAGTATCTGGAAACAAAGTCACTATTTCTGCAGGTTATAGTCATCCAGTAGAAATGATTGCACCAGAAGGTATTAAATTAGAAATGCCTGATAAATCACAAACTGAATTAACAGTTAGCGGATATGATAAACAAGCTGTTTCAGAGTTTGCTGCTAATATCAGAAAAGTAAGACAACCAGAACCATACAAAGGAAAAGGTATTAAGTATAAAGATGAACATATCCGTCGTAAAGAAGGAAAGAAAGCTGCATAGGAGGTAAAATAATATGATAAGAAAAGAATCAAAAAATGTTATGAGAGTTAAAAGACATAAAAAAATCAGACAAACATTATCTGGTACTAATACAACTCCTAGACTTTGTGTATTTAGAAGTAATACTGCTATTTATGCACAATTAATTGATGATGTTAAAGGAGTAACATTAGCAAGCTCTTCTTCTTTAGAATTAAAAAGTAAAAATAACAATCTTGAAGCTGCTGCTGCAGTAGGAAAAGATATAGCTGAAAAAGCTAAAAAAGCAAAGATCAAAACAGTAGTATTTGATCGTGGCGGATATCTATATCACGGACGTGTTAAAGCATTAGCTGAAGCTGCTCGTGAAAATGGACTAGAATTCTAGGAGGATAAGAATGAACGATAAAAGAAAAACTACTCGTGAACCTAAAAAATTATACGAAGATAAAATTATATCAATCGGAAAAGTTACAAAGGTTACACAAGGTGGACGTAATTTTAGATTTTCAGCTACTGTAGCTGTTGGTGATAGAAAAGGTAAAGTAGGAATTGGAACTGGTAAGAGTAAAGAAATTCCTGTAGCTGTTTCTAAAGCTATCAAAGAAGCTGAAAAGAATTTAGTACACGTTAACTTAGTAGATGGAAGAACAATTTCACATGAAGTTACAGGTGTATGTGGAGCTGCTAAAGTATTAATTAGACCTGCTAAAGCTGGTCGTGGAATTATCGCTGGTGGAGCATCAAGAATCGTTCTTGAGCTTGCTGGAGTTAAAGATGTAGTTGCTAAATCTTTAGGAAGCAATACTCAAATTAATACTGCAAAAGCAACAATTAAAGCACTAGAATCTCAAAGAACTATTGAACATGTTGCTGAGTTACGTGGTAAAACAGTTGAGGAGGTCTTAAAATAATGAAATTACATGAATTAAGTAAAGTTGAAGGATCAACTCATAGAAGAAAAGTTGTTGGACGTGGACCAGGAAGTGGACATGGTAAAACATCTACACGTGGAGAAAAAGGACAAAAAGCTAGAAGTGGTGGAGGAGTACATATTTGGTTTGAAGGTGGACAAACTCCATTATATAAAAGACTTCCAAGAAGAGGTTTCTCTAACGCAAGATTTGCTAAAAAATATGCAATTATTAATGTTTCTGATTTAAATAGATTTAAAGATGGAGATGTAGTTACTCCAGAACTATTAAAAGAAGCAGGATTAGTTAAAAAAGAATTAAATGGAATTAAAGTTTTAGGAAATGGTAAATTAGAAAAGAAATTAACTGTTAAAGCTAATTTATTCACTAATAGCGCTATTACTAAAATAGAGGAATTGGGTGGAACTACGGAGGTGATTTAAGATGTTTGCTACATTTAAGCAAATATTTAGATCTTCTAACAAAGATTTAAGAGTAAGAATATTATTTACACTTGTTGTTCTATTCATCTTTGCATTAGGTAATTCAATTACAATTCCAGGTATGAATGTTATAAGTGGTAATATTGGATTTTTAGAATTGTTTAACGCTATGAGTGGTGGAGGATTAAAACAATTCTCAATCTTTGCATTAGGTGTTATGCCTTATATCACAGCATCAATTATAATTCAAATCTTACAAATGGATATTATTCCATATTTTAAAGAATTAAAAGAAATGGGAGAAGAAGGAAGAAGAAAAGTTGCTAAGATTACTAGATATTCTGGTTTAGCAATTGCATTCATTCAAGGTTTCTTCTATCCAATGATGTTTTTAGGAAAAACACAAGAACCAATGTTATATTTCAAGATTGCCCTAATATTAACTGCTGGTACAGCATTTCTATTATGGTTAGGTGATCAAATAACTGAAAAAGGTATTGGAAACGGAGTATCATTAATAATTATGGCAGGTATTGTTAACACATTACCTAGCATGTTTGTTACAGCTTTCACTTCATTAATACCAAATGCTTCAAATACATTAATTGCTTGGTTAACATTTGCAATATTCATATTGCTATACTTAGGAATTATTGTTGGAGTTATATTTGTTCAAGAAGCTGAAAGAAGAATTCCAATTCAATATTCAAATAGAAGTTCATCAAGTTATGGTGGACAACAAACATTCTTACCATTAAGATTAAACTCAGCTAGTGTTATGCCAGTAATTATCGCAAGTGTTATTATGGGTATCCCATCAATAATTACTTACTTTACTAAGAATGCTAAAGTATTATCATTCTTAAATAATTACTTATCAACATCAACACCAGTTGGATTCGTAATATATATAGCGTTAATAATTATATTTACTTATATATATACATTCTTAACAATTAACCCTGAAGAATTAAGTAAGAATCTTAATAAAAACGGTGGTTATATTCCAGGTATTAGACCAGGAAGTGAAACTAAAAAATATATTTCAAAAGTTTTATCAAGAATTACATTCTTAGGTGCAATATTTATTTCAATTATTGCAGCATTACCAACAATATTTACATCAATAACAGGATTAGATGATTCAATTAAATTAGGTGGAACATCAATCTTAATAGCTGTTGGAGTTCTTGTTGAAACTTATAAACAACTTGAAAGTTCAGTAGCATCAAGAAATTATAATATTAGGAGATAATTTTATGAATTTAATATTAATTGCGCCACCAGCAGCTGGTAAAGGTACAATGGCTTCAATGTTACATGACAAATTAGGTCTTGTATGTATCTCTGCAGGTGAACTTTTAAGGGGAGTTGACCCTAATACAGAATTAGGTAAACAAATTAGAGATTTACAATCAAGAAGAGAGTTAGTTAGTGATACAATTACTAATCAATTAATGAAAGAAAGACTTATGAAAGATGATATTAAGAATGGTTTCATTCTTGATGGGTATCCAAGACATATGCCTCAAGTAGAAGCAGTTAATCAAATGATGGATGAATTAAATCTTAAAATTGATTACGCAGTTCTATTAAAAGTTGATTATGATTTAGCATTAAAAAGAACTCTTGGAAGACAAATATGTCCAAATTGTAAAAAATCATACAATAGATTAACAGGTGTTAATGCACCAAAGGTTGAAGATATGTGTGATGATTGTAATGTTCCTTTAACTACTCGTAACGATGATAATGAAGAAACATTTAAAATTGGATTTGCTGCATATGAAAAGAATTGTGCACCAGTTATTGAATATTATAGAAATAAGGGTATGCTAATTGAATTAGATGCAAGCAAAGATCCAGAGTACACATTCGAACAACTAGAAAAGATAATAGGAAGTAAAAATGATTAGTATTAAAAATGAACAAGAAATTGATCTAATGAGAAAATCAGGAAAAATAACTTATGATATATTAATGAAGTTAAAAGATTACATTAAGCCTGGTATGAGTACTAGAAATATAGATAGATATGTAAGAAATTACATAACTAGTCATGACGCTACACCAGCATTTCTTGGATATGAAGGGTATCCCGCGTCTACATGTATCAGTATTAATGATATGGTAGTACATGGGATCCCAGATAATACTATTATCAAAGACGGTGATATAGTATCTGTTGATGTAGGATCAATTTATAAAGGCTATTATTCAGATTCAGCTTACACTTATATGATTGGAAATGTCGATCCTAAGACACGTAAGCTAGTCGAAGATACACAAAAAGCACTTTATGAAGGTATATCAGTTGTAAAAGAAGGAATTAAACTAAACGATGTATGTTCTGCTATAGGCAAGGTTGCTAAAGATAATGGATATGGAGTATTTGAGTGTTTGACCGGACACGGAGTTGGTACAAATCTTCATGAAGATCCATATATTCCTAATCTTAGTAATCATGAAAGTGAAGGAATAATACTTAAAGCTGGTATGACTTTAGCAATTGAACCAATGTTTAGTTTAGGTACAAAAGAAGTGTGGTTGCTTGATGATGACTGGGGAATTGTTACTAGAGATGGAAGCAATGCTGCACACTTTGAACATACAATTCTTGTAACTAAAGACGGTTATGAGATATTAACAGGAGAGTGAAAAATGGCCAAGAAAAAAGACGGTTATATTGAACTTGAAGGAAAGGTATTAGAAATTTTACCTGGAGGAGACTTCAAAGTAAAATTAGATAACGGGCACATAGTAGAAGCTCGCGTTTCTGGAAAAATGCGTTTAAACATGATTCGTATTTACCCAGGTGATACTGTGCTTATGGAAATACCGATATGTGACTTAACACGTGGGCGTATAATTTATAGAAAGTAATGGAGGGATTAAAGTGAAAGTAAGACCATCAGTAAAAAAGATTTGCGACAAATGCAAAATAATTAAAAGAAACGGAAAAGTTTGGGTTATTTGTGAAAATCCTAAACATAAACAAAGACAAGGCTAGTAGGAGGAAAATATGGCACGTATTAAAAATATTGACTTACCAAAAAATAAAAGAATAGTAGTAGCACTTACTTATATTTATGGTATTGGTCCAACTAGAGCTCATGAAATTTGTTCAGCTGCTAAAGTTAGCGAAGATACTAGAACTGACAATTTAACTGTTGAAGAAATCAATCGTTTAAGAGCTGAAGCTGATAAATATGTATTAGTTGGAGACTTAAAAAGAGAAGTTGAAATGAACATTAAAACCAAGATGGAAATTAATTCATATCAAGGTACAAGACATAAAAAAGGCTTACCAGTAAGAGGACAACATACTAGTAGAAATGCTAGAACTCGTAAAGGTAAAGGTAAGACTATTGCTAATAAGAAGAAATAGGAGGGATAACTTATGGCTTATAATAGAAGAAAAAGAAAAGCAAAGAGAGATATCACTGAAGGTCAAGCACATATTCACTCAACATTTAATAACACTATCGTAACAATCACAGATAAAGAAGGTGGAGTAATTAGTTGGGCATCTTCAGGAACTGTAGGATTTAAAGGTAGTAAAAAGAAAACTCCTTTTGCTGCTGGAATGAGCGCTGAAGCTGCTGGAAAAGCTGCATACGACGCTGGAATTAGAAAAGTTGAAGTATTTGTTAAAGGAATCGGCGGTGGACGTGAGACAGCTGTAAGAAGTTTACAAACAGCTGGATTAGAAATCACTGCTATTAATGATGTAACACCAGTACCACACAATGGATGTAGACCACCTAAGAGAAGACGTATATAATTAAAGGAAGGGGAATAAATATTATGTTACAATTTATTAAACCAGATTATAAAGTAAACGAATATGTTGAAAGTAATTATTATGGAAAGTTCGTTTTAGAACCACTTGAAAGAGGTTTTGGAACTACTATTGGAAATGCTCTTAGAAGAGTCATGCTATCTAGTTTAGAAGGAAGTGCAATCACTGACATTAAAATTGATGGAGTAATGCATGAATTCCAAAAAATAGATGGAGTTGTAGAAGACGTTACAGAAATTATTCTTAACTTAAAGAAATTAGTATTAAAAAATCATAGCGAAAATGATCAAGTTTTATATTTAAAAGCTGATAAAGAAGGAGAAGTTCATGCTTCTGCTATTGAAAAAAATGGTGAAGTAGAAATTGTTAATCCTGATTTATTAATTGCAACATTATCAAAGGGTGGAAGTCTTAACATGACTATGACTGTATCAAATGGTCGTGGATATGTAGACGGAAAAGAAAATGCTAAAGCAGTTAAAGATGTAATCGGTGCTATTGGTATTGACTCACTTTATAGTCCAATCGAAAGAGTAAGCTATGAAGTAGAACCTGCTCGTGTAGGACAAAGTGATAATTATGATAAATTAACTCTAAACGTTTGGACTAACGGAGCTGTTAAACCAGAAGAAGCAGTTGCTCGTGCAGCTAAAATTATTATTGATCACTTTGAAGTAATTACTGATTTACACAATTTAACAGGATTAGATAGTGTATTAGCAGATAAAGAAGAAGATTCAGTAGCTAAAACATTAGAAACTCCTATTGAAGAATTAGATTTATCAGTTAGAGCTTACAATTGCTTAAAGAGAGACGCAATTCATACATTACAAGATTTAACATCAAAATCTGAATCAGAAATGATGAAAATTAGAAATCTTGGTAAAAAATCATTAAAAGAAGTAATGGATAAAGTAAAAGATATGGGACTTAAGTTCCGTGATGAAGATTAGGAGGCAAGAATGGCATTATATAGAAAATTAAATAGAGAAACTCGTATAAGAAGAAGTATTCTTTCTAGTTTAACTAAAGATGTTCTTAAAAATGGTCATGTTGAAACTACTGAACAAAGAGCTAAAGAAGTTCGTAAATTCGTAGACAAAATGATTTCATATGCTAAAAAAGGAGATTTAGGTTCTAGAAGAAAAGCACTTGCATTCTTAAATAACGATAAAGATTTAGTTAAGAAATTATTTGAAGAATATGCTGTTACTTATAAAGATAGAAACGGTGGATATACAAGAATAATCAAACTAAAAGAAAGAATCGGAGACGATGCTTTAATAGTTCGTTTAGAATTAGTTTAAGACTGAAAATTAAATTCAGTCTTTTTTATTTGTATCAAATGTTATATAATGATTAATATAGAAAGATAAAGAGGAGCATATGAAAAAAGAAGACGAAAAAATAAAAAAAGATGATTTACATAGTGAAAAAGAAGACAAAAAAGAAGAAAATATAAAAGCAAATCATAATCATAAAGATAAATCCAAAAAAACGACAAAAAAAGCCAAAATCGGCTTTAAAATCAATCGTAAGAAAGAGAATGATGAAATACAAGATAACTTAGATTTTAATCTATTAGAAGTCGTTATAATAGTCTTAATTACAGGAATAGTAGTAAGTGTAGTAAGTGGTTTAATTGTTTTCAATAATTATGATAAGATTGTTAAAAATAATGCAGAAAGAACTAATGCTGAATTAAGTGAATTTATTGAAAACTATAATAAAATAGTTGATAACTATGTAGATGAAGTAGACAAAAAAGAATTAATTCAAAATGCTATCAAAGGAATGTACAATTACTTAGGTGATGATTATACTATGTACATTGATGAAGACGAATCAGAAAACCTAGAAGATCAATTAACTGGAGAATATACTGGTCTAGGAGTAGAAATTGCAACATACGTTTCAGAAAACAGCACAAATACTAATATAATCACTAAAGTATTCAAAGATTCATCAGCAGAAAAAGCTGGATTAAAAGTAGGAGATATAATTTCAAAAATTGATGATATAGATTTAACTCATCAAACATCTTCATTTATTGCAGATAGAGTTAAAAATGGAACTGCTGAATCATTTACAATTACATATATTAGAGATAATAAAGAAAATACTATTACAATTAAAAGAGCTCATGTATATATTAATTCAGTAAATACAAAAAAATATGATAATACTCTGTATATGAAAATAGATACTTTCTCACTGACAACTAAAGATCAAGTAGAAAAGGCAATAAAAGAGTTAGATGACAAAACAAATTCATTAATTATAGATTTAAGAAATAATACAGGTGGATATTTAACATCAGCAAATGATACAGCAGAGTTATTTTTAGATAAGGGTCAAATAATATATCAATTAAAAAATAGAAACGGAATAGTATCAAAATATGAATCTAAAACTAATAAAATAAAAGACTTCAAAAAAATAGTTATGTTAGTTAATGAATCAAGTGCATCAGCATCAGAAGTGTTAACATTAGCATTAAAAGAAAATTTAAATGCTATAGTAGTAGGAAAGAAAACATTTGGCAAAGGAACAGTACAAGATAAAAGTACATTATCAAATGGTTCAATAGTTAAATTCACTACATCATATTGGCTAAGTCCAAATGGTAACTCAATAAATAAAGTTGGAATTGATCCTGATTATGAAGTAGATGAAGAAGATGAACAATTAAAGAAAGCGCTAGAGGTTGCTAAATAATAATGCAAAGTTACTAAAGAAGATTAAAATAAGATTAGTCTTCTTTTTTATATTCACTTTACACATGAATTAAACTTTATTTGATATAAAATAATACTATGTGATAAAATAAAATAAAGAAGAGGTGTCTTATGAATATTAAAGTAGGAGACACACTTGTGATTCATTGTTATAAGCATAATGGTGTTATATATGAATCATCGAAAGTTGCATATGTTATAGATATCAAAGACGACTATATAGTATTAGGTGATGAAAATGTACTTATCACTAAACAAGACGGAAGAAGATGGCATACAAAAGGATCAGCAATTATGTTCTTCTATAAAAAAAGATGGTTTAATATAATTGCACAAATAAAATCGGATGGTATATTTTATTATTGCAATATTGCAAGTCCATTTTTAATAGACGATGGAGCATTAAAATATATAGATTACGATTTAGATTTGAGAGTATTTAATGATGGAGCATTTAAAATACTAGATAGAAATGAATATAACTATCACAAAAAGCTGATGAATTATCCAAAAGAAATAAATTATATTATTAAAGAGGAGCTATCATCACTAATAGAAATGAAAAAATCAGGTGTGGAACCATTCAATAGAAAAACTATTGAAATGTACTATGATTTATTCAAAAAGGTAAAAGAAAGTGTAAAAAAATAGAGAATAAATCATAAAATATAAGGAAGTATTTAAAAAAATACTTTTTTTTATAAAAAGTGTTGACACATAAAAAATAAAGTGATATATTAATTCTCGTTCTTGAAGGAGAACAAAAAAATTAAAAAATATAACACAAATAAGGTTAAAAATTCAATTTTGACAGAAAGAAATAAAAAAAATAAAAATTTTCAAAAAACTGTTGACATGATATTTGAAAAGTGTTATATTAATTGAGCTTTCATGAGAAAGCGAAGAAAGATATACATTGATATTTGAAAATTACATTTTAAGAAGCTTGAAAATACAAAAAATAAAAAATTTGTAAAAAAAGTAAAAAAAATGTAAAAAAGGTGTTGACTTTACAAAATATTAATGATATATTATATAAGCAACCGAATGAAGTAGGTTGAATGATCTTTGAAAACTAAGTAAAATAATGAGTTTTGTAGACAGGATTAAAATGAAATCAATTCTTTAACAATAAAAAGAATTTTTTATTGAGAGTTTGATCCTGGCTCAGGATTAACGCTGGCGGCATGCCTAAGACATGCAAGTCGAACGGAGTGCCCCACTGAAACTTGAATAAAGTCTGAGAGCTTGCTCAAAGATGGAATGATGGTGGATGTGGATTCTGCACTCAGTGGCGAACGGGTGAGTAACACGTAGGTTACCTGCCTCTAAGTTGGGGACAACAGTTGGAAACGACTGCTAATACCGAATGTGATAGAAATATTAAAGGAGCCTTTAAAGCTTCGCTTAGAGATGGGCCTGCGGCGTATTAGCTTGTTGGTGGGGTAATGGCCTACCAAGGCGACGATGCGTAGCCGGACTGAGAGGTTGATCGGCCACACTGGGACTGAGACACGGCCCAGACTCCTACGGGAGACAGCAGTTAGGAATATTCGGCAATGGGGGAAACCCTGACCGAGCAATGCCGCGTGTGAGATGAAGGTCCTCTGGATTGTAAATCACTTTTATTTGGGAAGAACTGTAAGTATAGGAAATGATATTTACTTGACGGTACCTTTTGAATAAGCCCCGGCTAACTACGTGCCAGCAGCCGCGGTAATACGTAGGGGGCGAGCGTTATCCGGATTTATTGGGCGTAAAGCGTGCGTAGGCGGCATATTAAGTTTAAGATAAAAGCCTGGGGCTCAACTCCAGTTCGTCTTAAAAACTGGTATGCTTGAGTATGGTAGAGGCAAACGGAATTTCTAGTGTAGCGGTGAAATGCGTAGATATTAGAAGGAACACCAGTGGCGAAGGCGGTTTGCTGGGCCAAAACTGACGCTGAGGCACGAAAGCGTGGGGAGCAAATAGGATTAGATACCCTAGTAGTCCACGCCGTAAACGATGAGTACTAAGTGTCGGGAAACCGGTGCTGAAGTTAACACATTAAGTACTCCGCCTGAGTAGTACGGTCGCAAGGCTGAAACTCAAAGGAATTGACGGGCACCCGCACAAGCGGTGGAGCATGCTGTTTAATTCGAA